>Ga0326597_10002437_pt1 | contig 27767 bp, 28 predicted proteins | sample RVTome_12_FD_203789 | JGI IMG/M metagenome (GOLD analysis project Ga0326597, IMG submission 203789) | Soil microbial communities from uranium-contaminated site in the Upper Colorado River Basin, Wyoming, United States - RVT100D185 | ecosystem: Environmental > Terrestrial > Soil > Contaminated >... | reverse complement strand
GCGTGCCTACGACGCGATCATCCTCGACGAGGCGCACGAGCGCAGCCTGAACATCGATTTCCTGCTCGGCTATCTCAAGCGGCTGCTGCCAACGCGCCCCGAACTGAAGATCGTGATTACCTCGGCGACCATCGACGCGGAGCGTTTCTCGCGGCATTTCGACGGCGCGCCGGTGCTCGAGGTCTCCGGCAGGCTCTACCCGGTCGAGGTGCGTTACCGTCCGGTCGAGGGCGACGCCGAAGACACCACGCGCCAGGAAGAGGAGGACGCGCTCGCTGCGGCGGTGGAGGAACTGTGCCGCGAGGGCGATGGCGATGTGCTGGTGTTTCTTCCCGGCGAGCGCGAGATCCGCGATGCGGCCGAGGTGCTGCGCAAGCACGGCCTCGGGGCTTCCGGCGCGCGCCCGGGGCGTGCCCCGACCGAGATCCTGCCGCTGTTCTCGCGGCTTTCGGCGGCGGAGCAGGATCGCGTATTCCGGCCCGGCGGCGCGCGACGCATCGTGCTCGCGACCAACGTCGCCGAAACCTCGCTCACCGTGCCGCGCATCCGCTACGTGGTGGATACGGGCCTCGCGCGGGTCAAGCGCTACTCGTACCGCAACAAGGTCGAGCAGTTGCGCGTCGAGAACATCTCGCAGGCCGCGGCCAAGCAGCGCGCCGGGCGCTGCGGGCGCGTCGCGAACGGCGTTTGCATCCGGCTCTACGCCGCGGCGGACCACGACCGGCGGCCCGCGTTCACCGACCCGGAGGTGCTGCGCTCCTCGCTTGCCTCGGTGATCCTGCGCGCCAAGAGCCTGGCACTGGGCAACGTCGAGGATTTTCCGTTCCTCGATCCGCCCAGCCCACGGGCGATCGCGGACGGCTACGCGCTGCTCGGCGAGCTGGGCGCGGTGGACGAAGCGAACGAGCTCACGCCCCTCGGACGCGAGCTCGCACGCCTGCCGCTCGACTCACGCATCGGGCGCATGCTGATCGCCGCGCGCGAGGAGCATTGCCTAGACCAGATGCTGGTGATCGCCGCGGCGCTCTCGGTGCAGGACCCGCGCGAGCGTCCGCAGGACAAGGCGGGCAGCGCCGACGAGCGCCACAAGCGCTTTGCCGACGAGCGCTCGGACTTCCTCGCATTCCTGAAGCTGTGGGCATTCTTCGGCGAGCAGCTCGAGCACAAGAAATCGAACCGCAAGCTGGCGCAGGCCTGCCGCGAGCATTATCTGTCGGTGGCACGCATGCGGGAGTGGCGCGACATTCACGCGCAGCTTCACACGAGCGTGGCCGAGATGGGCTGGCGCGGCTCGAGCGTCGATCCGTCAAAACCCGAAGGCTACCGGTCGATCCACCGCGCGCTGCTCGCCGGGCTGCTCGGCAACGTCGGCCTCAAGGCCGAGGACGAGGCCGCTTATGCCGGCGCGCGCGGCATCAAGATCTGGGTGCACCCGGGCTCATGGACCAGGAAGCCGGGCCGCTGGATCATGGCCGCCGAGCTCGTTGAAACCACACGGCTCTACGCGCGCACCGTCGCCTCGATCGAGCCGCAATGGCTGGAGGAACTCGGCGCGCATCTCATCAAGCGCCACCGCGAGCGCCCGCACTGGGAGAAGTCCCGGGCCCAGGTGGTGGCGCTCGAGCGTGGCACCCTCTACGGCCTGCCGGTGTACCTGAACCGGCGCGTGCACTACGGCCCGCTCGACCCGGCACTCGCGCGGGGGATCTTCCTGCGCGCGGCGCTGGTGGAGGGCGACTACGAGACGCGCGCGCCGTTTTTTGCGCACAACCAGAGACTGCTGCACGAGATCGAGAGGCTCGAGCACAAGTCGCGTCGACCGGATATTCTGGTGGACGATGAGCTGATCTACGCCTTCTACGATGCGCGCGTGCCGCCAGGCATCCACAATGGCGCCGATTTCGAGCGGTGGCGCAAGGAGCTCGAGCGCGAGCAGCCGAAGCTGCTCCACCTCAAGCGCGAAGATCTGATGCGGCACGAAGCCGCCGGCATCACGACCGAGAATTTCCCGCCGCGGCTGCGCCTGGGTGCCAACGAGTTCGCGCTCGAGTATCACTTCGAGCCCGGCTCGCCGCGCGACGGCGTGACCATGACGGTGCCGGTGGCGTTGCTCAACCAGGTGCCGGCGGGGCGCTGTGAGTGGCTGGTGCCCGGGCTGCTCAAGGAAAAGGTGCGCGCTCTGGCGAAATCGATCCCGCAGCGCCTGCGCCACAGGCTCGGCGCACTGGAAGCCTTCGCCGAGGGCTTCTGCGCCGCGGTCGAGCCCTCCGACATGCCCCTCGCGCAAGCGCTTGCGCGCTACATCCGCGCCGAGATCGGCATCGAAGTGCCGCCCGACGCGTTTCGTCCGGATTCGGCGCCGCCGCACCTGCACATGAACTGGCGCGTGATCGACGAGCATGGCCGGCAACTCGGCATGAGCCGCAACCTCGGGGAGCTCAAGCGCGAGCTGGCCGGGGAGACGCAGGCGGTGCTGCAGGACGAGGCCCCCGTAACCGAGGGCGAACGCTACACTGGCTGGACCATCGGCAATCTCGCAGAGATCATGGAGATCCGGCGCGGCGGGCAGACGCTGGTCGGCTATCCGGCGCTCGCCGATGCGGGCGATGCCGTGACGCTGCAGGTGTTCGACTCGCCCGAGCGCGCGCGCGAAGTGCATCGCGCCGGCGTGCGCCGGCTGCTCGCGATCGCGTTTCGCGATCGACTTCGCGACGTCGAGAAGGCCGCGGCCAAAGACCATGCGCTGAATCTCGCGTTCGGGCAGCTTGGCGGCGACGTCGATCTGAAGACCGAGATCGTCAGCGCCGCGCTCGATCGAACCTTTCTTGCCGAGTCCCTGCCGATGCTGCAGGCGGATTTCGCGCGCCGTGTCGACGCGGGGCGCAACCGCCTGAGCCTGATCGCGCAGGAGATCGTGCGCACCGTGGCCGTCATCCTTGCCGAGCATGCACAGGTCCATAAGCGCCTCGCCGCGGCGGCCAAGGCGTTTCCGCAAGTCGCCGAGGACGTAGACCAGCAGTGCGCGCGGCTGCTCCATCCGCGCTTCGTGTCACAGACGCCGTGGCAACGGTTGCAGCACTTCCCGCGCTACCTGCAGGCTGCCGCACAGCGCTTGGACAAGCTGCGCGTCGATCCGGCGCGCGATGCGCGCCTCTTCGCCGAGCTCATCCCACTGCAAACGGCCTGGTTGCGCGAGCATGCGGCGCGCGCGCGGCTCGGCGGGCCGGCACCGGAGCTGGAGCAGTTCCGTTGGCTGCTTGAGGAGCTGCGCGTATCGCTGTTCGCGCAGGCGCTCAAGACCCCGGTGCCCGTGTCGGCCAAGCGCCTGGCCAAGTTATGGCACAGTATTCGCAACGCAAAGGAGGTCCGATGAGCACGATTCCGAATTCGCTGCTCTTTGCGCTCGGCAACCTGCTGCATCCGCGCATGCTGTGGCTGATGCTCTGGCCGGTCATGGTCGCCCTCGCCATCTGGGGCACGGTAGCGATCGTGTTCTGGGCGCAGCTCGTGGCGACGCTCGCCGGGTTCATCAACGAGTGGCTGCTCTCGGCGCAGTTCCTGGCGAGCTACGATCTTTCGGATTGGGCCCTGTTCATCGCCAAGGCGATGATCCTGATCTGCCTCGTGCCGCTGATTCAGCTCACGGCGCTGCTCATCCTCGGCGTGTTCGGCATGCAGGCCATGGTCGATTACGTGGCCCGGCGCGCCTATCGGGGCCTCGCGCGACGGCAGGGCGGCAGCTTCGCCGGCAGCGTCTGGAACAGCGTGGTCGCGTTGCTCGGCCTCGCTGGACTCGGGCTGCTCAGCCTGCCGCTGTGGGTGTTTCCACCGCTCTGGCCGCTGATCCCGGTGGCGATCCTGGGCTGGGTCAACCAGCGCGTGCTGCGCTACGACGCGCTCGCCGAGCACGGCGACGCGCAGGAAATGGCGCAGGTCTTCCGCGGCGCGCGCGGCTCGCTCTATGTGCTCGGCGCACTGCTGGCGCTGATCGCGTATATCCCGCTGGTCGGGTTCTTCGCGCCGGTGCTGTTCGGGCTGGCGATGATCCACTACCTGCTCGCCGAGCTTCAGGCGCTGCGCGGCGCGCCGCTCGAAGGCCGCATCGTCGGTTGAAGCGCGGCGCCCGGTTGCCCCATGGCGACCCGCAACGAGCCGCGCGCCGTTAGAATCGCGCCATGGACATCGGCGCGCTCGTCATCGGCGACGAAATTCTGGTCGGCAAGCGCCTGGACAAGCATTTTCCATTTCTGATCGGTGCGCTCGCCAGGCGCGGCTTGCGGCTTGCATTCTGCGAGTACCGCGGCGACGATCCGGCAAGGCTCACCGCGACGCTCGCGCGTACGTTCGCGGCGGGCGACCTCGTGTTCAGCTTCGGCGGCATCGGCGCGACGCCCGACGATCACACGCGCCAGTGCGCGGCGGCCGCGCGCGGCGTCGCGTTGGCGCTGCACGCGGATGCCGAGCGCGAGATCCGCGGTCGCTTCGGCGCGGAGACGACACCCATGCGCCTGCGCATGGGCGAGTTTCCGCTCGGCGCGACGGCCATCCCGAACCCGTTCAACCGCATCCCCGGCTTTTCGCTCGAGCATCATCATTTCGTGCCCGGCTTTCCGCAGATGGCCTGGCCGATGGTCGAATGGGTGCTCGATACCAAGTATGCGTACCTGCTCGACCGCGACCGCTGGCAGGAGGCCTCGATCGTGGTGCTCGAGGCGCCGGAGAGCGAACTCGTTCCGGTCATGGAAACGGTGGGCGCGCGCTATCCCGGCGTGAAGGTGTTCAGTCTGCCGTCGATGAGCGACGACGGCAGGCGCCGGCACGTCGAGCTTGGCGTGCGCGGCGATCCTGCACAGGTCGGCGATGCCATGACATTGTTGCGCGCTGCGGTGCGCGAGGCGGGCTACGCTTTTCGCGAGCCCTAGCGCGACCCTCAAAGAAAAGGCCCGGGAGGTCCCGGGCCCTTGGCTTACTTGCGCGTCGCCGGCTTGCGCGCCGGCTTGGCGTATCGTCGCGTTGCGCGGGCCGCTCGGATCGTCGACCCGTTGCGGCCGCGACGGGCGGGACTCAGGCGGCCTTTTTTGCCTTGGTCATCCCCTTGACGGTCTCGGTCGCGGCGGCAACGTTGGCTTCCGCGATCTCGGTCGCCTGCTTGGTGACCTTGGTGAAGTTGTCGTACGCCGAGTTGGCGGCGGCGAGCATCGACTTCACCGCGGCAACCGCGACGTCCGAACCGGCCGGGGCGTTCTTCGACACCTTGTCGAGCAGCGAGGCGAAGTTCTCGTTCCACTCCGCGGTGCGCTTCTCGGCAACCTTCGAGAGCTCGGCATTGGTCTCGGTCGCCACTTCATACACGCCCTTCGAGTAGGCGATGGCCTTTTCGAGTGCCGGCTGGGCAAGCGTGCTCTGCAGGTTGATGAACTCCTGCACGTCCTTGGCACCCATCAGCGCGCGGGTGTTGGCCATCGAGTCTTCGAACGCGGTCTTCACGGCCGTGGTGTTCAGGTTCGCCAGCTTCTCGAGCGCGGCTAACTGGGTCGCGGCCATCGCGAACATGGTTTCGAAATTGGCTTTGCTGGCAGCTTGGATCTGTTCCGGGGTCACGTACATGGTGTAGCTCCTGTGTGCTGAAAAAGAATTCGGGTTGAGGCTCGTTTCCGTGTCTTTTGGTGCGACGCAGCAATTGCGATTCTAGACAAATAATGCGCAAAGTCAAGCACTTTGTGCAACGCAGCGTAAGTAATTGATGTATCGCACAAAGAGCCCGAAGACTAATCCGAAATGAGGACCTCTGCGTTTCAAACGCGAGTAACGACCCGTCCTTGCTCAGAGAATAAGCCAACTATGTGAGTACACGCTTACGCAAAACCAAGCCCTCCGTTTGAGGGCTGTTTCACCGGCGATTTGAGAGCGGGGCATCGCCCCGGTATAAACACGGGTCCACCCGTCCCGCGCGCCCATGCTCGACTATCGACCGGAAGACCCCGCCGTCCTCGCCGACCCGTTCCCGCTATATCGGCGCCTGCAGGACGACGATCCCGCGCACTGGAGTCCGCGGCTCAAGTCCTGGGTGCTGACCCGTTACGAGGACGTGAAGCGCGTGTGCCTGGACGGCGGGATGTCCTCGGACCGGCTGCGCCCGTTCTTCGCTGCGCTGCCCGGACCCGAGGCCGCGCGCATCGCCGACATTGTTCGCTACCTGTCACTGTGGATGGTGTTCCGCGATCCGCCGGAGCACACACGCCTGCGGCGGCTGACGAGCAAGGTGTTCCACGTCAAGTCGATGCATGCGATGCGCGACAACGTCGTGTCCCTCACGGCGTGGCTGCTCGAGCGCATCGGTGAGCGGCGCGAGTTCGACTTCGTCGCCGAGTTCGCGGGCCCGCTGCCCGCGCTGGTCATCATGGACATGCTCGGCGTGCCGCGCGAGGAGCTCTCGCGGATCAAGCGCCTCTCGGACGACATGGCGCTGTTCATCGGCAGCTCGCGCACCTCTGCCGAGAAGTACGGCGTCGCCGAGGTGGCGACCCACGAGATGGCGGAGTTCTTTCGCCGCCTGATCACTGCGCGGCGCGCGCAGCCGCGCGCCGACCTGCTCTCCGAGTTGGTGCACCTTGAGGAGGAAGGCGACCGCCTCGACGAGGACGAGCTGGTCGCCACCTGCATCCTGCTGCTGTTTGCCGGGCACGAGACCACCACCAACCACATCGCCAACGGGCTGCTCGCGCTGATCCGCTTTCCCGAGGAGGCGCAAAGGCTGCGGCGCGATCGATCGCTCGCCTCGGCGGCGGTCGAGGAGCTCCTGCGCTACGACGGGCCGAGCGGCGCACAGGTGCGCATTGTCCAGGTCGAGCACGATCTCCACGGCAAGACATTGAAGTCGGGCGAGCGCGTGTTCCTGCTGCTCAACGCCGCCAACCGCGACCCGCGCGCGTACCGCGATCCCGACCGGTTGCTGATCGCGCGCGACGGACCGCCTCACCTGAGCTTCGGCTTCGGAGCCCATATCTGCCTGGGCTTCCCGCTGGCGCGGCTGGAGGGGCAGATCGCGCTGCCGGCGCTGCTTGCGCGCTGGCGTGGCATCGAGCTTGCTGGCGCACCGCTCGAATGGCTGAACTCGATGGTGTTTCGGGGCATGAAGGTCATGCCGGTAAGGGTGACGCGTTGATCGAGCTGCGCCGGGTGAGGAAGGTCGCGCGCGTGCACGATCCGCGTCGCAACGATGAGCTAACCGAGCTCGAGAGCGAAATCCGTTACGACCCGCTGACCGGGGATTCGTCACGCATCTGCCACTTCGCCTTCCCGCCGCGCGAGGTGCCCGATCTCGCCGCGCTCGGGACGCGCACGCGCGCGGCCTGCCCGTTTTGCCCCGGCAAGGTCGAGACGGTGACGCCGCGCTACCCGCGCGACGTGCTGCCGCAGGGGCGGCTCGGTCGCGGCGAGGCGCTGCTGTTTCCGAATCTGTTTCCGTACGACGACGTCTCGGCGATTGTCGCCATGACGCACGCGCATTTCGTTCCGATGAACGCGCTGCCGGCCTCGGCCGTCGCCGATGCGTTCAAGTTGGCGCGCGAGTTCATCATTGCGCTTGCGCCCTCGCTCGGCGCGCGCGAGGCGTTCGGCATCGTGACCTGGAACTACATGCCGCCCGCAGGGGCCTCGCAGGTGCACCCGCATCTGCAGGTGATCGTCACCGACACGCCCGGCAATCAGTTGCGCCGCGAGCTCGCGGCGGAGACGCGCTACCTCGAGCGCCACGGCCGGCCCTATCTCGACGCCCTGCTCGAGACCGAGCGCGCAGGCGAGCGCTGGCTCTCCGAGCAAGGCGGACTCGCCTGGCGGGTGCCGTTTTGCCCGGTCGGAATGCTCGGTGACGCGCAGGCCGTGTTCACCGGGCGCGCCACGCTCGCGGAGTGCAGCGACGCCGAGATCGATGCGTTCGCCGTCTCTCTTGCGCGGCTGCTCGCCGCGTACGCGCGCCTCGGGCATTGGAGCTTCAACCTGACGCTGATGCCGGATGGCGCCAACGAGCGCTCGGGGCGGCACCGTCTGAGCGCCCGAGTGTTGCCGCGTTTCTACCTCCATCCGCACCTGTACAACTCGGACGTCGCTTATCTGCAACTGCTGCTGAACGAGAAGTTCGCCATGGTGCCGCCCGAACGCCATGCGGCCGCCTTGCGCGAAGTTCTTGCGAACGCCTGAGCCGGGCACGATGAGCGCTCAGGGCAACGCCGATCGTCTCTCACCGGTATTGTGGTGGATCCTCGCGGGACTGACGCTCGCCTGGGGCTTCAATTGGACGGCGATGAAGGTCGCCCTCTCCGAGGTCGCGCCGTTCACCTTTCGATCGATGTGCCTCGGGGCAGGCTCGGCGGTGCTCTTCGCGGTCATGCGGGCGAGCGGGCAGCCCCTCGCCGTGCCCAGGGGCCAGCGGCTTCGCCTGGTGCTGCTCGCTCTGGTATCGGTCACCGGGTGGAACGTGCTCGTCGCCTTCGGGCTGACGATGATCCCCTCTGGGCGTGCGGCGATTCTCGCCTACACCATGCCGGCCTGGGCGATACCGCTTTCGGTGTGGCTGCTCGGAGAGCGAATGACCGGCCGCAAGCTCCTCGGCTTCGCGCTCGGCATGGCGGGGATCGCACTGCTGCTCGCCGAGCGCGTCGTCGACATGCAAGTCGCGCCGGTCGGCTCGCTGCTGGTGCTGTGCGCCGCGCTCACCTGGGCCCTCAGCACAGTACTGATCAAGCGCTTTCCGGTGTCGATGCCGGCGGGGCCGTACACGGCTTGGATCATGCTGCTCGGAGGAGTACCGATCTTCGTCGGCGCCCTGTTCATCGACGATTTCGGCGCCCTCGCCGGGGTGAGCCCCTTGGCATGGGCCGGCGTCGCCTACAACGTGCTGGTCGCGTTCGCCTTCGCGCACTGGGCGTGGATCAAGCTCGCGACCTCGCTGTCGGTGACCGCCTTTTCGCTCAGCATGCTGCTCACGCCCTTGGTCGGGGTGTTCAGCGGCATGCTGTTCCTGGGCGAGAAACCGACACTCGTCGAGTACAGCGCGCTCGCGCTGGTGCTCGGCTCGCTGCTCTCGGTGATGTTGCCGGGCAAGCGCCTCTAGTGCGCTGCGCGAATCGCGCGCTGGCGCGGAATGCGCGCGATGTTCCAGTGTGTGCGCGCGTTCTCGAGAAGCTGCGGCGCCGTGAGCCCTTTCGGTGCGTCCTGGCCGAGGAAGGCGAGGGCTCGGGCGATCTCGCGTTGCGGCTGCGCGAGCTCGAGCGCCCGCGCGCCTGTCTGCTTGGACAGTTTTTCGCCCGCGGCGTTAACCGCGGCCGGAACGTGAAGATAACGCGGCGTACGCAGGCCAAGCAGGCGTTGCAGCCAGATCTGGCGCGCGCTCGAGTCGAGCAGATCGGCACCGCGCACGACGTCGGTGATCTGCTGCTCGGCGTCGTCGACGACTACCGCGAGCTGGTAGGCGAACACGCCATCGGCGCGGTAGAGCACGAAATCGCCCACCTCTTGCTCGACGTTCTGCACGATTTCCCCCTGTACCCGGTCGGTGAAGCGGATCGGATCGCCGCCGGTGCGTACCCGCAAAGCACGCGACTTACGCCCGGGGGGCAGGCCGGCGCGGCAGGTGCCGGGATAGATGCACGCGCCGTCCGCGGCGAGGCCGAGCGACGAATCGGCGATCTCGCGCCGCGAGCAGCCGCACCAGTAGGTCGCGCCCCGCGCCTCGAGCCGAGCGAGCGCGGCGCGGTACCCTTCGGTGCGGCGGCTCTGGACCTCCACCTGGCCGTCCCAGGTGAGGCCGAGCGACTCGAGCTGGCGCAGGATGTCGTCCGTGGCGCCCGGCTGCTCGCGCGGCGCGTCGAGGTCCTCGATGCGCAGCAGCCAGCGACCGCCGGCGGCGCGCGCGTCGAGCCAGCTCGCGAGCGCTGCGACCAGCGATCCGAAATGCAGTGGCCCCGTAGGGGAAGGGGCGAAACGGCCGAGATAAGTCATGTCGGATCTGACGCGCCCGGACGACGCAGTGGCGTAGCGTACACTGCACAAAAGACCGCGGAAGGAGAACGCATGGCAACGGTCGTACTGACGAGGGACAATTTCGAGTCGGTGGTTACCGGGAACGACATGGTGATCGTCGATTTCTGGGCGCCGTGGTGCGGACCTTGCAAGGGTTTCGCCCCGGTGTTCGAACGGGCCTCCGAGAATCACCAGGACGTGGTGTTCGCAAAGGTGAACACGGACGACGAGCAGGACATCGCAGGGGCGTTCGGCATTCGCTCGATTCCGACGCTGATGGTGTTCCGCGAGAAGGTGGTGCTATTTCAGCAGGCGGGCGCGCTGCCGGGCTCGGCCCTCGAGCAGGTGATCACGCAGGCGAAGGCGCTCGACATGGCGCAGGTGCACAAGGAAGTCGCCGAGCGCGGTTCGGACGCGCAGGAAAGCTGAAGCGCCTTGCCGGCGTTGCGTCCGAAGGTGCCGCGGGGCGGCAGGGCATCCCGGCTTCGGTTACACGGCATCCAGTGCGCGACCGGCAGCGATGCGAACTCGTGCTTCCGATGGCGGCGAGGGCGGACGTATAGTGTGCGCCGATCGACTTCGGCAACAGGACCGCGATGATTGAGCTCAGGCGCTCGAGCGAGCGCGGCCACGCCAACCACGGCTGGCTCGATTCGTACCACAGTTTCTCGTTTGCCGGCTACCAGGACGCCGAGCACACGGCCTTTGGCGCGCTGCGCGTCATCAACGAGGACCGTATCGCGCCCGGCTCGGGCTTCGGTACGCACGGGCACCGTGACATGGAGATCATCACCTACGTGCTCGACGGCGTGCTCGCGCACAAGGATTCGATGGGCAACGGATCGACCATACGGCCAGGTGAGGTGCAACGCATGAGCGCGGGCCGCGGTGTCATGCACAGCGAGTTCAACCATGAAAAGGACGCTGCAACGCACTTTCTGCAGATCTGGATCGAGCCCAACGTGCGAGGGGTCGAGCCAAGCTACGAGCAGAAGCACTTCGACGCCGCGCAGAAGCGCGGCCGGCTACGCTTACTCGCTTCGCCGGATGGGCGCGAAGGGTCGCTAACGATCCATCAGGACGCTCGCCTGTACGCCGCGTTGCTCGACGGCCGCGAGCGCGTCAGCCAGCCGCTGGGCGCCGGGCGTCGTGCCTACGTGCACGTCGCGCGCGGCCGCTTGACGGTGAACGGCATGCCGCTTGCCGCTGGTGACGCACTCAAGGCGACCGATTCCGAGCGTATCGTGCTGGAGGAGGGTTCGGCCGCAGAGGTGCTGCTGTTCGACCTGCCTTGAGAGGGCTTACGCGCGCTGCGGGATTGAGGCTTCCAATCGCGGCAATTGAAACAATCCGTTGGCCGAGTGCACCGGCGCCGCGATAGACTTTGCGCGAATCGATCGGAACGGAGAGCAGAACATGGCCATCAACACCGGACTCAGCGCTAAAGACCGCGCGAGCATCGCCAGAGGATTGTCGCGGCTTCTCGCGGACACGTACCTCGTGTACCTCAAGACCCACAGCTTTCACTGGAACGTGGAAGGCCCCATGTTCCAGACCCTGCACGATATGTTCATGCAGCAATACACCGAGACCTGGAACGCGATCGACGCGATTGCCGAACGCATCCGCGCGCTGGGGCACTACGCGCCGGGCACTTACAAGGAATACGGGAAACTGGCACGGGTCAGGGAAACCGACGGCGTGCCCAAGGCCAAGAAGATGGTGCAGCTCCTGATCGACGGACAGGAGGCGATCGTCAAGACGGCGCGCGAGGTGATCCCGATCGCCGACAAGGCGAACGACGAGCCGACACTCGACCTGCTCACGCAACGCATGCAGATCCACGAGAAGAACGCCTGGATGCTGCGCAGCCTGCTGAAGTGATGTGAGCAAGACGCGCCTCGAGAAGGACTCTTTCGGGCCGATCGAGGTCCCAGGGGAGCGGCTGTGGGGCGCGCAGACCGAGCGCAGCCGGCGCTACTTCCGCATCTCTGGCGAGCGCATGCCGCTCGCGGTGATTTACGCGCTGGCGCTGATCAAGCGCTCGGCGGCACAGGTCAACCGCGAACTCGGTTTGCTCGACGCCGCCAAGGCGCAGGCCGTCTGCCGCGCGGCCGACGAAGTGCTCGCCGGCAGCCACGACGAGGAGTTTCCGCTCGTGGTCTGGCAGACAGGGTCGGGCACGCAGTCGAACATGAACGTCAACGAGGTGCTCGCGAACCGCGCCTCCGAGCTGCTTGGCGGCGGGCGCGGCGCGGCGCGGCGCGTGCATCCGAACGACGAGGTCAATCTCGGCCAGTCCTCGAACGACGTCTTCCCCGCGGCGATGCACGTGTCGGCGGCGCGAGCCGTTCACGACGACCTCCTGCCGTCGCTGTCGCAGCTCACCGCGACGCTGGCCGCGAAGCGCGACGCGTTCGCGGGAATCGTAAAGATCGGCCGTACGCACCTCCAGGACGCGACGCCGCTCACGCTGGGCCAGGAGTTCTCGGGCTACGTCGCGCAGCTCGAGGCCGCGCGGCGCGCGCTCGAGGCGGCGCTGCCGGGGTTGCTCGAGCTGGCGACCGGCGGCACTGCGGTGGGTACCGGACTGAACACGCATCCCGAGTTCGGCGATCGCGTTGCGCGCGAGGTGGCACGCGCGACCGGTCTTGATTTCATCTCGGCGTCGAACAAATTCGCCGCGCTCGCCGGGCACGAGGCGCTGGTGTTCGCGCATGGCGCGCTCAAGACGGTCGCCGCGGCGCTCATGAAGATCGCAAACGACGTGCGCTGGCTCGCGTCCGGCCCGCGCTCGGGACTGGGCGAGCTCTCGATCCCGGAGAACGAGCCTGGCAGTTCGATCATGCCGGGCAAGGTCAATCCGACCCAGGCCGAGGCGCTCACCATGCTGTGCGCGCAGGTGCTGGCCAACGACGTCGCCGTCAACCTGGGCGGTGCGTCGGGCAACTTCGAGCTCAACGTGTTCAAGCCGCTGCTGATCCACAATTTTCTGCAGAGCGTGCGGTTGCTGGCCGACGGCGCGCGCAGCTTCGAGGAGCACTGCGCGCGCGGCATCGAGGCGAACGAAGCGCGTATCCGGGAACTCGTGGAGCGCTCTCTGATGCTTGTGACGGCGCTCGCGCCGCGGATCGGCTACGACAAGGCGGCCGAAATCGCCAAGAAGGCGCACCGCGAGGGCACCACGCTGCGCGACGCGGCGCTCGCCCTGGGCTACGTCAGCGGGGAGCAGTTCGACGCGTGGGTGCGCGCCGTGGACATGACCGGGCCGGCGAAGTGAAGCGCAGGGGCTTCATTCTCGCCGCACTCGGGATTGTCGCCCCCGCGCCGCTTCTCGCCGCAGGCGGACGGTTCAGCCGCGGCGTGCTCTGGCGCATTTCGAGAGACGGCGTAGCGCCGAGCCACGTGTTTGGCACGATCCACGTGGCCGACCCGAGGCTTGGCGAGCTTGCGGGTCCGGTGCAGCAGGCCTTCGCCGAATCGAGCAGCATGATGGTCGAGTATTTCGCCGACGCTTACGGCAGGGAGCGCTTTCTCGAGGCGGCGATGTACCTCGATCGGCAGACGCTCCAAGACACCATCGGACGCGAGGATTTCGAGCGGGCGCTCGAATTGCTGGCGCCGATCGGGCTGTCGCGCGAGTTCGTCAACAAGCTCAAGCCCTGGGGCGTGCTGATCAACCTGCGCCATCCACGCGGCGCCGGCGGCGCCTCGCTCGACGCGCTGCTCTTCGAGTTGGCGCGCCGCCGCCGGCTGCCGCTCGAGATGATGGAAAACGTCGAGGAGCAGGTGTTCACGTTCGACGAGTTCCCGATCGACTCGCAGATCGCGCTGCTGCGACACAGCCTTGTGCATCACCGCGAGCTGCTCGAGCTTTCCGGGCGCACGGTCGAGGCCTATCTGGCGCGCGACCTCGCGGCGATCTGGAAGCTGCAGGAGGACTACTCGCGCCGACATCCCGAGATGGCCCCGCACAACGCCGTGTTTCTGAAGCGCGTGATCTTCGATCGCAGCGTGGTGATGGCGTTTCGCATGCAGCGCGGTCTGCGGCGCGGGCGCGCGTTCGTCGCGCTCGGCGCGCTGCACCTGTTCGGCGAGAAGGGCGTGCTCGCGCTGCTCGAGAACGATGGCTACCGGGCCGAGTGCGTATTCTGAGCCGACACCCTCGGGGCGGCGCGCCCGCCCGGCTGCTAAACTTCGCGCTTCATGTCGGTCGTCGTCCTCATATCAGGCCGCGGCAGCAACATGCAGGCGCTGCTCGACGCCGGCATCCCGGTCGCCGCGGTGATCAGCAACAGCCCCGACGCGGGCGGTCTGGGCCTCGCCGCGGCGCGTGGCATACCGACGGAAGTGCTGGCGCACCGCGAGTTCTCCACGCGCAAGGAGTTCGACCGGGCGCTTGCCGGGCGTATCGATCGCTACGCGCCGCGCCTGGTGACGCTGGCAGGGTTCATGCGCGTGCTGACGCCGCAACTCGTCGACCGCTACGCCGGGCGACTGATGAACGTGCACCCCTCGCTGCTACCCGCGTTTCCCGGGCTCGACACGCACCGGCGCGCGCTCGAGGAGGGGGTCAAGCTGCACGGCTGCACCGTGCATTTTGTGACCGCCGAGCTCGACCATGGCCCGATCATCATCCAGGCCGTGGTGCCGGTGCGCGCCGGTGACGACGAGCAGCGGCTCGCGGCGCGTGTGCTGCGCCAGGAGCATGTGGTTTATCCGCGCGCAGTGCGCTGGTTTCTCGACCGACGGCTGGTCATCGAGGGCGGCGCGGTGCGCGTTGAAGGAAGCGATGCGCAGCTGGTCTATTCCGATCGCGACTAGCGCGGCACTGCTCGCGGCGCAAGTTGCCGCCGCGCCGCCGCAGCGCGTCGAGATCGTGTTCGATCTGCTGCACAACGGGGCGCGTGTGGCGGTGATCGTCGACCGTCTCGAGCACGACGGCAAGCACTACGAGATCGTCGAGCGTTGGCAAGGCAAGGGACTGATGGCGCTGCGCGGTGAGGCGCGTCGCAGCAGCCGCGGCACAATCGCCCCGGAGGGTCTGCGGCCGCACGAGTTTGCGGATCGGCGCAGCGGCCGCAGGACGGCGCGGGCAACGCTCGACTGGGACAGGCAACAGCTCACGCTGCAATACAAGGGCGCACCCGAGACGCGGCCGCTGCCTGCCAATGCGCAGGACAAGCTCTCGTTCCTCTACGGATTCGGGTTCGGGCCGCCCGGCGCGCCGCCGATGACGCTGAACGTCGCGGATGGCAGGGGCGTCTCGACCTATGTCTATCGATTGGCCGGCCGCGAGCGCCTGTCGCTTCCGGCGGGCGAATTCGAGACGCTGAAACTGGTCAGGCAGAAGGACGACCCGCGAGACCGGAGCACCGAGATCTGGCTTGCCGAGGGGCATGGATGGCTCCCGGTGCGCGTGCTGGTGACCGAACGCGACGGCTCGCGGCTCGACCAGGTCGCCACCCGCGTCAGCGTGCCGTGAGGCTGCACCACGGCCTGCTCGGGCACGCCGAGGCGCTGCTCGCTGAACTGCTGACCTTCGCGGGTCCTGCCGACCAGGCCGTCTCGCGCTATTTTCGCCACCATCATCAGCTCGGACAAGGCGATCGCGCGATCGTCGCCGAGACGGTGTATACGGTGCTTCGCCGTCGCCGCTCCCTCGAGCAGGCGGCAGGCAGCGCCGCGCCGCGGGCGCTCCTGCTGGCGGTGCTGGTGCGGATGCAGGGACTCTCAGGTCGTGAGCTCGAGGGTCGGCTGCGTGGCAACGAACCGCACCTCATCGCTCGCCTGAAGGAGGGCCGGCTCCAGGCAATGCCGCAGGCCGTGCAGGCTGATCTGCCCGACTGGTTGTGGCAGCGTCTTGCCGCAGAGCAGGGCGAAGCCGAGGCGATGCGCATCGCGCAAGGGCTGCTCGGACCGGCGCCGCTCGATCTGCGCGTCAACCTGGCGCGCATCGGGCGCGAGGCGGTACTCGAGCGGCTACTTGCGGGTGGCGTCGTCGGGGCCCCGACGACGCTTTCCCCGGCCGGCGTGCGGCTCGAGGGCAAGCCCGCCATCAACCGGCACAAGCTGTTCGAGGAGGGCCTGGTCGAGGTGCAGGACGAGGGCAGCCAGCTGCTGGCCTACCTCGTTGCGCCGCGCCGCGGCGAAATGGTGGCCGATTTCTGCGCCGGCGCGGGCGGCAAGACCCTCGCGCTCGCCATGCTGATGCGCGGTACCGGGCGCGTGTACGCGATGGACGTTTCGGCAAGGCGGCTGCATGCGCTCGCGCCCCGCGCTTCGCGTGCCGGGATTTTGAGCATTCACCCGATCGCGCTTTCGGGCGAGAACGACCCGCGCCTCAAGCGTCTTGTCGGCAAGCTGGATCGCGTCCTGGTGGACGCGCCATGCAGCGGCTTCGGCACGCTGCGACGCAACCCTGACCTGAAGTGGCGCCACGGTCCGGAGGCGCTCAATGAGCTTGCGGCCAAGCAGCTGCGAATTCTTGTATCGGCCGCACGGTTGGTGAAACCCGGTGGCCGCCTCGTCTACGCTACCTGCAGCCTCCTCAAGGAAGAGAACGAAGCGGTAGTCGAGCGCTTCGTTGCCGCGCATGCCGAGTTCGGGTCGCTATCCTGCGGCGCGCTGCTCGCCGCGCAGCGCATCCCTCTTGAAGCGGGTGCGCAGTTGCGGCTTTGGCCGCATCTTCACGCCACCGATGGGTTCTTTGCGGCGGCGTTCGAGCGCCATCAGCGCTAAGGCCTGCCTGGGTCGTCGGCGTTGCGCGGCGACGCGTTCTCGGTCAAGCGGGCACGCAGGTGAACCGGCCTGCGCGCCTTCTTGCGCATGCGGATGTTGAGCCCCTCGACCGCGACCGAGAACGCCATCGCGAAGTAGACATAACCCTTGGGCACGTGGTGGTCGAAGCCGTCGGCGATCAGCACGACGCCGACAACGACCAGGAAGGCGAGTGCCAGCATCTTCACCGTCGGGTGATCCGAGACGAAGCGGCCGATGGTTCCCGCGAACATCATCATCAGCGCGACCGATGCAATGACCGCGGCGACCATGACGGCGATCTCGTTGACCATCCCGACCGCAGTGATGATCGAATCGAGCGAGAACACCAGGTCGATCACCATGATCTGCGCAATCAGCTTGGCGAAGCTCGAGGCAGCGGCCGATTCCGCGCCTTGCTCGACGCCTTCGAGCAGCTGGTGGATCTCGCCGACGCTCTTCCACAGCAGGAACAGCCCGCCCGCGATCAGGATCAGGTCGCGCCCGGAGATCTCCTCGCCGAGGACCGTGAACAGCGGCATTCGCAGGCCGATGATCCAGGCGAGCGTGATCAGCAGCGCGATGCGCATGAACATGGCGCCGAACAACCCGATGCGGCGAGCGCCCTCACGCTGATCGCGCGGCAGCTTGTCGACCAGGATCGAGATGAAAATGATGTTGTCGATGCCCAACACCAGCTCGAGGGCGGTGAGCGTGGCGAAGGCGATCCAGGCCTGGGGATCGAGCAGCAGGTCCATCATGGGAGGTCCGCAATCGACTCAGCGGGAAAGCGCAATCGCGCCCGCCTCTGCGCCAACGAAGGCACGGCCGGGACTGCCGGCCGCGCCGCCGAGCACCATTGACGATGCATGAGTTTCAATGCGAACGAGGACAGCCGGCATTGTTGCACGAGCGTCCTTTCGCCGCGCCTGAACACCGTGCGGCCGGAACTTCGGGGCGTCCAGGCGATCGAATTGGCGTCCTGCATTGCGCCAACGCCATCATGCTGTTTTTCCTTCGGAATCGATGGCTTGGGGCGCATCCCGCAATGTGGAATGAACGCGGGCTTTTTCCCTGCATGGTTTGGGGTGATTCGCGTAGAATGGCGCCCGCTTCCTTTCATCACGACTAGATCAGGCGAACCTGATGATTTTTTCCGGCTTATTCGATCTTCCGTGGTGGGGCTACGTGCTCGTCGCGCTGGGCCTCACGCATGTCACCATTGCCGCGGTCACTATCTACCTGCACCGGCACCAGGCGCATCGCGCGCTGGAGCTGCACCCGCTGGTGGCGCACTTCTTCCGCTTCTGGCTGTGGCTCACCACCGGCATGGTGACCAAGGAGTGGGCCGCAATCCACCGCAAGCACCACGCCAAGTGCGAGACGGCGGAGGATCCGCACAGCCCGCAAGTGCTTGGCATCAATCGCGTGCTCTGGGGTGGCGTGTTCCTGTACGTAAAGGAATCGCATAACGCCGAGACCATGGAGCGCTACGGCCACGGCACGCCGGACGACTGGCTCGAACGCAACGTCTACTCCCGATTCGCCATTCTCGGGCTGACCGTCATGGGCCTCGCCGATGTCGCGCTGTTCGGCCTTGTGCCCGGCGTGCTGATCTTGCTGACACAGATCGTGTGGATTCCGTTCTGGGCGGCCGGGGTGATCAACGGCATCGGCCACTGGTTCGGCTACCGCAGCTACGACGTCGCGGACGCGAGCACCAACATCGTCCCTTGGGGCATCCTGATCGGTGGCGAAGAGCTGCACAACACTCACCACGCCTTCGCCTCCTCGGCGAAGCTCTCCTCGAAGTGGTACGAATTCGACATCGGCTGGCTGTATATTTGCATCTTGCAGGCACTCGAGCTCGCCACGGTGAAAAAGGTGGCGCCCACGCCGCGCTTCGCCGAGCCGAAGCCGGCGGCCGACCTCGATACCTTGCACGCCATCATCGCGAACCGGTACGACGTACTGTCGCGTTACGCCAAGTCGCTCAAGCGCACCTACCACGTCGAGCTGGCACGGATCACACACTGGTCGCCGAGCGACGCGGCGTTCCTCAAGTCCGTAAAACGCTCATTGCTGCGTGGCCAGGAGCTCGCTGCGCACGAGCGCGCGCGGCTTGCGGAGGCCCTGAAACATTCGCGCGCGCTGTCTACCGTTCTGGCGATGCGCCAGGACCTCGTTGCGCTGTGGGAGCGCTCGAACGCGTCCAAGGAGCAGCTGGTGCGTCAGCTGCAAGACTGGTGCCACCGCGCCGAGGCGAGCGGCATCGCCCCACTGGTCGATTTCTCGCAGCGGCTTCGCAGCTACGCGTAACGCGCGGCATTACAGGCAACAAAGAAGCCCGCTCGAAGCGGGCTTTTATTTGGGTCGGGCGAGCACCTGACCAGGTGCCGCAAGCCAGCCTGCGCCGGAACGACCGGCTCGCGCTCCTCACTTCAGCTTGGTTTCCTTGTACATCACGTGCTTGCGCGCCTTGGGATCGTACTTCTTCAGTTCCAGCTTGTCGGGCGTAGTGCGTTTGTTCTTGGTCGTGGTGTAGAAGTGGCCGGTGCCGGCCGATGACTCGAGCTTGATCTTTTCACGCATGGCGGGGTTCCCCGGTTAGGCCTTTCTGGCGCGCAGCTCGGCCAGCACGACGTCGATGCCAACCTTGTCGATTTTGCGTAGCCCGGCAGTCGAGACGCGCAGCCGTACCCAGCGGTTTTCGCTTTCGACCCAGAAACGGCGGTAGTGGAGGTTCGGCAGGAACGTGCGACGCGTCTTGTTGTTGGCGTGCGACACGAGGTTGCCCTTCATCGGCTTCTTGCCGGTGATATCGCAAACACGGGACATGGAAAGCTCCGGGGCGTTTCGGAAAAGCCGCGAATTATACGCGAAAAATCATGGCCTTTTCAAGGTTTAGAGCAGGCCGCGCTCGGCGAACGATAGCGCCTGCGAGCCCGCCACGACGAAATGATCGAGTACCTTGACATCGACCAGCGCGAGCGCTTCCTTGAGCTGGCGAGTGAGCAGCTCGTCGGCGCGGCTCGGCTGTGCTACGCCCGAGGGGTGGTTATGAGCGAAGATCACTGCCGCAGCGTTGGCGCGCAACGCGGCCTTCACGACTTCGCGCGGGTAAACGCTGGTTTGCGTCAGCGTGCCCCGGAACAGCTCCTCGGCGGCGACGACGCGGTGCTGAGCGTCGAGAAACAGGACGACGAACACCTCGTGTGCGCGCGCGCCTAGCGATAGCCTCAGGTAATCGCGCACGGCGCCTGGGGAGGTCAGCGCGTCGGCGCCGCGCAGCTCCTCGCGCAGACAGCGCCGCGCAAGCTCAAGCACCGCCGCAAGCTGCGCCGACTTTGCCTCGCCGAGCCCCTTCACGCCGCACAACGCGGATCGCTCGGCGCCGAGCAGGCCCGAGAGACTGCCGAAGCGCCCGATCAGCTCGCGGGCGAGCGCCACCGCATCCTTGCCCGCGACGCCGGTGCGCAGGCACACCGCAACCAGCTCCTCATCCGAAAGCCGAGACGCGCCGAGCGCGATCAGCCGCTCCCGCGGTCGCTGCTCGGCCGGCCAGTTCGAAATCGCCATATCAGGGCCTTTCCCGTAAAATCCTTCCTCCAATCAACGGCTCACCGGCCACCGCGATGACATCGATCCGCGACAAGCGCATCCTGCTCGGCATGACCGGCGGCATCGCCGCCTTCAAGGCGGCCGAGATCGTGCGGCTGCTGGTGAAAGCCGGCGCCAACGTGCGGGTGGTGATGACCGATGCGGCAACGCGCTTCGTCACTCCGGTGACCATGCAGGCGCTCTCCGGACAGGCGGTGTTCACGGATCTGTGGGACCCGCGGGTCGCCGACAACATGGGGCACATTGAGTTGTCGCGGGACCGCGAGCTGATCCTGGTGGCGCCGGCCAGCGCCGACTTCATGGCGAAGGTCTCGCTCGGGCTGGCGGACGACCTGCTGTCGTCGCTCGCGCTGGCGCGCCGCTGCCCACTGATGCTGGCGCCGGCGATGAACGTCGAGATGTGGGACAACCCGGCGACTCATCGCAACGTCCTGGCGCTGCGCGACGACGGGGTGCTCTTTGCCGGACCCGGCTCGGGCGACCAGGCCTGCGGCGAGACCGGCATGGGACGGATGCTCGAGGCATGCGAGCTGCTCGAGGAGGTGGAGTCGTTTTTCCAGCCCAAAGTGCTTGCCGGGAAGCGTGTGCTGGTAACCGCCGGGCCGACGGAAGAACCGATCGACCCGGTGCGGGTCATCACCAATGCAAGCTCCGGGAAGATGGGCTTTTCGGTGGCGCGCGCGGCGCGCGAGGCCGGCGCGGAGGTCACGCTGATCAGCGGACCGGTGGCGCTTGCATCGCCCGCGGGCGTGGCGCGCGTAGATGTGCGCAGCGCCGACGCCATGTTCGCTGCGGTCAAGGCGGCCGCCGGAGCGTGCGACATCTTCGTTTCGGTGGCCGCAGTCGCCGACTACAAGGTCAAGAATACGTCCAGGCAGAAGATCAAGAAGGGCGACGGCAGATCGATCACCCTCGAGCTGGAGCCGAACCCCGACATCCTGTCGTACGTAGCCAGCCTGCCGAAGCCGCCGTTTTGCGTCGGCTTCGCCGCCGAGAGCGAGAACCTTGCGGCGAACGCCAAGGCGAAGAGGCTGAAGAAGAAGCTGCCGCTGCTTGCGGCGAATCTGGCCCAGGACGCGCTCGGAGCCGACGAGAACGCGGTAACCCTGTTCGACGATCGCGGCGAGCACCCGCTCGGGCGCGGACCGAAGATCGAAGTCGCGCGCAAGCTCGTGATGCACATCGCCGGCATGCTCGCCGACAAGAAACGCTAGGCCGAAACGGGGCGGGCGCGTCCGCCTCCGACCGGAGAACGCAGAAGGCGCCCAGACGCATGCAAAGCCTCGAGGTGAAGATCCTCGACGAAAGAATCCGCGGCATGCTTCCGCACTACGCCTCGCCGGGCGCGGCGGGGCTCGATCTGCGAGCGTGCATCGACGCGCCGCTGACCCTGCAGCCCGGAGCGAGCGAGCTGGTGCCCTCGGGCATCGCCATCCACCTCGGCAACCCCGGCTACGCCGCCGTCGTTCTGCCGCGCTCAGGACTGGGCGTGAAGCACGGCATCGTGCTCGGCAACCTGGTCGGGCTGATCGACTCGGACTATCAGGGTCAGGTGCTGGTGTCGCTCTGGAACCGCGGCCTGGCGGCGTTCACCGTGCAGCCGCTCGAGCGCATCGCGCAGCTCGTGGTGGTGCCGGTGATGCAGGTCGAGCTCAAGGTGGTCGAGGACTTCGAGGCTTCTGGCCGGGGCGCCGCTGGATTCGGCAGCACGGGTCGTTGAAGGCGCAGGGTGGCGCGCGTGGGTTCATCTGCGGAGACCGGCAAATCGCGAACGAAGGCCATCTGGTTACGCGTGTGCGCGTTCATGTTGGCCGGTTCCGCAAGCCTGAGCACAGGCGCGCAGGAGCCGGCGCTCGAACGCGCGCGCAAGATCGTCGCCGGCAGTTGCTTCTTGTGCCACGGCATGCAGGGCGAGGCGGCGAGCGAGCTTTCGCCGCGGCTGGCGGCGCAGAATGCCGGGTACATCGCCAAGCAGCTGGCGAACTTCAAGAGCGGCGCGCGCGGCAGCAGCACCATGCGGCCGATGGCGGCGGCGCTGTCGCCGGAGGACATGCGCGCGCTCGGGCTGTATTTCAGCCTGCAGCCTTCGCCGCCGCACGAGCCGAGCGATGCCGCGCTTGCCGGGCGCGGCAAGACGATCTACGAACGTGGTGGCGCGGCCACCGAAGTTGCCGCGTGCATCGGCTGCCACGGCGAGCGCGCCCACGGTTCGGAGCGCCTGCCGCGCCTGGCCGGACAGGTAACCGCATACCTCGAAACGCAGCTTCGTCATTTCGGCGCGCGCGAGCGCACCAACGACAACGCGGTGATGCAGTCGATTGCGTCGCGGATGAACGAGGCCGAGATGCGCGCCGTGGCCGAATACCTCAGCTCGCTCGACTGAGCGGGGCCGCGGAAAAAACAACGGCGGCCCCGCAGGAGCCGCCGTCGAGCGTCGATGCCGGATGCGCGGGTCAGCCGAACATGTCCGCCCAGATGTTCTGCGCCCAGGCCCACGCGAACTTGCCTTCCAGCTCGTTGCGTGCCGCGGAGACCCCGCCGGCACCTTTCACCGGGATGAACGTGCGCTGCCCGCCGTCCCACTGGTGCACCGACGCCACGTGGATCACCTCGCTGCCGGACACGTAGCTGTAGCAGGTGTTGGTCACCACCGGGCTGGGGTTCGGAACTTGGCCGTTCATCAACGCGATCACCGCAGCCGCGCAGACCTTCGCCTGCTGGTTCGCCATGTGACCGGACTTGGGCATCCCAGGGGCCGAAAGCGTCGCATCGCCCAGGATGTGGACGTTCTTCGCGACCTTCGACTCGCAGGTGAGCCAGTCGACGTCGCACCAGCGGTTGTTGTGGGTGATCAGGCCCGCCTTTACCGCGATCTCACCGGCACGGTGGGGCGGGACCACGTTCAGCACGTCGCCCTTGACCGTGTCGAACTCCGTGCGCACGCTCATCGCGGCGCCGTCCACCGCCACGACGCGGGCTTGCCCGCGATACTCGATCATGCCGGGGTAGAGATCCTCCCACGCCTTGCGGAATAGCGGTCCCTTGGACGTGATGTTCGGATTGGCGTCGAGCGCGAGGATCTTGGAGCGCGGCTTGGCCACTTTGAAGTAGCTCGCCACCTGGCTGATGCGCTCGTAAGGTCCCGGCGGGCAGCGATACGGCCCGGGCGGGATACCGATCAGGTACACGCCGCCGTTCGGCATGCGCTCGAGTTGCGCTCGCAGCTCGAGCGTCTGCGGCCCCGCCTTCCACGCGTGCACCACGCGGCGCGCCTGCATCGCCGCGGCATAGCCGTCGATCTGGTCGTACATGAAGTCGATGCCCGGCGAGACGATCAGCCGGTCGTAGGGCAGATCGCCGCCGCGCGCGAGCCTGACCACGCGCTTGGCTGCGTCCACCGAAACCGCTTCGTCGTTCACGACCCGCACGCCGAGGCGGCGCAGGCCGTCATAGCTGCGCTGCGTTTCCTCGATCCTGCGATGGCCGCCGATCACGAGGTTCGACATCGGGCAGGAGGTGAAGCCGGTCTCGCGCTCCACCATGACCACCTCGATGCCGGGGTCCCACATGCGGATGTAATGCGCGGCCGTCGCGCCGCCGAAGCCGGCGCCAATCACCACCACGCGCCCCTTGGGGGCGCCCAGGCCGGCGCAGCCGGCGAGCGACAACGCGCTCGCGGCGCCCGCAAGTTTGAGGAAGTCGCGTCGCTTGAACTGATCCATGGTGTCCCCCTATTTCTTTGCCGGCAGCGCCGAGAAGTAGCTTCCCAGCACCTCGACTTGCTGATCGGTATAGCCCTTGGCAAGCTGATGCATGACGGTCGCCGGCTTCGCGCCGCTGCGGAACTCGCTCATCTTGCGGATCAGGTCCGCCTTCGGCATCCCGGCGAGCGGCTCCATGCCGCCGGCGCTGCGCCCGTCGGTGCCATGGCAATTGGCGCAGGTCGCGGCCAGGCTGCGGGCGACGGTTCTTTCGTCGGCTACCGCGGCAAGCGGTGTCGCGCAGGCGGCGGCAACGGCAATCATCGTTCGCATTTTCATCGGCAAGCCTCCTCTCGGAATAAGTCGGACTCCGGCAGATGGAAAGTCTCGTCGCGGGAGCGGTGGCCGTCAAGACCCGCAGGGTTGTTGCGGGTCATGAAAGCGCCAAAAAAAGCCGCGCCCTCTTGGCGCGGCCCTCTTTCCTGCAGCGGGAGCCCGATCAGGCGACTGCCGCCGGCTCCTCCTCGAAGCGCAGCACGACCTTTTCCGAGTCCTCGACGTCGATGGTCACCTTGCCGCCCTGCACCAGGCGCCCGAACAGCAACTCGTCGGCGAGCGCGCGCCGCACCGTGTCCTGAATCAGGCGCGCCATCGGCCGCGCGCCCATCAGCGGATCAAAGCCTTTCTTCGCCAGGTGCTCCTTGAGACGGTCGGTGAAGTGCGCCTCGACCTTCTTCTCCTGCAGCTGTTCCTCGAGCTGCATCAGGAACTTGTCGACCACTCGGAGGATGATCTCGTGGTCGAGCGCGCGGAAGGAAATGATCGCGTCCAGCCGGTTCCTGAACTCGGGCGTGAACATCCGCTTGATCGCCTCCATCTCGTCGCCGGTCTGCTTGGAGACGGTGAAGCCCATCGAGTTCTTGGCGAGCGATTCCGCGCCCGCGTTGGTGGTCATGATGATCACCACGTTGCGGAAGTCGGCCTTCCTGCCATTGTTGTCGGTCAGCGTCCCGTGATCCATCACCTGCAGCAGGATGTTGAAGATGTCCGGGTGCGCCTTCTCGATCTCGTCGAGCAGCAGCACCGAATAGGGCTTCTTGGTGATCGCCTCGGTCATCAGCCCGCCCTGCTCGAAGCCGACGTATCCCGGCGGCGCGCCGATCAGTCGGCTGACCGCGTGGCGCTCCATGTACTCGGACATGTCGAAGCGGATCAGCTCGATGCCCATGCAATACGCGAGCTGGCGCGCGACTTCGGTCTTGCCGACCCCGGTCGGCCCCGAGAACAGGAAGTTGCCGATCGGCTTTTGCGGATCGCCCAGGCCCGAGCGCGCCATCTTGATGGCGGCCCCGAGCGCCTCGATCGCCTTGTCCTGGCCGAAGACCGTGGCCTTGAGATCGCGCTCGAGGTTGGCCAGCGCGCTGCGATCGTCGCTTGAGACGCTGCGCGGCGGGATGCGCGCGATCTTGGCGATGATCTCTTCGATCTCGTTCTTGCCGATGATCTTCTTCTGCTTGCTCTTGGGCGCGATGCGCTGGGCGGCGCCCGCCTCGTCGATCACATCGATCGCCTTGTCCGGCAGGTGCCGGTCGTTGATGTAACGCGCCGAGAGCTCGGCCGCCGTAGTCAGCGCGCTCGACGTGTACTTGACGCTGTGGTGCGCTTCGAAGCGCGTCTTCAGGCCCTTGAGAATCTCGATTGTTTCGTCGATCGAGGGCTCGACGACGTCGATTTTCTGGAAACGGCGCGACAGCGCATGGTCCTTCTCGAACACGCCGCGGTACTCGATATAGGTGGTGGCGCCGATGCATTTCAGCTGCCCGGTCGAGAGTGCCGGCTTGAGCAGATTGGACGCATCCAGCGTGCCACCGGACGCGGCCCCTGCGCCGATCACAGTGTGAATCTCGTCGATGAACAGGATCGCGTTCGGATTGTCGACCAGCTGCTTGAGCACCGCCTTCAGGCGCTGCTCGAAATCGCCGCGGTACTTGGTGCCGGCGAGCAGCGCGCCCATGTCGAGCGCATACACGGTGCACTTCGCCAGCAGATCGGGCACCGTGTTCTCGAAGATGCGGCGCGCCAACCCCTCGGCGATCGCGGTCTTGCCGACGCCTGCCTCGCCCACCAGCAGCGGGTTGTTCTTGCGGCGGCGGCACAGCGTCTGGATGACGCGCTCGAGCTCGCGGTCACGGCCGATCAGCGGGTCGATCTTGCCGGCAAGCGCCAGTGCGTTCAGGTTCTGCGTGTAGTTGTCCAGCGGGCTGTTCGCGGTCTGGGCCTCGCCTTCCTGGTCGGCGTCCTGCTCGGGCTTGCCCGAGTGCGGCTGCGGCGCCTTGGTGATGCCGTGCGAGATGTAGTTGACGACGTCCAGGCGCGTCACCCCCTGCTGCTGCAGGAAGTACACCGCGTGCGAGTCCTTCTCACCGAAGATCGCCACCAGCACGTTGGCGCCGTTCACTTCCTTCTTGCCGGAGGACTGGACGTGCAGGATGGCGCGCTGGATGACGCGTTGGAAGCCGAGCGTCGGCTGCGTATCGACCTCGCGGTCGGCCGCGATGCGCGGGGTCTGCTCGGCGATATGCTGCGTCAGGCTCTTGCGCAGCTCGTCGATGTCGGCGCCGCAGGCACGCAACACCTCGGCGGCGGTCGGATTGTCCAGCAGCGCCAGCAGAAGGTGCTCGACGGTGATGAACTCGTGGCGCTTCTGGCGCGCATCGACGAACGCCATGTGCAGGCTGACTTCGAGCTCCTGGGCAATCATCCTACGTTTCCTCCATCACGCACTGCAGCGGGTGCTGGTACTTCCGCGAATACGCGGCCACCTGCTGCACCTTCGTGGCAGCCACATCGCGAGGATACACTCCGCACACGCCAATTCCTTCCCGGTGCACCTTGAGCATGACCTGGGTCGCCCGCTCCCGCGTCATGCTGAAGAATTTCTGCAGCACCAGCACTACGAATTCCATCGGCGTGTAATCATCGTTCAACAGCATGACCTTGAACATCGGAGGCGGCTTGATCTTCGCCTTCCGTACCTCAAGTGCCGCATCGTCCTTGAACTGCGTCGCCATACTGCCTGCCTACTTCGCGCCGTCGAGCCCAATGAGATCGGACATGCCGTTGGTTCGCTCGTTCCGCTCCGTGATGTCGTGGTCAGTCGCGTTGCCCCGGCTCGTCCAGCCTCAGGCTATCCTAATCAATGTGCACGGCGGGTGCAACGCGATCGGGGGACAAACGTGGTGCTTTTGGCACGACTGTTGCCACCGTCCCCAAGCCGGGCGGCTCTTGACGGGGCGGGGCGGGGCCGGTAAAAGGCGGCTGTGTTTGGATTCAGGCTGTCTGTTTGCCATCTTGTAGGGGGCGGCGGGGTCGCGAAGTTCAGGCATGGCTCGGGCATGCCGCCCGAACGGTCAATCAATCGGTTGGAAGGAACGACGATGGCAACAGGCACTGTGAAGTGGTTCAACGACGCGAAGGGCTACGGGTTCATCACGCCGGACGACGGCAGCGAGGATCTGTTCGCGCACTTTTCCGCGATCAACATGTCGGGCTTCAAGACCCTTAAGGAAGGCCAGAAGGTCAGCTTCGACGTGGTGCAGGGCCCAAAGGGAAAACAGGCATCGAACATCCAGAAAGCCTGAGCCTAGTCTCACCTTGAAAAAAGGG
>Ga0326597_10002436_pt1 | contig 27769 bp, 31 predicted proteins | sample RVTome_12_FD_203789 | JGI IMG/M metagenome (GOLD analysis project Ga0326597, IMG submission 203789) | Soil microbial communities from uranium-contaminated site in the Upper Colorado River Basin, Wyoming, United States - RVT100D185 | ecosystem: Environmental > Terrestrial > Soil > Contaminated >... | reverse complement strand
AACAGGGCGCGTAGCAGAACAGCGCTTTGCAATGAGGGTGGAGAACTTGGAAAGGATTGCGCAACTCAACCGACTGCGCTTGCTTTCTTCGTCCCTTGACCAAGGGCCTTCTAATGGGTGACCCCTTTTACACCATATTCCCCAAGCAGGAATAGAATGTTGGCGGGATTCCTTCCCCCCAGTGTGCAAGCAGATCGGCCTCAAGCCTCAATAGCGCGCCCGATAGAGACGGAGCGTCTGGGGCTGCCTGTTTGCGGAGATGCGCGATGTTCAATTTGAAGCGACGAATGCACGACTCCACCAGCGGTCCGCCGACGTTTGTCGCGCCTTCAACCAGTATCGTCGGGACGATCGCCGGACAAGGTGCCTTCGTATGCTGTGGCACGATCGAGGGAGACTGCGACATCGACGGCTCACTCACGCTCGCCCTGGGCGGACGATGGAAAGGCACGATGAAAGCGACCGACATCATCGTTGGCGGCACCGTCGAAGGCGACATTGTCGCGCGGCAGCGGATCGAGATCGGTGGTTCGGCTCGCATTACGGGTAGTTTGTCGGCGAAGTCAATCGCTGTGGCCGAGGGCGCCATCATCGAAGGCGAGATCAAAGTCAGCAGCGGCGAAGCGCCCGTCAAGTTTCACGAAAAGCGCCAAACCTAGGCGCGCGCGGTAAGCGCAATAACGCTCGCGCTGCTTGACCGCAGTGCCCGCTTCCGGTCAGCGGGCCAGGTTCTGGGCGATGAACCGGTTGACATCGTCGATGGCCTTCAGCCGCGACGGCTCATGACCACCGACATATGCGCCGCGTCCGCCGGGTGCCCGCGGATTGTAGACTTTCGGCAAATACGTGACTTTACCCCCGGGCGAGTCAAATCCGTGATACGCGCCGGGATAGACGATGATCGTCGCCGGGAATCGCGAGTTTTTCAGCTTTTTCGCAAGTTCGACGCACGGCGTGACGGGCGTCCAGTCGTCCTGTTCCCCGTGCAGGATCAGCATCGGCATCGTCGTTTGGTAGCCCTTCAGCCGCAGCGGCCGGGTGCAGCCCGGATAAAAGGCGATCGCCGCCCGGAAATGCGGGCCGGCGGCGCGCCGGCCGAGGGCCTCCGGCCTGACCACACCCGTCACGGTCGAGCCGCCGTGGGACCATCCAACCAACAGCACGTTCTTCGGGTCAACGTCGGTCCGACTGACAAGGTAGTCGAGCGCAGCATACGCGTCGGCAGTGCGCACCTCCCACGGTTGCGCGGGACGCTCGCTGACCTTGATTTCGCAAACCGAGCCGATACCCCGCGGCCCGAAGCTGTCGACCGCCAGCGTCACGAAACCCCGGCGCGCAAAGCGCTCCGCCCAGTCCCGGCGTCCCACGGGAAGCTGGCCGCGCGAGGTCAGCATGCCGCTGCAGCCGTGCATCAACACCGCCGCAGGACGGCGCTCGCCGCGGCGTGCCGGTGAGACAGGCTCGAAGAGTATCCCCGACAACTCCACGTCCGCCCCGCGGAAGCTCACTGTCTGCTCGCGGATCGGCTCTTGCGCGGTCTTCGGCGCCACAGGCGGTTTCGTCGCGCAACCACCCGCCCAAGCCACGAAGGACACCAGCAGCACGGCACAAATGGGGCCGCGTTCACATTTCCGAACGCGACAAACCCAAGAAAGTGAACCCGGCCCCAATTTTCGCGCAGTCCTTAACTGCCCTCGGGCTATCGGCCAACGACGATCAAAACACCGGATGCAATGGCGAGGATGGCCATCACAGCGCCCAATCCGGTGAAGCTGAAATTGAGCAGCGGTATCAGCCCGGTCAATATGAGCCAGACGGCCAATAACAACATCCCGATATTTGTTGTCAATTTCATTGGCAGACTCCTTTAATGGTAGTGACGAGATACGGGTGACGATTAACTGATGAAGTGCTAAGTGCTGAGTCCTGTAACGTAAATGGGGTCCGTAGATGGGGTCGGAGTGATTTTCACGATCCGCGAGTTCCACATCCCAAAAATGACTCCGACCCCAATTTTCTGGACCCGGCTATCACCTAGGCCAGTATCTTGAAGGCAAGCGTGAGTTGGCACCCGAATCCGACGACGAACGCCAGCGTGCGAACCCAGGGAATGCGGAAGGTGTAGGCCAGAAAGTGCACGACCCGCGCCCAAAAATAGATCACGCAGGCCAGGGCGGTCACCTCCCCCTTGACGCCAACGGCGTTCACGACGAGGACCAGCGCCGCAAAAACCACCAGGTTCTCGACGGCGTTGTAATGCGCCGCCTTCATTCGCGTCGCCCACGGCGCCATGGGCTTCGGGTTCTCGGGATAACCCACCGCGTCCAGCACGCCCCTGACCATGATCACGTTGAAGATGTAGGGGATCCACATCAACGCAGTAAAAACGGTAACGAGAGCAAGATATTTGAGTTCGACCGACATATGCGGTCTCCTTTCCTAGAGTGTGCTTTCGGCTCTCAAAATGACGTCACCAAGCGCCTGCGCCGCAACCCTATTGCAATCTTACGTTCTTGGATCAATGTGTTGTGCAGGTCCGAACCGGTTCCGGAAGTTATTTTCTATGACGGCAGTTCGTAGTTCACTTTACCGTTGGCGGCCGTTATTGCCCCGCGTCTTGTCAGTTGCTCGATGATCTCGTCCAGCTCTGCATCTGCAAGCTTGTCTCTGAACAGAGCCTTGATGGTACTTCGGAGTGACTTGAAACCAGGAAAAGGGGTCAGGCTTGGCTATTTGCATATTGCCCGGCGTGCCGTGTCAGCGCCCACCCTACATGCTCCCGCACCAAATCGGACGGATGATCCGCCCGCGCCTTGAGCGCAGCAACAACCGCAGTTGATCTCGGCGCATTGCCAAGCCCTACCGCCAGATTCCTCAACCACCGCTCGTACCCGATCCGGTGGATCGCACTGCCCGCCAGCCGCTCGTGAAACTCCGCCTCGCTCCAGCCAAACAGCTCGACCAGCGTCGCATCGTCGAGGCCGTGGCGGACGGCGAAGTCGGGCTCGGTAGTTGTCTGCGCGTACTTGTTCCAGGGGCAGGTCATCTGGCAGTCGTCACAGCCATAAACGCGGTTGCCGATCAGCGGGCGCAGTTCCTCGGGAATGCTGCTCTTGTGTTCGACCGTGAGGTAGGCGATGCAGCGGCGCGCGTCGAGCTGGTACGGCCCGACGATTGCGCCCGTGGGGCAGACATCCATGCACTTCTGGCAGGTGCCGCAGTGGTTCTCTGGCACACTGTCGGTGGGCAACGGCATATCGGTATAGATTTCGCCGAGCACGAAGAACGAGCCCGCTTCGCGGTTGAGCAGGAGCGTGTGTTTGCCGCGCCAGCCAAGCCCCGCTTTCTGCGCAAGCTCGACTTCCATCACCGGCGCGCTGTCTGTGAAAACACGGTAGCGGAAGGGCCCGACCTCCTCCTGGATGCGGTCGGCAAGCTTCTGGAGCCTTCCGCGCATGATCTTGTGATAGTCGCGCCCCAGGGTGTAGCGCGCGATGAAAGCCTTCGTGCCGTCCGCCATCACTTCCTCGGCTGCGCGCGCCGGCGGATTGCAGTTCATGCGCGCGGCGATCACGCGCAGCGTGCCCGGCACCAAGTCGCCCGGACGCGTCCGTTTCGTCCCGTGGCGCGCCATGAAGTCCATCTCGCCGTGAAAGCCCTTGCCGAGCCAGTCGAGAAGCCGTGTCTCGGCCTCGCCCAGCTCGGAGTCGGCGATGCCGACTTGCTGGAAACCAAGCTCCTGGCCCCACTGCTTGATCTGGCGGACCAGATCAGCGTAGTCGGCCTTCGCAACGGGTTTTTCGGCTGTACTTTCCATCCCCCTCACCCTACCCTCTCCCGCCAGGGGAGAGGGAAGACTTATTGCGCGACCTTCTCCCCCAGCTGGTGGCGAGGGGAGTTTTCTTACGATTTCACTTTCTCTTCCAGCCAGACCTTGATCAGCGACTGATAGGGCACGTCGCGCGCGTTCGCCGCGGCCTTGATCCGCTCGAGTAGATGGGACGGTAGGCGCAGCGAGATGCTCTGCGTGGTCGGCTTCAAATTCGGAAAGGTGACTCGCTCCGCCTTCGACCAGTCGACCAGTTCCGCGCTGTCGTGCGCTTCCCAAAACTTGCGTTCCGCGGCCTCCGACTTGAACTTCGGAACAGCTTTAACTTTTTTGCTCATAAAGAACCTTTTCCTTCCGGCTCGCGTCGCGAGCGGATATTACGCGAATCCGGGTGCCATCGAAACGCAAAGTGCAGGTGACATGGAGTAACCGTCCCACTACCGTGTTCCCAAGCGCATGAAAGCGCGGCTCGTCAGCAGAATGTTTCGGATCCGGCGCGAGCAAGATCCGTCGATCGAAAAATGCTTGTTCGGCTTCTGTCTGCGTGACCTCGTGCGGCTCGTTCTTGCGGGCATTTCCGCTGTCCCAATCAAAGCCTTCGACCCGCCCTAAGTCGATCATAGCTGTATATTATGATCATATACATGTCGCAGGGCAACCTGTGCTCATTTCGATGCGAGAGCGTGGCTATATGCCACCCTTGGCGTTGTCTTCGCGACCTTGAGGTTTGGTTCTAATTATCATTCCCTTCGCGGCCTTTGCGTCCTTTGCGGTGAGGCTATTATTTTCCTTGGCGGCCTCCGCGGTCTTGGCGGTGAGGCTTTTCTGTTCCTTCGCGGCCTTTGCGTCCTTTGCGGTGAGGCTATTATTTTCCTTGGCGGCCTCCGCGGTCTTGGCGGTGAGGCTTTTCTGTTCCTTCGCGTCCTTGGCGTCCTTAGCGGTGACGCTTTGCCGCTTTCCGTCAGTCGCCAGTCTCACGCGGGACCTTCGCTGATCGTCCGCGCCAGCCACCAGAAGAACAACCACAAGAGCGCGGCGCCCACGCCCAGGCACAGCGCGAGAACCTGAATGACGTGTCCGCGAATCATCGCGCCACCCCCTCCGACCACGGGCGTGTCACGAATGACGCGAAATCCGGGCGGCGGGAACTGCTGCGCCCGCAGCACCCTTGCTCCGAGCAACCAGAGATAGATAGCGAATGCGATCACCGGTGCGGACAGGATGAAAGCGGACACGTACACCGCCAGCTTTGCCCGACGAGCCGTTTCCGCAGGCTCCGACGAAAGCCACTCGCGGAACGGCTCGCGGAAGTGGTCGAAACCTGCAATTAGCAGGGCGCCGGTTGCCGTGGCGAACACGATCGCCAGCACCGCTTGCCGTCGCGCTGCGGGGTCGGCTTTCTGGACTTCGTTCATTTTTCATCCTTGCTTTGCCGCCTGTGGCAAAGCCCGCAGGTCCATCGCCCATCCGAGCGCGGAGCGGCACCACTGCTGCTTCTTCGGCCGCAGCTCGGCCCGCTGGCGTATCGTCCCGATGCGCAGCCCGAACACCCGCTGCTCGCCCACCGATGTCGAATAGATGGGCGTGCCGCACTCCGCGCAGAACGCCTGGACACGCGGGGTTCCGCTTTCAGCCGTCTTCTTGACGTACTCCTTCGGTTTTCCTCCCTGCAGCTTGAGCGCCTCTTTCGCTGCCGGAACAATCACGCGATAAGCCGTGCCCGTAATGTTCTGGCAATCCGTGCAGTGGCAGATGATGACCTTTTCCGGGTCCACCTCCGCCACAAAAGTGATGTTCCCGCAATGGCATCCGCCGTCGATCTTCATAGCAATCTTCTCCACGCCAATGAACCGTGGGTCGTGATTCGTGAATCGTGATTCGACTCCCACCACCCCGCCCGCTGCGCGGGCACCCCTCCTCCGGCAGGAGGGGAATTTCCTTGCTTATCCCTCAGCCTTCATCACCTATCACGCATCCCGCATCTCGTATCCCATATCCCGCATCCCGCATCTCGGATTCCATCATAATCCGCCGGTGCCCCACCTTTCCCGATTTCTCCCCGCCGAATCCGACACGCTGGCCTTGGGCGCTGAATTAGCCCCCCACCTCGAGCCCGGCCTGGTGATCTACCTCTCCGGCGAGCTCGGGGCGGGCAAAACCACCCTCGCCCGCGGCATCCTCCGGGGTCTCGGTTATAACGGGCGGGTAAAAAGCCCCTCCTTTGCCCTGGTTGAACCTTACTCCCTTTCTAGGTTATACTTGTATCACTTTGATTTTTATCGCTTCACTGATCCGAGAGAACTGGAAGAGGCCGGGTTCAGGGAGCACTTCAATCCCGACTCGCTTTGCCTCGTGGAATGGCCCGAAAATGCCGCGGGCGTAGTGCCGGCAGCCGACATAAGAATTGAAATGAAAATTGCTGGATCGGGGAGACAGTTGGAGATAGACGCCGACACGGAGGCTGGCAGGCGTTGTTTAGAGCACCTGAAGCACTAGTGACCCCTCGCGGCCGCGCGCCAGCACGGTCGTCTCTCTTCTTCACGGTTTTTTTCCTCAGTTTCTGGTTTCAGGCCGGCGAACCCACGCCGGCCGCGGCGCAGTCCGGCGCCCAGATCACTGCCGCGCGCACGTGGCCGGCGCAGGATTACACGCGGATCACGCTCGAAAGCGACGAGCCGCTCAAGTATTCGGTGCTGAACCTGAAGGATCCCGAGCGGCTGGTGCTCGACCTCGAGGACATCGAGGTCACCGCGATGCTCACCGGCCTTGCGGAGAAGATCGGCGCGAATGATCCCTACGTGAAGGGCATGCGCGTCGGGCGCTTCAAGCCGGGCGCGATACGTGTGGTGTTCGACCTGAAGAGCGAGATCAAGCCGCAGGTATTCACGCTCGCGCCGGTCGCCGACTACGGCCACCGCCTCGTGCTCGATCTCTATCCCCTCGAGCCGCCCGATCCCCTGCTCGTCTTCCTCGACAAGCTGCAGGCGCCGCGGGAGGACGCGGCCGACCCAGCCGCTGGCGCCGGCTCCAAGGCCCCCGCGCGGGCCGCGCGGCCGGCGCCGAAGCGCCCGGATGTCGCCCGCCTCATCATCGTCGTATTGGATGCCGGCCACGGCGGCGAGGATCCCGGCGCCAAGGGCTACCGCGGCACCTACGAGAAAAACGTGACGCTCGCCATCGCGCAGAAGCTCAAGGCGCGCATCGACCAAGAGCCCAACATGCGCGCCGTGCTGACCCGCGACGGCGACTATTACCTGCCGCTGCAGACGCGCGTGGAGAAGGCGCAGCGGGTGCGCGCCGATCTCTTCGTCTCGATCCACGCCGACGCGTTCATTCGCCCGCACGCGCGCGGCTCCTCGGTATTCGCGCTCTCGGAGAAAGGCGCGACCTCGGCCGCGGCGAGCTGGCTGGCCAACCGCGAGAACGCCGCCGACCTGATCGGCGGCGTGAATCTCGACGGCAAGGACCGCTATCTCAAGATGACGCTCGCCGACCTGTCGCTGACGGCGCAGATCAACGACAGCTTGAAGATCGGGCGCGCGGTGCTGGCTGAGTTGGGCGGCATCAACAACCTGCACAAGGCGGACGTCGAGCAGGCCAGCTTCTCGGTGCTGAAGGCGCCCGACATCCCCTCGATCCTGGTGGAGACCGCTTTCATCAGCAATCCGGAAGAAGAGAAGAGGCTCAAGAGCGCCGCCTATCAGAACAAGATGGCGGACGCGATTTTCATCGGCATCAAGCGCTACTTCGCCAAGAACCCGCCGCTGGCGCGCGACCGGGTTGCCCTGAACCCGTGACAAAATCCCCCGGCGCTTCGCGCACCCCCCTTTGACAAAGGGGGGTTAAGGGGGATTATGTCTCCCCCCTTTGACAAAGGGGGGGCAGGGTGGATTGGGTGACGAGGTAGCGCGTCGAGGGGCGGAAGAGGGGCCCCAACATTTTTCTGTTGGGGATCTGACCCCCGGTGGCGCGCAAGGCGGCCGATACGATGATATCGAATCTTGCGACGGCCACACGGAGGCCGCGGGTGACGAATTGACGGGAACAAACATAAGACTAATACGCAAGACTGATCGTGTCGTCCCCGTGGAGACGGGGACCCAGGGGAAATCCACAATTCCTGGATGTCCGCCTGCGCGGGCATGACGAAATTGAACCTGCCCAGACCTTTCCTCACCGCGCTCTGCATCACCCTACTACTAGCAACCTCCGCCGCGAATGCGGACGTCCGCGGGCGCGTGGTGTCCGTGCATGACGGTGACACCCTGACGGTCCTGATCGATCACCGCCAGGTGCGCGTGCGGCTGACTGACATCGACGCACCCGAGCGGGGCCAGCCGTTCGGCACCCGCTCCCGGGAATCGCTGTCCGATCTGTGTTTCGGGAAGACGGCTGCGCTCGACGTTCGCGGCCAGGACCGCTACCAGCGGACTCTCGCCCAGGTCACCTGCGCCGGCACGGACGCCAACGCCGAGCAGGTGCGCCGGGGCTACGCGTGGACCTTCGTCCGCTACGCCCGTCCGGGTTCTCCGCTCCTCGCCCTCGAGAACGAGGCGCGCGCGGCCCACCGCGGGCTGTGGCAAGATCCCGCGCCCGTCCCGCCTTGGGACTGGCGGCGCAATGGCCGGCAGTCTGCGCGCTCGAGTGGGGCTCGCTCCGGCTCGTGAAGCCGCAGCAGATCAATGAACCGGTGACTGATGAGGCGTAACTAGTGATGCGAGACTGATCAGGCTAGACTGGTAAAGCGTAGGTAGCCGGCTAGCCTTAACTCCTCATCCCTCCGCCCTCATCCCTCATCCCTCATCGTGAAAGGCCTCAATCGAGGGCTTTCACGATTTCTTCGACGACCTTCTTCGCGTCCCCGAACACCATCATGGTCTTGTCCATGTAGAAGAGCGGGTTGTCGAGTCCGGCGTAGCCCGTCGCCATCGAGCGCTTATTGACCAGCACCGTGCGCGACTTGGCCACTTCCAGGATCGGCATGCCGTAGATCGGGCTGCCCTTCTCGTGCGCGAGCGGATTCACCACGTCGTTCGCGCCCAGTACCAGTACGACGTCGGTGGTGCCGAACTCGCTGTTGATGTCCTCCATCTCGAACACCTGGTCGTACGGCACCTCGGCTTCCGCCAGCAGCACGTTCATGTGGCCCGGCATGCGGCCTGCCACCGGGTGGATCGCGTAGCGCACGTTGACGCCCTTCGCGGCGAGCTTGTGCGCCATCTCCTTCACCGCGTGCTGCGCGCGCGCCACCGCGAGCCCGTAGCCCGGCACGATGATGACCGACTCCGCGTTCGACATCAGGAAGGCCGCGTCGTCGGAAGAGCCCGAGCGCACCGTCTTCTGCCCGGCGCCGGCCGCGGCGGCGCCCTCGGCCGCTCCGAAGCCGCCGAGGATCACGCTGATGAAGGCGCGGTTCATCGCCTTGCACATGATGTAGGAGAGGATCGCGCCCGAGGAGCCGACCAGCGAGCCCGCGATGATCAGCATCGAGTTGTTGAGCGAGAAGCCGATGCCCGCCGCCGCCCACCCCGAGTAGGAGTTCAGCATCGAGATCACGACCGGCATGTCCGCGCCCCCGATCGGGATGATGATCAGCACGCCCAGTGCGAAGGCAATCGCAGTCATGGTCCAGAACGGCGTCCACCCCTTGTCCGGCGCGAGGAAGAAAGCAGTGCCGAAGCCGATCATCACGAGCGCAAGCACGAGGTTGAGCCAGTGCTGTCCCTTGAATACCACCGGCGCGCTGGAGAAGAGCCGGAATTGCTTGCCCAGGCCGGCGAGCTTGCCGAAGGCGATCACCGAACCGGAAAAAGTGATCGCGCCGACGAAAGTCCCGATGAAGAGCTCCAGCCGGTTGCCCGTGGGCATGGGATCCGGCACGCCGAACGCCGCGGGATTGTTCACCGCCGCCACCGCGATCAGCACCGCCGCCATGCCCACCAGCGAGTGGAACCCCGCGACCAGCTCGGGCATCTGCGTCATCTGCACGCGCCGCGCAACGAACGCCCCGATCGCGCCGCCGGCCAGCATCGCGACGAAAATGAATTCGAGCTGGCCACGGAGCACGATGACGATGGTGGTGAGCAAGGCGAGCGCCATGCCGACCATGCCGAACAGGTTGCCGCGCCGCGCCGATTCCGGCGAGGACAGCCCCTTCAGCGCGAGGATGAAGAAGACCGACGCGACGAGGTAGGCGAGCGCTACCTGGTTTGCGCTCATCGCGACTCCTTCGCGGCGTTAATCGAAAGCCGGCAACAAGTGACCGAAAGCGCGCGCGCAGGTGTGTACATCGTTTCCCCGTCCAGCAAGTTCATTTTTCTCCGGCTTTCGATTTCTTCTTGAACATCTCCAGCATGCGCTGCGTCACCAGAAAGCCGCCCGCGACGTTCACCGACGCCAGCGCCACGGCGATCACGCCCATCACCGAGCCCAGATCCAGCACGCTCGCCCCGGCGGCGAGGATCGCGCCGACCAGGATTACGCTGGAAATCGCGTTGGTGAGGCTCATCAGCGGCGTATGCAGCGCCGGTGTCACGTTCCAGATCACGTGGTAGCCGACGAAGATCGCCAGCACGAATACGACGAGATTGATAACGGTTGGGTCCACAGTACCAGTCATGTTCTATCCCTCAAAGGCGTGAATCGTGATTCGTGAGTCGTGATTCGACTCCCACCACCCCGTCACCTTCGGTGCCACCCCGCCCGTCCAGTCGCGCTGCATCGCGACTGGCGTTCGCCGGCTCGGAGGCATGCTCCTCGAAACCCCGGCTCGCCCTCGGGCAGGAGGGAATTGGGCAAGAAAACTCCCCTCCTTGGTCAAGGAGGGGTGGCGCAACGCGCCGGGGTGGTTCGTACTCGTCACCCGTCACCCGTCACTTGTCACTTCTTGACGAGCTCGCCGTTGATGGCAAGCAGCGCCCCCGCGACGACCTCGTCCTCGCGGTTCAGGTTGAACTGCCCGGTCTTCATGTCCAGCATCAGCCCGAGGAAGTTGAGCAGGTTGCGCGCGTAGAGCGCGCTCGCATCGGCCGCCGCCATGGCCGGCAGATTGGAGTAGCCGATCAAATGCACACCGTGCTTCACGACGACCTTGTCTTTTTCCGAGAGCGGGCAGTTGCCGCCCTGCTCCACAGCCATGTCCACGATCACCGAGCCGGGCTTCATGCTCTTCACCATGTCCTCGGTCACCAGCACCGGCGCGGGGCGCCCGGGGATGAGCGCCGTCGTGATGACGATGTCTGCCTGCTTGATGCGTTCGGCCACCAGCGCGGCCTGGCGCTTGCGGTAGTCCTCGCCCATCTCGCGCGCATAGCCGCCCTGTCCTTTCGCGAGCTCCTTTTCCGCCTCGGTAAGCGGTACCTCGACGAACTTGGCGCCGAGCGACTCGACCTGCTCCTTGGTTTCCGGCCGCACGTCGGTCGCCTCGACCACTGCGCCCAGGCGCTTCGCCGTCGCGATCGCCTGCAGGCCCGCCACGCCTACCCCCATCACTACCACGCGTGCCGCTTTCACGGTGCCGGCCGCGGTCATCAGCATCGGCATCAGGCGCTGGAAGGTCGTGGCGGCGAGCATCACGGCTTTGTAGCCGCCGATGTTGGCCTGGGATGAAAGCACGTCCATGCTCTGCGCGCGCGAGATGCGCGGCAGCAGTTCCATGGCTAACGCAATCACCCCTTTCCTGGCGAGCGCTTCCGCGCCCGGCTTGTTGTGCGGATTGAGCAGGCCGATCAGGATCTGACCGGATCGCATCTGCGCGAGCTCACCGTCCGCCGGCGCGCGCACCTTGAGCACGATGTCGGACTGGGCATACACGTCGGTGGCGGTGCCAACGACTTTGGCTCCGGCGGCCGCAAAGTGGTCATCGGGTATGTTCGCACCCATGCCCGCGCCGGCCTGCACGAATACGGTGTGGTGGCCGGACGCCGTGAGTTTCTTCACCGTCTCCGGCGTCACCGCCACCCGTGTCTCTCCGGCATGCGTTTCCGCCGGAATGCCGAACTTCATCTGATTGCCGCTCCCTGCAGACGCGTTGCCCCCGCGAAAGCGGGGGTCCAGCACCCGGATGCCGTGGGTTCCCGCCTACGCGGGAACGACGCCAGGAAAGTTATCCGCATCCTCCCTTTAAACTCGTCGCCCCCGCGGAGGCGGGGGTCCAGTACCTGGTTGTCCTGGATACCCGCCTTCGCGGGTATGACGTTTGGAAGGTTTTCCGCATTATAGGTTGGGAAGCGGCCTATTTGAAACCGTAAAGCTGCGCGGGGTTCTCGACCAGGATTTTCCTCCGCAGCGTCTCGTCCTGCGTCCACTCGGCGACGAGATCGAGCAGCTTGCCCTCGTCCGGGAAGTTTTTCTTGAACGACGGGTGCGGCCAGTTGCTGGCCCACACCATGCGCTCGGGCGCGGTCTTGATCAGTTCTCCTGCGATCCTCGCCTTGTCCTCGTACAGCGGCGGGCCGCTGGTCGAGCCGTAATACGGCCCGGACAGCTTGACCCAGCAGCTGCCGCCCGCCAGGAATCGCAGCAGCGCGCGCCAGCTCCGGTCATCGGAAGCAACCGCGGCGTCGAACCGGCCCATATGGTCGATCACCAGGTCGCACGGCAGCTTCGAGAGCATCCCCTCGTGCTCGCCGATCTCCTGCGATTCGCATTGCAGCTGCACGTGCCAGCCGAAGGGCGCGACCCGCGCCGCCATCCTCGGCATGGTGTCCCATGTCAGCACCCCGCCTCTCATGTGATAGCGGATGCCGCGGATGCCGAGCTTCGTCAGCCGTGCAATCTCGGAATCCGGGGCAGCGGGGTCGACGATCGCCACCCCGCGCGCCGTATCGCCCAGCTTTCCCATCGCTTCCAGGGTACAGGTGTTGTCGGCGCCGTAGCCGGACGGCTGTACGATGACCGTGCGCGTGAGTCCCAGGCGCTTCTGAATCTCGCGGTAATGTGCCAGCGTGCCGGGTTGGCTGGGGTGACTGGCTTCCGCGCGCAACGGGTAGCCCGGCTCGTAGATGTGCATGTGCGTGTCGCACGCGCCGGGCGGTGTCGGCAGCCGCGGCATTGATATCGGCGTATCGTGGCTCATCCCTTACCTATCTGGTTCTCATAGCGACTTCGCGAATCATGTCGAGAGATGAGGGCTGAGGGATGACCCGCTGAAGGTTTGATCTTGTTCCTGTTTTTCTTGGCGTCTTGGCGGTTCAATTCTGGTTCTTGTTTCTCTTGGTGGTTCGATTCAGATCTTCACCGCGCGCAGGAATTCGGTGCGGGCGCGCGCGCCCGCCATCATGAACGACAGGTCCGAGCCGCTGAGGATGAAGCGCATGCCGAGACCGATGAATTTCTCCATGAGCTTGGGCTCGTACACACCGCCCATGCCCGGATACTTACCGTGCTTGCCGCACGCGGCGATGACCTTCTTGTAGGCATCCTCGACCCGGGGATCGGTGAAATGCCCCGGAATGCCCAGTTCGGCGCACAGGTCGTTAGTGCCGATGAGCAGCACGTCGACGCCCTCCACCTGTGCGATCGCGTCCGCGCTGCCGATCGCCTTCGGCGTCTCGAGCATGACGACAACCAGCGTATCCGCGTTGACCAGGCGAGCAGCCTCTCCCACCGGCACGTTGCGAAAGGCGAGCTGCGGCTGCGCGCCGGCGACCGAGCGGTGGCCGAGTGGCGGGTAGCGGCAGGCGCTCGCGATGCGCCGCGCCTCCTCCGCGGTATCCACGTGCGGCGCGACGATGCCCTGCGCCCCGTTGTCGAGCAGGCGCGACGCGTGGTAATGCTCGTGCCCCGGCACCCGTACGATTGGCGTGATGCCGGCCCCGAGCGACGCCATGGCGAGCTGCGATGCCAGGTCGACGTCCATCGAGCTGTGCTCCATGTCGATGAAAAGCCAGTCGAAGCCGCAGGTCTTCGCGATGGTCGCGATGTCCACCGTGCGCGCCTGCCGGGCGCCCATGCCGAGCGCAAGTTCTCCGGCGGCAAGCCGGCGCTTGGTTTGATTGGGGACGGGATCCATGAATGTTCCACTCATGACGGATGGGAGGCCGCATTGTATCAGCGCAGGAAAAGCGTGATTCGTGAATCGTGATTCGACCCCCTCACCCTAGCCCTCTCCCCCAACCAGGGGAGAGGGAAAGAAACAATCACGCTTCGATCCACTCACCACTCACTACTCACTATTCACGCCGTTATAATTCGGGAATGAGCAGCATCCGCGTTCTCCCCGAATTACTGATCAGCCAGATCGCCGCCGGCGAAGTCGTCGACCGCCCCGCCTCCGCCCTCAAGGAATTGCTGGAAAACAGCCTCGACGCCGGCGCGCGGGAGCTCTCCGTTCAGCTCGCGGGCGGAGGCATGAAGCTCATCACGGTCGCCGACGACGGCGGCGGCATCGCGCGCGAGGAGCTGCCGCTCGCACTCGCGCGCCACGCCACCAGCAAGATCGCCTCGCTCGAGGACCTGGAGCGCGTCGCGAGCCTCGGCTTCCGCGGCGAGGCGCTGGCGAGCATCGCCGCGGTCTCGCGCCTCACGCTGACCAGCCGCCGCGCCGGCGAGAAGCACGGCTGGACGGTCACCGCCAGCGGCGCGGACGTCTCGAAGGCGGCCCCGGCGCCGCTCGCCGCCGGCACCAGCATCGAGGTGCGCGACCTCTACTTCAACACTCCGGCCCGCCGCAAGTTTCTCAAGTTCGAGGCGACCGAGTACGCGCACTGCGAGGAGGCGTTCAGGCGCATCGCGCTCTCCCGCCCGGAGGTCGCCTTCACGCTGCAGCACAACCGGCGGGCGCAGCGCCACCTCAAGCCGCAGTCGCTGCGCGGGCGCATCGGCGCCGTGCTGGGCGAGGAGTTTCACACCGGCGCCCTCCAACTCGATGAATCGAGCGCCGGGCTGCGGCTGCACGGGGCGGTCGGCCTGCCGGCGCACGCTCGGGCGAGCCGCGACGAGCAGTATTGCTTCGTCAACGGCCGCTGCGTGCGGGACAAGCTCATCGCGCACGCCATCCGCCAGGCCTACCGGGACGTGCTGCATCACGAGCAGCATCCCTCGTTCGTGCTGTTCCTCGAGATCGATCCCGCCCAGGTTGACGTCAATGTTCACCCGACCAAGACCGAGGTGCGCTTCCGCGACGCGCGCGGCGTGCACCAATTTATTTTTCACGCGCTGAACAAGGCGCTCGCGGGCGCAGTAGCAGGCGCCACGACGGCCCGCAGCGCGGTTGCAGCGCCCGGGATCGCTGCGCAACCAATGCGCCAGGCGGCGATGGCCCTGGGCGCCGCGGAGCCGACCGCGTTCTACGAGACCTTGTTCCGGCAACCCGAGCCCGCCGCGCCGCTGACGGGGGCGGAAGAGGTGCCGCTGGGATTCGCGCTGGCGCAGCTCTCCGGCGTTTACGTGCTCGCCCAGAACCGGCAGGGACTGGTGATCGTGGACATGCACGCCGCGCATGAGCGCATCCTGTACGAAAAGTTGAAGGACGCGCTGGACCGCCGCGAAATCCCGATGCAGCCGCTGCTGGTGCCGGTAAGCTTCTCCGCCGAAGCGCTGGACGTCGCGACCGTGGAAGAGCACGCGGAGGTGCTGCGCACGATCGGATTCGACATCGCCGCCGCCTCGCCGACTTCGCTCATCGTGCGCGCCGTACCCGCACTGCTCGCCGACGCCGATCCGAGCCGCCTTGCATCCGATGTGCTGCGCGAAGTTCGCGAGTATGGCGCGAGCCGGGTCCTCACCGAGCGGCGCAACGAGCTGCTGGCTACCATGGCGTGTCATGCCGCAGTGCGCGCCAACCGCAAGCTGTCGGTCCCGGAGATGAACGCCCTGCTGCGCGAGATGGAGGCGACCGAGCGCTCCGGCCAGTGCAACCACGGCCGGCCGACATGGCATCAAGTAACCATGGCGGAACTGGACAGGCTGTTCATGAGGGGTCGCTGAAAGCGTGATTCGTGATTTGTGATTCGTGATTCGACTCCCACCACCCCGCGCCCTGCGGCGACCCCGTCCGTCCAGTCGCGCTGCATCGCGACTGTCGTTCGCCGGCTCGGAGACATGCTCCTCGAAACCCCGGCTCACCCTCGGGCAGGAGGGGAACCTAAAGAGCGATAACCAGTGACTCGCAAACGCCGGTCGAAATCCAAGGCGGGGCGAAAGAGGCCCGCCGCGCCACGCCGCGCCACACGCGCGAAGCGTTCGGCTTCGCCTACTCCCTCATCCCTCATCCCTCCGCCCTCATCCCTGGGTCCTCATCCCTCATCCCTCCGCCCTCATCCCTCGGCAAAATCGCCGCCGGCGATTTTGCTGATGGGCCCGACGGCCAGCGGCAAGACCGCCGTGGCCATGCGTCTCGCGCGGGAGCTGCCGTGCGAAATCATCAGCGTGGACTCGGCCCAGGTCTACAAGGGCATGGACATCGGTACGGCCAAGCCCGGGGCCGCGCTGCTGAATGAGGCGCCGCATCACCTGATCGACGTCATCGAGCCGCACGAGAGCTATTCCGCCGCGCGTTTTCGCGACGACGCGCTGGCGCTGATGCGCGAGATCACCGAGCGCGACCGCATCCCCCTGCTGGTGGGCGGCACCATGCTCTATTTCCAGGCGCTCACCGAGGGTCTCAACGAGCTGCCGGAAGCCGACCCGATGATCCGCCTCATGATAGAAACCATGGCCGGGGAGCAGGGCTGGCCGGCGCTCCACGCGAGGCTCGCGCGGGTGGACCCGGAAACGGCGGCGCGCCTGGAGCCGAATGACGCGCAGCGCATCCAGCGCGCGCTGGAGGTCTATTACCTTACCAACAAGCCGCTGTCGGAGCTGCTGAAAAAGCCCAAGTACGTCTATTTCCCCTACCGCCCGATCAGGATTTCCCTCGTCCCCGGCGACCGCGAGGCGCTGCACGCGCGGATCGCGCAGCGCTTCGAGGCGATGCTCGAGGCGGGGCTGGTAGCGGAACTGAAAACATTACGCGAAGAGTACGCACTGGAAGCCGGCATGCCTTCGATGCGCTGCGTCGGCTACCGCCAGGCCTGGGACCACCTCGAGGGAAGGATCGACGCCGCGGCGCTGCGCGAGCAGGGCATCGCCGCGACCCGCCAACTCGCCAAGCGCCAGCTCACCTGGCTGCGGGCAATGCAGGGCATAACCGAATTCGACTGCCTTGCGGAGGACGTCGCCGACCTGGTGCTCGAGTACCTGCGACGGGAGCTCGAGGCGCTTCTGGTAAGCGGCTAGCTCGCCAGGAGGAGTGACGCCGTGGCGGGCCCGTAAAGCTTCACCGCTAAGGACGCTAAGACAACGCCAAGTGGGGTATAGGAGGCGCCGTCGGAATCTGACTTTCAAGGAAACGCTCTTGAGTGCGGCGGTAGTATGACCAGAAGCGTTTGTTGTAGGCCACCCTTGGCGCGGTTCCTTCGCGACCTTCAGGTTTTGCATTTGTCCTTATTGTTATTTCCATCGCGATGAGGCTGTTATGTTCCTTGGCGGCCTTGGCGATCCTGGCGGTAAGGCTTTCGGCTCCCGCTAGGTGCGCCGCGAGGTCATGTCGCGCAGCCGGTCCGCGGCCGCCTTGAGCAGGGACACCACGAATACGGGATTGGTCTTCACCATGGTCAGGAAATCGCCGCGATTGATCGACAGCAGGTCGCAGTCGGTCTCGGCAATAGCGGTGGCGGCGCGCGGGGACTGATCCACCAGTGCCATTTCGCCGAAGATGCCGCCGGGCCCCACCCACTCGACGATCTTGGACTTGATGGAAATGGCGACCCTGCCCGACAGCACGACGTACATGAACACCCCCGGCTCGCCCTCCTTCATGATGACCTTGTTGAGGGGGCAGTGCTGGGGAAGGCGATGCTGCGTTGCCACCAGCAGGCCCTGGAGCAGCTTGTCGTCGAAAACCCTGCGCGTGCGCGCCCCGTCGGACGCCTCGAGCGACTTGCTCATTGCCAGCATGGTGAGGGTCAGGCGCAGCCGGTTGATCAGGATATTCATCAGCATGAGCGCAAATTCAGGCATCTTCTGGATCGCGCGCTGGAATTGCTTTGCATCGAGCGACACCACGCGGCAGGCGGTCCGGGCCGCCGCCGTGGCGCTGCGGGGCAGCCGGCTGATCGCGGCCATCTCGCCGAATATCTCGCCCGCTTTGACGACGTCGATGGCCTTGCCGCCGCGGGTCAGGGCCACTTCGCCCTCCCCCAGCAAGTACATCCTGTCGCTGTTCTGGTTCTCGGTGAAGAACACCTCGCCTCGCGCCACCGTCTCGACCTTTCCGAGCGACTCGAAACAGATGCGCGCCACGGCCGGGTCGTAGATCGGGCTCTTCGAGGGCCGCCGTGTGAAGTCCAGGTCTTCCATATCAATTCCGTAAGTAGTAAGCGGTGAGCGGTAAGCGGTATTCTAGGCGCGGTTGGTTTCTGGGGTTTTCCGTTCTGTAATGACCCCTCACGACTCACGGTCCCTTGCGCTTCACGTTGGCCTCGGCCCATCCCCTCGAGAAGGTGATCCTCAATTCCTCGCCGGCGGCAAGCCGCGCGGCATCGCGCACGATGTTGCCCTGCCGGTTCTCGGTGATGCTGTAGCCGCGCTCCAGTACCGATCGCGGATTGAGGTGCTTCAAATGCGCGTCGAGACGCGCCAGCAGCGCCGTGACGGCCTCGAGCCGCCGCCGCGCACCCTCCCGCAGGCGCCGGGCCAGCTCGGCACAACTGAGGCGGAGCTCTGCCACGCCGGGCGTGCGGGCGGCGAGGCGCAAGCCAGCCTCGCGCAGGCGCCAGCCGCAGTCCTCGAGCGCGCGCTCCCACGCTCCCGTCAGCCGCGTCGCGAGGTGGCGCAGCTCGGCGAGCTGGTTCCGGATGCGCTCGCCCGGGTGGGCCAGGCGGCGTGAGAGGTAATCGAGCCGCTGCATCCGGCTCTCGAGCCCGCGCACGGCAATCCTCGACAGCCGGTGAGCGAAGTGCACCAGTTGCTTCGACAGCTCCCGCCGGCCGGGACTCGCCAGCTCGGCGGCACCGGTCGGGGTCGGCGCCCGCACGTCCGCGACGAAATCGGCGATGGTGAAGTCCGTCTCGTGGCCGATCCCCGACACGACCGGGATCGAGCACGCCAGGATGGCGCGCGCCACGATCTCCTCGTTGAACGCCCACAGATCCTCGATGCTGCCGCCGCCGCGGCACACGATCAGCACGTCGCACTCCCGGTGCTCTCCCGCCAGCGCAATGGCCGCGGCGAGCCGTTCCGCAGCACCCTCTCCCTGCACGGGCGCGGGATAGACGACGACCGGCAGCCGAGGCATCCGGCGCCGGAGCGTGGTCAGCACGTCGCGCAGTGCCGCAGCCTGAAGTGACGTCACCACGCCGATCGCGCGCGGGAACCGTGGCAGAGGTCGCTTGCGGGCCGGGTCGAACAGCCCCTCCTGCTCCAGCTTCGCCTTCAGGCGCTCGAACGCCTCGTAGAGCGCGCCCAGGCCGGCGCGGCGCATGACCTCGACGTTGAGCTGGAACTTGCCGCGCGCCTCGTAGAGCGTGGGCAGCGCCCTGACCTCCACCTGCATGCCGTCCCGGGGCGCCCACCCTTGCAGTTGCGCGCGATGGCGGAACATCACGCAGTCGACCTGCGCCTGCGCGTCCTTCAGCGTGAAGTAGCAATGCCCGGAGTCGTAGCGCTTGAAATTGGAGATTTCCCCGCCCACCCACAGCAGCGGCAGATTGCGCTCGAGCGCCTCCCTTGCGATCCGGTTGAGCTCGGAAACCGAAATGACCTGCTGCGGCGATAACGCGGAATCGGGCATCACCGCATTCTACTCAACGCTGTCGAGCGACGCGTTGAGGAAATGCGGGATGGCGGCAGAGAGATGACGGCGGGGATGAGGTCAAGCAATTTCTCGAATTGTGAATCAGGGTTCACGCGGTTCGGCTTGCCTTCCAGCGGAATGTCCTGACGAATTCGGGGGTTGCATCCAGAACGCGGACCTGCGGCCGCGTTGAGTTCGTCCACAGTCACGACGCCTGGGGCCAGGCAGCTACCCACTACCCTGACGGCTCGCACGAAATGCGGTCAACCCATTGAATAACCACCACAAACAATCGAGGTATCGGAAGGCGTAACGACGCGGCGCAACACGCGAGACCGGCAAGGATGTTCTGTAAACAGGGTATGCACAGGGTTATCCACAGCCCGGCCAGAACAAAAAAACTTTTTGCATGAGATGCCTGGAAATATTTTCTGAGCGAGTCCGTGAATGAGCGGTTGCTGAAACTTCATCCCGCAGATAAAGTGACGGCCACTTCCAGGGAATTCCGAACTTGTTCGCCCTCATCGAGGCCGCAGGCTGGCCGATCTGGTTCCTCATCGTCGCGTCGGTCATCGCCCTCGCCATCATCGGGGAGCGCTGGTGGTCGTTGCGCGAGGGCATCGTCATGCCCAGGGACCTGCTCGCTCAAACGCTCCAGGAGTACCGCCAGAACGAAGTATCGCCGCATATGCTCTCCCGGCTCGCCAAGGGCTCCCCGCTGGGCCAGGTGTTCGCAGCAGGGCTGAGGAACGCGAAGAGCCCGCCCGCGGTCATGAAGGAGGCCATCGAGGAATCCGGCCGCACGGTCGCCATCGAGCTCGAGCGCTTCCTCACCAGCCTCGGCACCATCGCCGTCATCGCCCCCCTGCTGGGATTGTTCGGTACGGTGGTGGGCATGATCGAGATCTTCGGCGCGCAAACGCCGCAGGGCACCAACCCGCTGGTGCTGGCCCACGGTATCTCGATCGCGCTCTATAACACCGCGCTCGGAATAGTGGTGGCGATACCCGCGATGATCTTCTATCGGCACTTCCGCGCCAAAGTGGACGTCATGCTGGTGGACATGGAAATGCAGGCGATCAAGCTGGTGGAGATCATCCACGGCGAGCGGCAGTAAGGTTAAAGAGCCATCGACACCATGCGCTTCCGCCCGCGCGCCTACCGCGAGGAACCGGAGATCAACTTCATCCCGTTGATCGACGTCCTGCTGGTGATCCTGATTTTCCTGATGGTCACCACCACCTATTCGCGTTACGCCGAACTGCAGATCAACCTGCCGACCGCCGACGCGGACCGCCAGCAGGACCGCCTCGACCAGATCGACGTCGCGGTGGACGTCCAGGGCCGCTATTCGATCAATCGCAGCCCGATTGCATTCACCAGCGCGGTCGGCTTCAGCGCCGAGCTGCGCCGTGCTGCCGGGAGCGCGAAGGAACCCGTGATCGTCATCACCGCCGACGCCAACGCGCCGCACCAGTCCGTGATCAACATCATGGAGGCCGCGCGCCTCGCGGGCTACGCGCGCCTCACCTTCACCACTCAGGCGGGAAAAAGCAAATAGGGAATAGGAAATGGTGTGGGCGTGTATTCGCCCCATCGATCCTGTTCACTTTCCGCCATTTCCTTTTTCCCGCCTAATGGCTTGGATAGAACCCCACTGGGAGCGCTTCACCCCCGTAAGCGCTGCACTTTATCCGTTCAGCCTGCTCTTCGGCACCGCGGCGGGCGCGCGCCGGGCCGCTTACCGCGCCGGGCTCATTCCCAGCATCAAGCTCCTGGTGCCGGTGATCGTCTCCGGCAACATCACGGCGGGTGGCACCGGCAAGACACCCCTTGCGCTGTGGCTGGCGGACTATCTGCGGGCCCGGGGACGCACGCCGGGAATCGTCTGCCGCGGCTACGGGGGCCGCTCGAGCACGCCGCAGCGTGTGCTGCCCGATTCCGATCCGTACGACTGCGGCGACGAAGCGGTTCTGCTCGCGCGCCGCAGCGGCTGCGAGGTGTGGGCCGGAGCGGACCGCGTTGCTGTTGCCCGGTCGCTTCTCGCGGCGCAGCCCGCCTGCGACGTCCTGATCAGCGATGATGGCCTGCAGCACTATGCCCTCGCCCGCGATGTCGAGCTTTGCGTGGTGGATGCTGCGCGCGGGTTCGGCAATGGCTGGCTGCTGCCCGCAGGACCCCTGCGCGAGCGGCCGTCCCGGCTTGCCACTGTCGACGCCGTAGTGGTCAATGCCGGCAACGGGAGCGCGCCTCATCCGTCCATTGCCCTGATACCGGCCCGGACGGCCCGCTTCACGATGCAGCTCGAAGGCCGCGAGTTCCGCAATATTCTCAATCCTGAGCATCGCGTCGGAGCCGGGTATTTCAGCGGCAGGCGCGTGCACGCGGTCGCCGGTATTGGCAATCCGCAGCGCTTTTTCTCCCGGCTTCAGGCGCTGGGGATCGAATTTACCGCTCATCCTTTCCCCGATCATTACCGGTTTACCGCTACCGACCTTGCCTACGCCGGTGCGGAAGCGATCCTGATGACGGAAAAGGATGCGGTAAAATGCCGGCGTTTCGCTGCGCAAACGCACTGGGAGCTGCCGGTGGATGCCGTCCCCGACAGCGCGCTCGGAGAGCTGGTGCTGCACAAGTTGGAAGACTTTCCGACTTCGAAAGAGCGATAATCAGCCGCGGCTGAGCGCCAATATCTTCCACCGTTCACTGTTCACCGCTCACCGTTCACCGATTGATATGGACAGCAAGCTGCTCGACATACTGGTCTGCCCGCTGTGCAAAGGCCCCCTGCTGTACCGCAAGCCTGGTGGGGAACTCGTCTGCAAGCCGTGCCGCCTCGCCTACCCGGTCAAGGATGACATCCCGGTCATGCTCGAGGACGAGGCCCGCAAACTTCCTCCAGAGGAGGAAGTTTGAACGCGGAACGCGGAACGATGAACGCGGAACGAAATCCCTAGTGCAGGCGTTGCAAGCGTTCCAAACCGCCGTTTGAGAGGCTCGTTCTTACTTCATCGTTCATCGCTCATCATTCATCGTTTGAAGTTCTCGGTCATCATTCCCGCCCGCTACGCCTCTACGCGATTCCCGGGCAAGCCGCTCGCGGACGCAGCCGGCAAACCCATGGTAGTGCGCGTCGCGGAACGCGCTCGCAAGAGCGGCGCGGCGGAAGTAATCATCGCGACCGACCATCCCCGCATCGCCGCCGTGGCCCGTCGCTACGGCTTCGAGGCGGTGATGACGGCAAGAGGCCACGCGTCCGGCACCGACCGCATCGCCGAAGTCGCCGCGAGGCGCCGCTATCCCGGCAAGCACATCGTCGTCAACGTCCAGGGAGACGAGCCGCTCATCGAACCCTCCCTGATCCGGCGGGTCGCGGCCGGCCTCGCGCGCCATCGCGCCGCGTCCATGGCGACGGCCTGCTACCCGATACGGGACGCGCACGAGCTCGACAATCCGAACATTGTGAAAGTGGCGCTGGACCGCGACGGCTACGCGCTCTACTTCAGCCGGGCGCCCATCCCCTGGGCGCGCGCCGCCTTCGCGCGCGGCATCTCCCGCATCCCGCCCGGTCTGCCGGTCTATCGCCACCTGGGCATCTATGCCTACCGTGCGGCGTTCCTGCGCGCGTTCACGCGCCTTAAGCCCGCCGCGATCGAGCGCTTCGAAGCGCTCGAGCAGCTGCGCGCGCTCGCTCACGGCTATCGCATACATTGCGCGGTCACGCGGGCGGCACCCTCTCCCGGAGTGGACACGCCCGCCGATCTCAGGCGCATACTTCGCCGCTTCAAATGAGAATAATACTTCTGGGCATGCCCGGCGCCGGCAAAGGTACCCAGGCCCGCTTCCTGATCGAGAGATACAAGATCCCCCAGGTTTCGACCGGCGACATGCTGCGCGCCGAAATAAAGGCCGGCACAGCTCTCGGGCGGAAAGCACGGAAGTACATGGACTGTGGCGAGCTGGTGCCCGATGAGCTCGTGATCGAGCTGGTCAAGCAGCGCGTGACGCAGCCCGACTGCGCGCGGGGTTTCATCATCGACGGCTTCCCGCGCACGGTCGCCCAGGCCGAAGCGCTGCGCGATGCCGGCATCGACATCGACTGCGTGGTCGAGATCGAGGTCGACGATGACGAGATCCTGCGGCGGATGACCGGAAGGCGCGTGCACCCGGCCTCCGGCCGTACCTACCATATCGAGTTCAAACCGCCGCGGACGCCGGGCAAGGACGACGTCACCCAGGAGCCCCTGATCCAGCGCCCGGACGATAACGAGGAGACGGTCAGGCGCCGCATCGCGACCTACCACTCGCTCACCAAGCCCCTCGTCGCCTACTACATGAAGTGGCGTGAGCGGGGAGACCCGCTCGCCCCGCTCTATGTCAATATCTACGGCAAGGGGTCGATCGAGCACATTCGCGACAAGCTCTTCGCCGCGCTTGCCGCCAGGAGCTACCAGGCCGCAAACAGGGGCCCGACTGTCGACAAACGATGAGGATCGTGATCGTGGGAATGCCGGGTGCCGGCAAGGGAACGCACGCAGCGGCCCTCAGGGAAAGACTGCAGATCCCCCAGATCTCGACGGGCGACATGCTGCGTGCCGCTGTCGCCGCCGGCACTGCCCTTGGCCGCGAGGCGGAGGGCTACATGAACCGTGGGGAGCTCGTCCCCGATCGCATGGTCGTCGAACTGGTCCGGCAGCGCGTGAAGGAAACCGATTGTGCCGGCGGCTTCATCCTCGACGGTTTTCCGAGAACGCTCGAGCAGGCAAGAGCGTTGCGGGAAGCGGGGGTCGCAATCGACGTCGTCCTCGAGCTTCACGTGCCGGACGAGGAGGTGATCGAGCGCATGACGGGACGCCGCAGCCACCTGGCCTCCGGCCGCGTCTACCACGTCACCCGCAACCCTCCCAAAGTCGCCGGCGCGGACGACATCACCGGCGAGCCGCTCAGCGTGCGCGCCGATGATGCCGAGGACACGGTGCGCAAGCGGATCGCCGGCTATCACGCGCAAACCGGGCCCCTACTTGACTATTACCGGCGACTGGCGGCAGTCGAGACCGGCGCGCCACGTTATATCCGTGTCGACGGCAGCGGCAGCGTCGCCGCTTCCCGGATCCGGGTATTCGCCGCCCTAGGAGTTTGACGGACTTAGCTCCGACAAACTCCTTATGCAAAACCGCCTGCGCAAAAATCGAGGCAAAAAGCAATGAAAATTTCATTCCGGGCTTACTTGTCCGCCCTTTGGAGGCCAATAAGGGTCGCAATCCGGGTTTTTATTCGAAATCCGCACGCGGTTTTGCTGTTAGCAGCCTGTCCGACACCTGAGTCCGACAGGCTGCTAGGCATCACATGACGCAGCGAATCCCTGACTTCAGCGACGCGGACCGTTGGGTGGTCGAAACCGCCCTCAAGGAGCGTTACGGCAAGCGGGTCACCATTGAACCAGCGGACAGCGAGTTGCGGCTGGACCCGGCGTCGAAAGAGGTGACCGTGTGCCCGACGCTCTACTGGGAAGAGCACGGCGTGGAGTTCGTAATCTTCAAGATCGCGGAAGACCGCTACCGCAGCCAGTTCTATTATTCGATCACCGAGCAGTACGGCACCGGGCGCGATTTCGACGACTTGGCCGATTGCGTGGTGACCACCCTGCGACTGCAGGCAGATCACGAGAAGGACCGCGCGGGAGCAACTTCCGGCAAGACCGGCGCCGACTTGAACCCCAAATAGCCACAGAGAACACAGAGAACACGGAGAAAAAGCTGTGGGGCAGCGTCCTTCGGGATGGTAAAATCCGCCCCTTGTCGGGGTGTCCGGGTTTTCTCTGTGACCTCTGTGATCTCTGTGGCTGCCTTCTAGTCGTATGACAAAGAAAAACGCCTTCTACGCCCAGTCCGGGGGCGTGACCGCGACGATCAACACCACTGCCTGCGCCGTGATCGAGACGGCGCGCAAGCACAAAAACAGAATCGGCAAGGTCTACGCGGGCCGGGACGGCATCATTGGGGCCCTTACCGAGGACCTGATCGATACCTCGAAGGACTCCGTGGCCGCGATCCGCGCGCTGCGCCACACACCGGGCGGGGCGTTCGGTTCCTGCCGCTACAAGCTGAAGGGCCTGGAGGAAAGCCGCGCTCAGTACGAGCGGCTGATCGAGGTATTCAAGGCGCACGATATCGGCTATTTCTTCTACAACGGCGGCAACGATTCCGCGGACACATCGCACAAGGTGTCGCAGGTCGCGCAGACGCTGGGCTATCCGCTCATCTGCGTCGGCATCCCCAAGACGGTGGACAACGATCTCGCGCTCACCGACTGCTGCCCGGGATTCGGATCGGTTGCCAAGTACGTCGCAACCAGCATCCGCGAGGCGGGCTATGACGTGGCCTCCATGGCGCGCACCTCTACGCGTGTTTTCATCCTCGAAGTGATGGGACGGCACGCAGGCTGGATCACCGCGGCGTGCGGCCTGGCCCGGGAACAGGAAGGCGAGGCGCCGCACATCCTGCTGTTTCCCGAGATTCCCTTCGACCAGGAGCGCTTCCTCGCCAAGGTGACCGAAATCGTCGGAAAGTTCGGCTACTGCGCCATCGGCGCATCCGAGGGCCTGCGCCGGCCGGACGGCAAATTTCTGTCGGAATCGGGTCTGCGCGACGCATTCGGCCACGCGCAGCTTGGCGGCGTCGCGCCGTTGCTCGCGCAACTGGTACAGGAGAAGCTCAAGCAGAAGTACCACTGGGCGGTGGCCGACTACCTGCAGCGCTCCGCCCGCCATATCGCGTCGAAGACCGACGTCCTGCAGTCCTACGCGGTGGGCAGGGCCGCAGTCGAGCTTGCGGTGAAGGGCCGTAGCGGCGTCATGCCGATCATCGTCAGGAAATCGAGCAAGCCCTACCGCTGGGCCATCGGCGTGGCGGAGTTGAAGGACATCGCCAACGCGGAGAAAGTGATGCCGCGCGACTTCATCACCGAGGACGGCTTTCACATTACGGCGAAATGCCGGCAATACCTCGAGCCGCTGGTGCGGGGCGAGGACTACCCGCCCTACCGCAACGGGCTGCCGGCGTACGTGAGGCTCAAGAATGCAGCCGTGCCGAAGAAGCTCGCCACGCCCTTCAAGGTCTAGCCACAGAGAACACAGAGATCACAGAGGGTAAGGACAAAGAACCAAGTACGTTGGACATCAGGGATATTCTCTGTGTCCTCTGTGCTCCCTGTGGCTGATGCTTTTATGACCCTGGAGCGGGCGAAAGAGTTGCTGAAAGTACAAGCCAGCTTTGGAGGGGGCTACAACGCCAACTCTTCCAGGCTGATCCTCTCGGAAGTGATGCGGGAGCATGGCCAGCAGGCCGTCGACCGGCTGATCGTCGAGCTCGAGCTCGATCGGATTTTCGGGTTCCAGCGCGGCACGCGCTTCGAGGGCGGTGTCGCGCACCGCCCGTCAAAATCGTAAATGGACAGGATTAACAGGATTTACAAGATTCGCGATTGTATACTTGATACAAGGAGAGTTATACTGATTAAGTGCAAAGAAGTACCAAATATCGCGCCGCCTTATTGGCAATCTCGGAACGATGGTGGTTCCGACTCTTGGTGGCTATGTGGGCGCTCATTGGTACTTACGATACGGTACTTTCTCAATTCGTTCCAGACGACACCGCAGAGAAATTACCAAAGACATGGCAGGTTGCTGTCATGACTGGCGATCTGTTGCCGTGGTGGGGATGGTTGCTGGTTTTGGCCGCAATAGTCATTGTCGGACTCCTAGAAGAACTGTCCAGACTAACCAAAGCGCCAAACCCAGTCGCCGCGTCGAGCCAGGCGGGCACACAAGGAGCGACTACGTTTTCGGACGCCGCTGAACAATTTAGGGCCGACCTTGCACATAAGGCATATTTGAATCGTTTGGCGTTGACGGGGGGCGTGTCCCCCTTACAGCGGGGTTACAACAGGGCAAAGTTCCAACAGAACCCTAATGAGAAGGCCGCCATTCTTCGACTTACACAGTTACGGGATGAGGGCGTCGTTATTAGAAATGATGCGGTTTGAGGTTCCCTCTGTTTTTCGTCTTCCAAGGGAGTGGCATTAAGCCGCGATCTTCTGCTCATGCTGATTCGTGATCCAGTCCTGCAGGAACTGAACCGGCGAGCGGTAGCCGAGCGTGGAGTGGC
>Ga0326597_10002434_pt1 | contig 27795 bp, 25 predicted proteins | sample RVTome_12_FD_203789 | JGI IMG/M metagenome (GOLD analysis project Ga0326597, IMG submission 203789) | Soil microbial communities from uranium-contaminated site in the Upper Colorado River Basin, Wyoming, United States - RVT100D185 | ecosystem: Environmental > Terrestrial > Soil > Contaminated >... | reverse complement strand
CGGATCTCGCCTTCTCCCTGTTGTATCCATAGCCTTTGAAAGGTAGGGCAGTGCAAAATTATCTTCGTCTGATTCAGTATCTCAAGCCACACATCTGGCCGTACTTTGTCATCGCCGTGTTGTGTATGCTCGGATTCAGCGCCACCACCGGTGTGCTCCCTTTCATCGTCCAGAAGGTCTTCGACGACGTCTTTGCACGGAAGGATCAGACGGTTCTTTACGTTTTGCCGCTGGTCATCGTGTTGGTTTTCGGATTGCGGGGCCTGATGAATTTTGGCCAGAGTTACCTGACGGATTTAGTGGGCCTGCGCATTATTACGGACGTTCGCAATGCGGTCAACCGTCATCTGCAGTTTCTCCCCCTTTCCTTCTTTCATCGTCATTCCACGGGGACTCTCATCTCTCGAGTGAGCAATGACGTGGCTCTGATCCGCTACGCCCTGACGGATTCCGTTGCTTCTCTGATGCGGGACACAACCTCCCTGATTGCCTTGATCATCGTGGCCTTTCTCAAAGATTGGGTCCTCGCGACGATTGCCTTTGCGGTGTTTCCCGCCTCCGTGCTGCCCGTTTTGCGCCTGAGCAAGAGTATCAAAAAGTTTACCATGCGGGGACAGGTAAGCGTCGGGAATCTGACGACGGTTCTCCAGGAAAGCATCCAGGGAAATCGCATCGTTAAGGCCTTCGGCATGGAAGAATATGAAATCGAGCGTTTCAACAAAGAGAGCCAGAGGCTTCTGACGCAATTTGTCAAAGTGAGCCGTACCAAATCCATTGTGACGCCGGCCATGGAGCTATTGGCGTCACTGGCCATCGGGGCAGTGGTCTGGTACGGGGGCTCCAGCGTCATTGGCGGCGGCCGGACCCAGGGCGAGTTTATGGCCTTCATGTCCGCAATGTTTCTTATGTATCAGCCTTTCAAGCATTTAAGCCGGACCTATTCCTCGATTTATCAGGCCCTGGCGGGGGCGGAGCGGGTCTTCGAGGTGCTGGATTGCGTGCCCGAGATCCAAGACAGGCCGGGAAGCCAAAAGGCGCCGCGTTTCGAGCGGGGCATTGAGTTCCATAACGTGTGTTTCAATTACGGACGTGGCGCAGTCCTCAAAAATATTAACTTCAAATTGAATTGGGGGGAGGTTGTGGCCCTCGTGGGGGTGAGCGGCGTGGGCAAGAGTACGTTGGCGGATCTCATACCGAGGTTCTATGACGTGGAATCGGGAAAGATTACCTTCGACGGCATAGATATCCGGGATGTTACCATGGCTTCTCTTAGATCCCAGATCGGTATCGTTACGCAGCACACGTTCCTTTTTAATGACTCCATAAGGAACAACATCGCCTACGGGGACCGGTCCAAGGATATGGATCAGATCATCGCCGCCGCACGGTCGGCACATGCCCATGATTTCATCATGTCGTTGCCGGAAGGTTACGACACACAGGTGGGAGAATTGGGGACGAAGTTGTCCGGCGGCCAGCGGCAACGGATCGCCATCGCCCGGGCGCTGCTCAAAAATGGGCCTATTCTCATTCTCGATGAGGCGACTTCGGCCCTGGATTCGGAATCGGAACGGCTGGTTCAGGACGCACTGGAAAAACTCATGACGCAACGGACGACTCTAGTCATTGCGCATAGGCTGTCGACGATACGCAAAGCGCATCGAATTACGGTCTTGGCCGAGGAAGGTATCGTTGAAGAGGGCACCCATGAGGAGCTCCTGGCTCGGAAAAAGGAGTACAGCCGGCTTTATACTTTGCAGCTTTTGGAGGATGAGGGCGGGCGGCGAGAAAAACTTCTTCACTGAGAAACCATGGCCTACGGAATATACAACCTTTTACTTTCAGTCTGTCTGCTTCTGGCTTTGCCTCCCATCCTTGCAGTTCTTTTGTTCGGGGGGCGGTTCAGGAGGGGGATTCTGGAAAGGGCGGGCTTATATCCGCCTCGGGTTAAGGAACGTTTCAAGGATTCCCGGCCCCTATGGATCCACGCCTCGTCGGTGGGGGAGGTTCTGGCCGCCTTCACACTAGCAGGGGAGGTGAAACGGAGGTTCCCGGGACTTAAAATCGTTTTGTCGACGTTCACACGTTCCGGTTACGACATGGCCAACCGAACAGGGGGGGGCGCCGACGCGGTGATTTTCTTCCCCTTGGACTATCCTTGGGCGATCCAACGGGCTTTGGATCATTTTGAGCCCGCCGTCGTGATCTTCCTGGAGACGGAAATTTGGCCTAATTTCCTTCGGCAGGCTCACCGCCGGGGAATTCCGACGTTGCTTCTGAGCGGTCGCATCTCACCCCGCGCCTTTCGTCGATACCATAGGGTGCGATGGTTTTTTTCGCGCGTTCTTCGGCAATTTACCGCGGCGGGCATGCAGAACGAGGTCTGTGCACAGCGCATCATCGACCTGGGGGTGGATGTGTCGAAGGTGACGGTGACGGGTAATCTGAAGCACGCAGGGGATGAGACTGCGGAAACCGGCGGGGAAAGCCAGGGGTGGTTGAAACTTGGCGGGACGGGATCGCGCCGGGTTCTGGTAGCGGGTAGCACCCATCGCGGCGAGGAAGAAATCTTACTGGAAGTGTTTTTGCATCTCAAATCCACTATGCCGGATCTCCTGATGATCCTGGCTCCCCGGCATCCCCAGCGCTTTGATGAGGTGGAAAAGCTCCTTCAGCGAAAACAACTGAACTATCTTAGGAAAAGCGCTATGAACGGGCACGGCGCTGGCGAGGCGGATGTCATCTTTCTGGATACCCTGGGAGACCTGCCAGTGGCTTATGGCGTGGCCAGTGTGGTTTTCGTTGGAGGGAGCCTGGTGGATGTGGGGGGGCATAATCTCATCGAACCGGCCCGTTGGAGCAAGCCCATTCTTTTCGGACCTTATATGACCAATTTCGCCGAACTCGCCGGCGAAATGAAGCAATGCGGCGGCGGAGTGGAGGTCAAGGGTGCCGAGGATCTGATGCGCGAGGCGAATCTGCTTCTCACAAACCCGGGGCGTGCTCTGGAAATGGGGCACAAGGCGAGAGAGGTGGTGGACGGCGACCGGGGGGTGGTGGATCGCAGCATGGAGTTGGTTAGTCGATACTTTTGATCCGAAGTAGAGCGGCCGTTCGTAGGGTACATTCGACCTCACCTCGAAACCCTACCGGCATCGGTTGGTCCAGCGATTGATGAATGGTTCGCAGTCTTGGGCGCGAAGAGTATGGGACCGAAGAGGCCTTCTGGGCTGGGCGCTCTGGCTTTGCTTTCTTGGCCCCGCCCTATGCTACTCGCTTGTCATACGGTTACGGAATTTGTGGTATTCTATGGGCTGGTTACGGGAAGATGAGCTCCCGTGCGCCGTGGTGAGCGTTGGGAATTTGACTGTAGGTGGGACGGGAAAAACGCCCACCACGCTATGGCTGGCGGAGGAAATGGCCTGCCGTGGCCATCGCGTCGCAATTCTCAGCCGTGGTTACGGAAGAAAAGGTTCTCGTTCCCTGATCCTGGAACCCGGATGTGACCCCCTGGCGGATTCCTCCAGCACAGGCGATGAGCCGATGATTATGGCGGCCCTCTATGGGCAGAGGGTGGGTGTCGGGAAAAAACGCTACGATGTGGCAACCCGAATGCTCCAGAAAACCGACCTGGACGTGATTTTACTTGACGATGGATTTCAACACCGGCGTTTACGGCGTGACTTGGATATCCTGCTCCTGGGAAGGGATTGGAAGGGGTGGATCTTGCCCGCGGGTCCGTTCCGCGAGCCCCGGGAGGGATTGCGACGGGCCCATCGATATATCGTTACAGGTTCTACGGATCGTTGGCAGGCCATCCTCGCTCGCACCACGGGGCAAAGCTCCTGCCTCCATGGGTCCTTGAAACCCCAGGGGCTGGTAGCCCGGGACGATCATCGCTGGGTGAAAGTGCCTCTGGGGAAGATCTCAGGGAGCAAGGTCTTAGCGGTCTCGGGCATCGCTGATGCCTCGGGTTTCTATCAGATGATCCAGGAATGGGGCGGGGAGATCGTGGATACGCTGGAGTTTCCCGATCATCACCGCTACTCGACCAAAGACTGGCAGCGTATCAGCCGCTCGGCGCGCAGGGTGGATCGGATCATCACAACGGAAAAAGACCTGGTTAAGCTTGTACGGTTCCCTTTCGCAAGGGACGGGATCTATGCGCTGCGCGTGGCAATGGTTGTCGCGGAGGGAGACCAGCTCATTGATGACGTGGAGGCCGTCCTCCGGGCAAAGCAGCGTGATGCGGGGAAGACGGATCCGGTTCATGGCTAAAAACTACGCATGTTTTGTGGATCGGGACGGTACACTGATTCGTGAGGTGGGCCACGTCTCTCGTGTGGACCAGATCGAGCTCCTGCCCCGGGTCCATGAGGGGATTCATTTGCTCCAATCCCGAGGCTTGAAGGTTATTATGGTGACGAATCAGTCGGCCGTGGCCCGTGGCCTAATCGACGAAGCCCAGCTTCATGAAATCCACCGGGAGATGGGGGCCCGCTTGGCAAAGGCCGGCGCCGTTCTCGACGGCATTTACTATTGCCCTCACCATCCCACCGAGGGGGAGTTCCCCTACCGGGTCCTCTGCGAGTGCCGTAAACCAGAGCCAGGATTAATACAGAGGGCTTGCTTAGAATTAGGCCTGGAAGCCAGGGGCTCTTACGTAGTCGGGGATCAGAGAAGTGATATGGAGCTGGCTCGCCGAGTGGGTGCCAAGGGACTTCTTGTGGGTTCCACCCCCGCAGGGGACGCGGGCGATCTTTCCCGCGACTCCGAGCCGGCTCCGGTTTGGGCCCAGGCGGGAAGCTTTTGGCGTGCCGCGGAAATGATTGTGCGGGACTTCGATGCGGATGCAACTCCGGCGGGGACCGGAAAAGAAGGCCGCGACCGTAAGAAACGAAGTCTCGACCAGATCGAATAGAGGGGTTCAAAATTAGAGGGTACCGGGGACCCCGCGAAGAAAGGAGAAAAACAGGATGAGCATTAGCCAAGACCTTTTGGATATTCTGGCCTGTCCCAAATGTAAAGGGGACGTTCGTTTAAGTGAAAAAGAAGATGGTTTGGTATGCGAAAGCTGCCGGGTCATGTACCCCATCAAGGACGACATCCCGGTGATGTTGATCGACGAGGCTATCAAACTGTAATGGAGCCCGGTTTAGACACCGGTTGCTGAAGTTGCCCGAGCCGTCCATTCATGGGTCAGCGACTCCAGATTGCGGAAGGAGGTAAAGGTGAGAGGATTCTCATCGTGCAAACGAGCTTCCTCGGCGATGTGATTCTGACCACTCCCCTTATCGCGGAAGTGCGGCGGCGGTTCCCGGCCGCGAGGTTGACCGTCCTGTGCACCCCCCAGGGGTGCGGGCTCCTCAAGAACAACCCCGACATCGACGCTTTTATAACCGATGACAAACGGGGTACCGGGCGGGGTTTAAGGGGCCTGTGGCGCATGGTCGACGTGATCAGGAGCGAACAATTCACCCTCGCCCTTTGTCCCCACAAGTCCCTGCGGAGTGCCCTGCTGGTCAGCCTTGCACGGATACCGGGCCGTGTGGGGTTCCGTCAGAGTGCCGGATGGTTCTTTTACCCGCATCGTGCGAACCGGGACGCGAGCCGCCACGACGTTGAAAGAAACCTCTCTGTCCTTCGGCCATTGGGGATAGAACCCGAGCAGTGCGAAAGGCGGCTGCGTGCAAACGTGGACCCGGCCTCGCGAGCAGCGGTAAGGCAACTGTTTCATTCCTTGGGCATCGAGAAAAAGAAGGATATGTTGTTTTTTGGTCTGAACGCAGGCTCCGTGTGGCCTACCAAGAGGTGGTCCGCCGAAGGTTACGCGGACTTGATGGTACAGCTCAAGAAGGCGTATCGTTGCGAGATACTTCTTTTTGGCGGTCCGGAGGATTTACCCATCGTGCAACGGATCCAGAACCTGGCCGGTCATGTGGGGCGGAGTCTCGTGGGACGAACCGGTCTTGCCGAGCTCGCCTGCGCGATGGAGTGGTGCGACGTCTTCATAACCAATGACAGCATGCCGATGCATATCGCTGTGGCTGGGGGTGTCCCCGTCGTGGCTATTTTTTGCGCAACGACAACCCAGTTGGGGTTTTACCCCTATTCTTCCAATGCGATTGTGGTTGAGAAAAGTCTCCCCTGCCGCCCCTGCGGTTCCCATGGCGGGCTTCGCTGCCCCCTGGGAACGGAGGATTGTATCCGGTTGATTCCGTCGGCGGAAGTCTTGCGGGCCGTGGAACGTCTTGTGGTCTCGTCCCGTCGAGGGAGCTCCGGTGGCTCGCAATCGTTCCGGCCCGAAGTCGTCTCCCTCTAGACCTTTCATGGCTACCCTAGGCGTCGTCGTGTATAGCTTATCCGCAATGACCCATCTGGCCCGCTGTCTCGACAGCGTGCAGTGGGCAAACAGGGTATGCGTGTACCCGTTAAACGCCCCGGGCGTCGGGGAAAGTATCGTGGGACGGTTCCCCGCGGGTCTTGAGATGGACACGGATTGGGTCCTTCACCTCTGGGGGGATGAGCGGGTGGAATCCGGGCTCGCGGCTGAACTCAAGCGACTATGCCAGGATCGGCTGGAGGCTTCCCCATCGTTGTATGATGTGCCCATAAGGTCCCATCTTCTCGGGCGATGGGTGGAAGGAAGCCTCTGGAGTCCGGCCCCCTCTCCGCGTTTGCACCGAAGAGTTAGGGATTTTCCTGCCCACTGGTGGGAACGCCAGCACGGGGACCGTCAGGATGGGGCGGGGTCACTGCAGGGATGGATCAGCGATTATTCATGCACGGATCTCCAAACCGCAATTGAGCGGATCAATGTCGTTTCGAGCCTTTGCGCGGAACGATTGCGCTCCCAAGGGGAAATGCCGGGCCGGGGTTCCATTGCCCTATATCCTGCCCGAGTGTTGCTGCGGCTGTTGTTTATGAAGGGATTATTTTTTCACGGCATGGGCGGAATGTCCCTTTCGCTCCTTGCCGCGTACGCAACCCTTCTAACGGCAATGAAGAGTCGGGAGAGCCTTTCACCGCAAGCGCATTGAGCGGACCCGTTTTATGTTAGCAGACAAAACGCCTTTACGCCGGGCAGGCGTACCGCGGCGTGGCATGGCCCGGGTGTCGTTCTGATTGGGAAATGCAAGGAAAATGCATCTGGGCTGGCTTCGGGGCGCCATCCCCGAGGGATTTAAAGAACTCTCATGGGGAGAACGACACCGGATGCTGGTTCGAGAGGGAACAGACTCCCATGCCCTGATGATGGCAGTGCTCACGGCTGATAAACAGGGGGATACGTCCACCGCGCATTACGGACGAGGGAGTCTTCTGCGCATCACCCTGCCGGACGGCGGAAATGCACTGGTCCGACCCTATCGGCACGGGGGAGTCTTCCGCCGGATGACGGGGAAACTTTTCTGCACGTGGCCAACGCGCCCGTTCTCTGAACTTGCGGTCACACAGGAGATCGGCCGCCGGGGAATTCGTACCGTGGATACCATCGCAGCGGTTGTAGAAAGGATGTGGGGACCCTTTTACCGGGGATGGCTGGTGAGTCGCGAGCTGACGGATGCCCGGGACCTGTGGCTGGTCTTTAAAAGCGGCCTCTCCAAGGAGACTGCCATCCATCTCCTCGGCGCGGTAGGCAGAGCCATCAGGCGCATGCATGAGGCGGGAATCTACCACGCGGACCTAAACGTGAAGAACATCCTGGTCCGTACGGAGAACGGTCACCACGAAGTTTACCTCATTGATTTTGACAAGGCCCGGCTGCAGGCCGGAAGAATTTCCGCTCTCCATGCAAATCGCAACTTGCATCGTTTATTGCGATCGGTGCGGAAGCTGGACCCCCAGCGACGATTCTTCTCAGAACAGGACTGGACGGCATTGATGGAATCCTATGACCAGGGAGCCTAGCGTGCAGCTCCGAGGAAAAAGAATTTTAATTATCCTGCACGGTTCTATCGGGGACGTCACGCGGGCCTTGCCATTGGTCAATCGCCTGCGCGAGGCGTGCCCGGATTGTAAAATAACCTGGTCCATTGAGCCTCCCTCCCTCCCGTTGGTTGAGAATCATCCGGCCGTCGATGAAGTCATCGTCTTTGATCGTGTGCGGTGGCGGCGGTCTCTGTTCCCGTTTCTAGGCAAGGTACGTTCGGGCGGATTTGATCTTGTCCTGGACCTGCAACGGATTCTCAAGAGCGGCCTCATCAGCCGATGGTCCGGCGCGCCCCGACGGTTGGGTTTCCACAGGCTGGACTCTAAAGAAGGCAACTGGCTCTTCAATAATCTCCATATCGACGCCGTGGGAGACGGCATCTCCAAGTTATCTCACTATTTGAAATTCGCGGACTTCCTGGGCGTTCCTGCCAGTCCCATCGAGTGGAAGGTCCGGTGGTCCTCTCGGGAAGAAGAGATTGCTTCTCAACGGTTGGAATCAGTGGGGGAGCGCTTCGCCGTCTTCTTTCTTGGCGCCCGTTGGGAAAGCAAGCGATGGTTTCCCTATGAGGCGGCCTTGAGCGCCCGTGAAGTGCATGATCGGTACGGGTTGTCCATCGTTGTGCTGGGCGGGGAGGGTGATATTCAGTTGGTGCGGGAAATGGAAGGTTACGGCTTGGTTCCCCTGGCAAATTTCGTTGGCGTGAATTCTCTCAGGGAATCTATTGCCATGTTGGCGCGGGCACGGGTTGCCGTGGGACCCGACACGGGTCTCATGCACCTCTCGGCCGCCGTGGGAACTCCGGTGGTTTCCCTGTGGGGTGCCACGGACCCTGCGCGCACGGGACCCTGGGGTTCTGAAGGGTTGCTGCTTCGGGGTAAGGCGGACTGTTCGCCTTGCTACCGTAAGACGTGTCCCATCGGCAGGGTGTGCATGCAGTCCATTGCAGTTGAGGCGATTATCGGCAAGGTCGGGGAGGCGCTGGCGGGTGGGAGGTAAAGCCGCGCTGGCAGACGCGGAATATCGGCTTGGCCGGGACGGGGCCTGGCGCCTGCTGTTCCTGCCCGGCATTTGGACGCAAGAGCTGTGGCGCGAAACCTCACGCCGCCTCGAGAACGACGGCCAAGGGTTTCGACGCCATCCCGAAACCCGAAAAATCCATCATCGCAATGGCGGTGTTGGAATCGAGTTATATCTAAAAATATATCATCCCTCGACCTTCCTCGAATGTCTTAAAGATCTTTTGCGGCAATCCCGGGCCCATCGAGCCTTCAGGGTATCCCATGTCCTGAAGCGGCACGGATTCCATGTCCCCACGGGAGTCGCTGCCGGAGAGATCCGCGCCTTTCGTCGGGTGAAGCGGGCATTTCTCTTGACTCTCTCGGTGCCCGGCATCCCGCTTCCACTATACCTGCAAAGCCAGTATGCGCCCACGGGGGAGGGCCTTGGGATGAAGAGAAAACGGGAGTACCTGCGGCAACTGGCATTGGAGATTCGCCGAATGCATAGTCTCGGATTCGTCCATGGAGACCTGATCCCTTCCAATATTCTGGTCCAAATAGATGAGGAAGGAGCGAGGTTTTTCACCCTGGATCATGATCGAACCCGTCGCTATCCCGCCTGGTTGCCGAACAGGCTCTGGAGGAGAAATCTGGTCCAACTCAATCGCATGGAGCTTGCCGGCATTTCCGTTCGGGACCGGATCCGGTTTCTGAAATGCTATCTCGGATGCCGGAATCTTGCGCCGGGCGAACGGCGCCTGGCCCGCCAGCTCAGCAGCGAAACTCGAAGACGGCGGCTGAGGAACGAAAAGAAAAACCTGAATAATCAATAACTTAAATCTAAAACAATCATGCGGCAATTGCAATCTGAGGCGTTTCTTGTCATTACCCCTGCCCTCTTGCTAGGTCCAGCCGGAATACTTCTCTTCTAGTATTTCAGGGTGAATTCCATCATGACTCACGGAGGTATCGATCCACAACGCGGAAAGTTTAATGGGGGACTTGGAGCCATGGGGTTTGTCTATTGGCCAGGTCCAACGATGTCGACGCCGCATCCTCTTATGATGGGGCGAACCTGATCGCTCCAAAGGTTCGATTCGTCCCGTCATGCTGTCAAGGTCGCTCTCCCGTGCCCCGCCTGGGGCCTGCGTCAGGAGGTACGCGGGTGCTTCCTCGCTGCAACTTTTACGCGGGATCCTGACCCGCTTTTCAAGGTTTGACTGTACTTGTCTTGCGTCAATATCGACCAGGCGAAAGGCCGCCAAATTTTTGCGGGAACGGACGCGAGTTTTTCAATTGTTCTTATATATGTTATTGAAAATGAACTCATTTCGACGGCAGGATACTAACCTTGGGCCAGTATCCGTCCACCCGCGCACGAAGCCATAGGCGTGGTGCCGCGGGGAAATGCATGCAGTCGATTCAGCGAGCCTGAAATAGCTAAGAAGGCTGCTTCGGCGAAGTCTCGAAGCGATTCAGCAGGGGGCGGAGCTGGGTGTTGAGGTATCATGGTCACCCAAGTGCCCCGGGGCCCTGCCTGACTATCTCTGACGATGTGGGCTAGAGTCTTCGATCCGATCGGTGAATAAACAGTGATTTCCTCATGCCCGCGCACCGGGATCGTTGAAAGGAAACCATGGGAAAGGGGCGGCAAGAAACTTGTGGGAGCCATGCTTGGTAAAAATAACAAAAGACCTTGATGAATGGGCTGGAGGCTACATGTGAGATCCCAGTCCAATTCAAGACAATCCGGCGAGTTTATTTTCTGGACCTCGAGGAAAGGATTGGCCGGTTGGATTAGGAAGGACCTACCCGAAGATTTGCTTACGGATTTTCTCCGCGATCCCGAAGCGGCTTTTCACGCCCCGGGCGCACTGTACTTGAAAAAAAAAATCAAGGCACAGGTTATTCGGCAGGTCATGCAAACCAGGGAAGGTAGACCATGGAACGTGATTATCAAGCGAGTTCGCTATGGCAATCTATGGCGTCGTCTTGGTTTCTATATTTGTTTGTCGCCGGCGCTGCGGTCTTTGGAGAATGCGCTGATGCTGAAGGGAAAGGGTGTTTTTACCCCTCCGCCTGTAGCGGCATTGGACTGTCGTGATTGGAGGCACGTTGGAACCAGTTATTACCTGACCGAGGATGTAGAGGGCGCTGAATCTCTGCCGACCCTGTGGTTGGCCGCCCCGTCAGGCCTTTCGAGCAGGAAAGTGTTTGAGGAAAAGCGGCGGATATTGAAGAGTCTGGCCCTCTTGTTTCATCAACTTCACTCCAGCGGAATTTATCATCAGGATCTCAAGGCCGGAAATGTATTGGTACGAAAGTCCGGTTCCGCCCAATGGCAGTGTTGCCTCATCGACATCGACGCGGTTTGGAAAAGCAAGCGCCTGAGCTGGTTCAGAAGAATAAAGAATCTGGTGCAAATGTACCGGACTTTCGGAGAACATTTGAACGTTAGGGAAAAAGCAGCTTTTCTCAAACACTATTGCGATCTGTTTTGTCTTCCCAGGAACCGCCGCAAAGCCGTTGCCCGATTGACCCTGTCGGCAAACGAGAACTGGAAGCGTAGATCTCTCTTCAATCGGGTATGGCAGGGCTTGCAAGGGAGGACGTTGTCCCGGGTTGGGTAGGATGGTTAAATATTTGAACTTGATTCCTGCGGTTGTGGCGGCCTGAAGGGGCGCCTTATAGATGAAAGGACAACCGGCTAATCAGTCACCTTTTCGAAGCAGCGGGAATCCGGGTTCTTGGCCCAGGGGCGAGGAATAGTGCGATGCGAATATTTTTCCTGTTTTCACCGACGTTCGACGACTGGCCTTTGGCCATCGCCCGAGAATTGTCAAGGCGTAATCCCGCGACGGAATTCATGGGACTGGTCGCAGGGAAAAGGCGGATCTATAAGAAAGTTCTCGATCATACACATCCGGCCATTCGGCCCGTCTATGATCTGGCGGAGTTGGAAAAAGGATGGTTGAGAACTCCCGTTGCCGAGGATGCGATTCCCAAATATGTGAAACTCTTGGGGGATAACGTTCTCAATCGAATCGTGGCCTCCAGCCGCCAACTTGGGTACGGTTGGGTGAGCGGGGCTGTCATGGCAAAAACGGAGTTGATGAGGCGGTCACAAGATTCGGATAATGTAAGACGGTACGTTGTTGGCCTGCTGGATTTTCTTTTTGAAATGTTCCATCGCGACCGGCCGGACCTCGTGTTCTGTTACGCGGTTGCCGGCGAGGTCAGCTACGGACTTGGCAAGGTTTGCCAACATTTGGGTGTGCCGTTCCGGCAACTGGTTCATACAAGAATCGGCGCGAAATGTATTCTGGATGATACCCCCGAGGGCCTGCTGGAACCCATATGCAGGACCTACGGGAGGGCGCTGAAAAATCCGGTTGAAGTGGAGCCTTATTTACCGCAAGCAAGGGAGCATCTACAAACGTTTAGGATGCGACCGTTGCAGCCGGAATACAACAAAACGGTCACGAAACAGGTGGAGAGGAAGAAAACTCTCCTGGCTTTGCCTGGCCGCATGGGAGGGGTCCTGCTAGCAGCCTTGAAAACAATGGCCCGGGGTTCCCAGCGGGAATGGCATGAGCCCTCGGACTGGGCGCGAAGCATGGCGCGGTTTCGCATCACCCTCCGGTCCTTGAAATTGAAATTTAAAAGCCCCTTCCGTGAGATCGGCGACTTCCCCCGACGCTCCTTTGCGTTTTTCCCGTTGCACTATGACCCCGAGGCATCCACCATGGTTCTGTCTCCGTTACAGGCGAACCAACCCGGCGTTATCGAGGCCCTCGCAAAGAGCTTGCCCTTCGGGATGGACCTGGTGCTCAAGGAACACCAGACCATGGTTGGATTACGTCCCGCCGGGTTTTATGAGACGCTGCAAAAAATGCCGAAGGTCATCCTCGCTTCTCCCTCGGAAAGCCCATTCAAGCTTATCCAAAGGGCCGATTTGATCTGCACCATTACGGGAACAACAGCCTGGGAGGCCATCCAGCTGGGAAAACCGGTGGTCGTCATCGGCGAAATGTTTCCCTTTCTGTGCCTGGGGCAAGGCATGGTGCATTGTCCTGATTTCCCCGGTCTGCCCGGAGCTATTGCCCGTGCTTTGAATGAGCCCCCCGCCAGCACTGAAAGCTTGGAGCTTTTTATTGCTTCCGTTCTTTCCCAGGCATTTGATTTTCCGGCCACCCTGTACTGGGAAAAGATTTCACGGGAAAAAATCGAGGCCCAGGTCGGCGTTCTCAAGCATTTCTGCGACCGTCTGGAAGCGGCTACCAACGTGCAATCTTGCTAAGGAGATCCGGGCTGGCAAGGGGTGGGGCGCCGTCCATCATAGATTCCAGCCTTTTATCCGTTCTGCGTTATCCTTGCCCGCTGCGGCGCGTCTTGTTGGCTCGATAGTTTTTCTTACTCGACAAGGCCACATCCCGTTGAAACCTATGGGCTGTGAGGCTCTTCGGGGTCCGCCTGACACGGTTTGACATCAGCTTTAAAAACGGGCAAAAATGTTCATTACTTCGGGAGTTTCCGAGGCTTCGACAAACAAGAGGGTAACTGATTTGCCAGGTTCGCTTCGTGTATTCGTTCAAGCCCGGATGTCCTCGCGGCGCTTCCCCGGCAAGGTACTGGCCCCCTTTAAGGGGGAGCCGCTCATCCAGCGGGTTCTGTCGTCAGTTCACCGCGCCTTACCACGGTCTTTCGTAGTCGTTGCCACAAGCGTTGAGAAGTCTGATGACCCTTTGGTATGTTACCTCGAATCTTTGGGCGCCGAAGTGTTCCGGGGCTGCCTGGAAAATACCTTCGAACGATTCCGCGATTGCGTTCGCAAATATCCTTGCGAGTGGTTCCTCAGGATCAACGGAGACAGCCCGCTTCTTGATCCCCGGGTGCTCCAGGCGGTGGTTCGCTTCGCGGACCCGGCCCTGGACCTGGTCACGACGATATTCCCGCGCACCTTTCCCAAGGGTCAGAACGCTGAACTCATTCGTGTGAGCCCATTTCTAAAAATAAATAGCGCAGAGCTTTCCCGCGAAGATCAGGAACACGTGACGCAATTCTATTACCGCAACTCGACTCGCTTCCGCATATTTAACGTTCCATCCAACAATGCGGAGTCGGCCAAGAGCAGCCTTGCGGTGGACTCGTTGGAGGATCTCCTTCGGTTGGAGGGATTGACCGACAACGATCGGGAGGAACTGTCGCCCGGCCCGGCCAGCCCAGGAAAGGCGGGGGGGCTGTGCGCGAGCTAGGGGTTGCGGTCATTGGCTTGGGAGTGGGGGAGCAGCACGCCAGAGCCTACGCGGACCTCGAGCATTGCGTGATCCGGTGGCTTTACGATATCGACGAGGTGCGAATGCACCGGCTGGTCAAGGAACTGGGCCAGGGCGCTGCAGCGGGGACCCTGGAGACCGTTTGGGACGATCCGTCGGTGCGCGTAGTTTCCATTGCCTCTTATGATGACGCCCATTACGAACAGGTGGTGCGTGGGTTGCGATCGGGCAAACATGTTTTTGTGGAAAAACCCATGTGCCGTTCCGTGGAAGAGCTGAGAGAGATCCGGGATGCGTGGAAGGAAAGCGATCATCGGCATTTGGCGTCTAATTTGGTCTTGCGTGCGGCTCCGGTCTACAAGTGGCTCAGGGACGCCGTGGACTCTGGAGACCTCGGCGAAATCTATGCCTTCGACGGCGACTATCTGTATGGCCGGCTTTCCAAGATCACCGAGGGCTGGCGCGGGAGCGTGGAATCCTATTCCGTAATGCAGGGAGGCGGGATCCATCTTTTGGATCTGATGCTCTGGGTGACCGGGCAGAAACCGGTCAGCGTAACCGCGTCGGGGAACCGCATTTGCACGTCCGGCTCGGATTTTCATTACGATGACTTTGTCGCGGCAACCTTTGGATTCCAGTCGGGGCTTATCGGCCGCGTTAGCGCCAACTTCGGCTGCGTGCACCGGCACCAGCACGTCGTGCGTTTGTTCGGCACCAAAGGAACGTTTATTTATGACGACAGGGGGCCTCGATTGTACAGCTCACGGGACCCGTCATCGGCGGCAGCCTCTCTCGATCTAGATGCGCTGCCGGATTCCAAGGGCGCTTTGATCCCGGGTTTTGTGGCCGGGATCCTGGACGGGGTCCCCGGGGCAGCCGAGACTCAGCATGAATTGGACTTGATAGCGGCCTGTTTGTCTGTGGACCGGTCGCTCCAGACACGGGGGCCGGTGGAGATCCAATACCTATGACCGCGACCCGAGAGATTCCCTTCGGGCGCCCGTGGATCAACGACGACGACCGCCGCGCGGTCCTTGAGGTCCTCCATGGGCCTATCCTGACCCACGGTCCGCAGTGCCAGTCCTTTGAAGAAGAGTTTGCCACGTTTCTGGGGCCGGGTGCGCACTGCGTTACGGTGAGCTCCTGCACCGCGGCGTTACATCTGGCCTACCTCCAGTTCGGCATCGGGCCCGGAGACGATGTCCTGGTTCCGGCTCAAACCCATACCGCCACTGCCCATGCGGTGGAGCTGGTGGGGGCGAGGCCCGTGTTCGTGGACTGCGACCCGACCACCGGAAACGTCACCGCAGACGGCATCGAGGCCGCAATTACTTCCCGGACCAAGGCCCTCTCGGTTGTTCACTTTGTGGGGATCCCCTGCGATATGCCCGCAATCATGTCCGTGGCTGAGCGGCACGGCTTGAAGGTCGTGGAGGACTGTGCCACCGCCCTGGGCGCACGCTGGGGCGGGAAGCACGTCGGACTGTTCGGCGACGCGGGCGGTTTTTCCTTTTACCCGGTCAAACACATTACCACCGGTGAAGGCGGAATGTTCGTGAGCCGCCACCCTCAGGTGGCCCAGGCGGTGGGCAAGCTCAGGGCATTCGGGGTCGACCGAACCCACGGGGAGCGCTCCGTTCCCGGGATGTACGATGTGCTCACCCTGGGTCTCAACTACCGGATGAGTGAAATGCAGGCAGCCCTCGGCCGCACCCAACTGAACCGCATCCGGGAAAATCTGGACCGCCGCAGGGCAAATTTCAAGGCGCTGAAAGATGCTCTGGAAACCATTCCGGGGCTCTCCATCCTCGACGCCCAGGGGGCGGAGAGCGAGAGCAGCAATTATTGCCTGAGCGTCGCGTTGGAAGGGGACCTGAAGGTACTGCGCAATGACATTGTTCAGCGCCTGAACGCGGCGGGTGTGGGAACCAGCGTTTACTACCCGCAGCCCGTGCCGCGCTTGAGGTACTACCGCGACAAGTACGGGTACGACGCGGGGCGGTTTCAGCATGCCGCCCAGATCAGCGACGGCTCGGTGGCATTGCCCGTGGGACCACACATCGACGGCGACGCCATGGGGGAGATGACGGACAAGGTCAAAAAAATCATCAGCGAGGTCATGCCATAATGGTCGATATTCGGGGACGCAAAATTGCCCTCATCGGAGGGGCCGGCTTCATCGGCCACAATCTGGCGTTGGAACTTGCACGGCGAGGCGCCGAAACCCACATCATCGACAGCCTTCAGGTAAACAACCTCTTGGCCTTTTCCATGAAGATGCCCGATCTCTACGATCGGGACCTTTACCTGCGCATCATTCACCAGCGGCTTGATCTGTTGCACCAGGCGGGCGTCGAACTGCATCCTCTGGATGCACGCGAATACCATGCGCTCGGCTTTCTGCTCAATCATCAAATAAAGCCCCAGGTTGTCGTGCATCTGGCCGCCGTGGCCCATGCGGGTAAGTCCAACAAGGACCCCTACAGCACCTTTGACCACAGCCTGCGCACATTGGAAAATGCTCTGGACTGCGCCAGGGGCAACATCGAGCAGTTTATTTTTTTCTCATCGAGCATGGTTTATGGAAACTTCATGACCGACGAGGTGGATGAGGAGCACGCGCTAAACCCCATGGGAATCTACGGGGCCCTCAAAGTTGCCGGTGAAAAAATGGTCATTGCGTATCAGCAGGTATTTGACCTGCCCTACACGATCATTCGGCCTTCCGCCCTGTACGGACCCCGCTGCGTAAGCCGGCGAGTGGGGCAAGTCTTTATTGAAAACGCGCTGAACGGCTCGACCCTGCGCGTAGACGGCGACGGGAGCGAGAAGCTCGATTTTACCTACATTGACGACCTCGTGGAAGGCATCTGTCTTGCCATTCAAAACCCCTCATCCCACAATCAAATCTTCAACATGACCTACGGCAGGGCCAGCTCCATTCAGGACCTGGTCGGAGTGGTCCAGCGATATTTCCCCCACGTGGAAGTCGAGTCCGTAAAGCGGGACGATTTGATGCCGTTCCGCGGGACCCTGAGCGTGAAAAAAGCGGTCCGGATGCTGGGATACGAGCCGAAGAACCCCCTCGATATCGGCTTCTCCAAGTACATCGGCTGGTATAAGGAACTCGTCGGGCAGTAGACGGCAAGATGGAAATACTTGAAGACCGTTGGCTGGCTTCCATTTTCGGGCATGGCGTCTTCAGGATCGAAACCGGCGGCCGGGAGGGAATTGAGGAAAGCGAGCCGGCGGGCCTGGATGAAGAAATTCAAGCCCACGCGCGCCGGCAAACTGCCGCCCTGTACTACGCGAGGGTGGATACGCGCCGGGTCGCTACGGTGCGCCGGCTTGGCCTGGCCGGGCTCTACGTGGTCGAGGGGAGCGTCCTGTTGGGCAGGAGCGGAGGATCAAGCTCGAACTTCGCCGGAGCCGGGACCTATCCCGTCGCCGAAATATCTCCCGGTCAGCACCGGGAGGTGCTTGAGATTGCGGCCTCGTGCTTCCAGTACTCGAGGTTTCATCTGGACCCGTGGGTTCCCAACGAGATCGCCAACCAGATCAAGCGCGGCTGGGTCCAGAGCTACCTCCGCCAAGAGCGAGGCGAGCGGCTCTGGGTGGCAACCGTTGATGGGAGGCCCGCGGGATTCCTGGCGGTTCTAACGTCCGAGTCCGATGGCGAACGATTGGCAACCATCGATCTCATGGGGGTCGGCAGGGCGTTCCAGCGTTTGGGTGTGGGCAAAGCGCTGGTGCGGTTTTTTATCGGGGAGTACCAGAATCGCTGCGACCGGCTCCAGGTGGGCACCCAGGCCGCCAATCTTCCGTCCCTGGGACTTTACGAGTCGCTTGGTTTTTCCATTGTCAAAACCCAATACGCGATGCATATGCACGTCCGGGACGGCGTGAATCCCGCAAGGCCACATGAAGATAGGTAAATTCGATCTTGAAGAAGAAGTCCTGATCGTCGCTGAGATTGGCAACAATCATGAGGGCGATATTAACGTTGCCAAAGAACTGGTTCGTTTGGCGTTTCAATGCGGCGTTGACGCGGTCAAATTCCAGACTTTCAAGACGGAGCGCTTCGTTCGCCGTGCCGATGCGGAGAGGTTCAATCGACTCAAGTCCTTTGAATTGACGCCGTCCCAGTTCGAAGCGCTGGCGGACCTGACCCGTTCCTTTGGCCTTTTGTTCATCTCCACGCCTCTGGACCTGGCCAGCGCCGAGTGCCTGGAACCCTTTGTGGACGCCTACAAGATCGCCTCAGGAGATAATGATTTTTACCCTCTTATTTCCCGTGTTGTGAGGACGGGCAAACCTGTGATTATCTCCTCCGGAGCCAGCGACCTTGAACAGGTGGCCCGGACGGTCGCGTTTGTGAAGGATCAGTGGAAGGCGCTGCCCGTGCCGGGGGCGCTAGCCATTCTCCACTGCGTGAGCAGTTATCCTGTGCCCCCGGGAGAGGCCAACCTAGGCGCCATCCGCCTCCTCTCCCAGTGGCCAGGGGTCACCGTGGGTTATTCGGATCATACGATGGGGGTGGAGGCCTGCGTCGCGGCTGTTGCAGTGGGAGCGCGGATCATCGAAAAACATTTCACCCTGGACAAGGGTTTCTCGGACTTCCGCGACCATCAGTTGTCGGCGGAACCGGGCGAAATGCGCGAGCTCGTCCGGCGCGTACGGGAAGTGACGCGGATGCTGGGCTCGGGTGACAAGACAATGCAGCCCTGTGAAAGCGCGGGTTCCCAGGCCGTTCGAAGATCCATCGTGGCGGCGGCGGATCTGCCCCGGGGGCATTGTCTCCAGTGGTCGGATCTCATGTGGATCCGGCCGGCAGGCGGCCTTGCCCCGGGGGAAGAGCACCGGTTGATCGGAAAGACCCTGAAGCGCGACGTTGGGTTCGGCGAACCGCTTCTCCTCACCGATCTCAACTGACTATGGCGTCAACTTTTCTGGTCTCGATTTCTGGGCGCATTTGAATCCATGTGTGGCATCGCCGGATACTTCGGATTCCATGAAATCGACCCGAGCCGGATTTCCAACTGCCTGGGTCTCATGGGGCGGCGCGGTCCCGACCACGCGGGTTGGCGCCAGTGGAAAAATAGCCGGGGCCGCAACGCCTACCTGCTCCACAGCCGTTTGAATATCATCGACCTGGACGCCCGGGCCAACCAGCCCTTTTCCATCGGTTCGAAGTGGTTAGTCTACAACGGTGAGCTCTATAACTACCTGGAGCTGCGGGCCGATCTTGCATCAAGCGGCTGCTCCTTCACCACCGAGTCCGATACGGAGGTGATGCTGCTCACACTGGATCACTTTGGATGGCAGGGCCTGGACCGCTGCGAGGGGATGTGGGCCATGGCGGTGTACGACGAGGCGGATGGGTCCCTCACCCTGAGCCGCGATCGATTCGGAGAAAAACCCCTCTACCTTTACCAGGACGCATCGGGCATTTACTTTGGCTCGGAGGTGAAGTTCATCGCTGCCCTTCTGGGCCGCCGGTTGGATATCAACCTCGGCCAGTTGTACCGGTACATGGTGAACGGTTACAAGGCCCTCTACAAAACCGGCGAGACGTTTTTCATCGGCGTCAAGGAGTTGTCACCCGCCTCCACCCTGCGTCTTCTCGGGAACGGTCAGGCGGAGGAGGGACGGTATTGGGAGCCGCGCTTTCTCCCGGACGACGGGATCTCCTACGCCGACGCCGTAGCCGGTGCCCGGGAACGGTTGATCCGGGCGGTCCAATTGCGGCTGCGCGCTGATGTCCCCTTGGCCTTTTGCATGAGCGGGGGGGTGGATTCCAACGCGCTCATCGGCATCGCCAAGAGCGTTCTTGACTACGATGTCCATGGATTCACCATCGCCGATTCCGATGTTCGTTACGATGAGCAGGAAATGGTCGAATACGTGGTGGACGCCCTGGGGCTGCGCCACACCTTTGTTCCCGTGGAGACCCGCGGGTTTCTACCCAAGCTCCTCACCCTGGTGCGGCAGCACGACGCGCCCGTTTATACCATTACCTATTTCGCCCACTGGCTGCTCATGGAAAGCATTGCCGGGCAGGGCTACCATATTGCCGTCAGCGGTACGGCGGCGGATGAGCTGTTCACCGGGTACTACGACCACCATCTGGCCTATCTCTACGAGATTCGCGAAGAAAAGGGTTGCCACGCGGCGTCGCGCAAGGCCTGGATGGAACACATTCGTCCCCTGGTTCGCAATCCCCATCTGGGGGATCCCGACCTCTTCGTCAAGAATCCCGCCTTTCGCGACCACATCTTTCTGGACGCGGAGAAGTTCTCCGGTTATCTGGCCCATGGCTGGTTCGAGCCCTTCGCAGAGAAGAAGTTTACCGGCAGTCTCCTGCGCAATCGCATGATGAACGAGATGTTTCACGAGGCCGTACCCGTGATCTTGCACGAGGACGACCTGAATGCTATGTACTTCTCCATCGAGAACCGATCCCCGTTCCTTGACCGATCGCTCTTCGAATTCTGTTATCGGATACCCAGCCGGCACCTGATCCGGGACGGCTTCGGCAAGGCGGTTTTGCGCGATGCCATGCGCGGGATCGTCCCCGACCGTGTCCTCGACAACAGGCATAAAATCGGTTTCAATGCGTCCATCCTCTCCTTTCTCGACGTGCATGATCCGGATGTGCGGGCCTACTTGCTGGATGGGAGCCCCGTTTATGACCACGTGCAGCGATCCGTTATCGAAGGCTTGATCGGGAAGCCCCAGCTGCCGAACAGCGAAAGCAAATTCCTTTTTTATTTTTTGAACTGCAAGATGTTTCTCGAAGAATTTGGCGCATGAAGTACTGTCAGGTTTGCATCACGCCCTACAATCGCCCCAACATCGATTTCGATGCCGCCGGAGTATGCAACTGCGCCACAAGTTCCGTCAAGGCACGGGTGGATTGGAAACAGCGGGAGCTTGCCTTTCGAAAGATCATCGAAGCTGCCAAGGCGCGAAGCACGGGCTACGACTGCGTCATCCCGGTCAGCGGCGGGAAGGACAGCACCTGGCAGGTGATTCAGTGCCTGGAGTACGGGCTTACCCCTCTGGCGGTGAGCTGGAAGCCGCCCGCGCGCACTGCCATCGGGGCACAAAACCTCGCCAACCTGATTGCCCTGGGAGTGGATCATATCGATTACCAGATAAGCCCAAAGGTGGAAAAAAAATTCATGTACCAGGCGCTGGTGCGATACGGCGATCCCGCCATCCCCATGCACATGGCCATCTTCAACATCCCTCTGACCATCGCGGTCAAGCTGGACATCCCCTTGGTGGTCTGGGGCGAGAATTCGGCCTTCGAGTACGGTGGCACCGCGGAACAAAGCGGCAGCTTCAAGCTGGATGGCGCGTGGTTGGAAAAATACGGGGTAACCCACGGCACCACGGCCGCCGATTGGGTGTCCACGGATATGAGCCGCGGGGAGCTGGCGGCCTATTTCGGTCCCGGGGACGAAACTTTGGCCGCCAGGGGGGTCCTGGCCGTGTTTCTCGGTTATTACTTTCGCTGGGATCCGGCCGCCACCCTCGATATTGCCCGTGCCCACGGTTTCCAGGCTCGCGCAGAAGGTCCCAAGACAGGCTACTACGACTACGCGGACATCGACGACGATTTCATTTCGATTCACCACTATCTCAAATGGTACAAATTCGGTTTTACGCGGCTCTTTGATAATCTCTCTCTGGAGATTCGAGGCGGCCGCATGAGCCGGGAGGGAGCCATTCGGATTCTCAGAGAGCGGGGAGACGAAACGCCCCACGAAGATATTGCCCGTTTCTGCGATTTTGTGGGAATTACGCGCGAGCATTTCTTCGAAGTCATCGAGAAGTTCCGCAACCCCGAGGTCTGGGTGAAACGCAACGGCAAATGGATGATCGAGGACTTCCTGATCCCGGACTGGGAGTGGCGGTGAGGCGGGCCAAAGGACGAGGAGATCTCAGGTGAGATTTACTCCCATTCAGCCCCCGCGGGTGTTTACCGTCGGTCCCAAAAGGGATATCCACCTGAAGGATTGCGCCCGCATCGGACTCGAGGCGGACGAGCAGGTGACCTTTGAAACGGCATCCGGCGCGGAGTACGACGTCGTGAGGAAGTCCTGGGGTTATTACGCGACCCCGTCCCTGAACCGGCGGCTGTTGCAATTCGGACTGCACGCCGCGTTGGTAAAAAGCCCCGACGGCACCTTCTACGTATTTCTCATCGAGGGAGATAGAATCGAGGACTTTCACGGCTACTGCGCCGAGCAGAGCTTGAAGCTGGTCCGGTGGCTTGACGGGAGCGAGAAGCTTGTGGAGTTGGAGGCGGCCCTGGAAGGCTCCGGCAAGCAAGACGGGACCGGCCCCGGGTGCACCATGTGCGGGGAAAGGAGTTCGAGGGGCGTATTTACCTACGAGGCCCCGCCTCCCGGGGAGACCCGGTTTCCGCGGCCCGCCGGCCAACCCTACAAACGGGAGGTCGTGCGTTGCCAGGGTTGCGGACATTTCACCTCCCTGCACGAAATGGACTTGAATGCCCTCTACGCGGGGGAGTACATGGATTCGACCTATGGAGACCGAGGGCTGCGGCGCGCCTTCGAGCGTATCGTGGCGTTGGGCCCCGAAGAGTCCGACAACCGGGGTCGTGTCCGGCGTATCGTGGAGTATGCACGGGGCCATTTCCCGAGCACGGAGGAAAAAGCGGCGCCCCTGTCGGTTCTCGACGTCGGTTCCGGGTTATGCGTGTTTTTACACGGGATGAAAGCCGCCGGGTGGCGTTGTACGGCCCTCGATCCCGATTCCAGGGCGGTGCAGCACGCGCGGGAGGCGGTGGGGGTGGAGGCCGTGGAGGGCGATCTGATGACGGCCCGGGGTCTGGGACGCTATGATCTGGTAACGTTTAACAAAGTATTGGAGCACGTCAAGGACCCCGTCGCGCTCCTGGCAAAGGCCCGCGAGCATCTCAGCGCGAGGGGACTCTTGTACCTCGAAGTTCCCGATGGGGAAGCGGCGGTTCAGGACGGCCCCGGGCGGGAAGAGTTCTTCATCGAACACTGGCACGTGTTCAGCGCCGCGTCGTTGGCCCTGCTTGCAGGGCGGGCGGGTCTTTCCCTTCGCGCCCTTGAGAGGCTCAGGGAACCCAGCGGCAAGTACACGTTGCGGGCCTTTCTCGTGGCGGGCGCCGGGGGTTGAGGGAAGGGGTGAGAAAGTGAAGGAAAAAAACGCCGACGCAATGGAGGCGACCACCAGGAAACTCTGGGAGGAGTCTTTTGAAGAGCAGATTGCCCGCCAGGCGTACAATACCGCCCCCGTGGAGGCCGTCATCCGCACGGTAGCGTATTTCCTGCGGGACCGCTTCTCCGGCAAAGGCCTCGGGGACCTGCACTTCCTGGAGATGGGTTGCGGTGCGGGTCCTAATCTCGTTTGGTTGGCTCAAAGGGGATGCCGAGTCAGCGGAGTTGATATCTCCCCTACGGCCCTGACTCTGGCCCGTCAGAATCTACAACGCAACGCCTGCGGCGACCGCATCGGGCGGTTGATCGAGTCGTCGGTTAGCCGCACCCCGTTGGAAGGCGAGTCCTTCGATGGCATCATCGAAGCGTGCGTTTTTCAGCATCTGGCCAAGGGGGACCGGGAAAACGCCTTTGGAGAGGTGAGACGGTTGTTGAAACCCGGAGGCGTCTTCGTGGGCTATATGCTGGACGCGGGACACACGGTGTTCCAGGAAAAACGGGCAGAGCAACTTGCCGAGGACCCCGGAACGCTATGCCTGGCCGACGGCAGTTCCAAGATTCACTTGACGAACATCGGGTTGTCTCACTTCTACCGCAAGCAGGAAATCATGGATTTGCTCGAGGGCTTCTCCATGGTGGATCCTTGCTTGACGACTTATTATTTGCCGCGGGACGAAGCCCGGAAACGTGGCTATGCCGAGTACTTACAAAGCATGTGGACCGTGTACGCAATCAAGTAGCCGGTTCCCTGCAGGAGGTTTTATGTCCAAGGATCTATCTTACCGAGATTACGTGAACGACGGTCCTTACATGGATACGTATAGTAAATATCAAGAGCGGTATGCCCGGGAAATTCGCGAGAGTGACAAAGTCCTTATTCAATTTGTTCGCGAACACGCCGAGGACGGCTTGAAACAAGGCCAGCACCTGACTTTGCTGGATATCGGATGTTCCACGGGCAATTTGCTTTTTCATATCAAACGCGCGGTCCCGGGAATCGAGCTGTTTGGCGGTGACATTGTTTCCAGCATCATCGCCGATTGCAGAAATAACCCGGACCTCGCAAGCATTCGGTTTGCAGAGATGGATATGCTTAATCTGGCACGGGATGAGCAGTTCGATATAATCGTCTCCAATGCTTCCTTGATGTTTTTCAATGACGACGAATTCGATCGGGCGATCGTGAACATCGGGAGGGCGACAAGGAGCGGCGGCTGGTTCATCGCCTTTGATTATTTTCATCCCTATGAGCAGGCAGTTGCCATCATCGAGAATTCCCAAGCGCATCCCCAAGGCCTCAAATTTCACTTTCGAGGATATTCTCGAGGGAAGGTTGCTTTAGAGAAGGCCCAGTTCGGAAATCCCGAGTTCCAACCCTTCCATATCCCCATCGACCTTCCCAAGGCAGTGGATCCCGCCAATATCAACACCCATACCGTGCGCACACATTCGGGTGAACGATTGTCCTTCCGGGGCGCCCTGTCTCAACCCTGGTGTTTTCTTTTGGCTCAGAAGCGCTAGGGATTGACTTGCCATTGAGTTCGTGAGGTTTGGCGGGGCAACGGCGTTTAAGCCCGCAGGGACCATGGGTTTTTAACCAGATATGGCTAGAATCGCAGGCCTAGTGTCGGATCACGATGACCGAGAGCGGGATTTGCTACTTGGCAAAATGGTTGCCGCACTGTCCCCCGATGCGAACTGGCACGCTCATGACGAAAGCTCGGGCAAAGCCGCCTTTGGCTGGCGCGGCTGTGAGAAACCGCAAATCGCTGCCGTGAATGGTATCCTGGCTGCGATGGATGGTTCGATATACAATTGGGACGAGCTGGGTGGCGGCTCCGGGGCCGAACTCCTGGCGCGGCTCATCGCACGGTATGGCATAGAAAAGGCGCTGGGAATGCTCAACGGTGACTTCGCCGTAGCCGCCTATGATGCCGCGCGGGAAACCCTCTGGCTTGCGCGCGACCGGTTCGGGGTGAAGCCCCTCTACTATGTTTCCCAGCCGGGCTGCATTGCCTTTGCCTCAAGGCCCCGGGCCCTGCTCATGGCTCCGGGGGGTTCCCGGGAAGTCAACCGTAAGTTTGTCTCCTTGTTCGCGGCGTCTCACTACCGGACCTTCGATCACGATCCCACGGCCTCGCCCTACGCCTCCCTTGCACAACTACCGGCGGCGCATCTGCTGTGTTGGAAAAACGGCAGAATAACAAAGTCTCCCTACTGGTCGCTTGCGCAGGGCGAGGACCTGACCATGGGCGAAGGCGAACTTGCCGCCCGGTACCGCGAGCTGCTACTCGATGCCGTAGCGCGCCGGTACAAAAGCGCGAGGCGTCCGGCCTTCACCCTCTCCGGCGGCATGGACTCTTCCTCGGTGCTGGCTTCTGCGGTACACACCGCCAAAGCGAAGCAGCATGCCTTCTCCACGGTCTACGAGGACGCCACCTATGACGAAACCCCCGAAATCCAGAGCATGCTGGATGCCGCCGTGGAAGAGTGGCACCCGGTTCCCGTGGGCAGTCCGGATCTGTTGGATTTGATTTCCCGGATGATCGACCTGCACGATGAGCCGGTGGCCACCGCCACCTGGCTCTCCCACTATCTTCTTTGCCGTGAGGTTAGCAACCAGGGCTTCGGGAGCCTGTTCGGAGGTCTGGGGGGAGACGAGCTCAACGCCGGCGAATACGAGTACTTCTTTTTCTTTTTTGCCGATCTGCAGGCTGCCGGATGCCATGAAGTTCTGAACCGCGAGGTGGAACAATGGATTGCCCATCACGATCATCCCATATTTAGGAAGAGCTTCGATCTTATGCGGGACGGTCTGGGTCGTCTAGTGGACCTCTCGCAAGGGGGAAAGTGCCTGGTGGACCGCCAGCGCCTGGGCCGTTATTTCTCCGCGCTCAATCCGGATTATTTCGACCTGAGCGGCTTTGAGCCGCCCATGGAAGGCCCTTTCAAGAGCTACCTGAAAAATCGAACTTACCAGGACATCACCCGTGAAACCTTGCCCTGCTGTCTTCGGGCGGAGGATCGGCAAACCGTGGCCCTCGGACTGGACCATTTTCTGCCCTTTTTGGATCACCGGTTGGTGGAGTTGATGTTTAGAGTTCCTGGAGAACTGAAGATCCGTGACGGGGTGACCAAGCACCTGCTGCGCCAGGCCATGCGGGGGATTTTGCCCGAGGCGACGCGCACCCGAATCAAGAAAACAGGGTGGAACGCCCCGGCCCATGTCTGGTTTGCGGGCCCCGGACGGGCCTTGTTGCTTGATCTCGTGGATTCCCGGGCTTTCCGGGAGCGAGGCATTTACAACGTTCGTCAGGTGCGTTATTTGATTGACGAGCATGAACGGATTGTTTCCGAAGCGCGAGCCGAGGACAATCACATGATGTTTCTGTGGCAGCTGGTTAATTTGGAACTCTGGTTTCGATGGATAGAGAATCAGTGAAACTTCCCTTTTTGGTCGGTAAAGAGATCTATCTCCGGCAGGTTACGGAAGCCGACGTTACCGATGCCTATGTGGGATGGATGAGCGATCCGGAAGTCACGCGTTACATGGGCTGGCGCGCCTTTCCACTGTCCCGGAAGGAAATACTGGAATACGTGGCCAATCAGCGAATGCCCGACCACCTCCTGCTGGCCATTGTACTGAAGCAAGAGGACCGGCACATCGGCAACGTTCATCTGGGCCCCATCGACTGGGTGCACCGGCGCTCGGAACTTTCCATGGTGATGGGCGATAAAACCGCCTGGGGGAAGGGGTACATGACCGAGGCCTTCGGCCTGATCATCGCCCATGCCTTTTCCGTACTGAATCTGAACAAGTTAAAGGCGGGAACGGAGGCGGGCAACCCCGCTGCGGTCAGGCTGTTTCACAAGACCGGCTGGGTGGAAGAGGGGGTCTTGAGACGCGAAACCTTCCGCGAGGGATCCTATAGAGACATCATTGTCTTTGCCAAGTTCAACGAGCGACTTGCGGCCGGAAAATGATGGTCGCCACCATTGAGGCTCGTACCGGATCCAGCCGTCTTCCCGGCAAGGTGCTGATGCCCGTCCTGGGCATGCCGGCGCTGGCGCGTCTCGTCGAGCGTCTCAAGCGGGCCCGCAGGGTGGATGCCATCGTGCTGGCCACCACGGTGAACCCGGAAGATGACGCCTTGGAAGAGCTGGGGCGCTCTCTGGGGATCGGCGTGTACCGGGGTTCGGAAGAGGACGTCCTGGATCGTGTCCTTCAGGCCGCGGCTTGCGCGGGGGCTGGCGACATCGTGGAAATTACGGGGGACTGCACGTTGCTTTGCCCGGAGATTTTGGATCAAGCCGTGGAAATATACTTGCGCGGCGATGTCGACGTTGTGAGCAACACCTGGGAACCT
>Ga0326597_10002433_pt1 | contig 27801 bp, 24 predicted proteins | sample RVTome_12_FD_203789 | JGI IMG/M metagenome (GOLD analysis project Ga0326597, IMG submission 203789) | Soil microbial communities from uranium-contaminated site in the Upper Colorado River Basin, Wyoming, United States - RVT100D185 | ecosystem: Environmental > Terrestrial > Soil > Contaminated >... | reverse complement strand
GCTCGCCGAAGGTGATGCCGGGCACGACGACGACCTTGGCCTCGTCACGCAGACGCAGGCAGAAAGCCATGGGGTCGGCGACGATCTCTGGGTCGCGTGGCAGTCGCATCCAGTGGTAGAAGCCCGCATCGGGAGGATCGATCGCGCCGTCCATGTGCTCCCCCCAGGCCTCAACCAGCGCCTGCCAGCGCACGGACAGTTGGCGGCGTGCCCCATCGAACACCTTGTCCGCACTCCCGAGCAAAGCAAGGGCGGCGATTTGAGCAGGACGCGCAGCGGCCGTGGCCGCATAGCCGTGCACGATCCGCGCCGGGGCCAGCCACGCGGGGTCGCCGACCGCCCAACCCACGCGCAGGCCCGGCGCGCCAAAGGCTTTGCTCACGGAACTGACCACGACGCCGTCGTCACTCACGTCGCGCAGGCTGGGGCCGCGGCCGGCGGAACCGAGGTACAGGTCGCGGTAGACTTCGTCGGAGACGAGCAGGAGGCCGCGATCGCGGCAGGCGGCGGCCACGGCCAGGAGTTCACGCGGCTCGACCCCCGCCCCGGTTGGATTCGCGGGATGGTTGAGAATCACCATCCGTGTCCGGGGGTGCTGGTCCAAGACGCGCAGCGGTGCATCCGCGCGGAGTCGAAAACCGTCTTCGGCCGCCAGCCGATAGGGGACGGGGACTCCACCCGCCAGCCGCACCAGCGCCGGGTAGGCGACGAAGCCTGGATCGGGAACGAGGACTTCGTCTCCCAAGTCGACGAAGGCCTGTGTGAGCGCGAAGAGAGCTCCCTGCGAACCCGTCGTCACGAGCACTTCCTCGGTCGAAGCCGTGTGAAAGCGGGCGATGGCCTCGCGAAGCTCGGGCAGGCCGGCGTTGGGACCGTAGCGGCAGCTCCCGGAATCACCCGCGAGCGCGCGACGCGCCGGCTCGGGCAGATCCCACGTGGGCTCCCCCAATCCCAGCGAGATCGCGTCGGCGGGAGCGCCCTCGGAGATCACACGGATCGGGCTCGGTTTCAGATCTGCAAGGCGGCGGGCGGGTTTCAACGCAGCGCCTCTTCGAGTGCCGTCGCCGCATCGGTCTTGGCGTCACGATACTTGACGATCGTCGGGGCTGCGAGCTGGAGGCCACGCTTCCGCGCAAATTCTCCCGACGCCGGACGCGAGCCCGGCACGACGACCGCACCCTCGGGGATCTCGCGGCGCAGCTCCCGGCCGTGCACCAGGTCGTAGATGATATTCGAGCCGGTCAGGATCACGCCCGGAGCGAGCACCGCGCGACGGCGCACGCAGACTCCCTCGAAGAGTCCCGTCAGTGCGCCGACGAAGGCCTCGTCCTCCACGACGACGGGCACCGCGCCCGCCGGCTCGAGGACACCGCCCACCTGGGCGCCGGCCGAGAGATGAACACGGGCTCCGATCTGGGCGCAAGAGCCCACCAACGCGTGGCTGTCGATCATCGACTGCTCGCCCACCCAGGCGCCGACGTTGATGTAGGCCGGCGGCATGATTACAACGCCCTTGGCGACGTAGGCGCCGCGACGCACGCTCGTGCCACCGGGCACGATCCGGACGCCGTCTTCGAGCGCCAACTGACGCGCCGGAAAGCCGCTCTTGTCGAAGAAGGCGAAACGCTCGGTGGAGTAGTCCACCACGGCGCTGCGCCGAAAGCCCAGCAAGATCGCCTGTTTGACCCAGGTGTTCGCGTTCCAGTTTCCGGCCGCATCGCGTTCGGCCGCCCGGACCGCGCCGCTCTCCAGCTGATCGAGTAGGGCTTCGTGCGCCGCGTCGGCTCGGGAATCCTCGAGCAACTCGGCGATCGGTCGCTCGAAGTATGCGCGCAATTCTTGGGGAGACATCGCTGACCTTCTCACTCAGTCGAAAGCCGCGAGAACTGCCGTCAGGCGCGCCCGTGTCGAGGTTTCCGCCCGGGTCAACGGCAGCCGCACGTGGTCGCTGCCGAGACCTCGAAGCCGGAGGGCCGCCTTGAGAGGGATCGGGTTGGACTCGCAGAACAGGGCATCGATCAGCGGTAGCAGCTTCGCCTGCAGGCTCTGGGCCGTCGAGAGGTCTCCCTCAGAAGCCGCGTCGATCAGGCGTTTCGTTTCCTTTGGCACGACGTTGCCCACGACGGACACCAGGCCCACGCCGCCACACGCAATCACGGCGAGAGCCAGACCATCGTCCCCGGAGAGAAGTTGCTTGCCCTTGGGAAGCGTGCGCGCGATCTCGGCGATCTGGGCGATGTTGCCCGACGACTCCTTCACCGCAACGACCGCGGGGTTCTCCCACAGCCGCGCCAGCGCGGCCGGCGTGAGATTCAACCCTGTGCGACCGGGCACGTTGTAGACGATCATCGGCAAGCCGGGCGCCGCTGCGGCGCACGCTTCGTAGTGAGCGATCAGTCCGGCCACGACTGGTTTGTTATAATAAGGAGTCACGACGAGCGCACCGCGTACGCCCAACTCCTGCGCGCGCCGGGTCCACGCGGCGGCCTGGGCGGTGCTGTTCGAGCCCGTTCCCGCCACCACGGGCAGATCTCCTGCTTCCTCGAGACAGGCGCTGATGATCCGGTCACGCTCGTGTTCAAGCAACGTGGCCGCCTCGCCGGTGGATCCGAGTGGAACCAGCACGTCACAGCCGCCGTCGCGGACGTGGCGCACGAGTTTTCTGAAGGCGTCGAGGTCGACGTCGCCGCTGGGCGTGAACGGAGTCGCCAGGGCCACGGCGAGCCCGGAAAAATCATGCTTCATGATCTGCGTTCCACTTCGAAGAGAGGATCGAGAAGCTCAGCCGCCAGGTCGTCCATGCTGTAGAGACCTTTGCGGCGCAGGAGCCAATCGGCGGCCAACAGCGCACCCTGCGCGAAGGCAGCGCGTGAACGTGCGGTGTGAGTAATCGTAAGCAGCTCGGCACGCGCGTCGACTCCGACCGTGTGGGTGCCGAACTCAGCGCCAGCCCGCACCACGCCGACACTCAGTTGGTGCTCGGCCGCCGACCCGAGTGTCCATTCTGTCTTTCGCGGACATTCGGCCGTCAGCACTTTGGCGAGATTCTGGGCTGTTCCCGAGGGCGCGTCCAATTTCATGCGGTGATGGTGCTCGACGATGAATGGATCGCGACCGGAATCCTGCGCACAGAATCGCCCCAAGACACGGGTCATCCGCACGAGAAGCGCCACCGTGAGGGAGAAGTTTGGCGCCACGAGCACGCCGATTCTCTGACCAACATGCTCTGCCAGTTGAGGCATCGCGAAACCCGTCACACCGATGACCAGCGGCGTGCCACTGGCCAGGGCCCAGTCCACATGGGAGACCACCGCGTTTGCGTGCGATGCGTCGATCACCACGTCGACGGCCTCGGCCGGCGGTGACTCGCGCCCGATCATCCAGACGACTCGGTCGCCTGCTTCCTGCGCAATGGCAGCGCCGAGACGACCGCGGCCGAATAGACCGATCTTCATCCGGCGCCCTCCATGATTGCGGCGTGGAGTCCCCGCAGGGCCCGCGGAGCATCGCTTTCCTTGACCACCATGCTCAAGTTGATCTCGTTGGCTCCCATGGAGATCATCTCCACGTTCACATCGGCCAGCGACTTGAACAACCGCCCGCTGATCCCCGGCGTGTTGCGGAGGTCCTCTCCCACGACGGCAACGATGGCGCGCCCCTCGACGACGGTCACGCGGGCGAAGTCGTGCAGCTCCTCGAGGAGCGGTGCCAGAGGAACATCGGCCTCCACGGTCAGAGACACGCTCACCTCCGCGGTGGCGATCAAATCGACGCTCACGTCGTGGCGACCGAAGAGCTCGAAGAGTCGGGCCAGGAACCCGCTCTGGGCCAGCATGCGAGTGGAACTCACGGTGAGCACGGTGATGCCGCCACGGCTGGCCAACGCGAGCACCGGCTTGGTTCTGAGGACCGTAGCACGGACTGACGTGAAGCGACCCTCGGGATTGCGGGTCTTTCGCACGGTCACCAGGATGCCCGCCTCGACGGCTGGTTGGATCGTGGCGGGATGGAGCACCTTGGCCCCGAAGACTGCCAGCTCGGCGGCCTCCGCGAAGCTGAGCTCGGCGATTGGAATGGCATCGGGAACGATGGAGGGATCACACGTGAGAACCCCCTCCACGTCGGTCCAGATCTGCAACTCGGAGGCCTCGAGAGCCGCGGCGAACAGCGAGGCCGAGTGATCACTGCCGCCACGACCGAGGGTCGTGGTCACGCCATTCTCGGTCGCCCCGATGTAACCTTGCGTGACGACGACTCGCCCCGGACCCAATTGCGGAACGAGGAGCTCCTGAACGCGCTCGCGGATCGCCGCCGGCTGTGGACGGGCCTCGCCGAAATGGGCGTCCGTGCGCATGACTTCGCGTGCATCGAGGAGCGACACGGACACGCCGCGCTCGACCAGATAGGTCGTGAAGATTTCCGTCGAGAGGCGTTCGCCAAAGCTCGCGATGGCGTCCATCGTGCGAGGCGTCAGTTCGCGCAGAAGCGCGACGCCCTTGAGGAGGAGCTCCAGCTCGGCTTGGCGTTTCGTGAGCACGCCGTCCAACTCCGCAGGGAGCCCCTGTGGCAGCAGCGTCGCCGCCACTTTTCGGTGCCGCTCGAACACGCCGCGCGACTCGCGCAGGGCGAGCCGACGATCGCCGCTCGCCGCGGCTTCAGCGCAGCGGAACAGCGCATTCGTGGTCTTGCCCATGGCCGAGAGCACGACCAGCGGAGAGCGCTGCAGGGCATCGTCTACGATTGCGGCCACGCGCTCCATCATCTCGGCGTCGCCCACCGAGGACCCGCCAAACTTCATCACGAAAGAGCCGATGACAGCATCTCCCTCTGTAGAGCAAGCTCGGCGTTGAGGATGGACGCTCCCGCCGCCCCTCGCTGTGTGTTGTGCCCCAGCACCGTGAACTTGATGCCCAACAGAGAGCAACGCCGCACTCGACCGACATGTACCGACATCCCGCTGTCACGCTCGACATCCAGCCGAGGCTGGGGACGATTCTGCACGGCGTGCAACCGGATGGGCTGCTCGGGGGCCGAATACAGCTTCAGCCGCTGCGGGAGCGGGCGCCACGCGCGCATGGCTTCCACGACCTGCTCAGGCTCCGGCGAACCTCGCAACGAAACCGAGACCGCCTCGGTGTGCCCGTCCACGACTGCAACACGGTGGCACATGGCCGTGACTTTCAGCGTTGCCGGCTCGACGCGACCGTCGTGGAGCCGACCCAGGAGCTTGAGCGTCTCCTCCTCCACTTTTTCTTCCTCGTTGTCGATGAAAGGAATGACATTGCCCAGGATGTCCAAGCTCGCCACTCCCGGATAGCCCGCACCGGACAGAGCCTGCATGGACGACATCATCACCGCATCGATACCGAACTGCTGTTGCAGTGGGGCCAACGCCATCACGAGCACGGTGGCTGTGCAGTTGGGATTGCATACGATCGCACCGCGTGTCGCGCGCTGGCGACGCTGCACCCCGATGAGATCGAGATGATCGGGGTTGACCTCGGGCACGAGGAGGGGCACGTCTTCGGCCATGCGAAAGGCCGATGCGTTGGAAAAGACCATGGCGCCGGCCGCAGCGAACGCGGGCTCGATCTCACGCGCGGGCCCAGAGTCGAGCGCCGAGAACACCACGGGGGAAAACGCATGTTCTGGATCGGCTGGCACGAGTGCCTGTTCGGCCAGGCCACCGTAGGGTCTGCTCGTCAGGCGCCAGGCCGCCGCCTCCGCGTAGCGCTGGCCTGTCGAACGCTCGCTGGCGGCCAGATGCCGAATTTCGAACTGGGGGTGGTCCGCCAATCGCTCCACGAAACGTTGCCCGACCATGCCGGTGGAACCGAGGACCGTAACCGGTATCCTGCTCGTCATCTTTCTCCCCTCTCACAGCGGTCGAGGAAGTATTTCGCGAGGGAGCGATTCAGCTCGGCACCGGCCACTAGGTCCGCGACGTCGATGTGCTCGTCCTCGGAGTGTGCCACGGAGATGGAGCCTGGACCGACGAGAGCCACGTTCTGGCCCACCAGGAGTTTGCGCAGGATGGGCACGTCGGAGCCAAAGGGGACCGCAACCTGAGGGTATCCTTCCAGACGCGGATAGAGAAACGGAGGGTCCTCCGCGAGGATCTCGACGCTGCCCTCGGGAGGCGACTGCTTCCGTACATCCAGCACGAAACGGCTCCCCGGTATCGTGCGGGCCAGGAGCTCGGCTTCCGCGTGCGCCGGGACGACGTTGGATGCCTCACCCGCACGCAGTAGGCCGAGGTTCCAGACCTCCGGGCCGAGATCATCGTGTTCGGGGCGGGGGCGCTCGCGAATGCGTTGGAGCCAGTCCAGCAGCAGCCACGCAGCGGAGCGCCCGCGGTCGGGCAGTCCCGAGTGGGCAGCCTTCCCCTCGCAGGCAAGACGCAGGCGGACGATTCCTCTCTGTCCCGCCGCACAGGTCAACTCCGTCGGCTCGCCGTTGACGAGCGCGAAACAGGAGTCCAGTGCGTCGCGCCAGACCTCCGCCGCGAGTGCCCCGGCGCTGTCGGTCTCTTCCCCCACGACGCCGAGCCACGCCAGGTCGTCGAGACCCTCTTCGCGCAGCCATCGAATGGCCGCCAACTGGGCGACGATCTGCCCCTTTGCATCGCAAGTCCCGCGGCCCCAGATGCGTCCCTTGGCCTCATCCAGTCGCGGTGGAATGTAGGGTGGCACCGTGTCGAGATGCGTGGAGAACAGCACGCGCGGCACACCCCAGACGGCGAGGATATTGGTGCGGCCGGGAGCGACCCGATGTAACCGGATGTTCGCCCCCAGATCGCTGAGCAGCTCTTCGAGCTCGCCGAGCCCCTGATCTTCGTGGCCGCTGGTCGTGTCACGCGCGCACAGACGCAAGAGCCACTGGGTCACCCAGTCGGCGATGGCGTAGGGAGGTTCTGGCAATCGCTCCACTCGACCCTCGACTTCCCGGGACGGTATTCAAACGCGACGAGCCTTTCTCCGAGGGTACCGAGCCGACACCCCACCGTCACTGCATTTCAGTGTTCAAGCATGCGTATTGGTCCAGCCCCTTGGCAGTGGAGCACACGAACCGCGCCCCCTCAGTGCCGCAACCGCATCGCCTGACGCCGGCTCATTGGCAGCGGCTTTGGGGAGCCCTTGAGAAAGACGTGAAATGTCTGCGGGGAATACTCTTCCACGCTTTCCACGCAATCCAGCTGGACGATCGTAGAGCGGTGAATGCGCAGAAAATGCTGAACAGGCAATCGCGCCTCCCATTCCCGCATCGAAGTGGAGAGTAGGAACTTGCCCTCGGCGGTATGCAACTCGGTGAAATCTCCGGCCGAGGCGATCCATCGAATGCTGGCAATGGACAAGAAGCTCCAGCGCGCGCCGGACTTGATGAAGAGTCGATCGTTCAGCTCCAGCCCAGGGACTGGTTTTCGCGGCAGCGCCCGCTCGCCCAGACGCGCCAACGACGCCTGCAGCCGCTCAGTGGCGATGGGTTTGAGTAGATAGTCGAGTGCGCTGACTTCGAAGGCGCGCAGCGCGTGCCGGTCATAGGCCGTCACGAAGATGATCTCGAAGCTGGCGTCGACTTGTTCGAGGAACTCAAAAGCAGTTTCGCGCCCGAGCTGGATGTCCAGGAACAAGAGATCGGGCTGCTGGTGCGTGATTTGGCGCTTGGCCTCTTCCACACTGCCAGCGCTGCCGACCACCTCGACGCTGCGCTCGTTCGCGAGCAGCGCGATCAGTTCCTCGCGCGCCAACCGCTCATCCTCGACGACAACTGCACGCCACTCAGCCACGATTGCTCGCCCCCTCGTCGATGCGGATGAACGCCCGTACGATTCCTGCCCCGTTGCTCAACTCAAACTTGTGCCGGGCGGGATAGCAGACAGCAAGCCGCTCGCGCACATTGCGCAGCCCGATGCGCTCAGCGGAAGATTCCGGAGCCAATTGGCCAGTGTTGCGCACTTCCAGCCAGAGCGCCTCTCCCTCGATGCCCGCGGCGATCCAGATCTCCAACTCACCCTCGCTCGGTACACCGTGGTGCACGGCATTTTCCACCAGCGGATGGAGCAGCAGGCTGGGGATGGTCAGCCGTCTCGCGTCTTCTGAAACATCGACGTGCACCTGGAGGCGCTCCTCGAAACGAATCTTTTCGATCGCAAGATAGGTCAGCAACACGCACAACTCTTCTTCCACCTCCACGTTGCGACGCTCTTGCGCATTCAGTGAGTAACGGAGGAACTCGGCCAGCTGCGTGATTGCCGTCGTGGCGCGGCCGGCATCGATCGCGATCAAAGCGCGCAATGAGCCCATCGCATTGAACAGAAAATGCGGGTTGATCTGGTAGCGGAGCATCTCCAGCTGGGCTTCGCGCGCCAGCTCGGCGGCTCGTAACGAGTTCTCGCGCTCCTGTCGCAGACGTTGCCAGTAGGCGATCGTCAAGAATGCCCCACTCCAAGCCCACAGGATGAAGACGTGGTTGGCGGCGACAAACGGAAACGAAGCCGGCGTGTATAGCAGTCTCGTCTGTCCGGTAGCCAACTCGACCAGCTTGCCCATGGCGCCAACCCAGCCGACGGCCGCCAGCAAAGACGCGATGGCGGCGCCCACGGCCGCCCGTCCCAGCCTGCGCTCGACGATTTGTGCGCTGAGGTAGGCACGTGCGAGCAGTGAGCTGATGGCAATTCCGGTGAGTGCCCAGAACACCTTGAACGCGAGCAATTGCCACCATGGCGCATCCATCAGCGGAAGCATCGCGAGGTAGTAGACAGCGGCCAAAGTCAGCCAGCCAATCGACTGCACGCGCCAGAAGAAGGATGCGCTCATGGGTGGATTCTACTCCGCCGCAGACTGGCGAGCAAATCAGTTGCCCGCCAGGCGCCGCAGCACTGCGAGTTGACCGATATGGTAGGTCTCGTGCTGCAACAGGCTGCGCAGCATGGGGTCCTGCTGCTTCGCCGCGGGCCCGTCATCCAGCAGCGCAGCCAAGCGGGAACCCGTCGACTCCAGCGCCGCGCGCAATTCGGCCAGTTCCCAGCCGATGGTGGGTTGTGCGGGCTCGTCGGACATCCCACGGAACTGCGAGCGCCGCTCGTCCACCCAAGCGGGCGTGGCGCCGAGTAGCGTGATCATCTCGTTGCGCCAGTAGGCGATATGGCCCAGGACCCAACGCATGTCGTTGCAGTTGTGGGCCGCGCGATGCGCGGCATGCGCTTCCTGGACTCCTTCGAGCTTATGCAGGAGCATCTGCTCATTCGACTGCAGGGCCTTCCGAAGCGGCGATTCGCCCGTGATAGTGCTGTTCTTAGACATCGCTGACTCCTTGTCGATCGTGCTTGGAGGCCGCGCACTCCGCGCGACCTCCTCAGCCTAACGCGGGCTTCAGGGCCCGTTCCGCAGCTGCTCGCCCAGCGGCGCGAGCGGCCGCTGAGCGATCTGTGCCGCCGCTGAACGATCGCCCCTGGGAGGCCGAAGGGAGCATCGCGATGATGATCTCGTCCCCCAGTAAGGAGTCCTCATGCGAAGCCACAGACCGATTTGGATCCTCTCTTGCCTGCTCGCGCTGTATGCGCAGGCGGGTTGGGCCTATCAGGCGGAACCCGGCGATCGGGCCCGCGCAGAGCGCTTTCTCGAACTGTCCGGTGGGCGATCGGTGTGGCAGGAGGGCCGCTCGATACGCCTGTTGGCCGTCAATCACGTCGAAGGGATTCCACTTCCCTTCCTCTTTGAGATCTGGATCGACTTCGCACAGCCTCGCTCGATGAATCGTATCCTCAACCAGGACATGGATCGCCTGCGCGCATATCTCGGCGATTCCGGTTGGGGCATGAAGGAGGGCGCCTTCGCGCGCAATCTCTGGCGGCTGGCAATCGACGACCCATCGCTCGAACTGCGAACGGGCGCGAATGGACGCCTGGAGTTCCACAACATCGACGGTGACATGACCGCATGGTTTCAGTTCGGAGAATCAGGACATGCCGAGCGCTTCGGCCTTCCTGGTGACGATATCGGACTCGAGCTGTATGCCTACGCAGACTTCGGTAGTGTGCGAATTCCGAGCGGCGGTCGGACCCCAGATGGAGTGCGTTTCGAGAGCATCTACGTCCGCCTGAACCCACGGGCGCTCGACTTGCCGAGCGCCCCGCCAGCCGCACCCGATGCCTTCAATCCGCGTTGAGCCCTGCGATGGAGAATCCCGCTGCGAGAAGGTAGAGAGATATTCCCACCATGCCGTCTGACCAGGCCATGTAACCTGGCAGCAGAAGGGCGATGACCAATCCCAGATCGGTCAGCCCGACGATCGAGAGATTGAGGCAGAATCCGAGCCGCTGGTTGCGCCAGTTCATCGAGATGGCGATGACCGCAACCAGCACACCGATCCAGAGGATCTGATAGGAGCCCAGGCCCATGAATGCGGCGGCGACGGCGGGGACCTCGTTGCTGCCGTCGTCGTATGGACGTGCTGTCGACAGCATGCGGGCGAGCGCATCGCCACCGCCGCTGCGTAGCGCCGCGAGCTGCAGTGCGGCGCCCAGGACATGGACCAGGCCCCAGAGCAGAAAGAATATGGCTCCCGCCTTGGTCGCTGCATTGGACTTGTTCATGGCTATCCTCCTGTGGGGGTTGGAGTCAGCCTAATCCTCGGATCGCCGTGCAACGAGGCGGTATCGCCAAGCGGCGGCAGGAATCGCCGAGCGGTCGTGAACTGGATTCCGTGGTAGGGGGGCGCGGTATCGTCTGGCGGAGGATGGAGCTAAGGAATCATCGCGCTCATCGGTGGGAGAGCTGCTCCCGGCTGACGTTCGAATCCCACTCAGTTGGATGAACTCCATGTCGGCAACAGGGATGACCACGAACTCGGTGTGGGCAAATGCAGGTGGCGACGCGAGTTCCTGGTCGTAATAAACCAACAGCAATACCCACACAAAGTGATCGTCGCTTGATTCGTGTCAATTCGCCACGACAAGCTTCCGCGTCGCCGATCGTCCTGCCGCGCTCACACGCACAAAGTACAAACCGCTGGAAAGCGCTGCGCCGTGATGGCCACGCCAATCCAACTCGATCGATTGCTCGCCCGACGCCAACTTGTCGTAGTGCCGGGAAGCGACGCGCCGACCACGGACATCGTGGACATCAACCCGGACGTCGGAAGCGGTGGGAAGAACAAAGCGAATCTGGGTCTCATTCGAAAACGGGTTCGGGAAGAGCGAGAGATCCAACCCGGAGGAAGCTGGCATCCCGGTCGTCGCAGTGGGCGCCATCGGGAGCTTCTGCGCATAGACGCTGCGCGGGCCCACGCCGCGGAGATCTTCCCACGCCACGATTGCCCCACCCGCGTCGGCTTCGACGATCACTGGCTTGTGACTCGGAATTGATGGGTCGGTGGGAGCCAGATCCCAGAGGACCGTGCCGGCGGTGTCGGCGTTCAGCACACGAACGCCCCGAGAAGTCCCTAGCGTCGTGTACGCCACGATGACGCCACCCGCCCCGTCACGTGCGGCGTAGGTCGAGGGGCTCGTCAGCAAGCCGGCCGATTCATTTGTGAGGCGCAGCCCGTTGGCGCCCCAGCGCGCGATGCCATCGAAGTCCATCAACTGGCCAAAAACCTCGATGTCTTCGGTTTGGGGAAGGCGGGTGTCCGTCCACGCGAGATAGGCGCCTCCTTGGTCATTGCCGGCCATGGACAGGGCCGTCTGGTTGCTCGCCAACACCGCAACCGGCTCGCCATTCGTGGTCCACTGCGGGACGCCGCTCGCGTCAACGCGCTGCGCGTAGACATCCTGCCACGCGTTCCGCAAGTCGACCCAGCCAATCACCGCACCGCCCGCGTCATCGGAAACCATGACCAACTGACCCCGATTGCCTGTCGCCGTGCAGATGAGGACACCGTTGGCCGTCCACAGAGGCGTGCCGAGGAAGTTGACTCGCTGCGCATAGATGCTTCTGGTGCCGATGCGATCGTCGACCCATGCGATGATGGCGCCGCTCTCAGTATCGGAGACGATCAGAGGGTTGAACTGGAGTCCGGCGGCGTTGCAAACCGTGACTCCATTTGCCCCCCACTGGATTACGCCGGAGGGATCGACCTTCTGAATGAAAATGTCAAAGTCAAGAGTACCCGTCTTCCGAAACGCGATGAGGGCGCCGCCGGCCAAAGGCAGAAGGTCATGTATTCCATAGTGCGATCCGACCTTGCTGGCCGTTGCCGACGCCGGATTGCCAGGCGCATACTCTACGCCGCTGAAACCCCATACCTTACTGCCGAGAAAGTTGACACGCTGGACGTAGCTACCGGAGCTCGCGCCCCACAGAACGATGGCCCCTGCCTCACCATCGGGCACGACGCGGTAGAAGATGCCATTGGCCAAAGGCGCAGATAGGAGGACTCCGCTATTGCCCCACACGGTCGTCCCATCGGACGCGTAGCGTTGCACGTAGACATCGCCGATCGGATCGATGCCATCGGAGTTCTCACTCTACACGACAAGAGCGCCGCCGAATGTATCGACGGAGATTTCGGGTTCTACGGCGTGGTTCGAGGTGGCCGACGCCTCGACGCCGTTGGTCATCCACTGGGCCGCTGCTGGCACGGTCAACGACATGTAGAGGAATGCGGGGACGGACAGACATGCGCGAATGCGGGGGTTGGACATGATCGTCATTGTGCCTCCTCCTAGATCGATCCACGTGAGAACAGCCGGGCCGAGCCTTACGGCCCGGCCCTTCGGCCGATCCTTCGCTCTACCTCAGCGAAGCTTCACGATTTTCGCCGCATCCGATCGCACGCCGTCCAGCGCGCGCAGCATGTACATGCCCGAGGCGACGGAAGCGCCCCGCGAATCGCGGCCGTCCCAGACGGTGAACTCGCTGCCGGCGGACACCGTCACCGTGCGGACGGCGCGGCCCGCCAGGTCGTAGAGCCGCAGTCGCACGTCGCGATCCACGGCGCGGCTGAGCCACAGCTGCGTCGACACATCCATGACGCTGGGCTGAGCCCACAACGCCAGGCTCTCGTTGCCCGTCCAGTTGCCCACGCCCGTGAACGATCCGTAGTTGGTCGAGCTGGCGTTCAACTGCATGAGGACGAGCTCCGTTCCCTGCTTCATTGACCCTGCGGAGAAGCCGTCGCTGTCGACGTCGTAGAAGACGCAGAAGGAGGTCTTCCCCGGTGGAAGCGGAGGAATCTGAATGTTCGAGAAACTCAGGCCCGAGCCTTCCGGTACTTCGAAACCGATCCAGTGATCCGTACGGAACTGGGGCGCGCCATCGCTGTCCATCGAATGCGTCGTGAACTGGATTCCGAAGGACTGGGGCGCAACCTCGTCTGGCGGAAAACTTAGTCTGGGAATCATCGCGACCATCGGCGTGAGTTCGCCCGCCGGCAGAACGTCGAAGCGGAGGTCCATGGTTCTGTAGTGCGGAAGCTTCGCCGACGGAAGATCGGCGATACTGATGACGGCCTGTCGTCCAGGCATCCCGACGCCACCGCCGGAGTCCATGGCCATCATCTCCGTGGCGGGGGGAGCACCGTTGTTCGTCACTGCCTGCAGAGAGAGCGCGATGATCTCGGTCGGTACGGACTGGCCCGACGCATCCATTCCAGACATGGCGATCTGCAGAGCGCCGGTCGGATACGGTGGCCCCTCGATCTGCCCGACCACGACATCGGCGCCGGCCGCGCTGGCGGCCACATGCGACGCACGAAAATCGGAGATGTGATAGTCCCCGAAATCGGGCACGTCCAGACTCAGCTGGATGAACTCGATGTCGGTGACATCGACGCCGACGAACTCGGTATGGGGAAAATAGTAGGCGCCTGGTCCCGTAATCTGTTTGTTGACGACGGACTCGCTGTTCGAAGCATCGATCAGCTTGATCTCGAGCCGTCCGGCCGCGACGGCAGTCGTCAGGTAGACCGTCATCGCATTGGCAAAGCCTGTAAAGGTGAGATTCGTCGGCGGCGGGTCGTAGTCGAACTCGATGCGACCGCCGAGATTTCCCCAGACCATCGCCACTTCGTCGTCCACACTGACCAGATTCAGATTGGCGCCGCTCGGGCTGCCGTTGATGAACATCCGATCGACGCGTTCGGGGGTAATGCAGTGGTTGGCGGGCAATCCCGTCTGAACACTGCTATCGAACACGGTGCCGCCCAGACTGAAAGCACCGTCCTCGAAATCATCGATGACCTGAGCGGCGGTGACAGCGGGGAGGCACAGCAGGAAGAGGGCTGGCATGAGCGTGGCCCTCGAGAGACGGTGGTTGAAATTCATGGGCGTTCCCTCCAGATGGGGTGCTGGGTACAGTGGCCCCGTTCGTTATTGTGACGCATCTGGGGGGCGATCTGCACACGGGAGCAGCGCTCGTGCGGCCGCGCGGGCCGGCTCAGGCTGAGAGCGGCCTCCCCCACGAAGACCAAGACTGCCCCTGGTGGCGGTTTTTGGCCGCTTTCCGGGGCTTCTCAGTTGGAGAGAGTGGTGAGAGGCGCGTGCGCCGCTTTTTTCGGCCGGCCGGAATGGGGAGCCCCCGGGCAGAGGTGCGGTCAGGTCACACTCTCGAACTCCTGAGCAGACGAATGCAGGCGAGGCGGAAATCAGGACACGCATGTTGGTCATCGGTCGCGGACAGAGAAGGGGAGCCCTGAATTCGTTGGACCAACACTGGGATGGTCATGATGACGCAGGCGCCGCGACGGCGAACGGCCTCTACCTCCCACGCCTGCAGGTGCGCGAGCGGGTCGTGAGCAGCAAGCTTATGCGGCTGCAGTAGTTGCAGCCGCGAGCTCTGGTGGCATCGGGGATGCGGAGGGTCACGACGTGAATGTGCGGTGGATTTTCCTTCTATGGGGCAGTCTGTCACCTCAACACGACGAGCTTCCCCCTGCGTACCTCAGCTCCCGCCCGCAGCACCGTGAAATAGGTTCCCGACGCCACCGGCATTGCGGCCTCGTTCTTTCCATCCGACACCAAGACATGCTCACCCGCTTCGAGTTCTCCCGGCTCGAGCACCCGCACCAATCGTCCGCGTAGGTCGAAGACTTGCAGCTTTGCGCGCACACTTCGCCGTAACGAGAAGGGTGCGTTCACCGGGAAATTCCCAGTCACGGGGTACACGACGGAAGTGGAGCCTCCCGTGTAGCCGACGAAGGGGCCCGTTCCCCACGCGGTGGAGTTGCCGTGGTACGCGGTGCCGCTGGCCTGGGCGTAGATCGAGCAATCGACGGTAAGATAGAACTCGTTGCGGTGCGCGTTGTTGCCCGCATAGCCGCCGATGAGCGACGACGACAGGTCGATCGAGAACTAGAGCGTGCCGCTGACTGGACCGCTGCCGGGTGGCCCCGTGATGACGAGGTCGGTTACTTCGGACCGCGCCCAGCTGCGCGTGCTTCCAACGGTGCTCCAGCCGACATAGAAAAGAGTCTCCAGCTGCTGGTAGAGCGCCACCCCACCTGGCCCGGCGTAGACCCGCTGGTCGATCGTCGACGGCGGCAGCTCGACCGAGCGCTCCCGATGCAAGGGTTCACTCGAACTCTCGTCGACAAAGTCGAGGCTCACCGTGTAGGGCGCGGCTCGTGCCGGGCCCAGAGTGCTGAGGATGACCAGGGCGACCAGGGGCAGCATCCGCCGCGAAGGGACGCATTGAAGTGAGTCGTTGGCGCGCACGGGGCACCTCCAGGACAGGGAGCGGCGCTACGGTCACATCCATGGAGGCCGGGTTGACCTGGAGATCACAGGGGGAAGCGCAAGAAGGGAGGGCGGAGCTGAATCGGCGGACCCAGCGGCAAAGTCACCGCTGCCGTGTCAGGCGGACTGATTGAATCCCCTGGCCGTCCCCTCGCATGGTAGCCTGGTTCCTTGAGATCTCCGCTCCTAGCATTCGTCCAGCTACGCTGTCACGGGGAGACAAGATTCGCATGTCATGCCCGCGCTTTCTCTTCTTGGCGCCTCTGATCCTACTCGCCGCGTCGTCGAGCTACCCGCAGTCCCTGGTCATCAACCACGACTTCGAGACGTTGACGTCCACGCTGCCAGGCTGGTGTCCGTCGTCGTCCTCGCAGATCTTCCTCGCGGCGGGCTGGCAGACGCCGGCAATTCTGATCACTCCGGACTACTTCCACGCCTGCGGGACGTTTGCGTATTCGGTCCCGAGCAATGTGTTCGGGACGGAGCCGGACAATGCTGGTGGGCAGGGTTACGCCTCGATCATCGCGTTTCACAGCATCATCGCCGCGCGGGAGTATGTCCAGGCGCCGCTGAAGGCGCCTCTGGTCGCCGGCGTGACGTATGAAGTCTCCTTCGATGTCTCGTTGGCGGAGCGATCCGGGATCGCCATCGATCGCCTCGGCGCCTTTCTGGGCGAGGACATCACCACGACCGGTTTCGTGTTGAACGAATTGCCACAGGTCACGAGCACGTCGATGATCTCGAATCCAGTCGGCTGGACGACGATTTCGGGCCAGTTCGTGGCGGGCGGCGGCGAGGAGTTCATCACGATCGGCGACTTCGGTCCGCAACCGCTCACGAACACCATCATTCGCACCGGCTTCGTCGTCCCTGACGTCGCTTTCTATTACGTGGACAACGTGATCGTGCAGCCCCTGATTCCCGACGGTCGGGCCTACGTGACGACGTTCAACAACGAGCTCCTCGCGGTGGACCTGGATGCCGGCGCCACATGCGGCGTGACGATCGTCGGAACGACACAGGACACGAGCGGCGGGCCCATTCGCGAGATTCGGGGCCTCGCCTTCGACGGAAAGATCCTGTGGGGCATGACGCATGAAGGCGACCTCGTGAAGGTCAATCCGTATTCGGCGGAGACCGAGCATGTCTACACCCTGTCCGCCGGGAATCAGTCCGACGAGTATTGGAACAGCCTCGCGTTCGATGGCACGAACACCCTATTCACGGCCAACAGGGGCTTTTTCTTCACGGGGTACGAACTCGTGGCCCTGTCCATCGCGTCGCTCCCGCCGACCGAAACGCTGATCGGGACGCCGAGCTGGAATTTTGCCCAGCACCCTCTCGGGCCGATGGCGATGTATCCGCCGTCGGCGCCGATCAATCCGCCCACATTCGATGGATTGCACCCGGCGCCCGGCCTGCTCTACGGGCAGAGCAACCTCGGTGGGCTCTCGCCATTCAGCGTGAGCACCACGACCGCCGAGATTTCGATGCTGTATCCCTTCCTGCCGTCCCCGTTCGAGCAGCACGCCTTCCAGTTCGAACCCACAAACGGCTACTTGACCGTTCTTCATGACATTCGGTCGGTGCCGAACAGTGAGGGCTTCTCCCATTACGAGTTCGACAACGAGACATTCACATCCCTCTGTAGCCTTCCTCTTGCCCTCGGCGCCCCGGCGACGATCGACACGTTGGGCCTTGGTTTGGCGTTCCTGCCGGAGACCATGTCTGTCGACAAGAAGGCCGTGAAGCTCTGCGTGAGCGGTGTATCCACCGGAATCGGATGGTCCTGGTGGTTGGAGAGCTCGGTGGGAGACGTGGTTGCTCTTTCGGCCAGTGCTCCGGCGACGGACATCGCCGCCGCCTTCGTGCAGAGCCTGAAGGACCACGGTTTTCGGGCCTACGTGGATCGGACGGACCCCGATTGTCTGAACGTCCTGACGGATCCGGCGGCCCTCCTGTCGGTGGGGCTGCTCGGCGGCTCCCCCAGCTGTACGGTCACCAACAACCCCAGTGGATGCACCGTGAACCCCACGATCATCGAGGCGGGGTATCTGCCGGTGTTCCACCCGGTGTCGACGGATTCGCCAGCGGGTCTGCTCCTGAGCACGCTGGAGGCTCAGCCGAATCCGTTCAATCCCGTGACGACCATCCGGTTCTCGCTCTCTCGCGCGGCCGTGACCCATGTGGAGATCTTCGATCTGCGTGGCGCGCGCGTCCGTGTCCTCGCAAGCGAGGCGATGCCGGCCGGAACCCAGGAACTCGTCTGGAACGGAAAGGACGACCGGGGCGGCGCCGTCGCCAGCGGCGTCTACTTGGTTCAGGTGCTCTCCGAGGGTGAGCGAAGGAGCATGAAACTGGCGCTCCTCAAATAGGACGGAGATGGTCGATGTCAACCGTTCCACATCGCTCGAAGCGAGCGCAGGGGTCATTGGCCTCGCGCCCGATGGCGTCGTGACCTGATCGGCGGCCACTTGCCGTCTCCTCAGCGCTCGCCTAGCCTGACCGCCGCCATGGCCCTCCTCAACGTGCAGAACCTACGCATCGCCTTCGGCGGTGATCCCCTGTTGGATGACGCATCGTGTGCCATCCAGGCCGGCGATCGCATCGGTCTGCTGGGCCGCAACGGTGCGGGCAAGACCACCTTCCTCCGCATTCTCAGCGGAGAACTGGAACCGGACGGGGGAGTGATCCGACTCGAACCGGGGGCGCAGGTGTCGATTCTTCCCCAGCACGTCCCGCAGGATCTCAGCGGTCCCACACGTGAGATCGTGGCCGGCGGTCTGAACGAGAAAGATAAGGAGTGGGAACGGGAGCACAAGGTCGCGACCACGCTCTCGCGCATGAAGCTCGACCCCGAGGCCGACTTCGCCCGGCTCTCCGCGGGCATGAAGCGACGGGTCCTGCTTGCTCGTGCACTGGCCGCCGAGCCCGATCTCCTACTGCTCGACGAGCCGACCAACCATCTCGACCTCGACGCGGTGTTGTGGTTGGAACAGTTCCTTGGGCGTTGGAATGGAACCCTCATCTTCGTGACCCATGACCGTATGTTCCTGCGGCGCATGTCCCGGCGCATCCTGGAGATCGATCGCGGCCGTCTCCTCGACTGGTCCTGCGACTACGACAGCTTCCTCACGCGCAAGGAATCGGCGCTGGCGGCCGAGGAACAGCAGAACGCGCTCTTCGATAAGAAGCTGACCGAAGAGGAAGCCTGGATTCGTCGCGGCATCAAGGCACGGCGCACGCGCAACGAAGGTCGTGTTCGGGTGCTGGAACAGATGCGACGCGAGCGCGCGGCGCGACGCGCAGCGGTCGGCGAAGCCAAGATGAGCATCGACGAGGGGGAACGCAGCGGGAAGCTCGTGGTGCGCGCCAAGGGACTCTCCTTCTCCTACGGCAAGCGCGAACTCCTCGGTGGCTTTTCCACGGCCATCCTGCGCGGCGACAAGTTGGGTCTCATCGGCCCCAATGGAGCCGGCAAGACCACCCTCCTGCGCATCCTGTTGGGGGAGTTGGAACCACACGAGGGAACGGTGCAATTGGGCAGCAAGTTGCAGGTGGCCTATTTCGACCAGCTGCGCCGGCAACTCGACGACGACGCCACGGTGCAGGAAAATCTGGTGCAGGAGTACGACACTGTCGGCAACTCGGGGCGACATATCATCGGCTACCTGCAGGATTTCCTCTTCACCCCCGAACGCGCGCGTACACCGGTGCGCTATCTGTCAGGAGGTGAGCGAAATCGACTGTTGTTGGCCAAGCTCTTCGCTCGACCCGCCAACGTGATCGTGCTGGACGAACCCACCAACGACCTCGATATCGAGACCCTCGAGTTGCTCGAACAGCGCCTGGTCCCTTTCGAGGGTTCGGTGATCGTGGTGAGCCACGACCGCGAATTCCTCAATAACGTTGTCACGAGCACCATCGCCTTCGAGGAGGACGGGCCCAAAGAGTATGTCGGTGGCTACGACGACTGGGCGCGACAGAGTGCGGGAGCGTCGGGCTCGAGCACGGCGACAAAGAAAACCGGCCGTGAGAACCCAGCCGAGAAGTTGGTCGCGCGGGGCGCGTCGGTGAAACCAAAGAAGATGGGCTTCAAGGAAAAACGCGAACTCGAAACCCTGCCGGGCACGATCGAGCAGCTCGAGAGCCAGATCGAAGCGCTGCAGACGCTCATGGCCAAACCCGAGTTCTACCAGCTACGGGGCAACAAAGTGGCCGAGGCGAAGGCCAGCCTCACCGCGTTGGAAGCAGAGCTAAGAGCGGCCTACTCGCGCTGGCTGGAATTGGAAGGCTGAGAACGAGTCGGCAGCATAGGGGCGTGGCGCAGGCGCCATCAGGCCTCACAGGCAGGCCCCACAGGCTCGACGGCGCGGGTCTCTACGCGTCCCCGACCGACGGCTCGTCGTTGACAATACTACTTCCATAGGACTAGTATTCTAGCGCGTCTCCAGCAGCACCCCCTGGATCTGCACCGCCGCAGTCCGTGAAGGCAACGAAACCTCGAAGGCCGCGGCCGTCTCGTCGTCCGTCTGTCTCCACATCCACTCTGAAGGCCTGCCCAGGAGGTCCCACAGTCATGAAACGCCTGCTCATGTTTGCTCTCCCACTGGGCGTCGGCGTTGCGCTTCTTCTGTCCACCGCCGCGCTCAGCCTCGCCTCGCCGGCCATCACGCTGCCAGAAGTCGAAGCCATGTTCCCCGACTTCGTGAATCACGAAGAGATGAATCCCAACGCCTTCGAGGCGCCCTGCGTCGACGCCGCAGGCAAGCTCACGCTCAACGCCGATGTCTCGGACATCATGGGAACCGTCACCGAACCCATCGTGGTCGCCATGGTCTGCCAGCAGATCGGCCTTCCCGCGTTCAGTCCACTCGGCTCGGTGACCTTCTCGGATGCAGGCATGATTCTGCTCACCCTCACGAGCGTGCCCGCGCATCCGGACGCGTTCGCCATCGAGTTCGTCGTCCCACTGGGCGTGAACACCTTCAGTATCGAGATCGAGAACTCGGGATGGCCCGAGGGCTGCCTCACGGCTCTCTTGGACTTCGCGGCCTGGGATCTGATGAGTGTCCATACGCGGGAGACGAGCTTCGCGGGAGTTAAGGCGCAGTACTAGGCCTTCCGGAGCATCGAACTGAAATCACGACGGGCGTGCAGACGATGCACGCCCGTTCTTCATTGCGGCTGGAGATTCGACTTTCGGATCATGGGCGTGTTGAGTGGTGCGGCGGTGAGATCCCCCTGCGCCACTCAATACAACCGGGGCCAACGGCCATCGCGCCCCAACAGCAGCTGAGGCGCGGTAGAAGGCGTCAGAGAGGGGAGCTGCCTCCCCCCTCTGACATCAGAGCAGAACGGCTGAAACCAGCCGTTCCATCTCACTTCAGCAAGATCATGCGGCGGCTCGTGCGGCCCTCGGGAGTTTCTAGGACGTAGAAGTAGACGCCGCTCGCTACGATCCGCCCCTGATCGTTGGTCCCGTTCCAGACCGCCGAGTATTGGGCCGGCCCTGCCTGAACTGTCTCGACGAGCGTGCGAACCAACCGGCCCTGGACGTCGTGGATGCGGAGCGATACCCACATCGCCTGCGGCAGGTCGTAGCGGATGGTGGTGCGTGGGTTGAACGGGTTGGGGAAGTTTCCCTTCAACACCACGCGATCGCGAATCTGCTCGTCGGCAACCGCGACGGGGTTGCCCAGGATCGTGAACAGTGGGCTGCGCACGTACGCCTCGATGCCAGCGGCATCCGTGAACGTGAAACGGAAGGCCGCTCCGTCGGTGTTCGCCGCGGGGATCATCCACTGGTACTCGCCAGCAGTGAAGTCGGCCTCGGTCAAGACGGCGATGGTCGTATAGCTGCCACCAGCATCGAGGGTGTAGGCCAGCGTCACGGGGTCCAGGCGCTTCGCGACCGGAACGTGCGGCAGCCAGCTGATTGCGAGCACACTGCCTTCATCGAACACGTCGCCGATCCGGGGATTCTGGAACGAAGCGCCTGGTCGGCTGGAGTCGACCATCACCGGGCCGAAGCCCAGAACCGGTCCCGCGTTACCGGCGGCATCCACGGCACGGACTTCGAAGGTCCACGACGCATCGCTGATCTGCACCATGGTGGCCGAGGTCTCCGCCGACTCCACCGTCGCGTCGGGAGGATTTTGGGCGCCGAGCTCGAAGTCATAGGAATAGCCCACGACCCCCGATGTCGCGTCAGTGGCATCGGCCCATTGAAAGAACACTTCCGGATACCCCCCGCGCACGGAGGGATCCACGCTGGTCCACGTCATCTGCACGTTGGAGGGCGCCGTGGTATCGATGCAGAACGGGCCGATGTGTAGCACCTGGGACGACTCGTTGTCTGCGGTGTCAAACGTCCGCAGATGGAACCAGTGGTCGGCGCCGTCGCTCAGCGGCGGGCTGGTGTCGAAGTTCACCTCGATCTCGACGATGTCGTCGGGAACGGTGGCCGGCGACTGATCCCACACGATGGAGTAGATCACCGCGCTACAACTGTCCACGGCGTGGTCCCACGTCAGGTCCACGGTGGTATCCTGTGAACAAACGCCCACCTGGTGGCTGGTGCTGGCCAGGTTGGCAGGATTCGTCGGAGCCTGGGTGTCGACGGTGAACGAGTAGCAGGGCGTCCACGGGCTGATGAGGCCGCACTCGTGATGCATGCGGTACCGCCAGTAGTACGTGATGCCTCCCTGCAGGCCGTTCACCGGCACTCCGGTGTTGGTCGTACTGACCTGTGTCATGCCAGTACCGCACGAGGTCCCGTACTCGACGTCGTAGCTCGCAGCTTCCGGGTTGTACAGCCACAACAGGCTGGAGGATTCGTTCTCGCACGGCGACCCGTCGAACGGTAGGATGAGCGCCGGAGCGGTCACCGCGACGGGTATGGTCTTGATTTGCTGGCACCAGCTCCAGCTGGTCCAGTCGCCGCAGTCGGTCTTGGCCCGAACCCTCCAGATGTACTCGGTGTCCGGAAGCAGACCGGGGACCTGATAGTTCAACCCGGTCGTCGTGTAGGCGGGACCCTGTCCACACAGCGGGCCTACCTGTACCTCGTACTGGGAGACGTTGGGGAGGGCCGCCCACGCCAGGGTGACGTCGATAGGTACGCAGTGTGTCCCGTTGACGGGCGAGATGGGCACTGGCTTCACCGCGACAGGCTGCTCGGTGCTGAACGTCCAGCACCCGCTCCAGTTGCCCCAGCCACCACACGCGTTCTTGCCCCGGACCCGCCAGAAGTAGTTCGTACCAGCCTGCAGTCCGTAGTAGGTGTACTGGGACAGTCCATTGACCGCGATCACCTGGCCCGAACCGCAGCCGGTCCCGATCTGCAGCTCGTAGTCCGAACCCACGCCGAGATCACTCCAATCGAACGTGAGGTTCAGCGGCATGCAGACCGCGGCTGGGAATGGGTTCGAAAGTGTCGGCACGCTGGAGCCTGGGCAACTCACGTTGATCGACCACGCGTCCACCCCGTGCGATCCGTTGTTGTTCGTGTTGGCGTCGTTGTAGGTCAGGTACACGCCGAGGAAGTACTGCCCCGACGCCACGTCCACGGGGATCGACGGTAGATTACCCATCACCACGCTGGCCGTGCCCTTGGGAAAGAAGTTGGCCGGGAACGACCCACCGCCCAGGTAGATATCATTCTGCGAGATGTACGAGTTGGTCGACAGGTACACCTCGTACACCCACGTCCCGTTCTGGCTCGCGCTCGAGTAGTTGTGGGCTGCGAAACTCAAGTTGGCCAGGGGGCTCCCGGAAATACCTGTGGCGGGCCCAGTCACGTTCATGGCCACCAGATCGAAGCTCCCGGGGGTGTTGCCCGCGATGAGCGCCTGGGTATCGGCGAACTTGGTACTGGTGAGCTGTGCATCGTTGGTCACGGTGACCCGGTCGCTGTTGGAGAGCACGGCGTACACATTCCCGCCTCGCTCAGCCCCGGAGCCGCTGGACCCACCGTAGGACGGCATGTTGAAGCCAGCGACAGAGCCCCCACAACCGTCGAAGTTCCCGACGTTCTGGAACATGGTCAAGCCGTTGAATCCATACTGGGCCTCGGCGGGGTAGCCCGCGTGGGTCCAGGTACCCTGCTCGAACCAATCGCAATCACCGTTGTAGCCATAGCCCCACCAGCCGGTGATGGCGCCGATGGGACGATCCAGCTCGATGATCCCCACGTCTTCGTCGAAATCCTCATCCTGGGTCCAGCCGGTCCAGGAGTGCACGGCGACCCCCTGCGCGGTCCGGAACGGATTGTTGTTGTTCTGGAACGCCGGCGATACCACCACCGAATCTGTAAAAGCTTCGAATATGTACCCTTGCGCCGGGTCATCATGGGAGTACACGCAGTGGCCGGCAGTGATCACGTGCTTGGAGTCGATCAACGTTCCCGAGCACGTGTACGTCCGCCGGATGTTGTTCTGATCCCAGTAGCCCATCCAGATGCGCACGCGCTTGGGGTAGTTGCCTGTCGTGGGGTTGCCCACCGCGCTCCACCCGTTGAACGCCTTCGCAACCTCCTCCGGGCGGTCCAGGAGATCCTCGAGCCCGAACCCGCCCTCGACGTAGCGGTGGCCGATCAGGTCCTCCAACTCGACGCCGGTCCGGGTGGTGATCTCGCCGGTCCTCAGGTTTCGGGAGATCAGCCGGCCCTCCACCCAGCCGTCGTTGTCCGGCCCGGAAGAGGGCGGGCCAGGCATGGGCAAGGGCATCGGCATCGCGTCGGGAAATCTCTCCTCCACGGGCCGGCGGGCGGCATCCCAATATTTCACCAGTTCAGGGGGCTCGCCGCTGCCGTCACCGGCCCGCTGGGATTCCTCCGCGGCGGAAGCGGCTCGATCGACCCCGGCCGCGGCGAGGAGCATCAGGGTTGAGAGCACGCCGATCAAGACCCGTAAGCTGTTGTGCAAGTGTAATTTGTGAATGTGACCCATTTTTGGGGCTCCTCGTCGAGAGATGGGGCCGCCGGCGATGTCCGCGGCTCTCAACAGGTAGACGATTATACCAAGCCGTTCTGCACACCCGGTGACCACGGATGATTCCACTCGCCGTCGAGGTGGCCATTCAGGCTGGGGGTGATCTTCCGGGCAGCATCGAGGGCTGGGCTCGGAATCACGGACGAACCTACCAACGGCTCGCCAGAGGTCTTGCCGCGTGGAACTCACGCCTCGGCTTACTCGCGTCCTCTGATCGCTCTCAAAGCGTCGGAGAGGGCTCCCAGGACGAGCTTGTCCTTTTCTCTCCCGGGCGCCTTCTTGCTGACGATGATGCGTTCGAGCTTCAGAACGAGGGCTTTTGTGCGGCCGAGAGGCAACTTGATCGTGTGCTCACGTTCGTCGTCGAACTCACCAAGGTCGTGGCTGGGATGCAAGGGAGGACCGACGGAGAGTCGGAAGAGGACGCCCGTGTCTTCCATTCCGTCGACGCAGCCGTCGAGTCAGTGCGTCTGCCATGGGAAGCGTTGAAAGACCAAACAGCGGCAGGAACGTTACGGCGCAAGGCCCCCGACTCGTTCCGGCCGGGGGCCTTTGTCGACTCAGTTCGAGTAGTTCGCCTTGATGCGCGACAGACTCGAACTCTCCGTCGCGACGCTACCGGCGAAGAGCATGGCGCTTCCCGTTGGAAAGGTCGCGCTGACTTGATTGTCCATGCCGATGGACATCATGCCCACCCCATCGGTGGGAATGGCGCCGGCCATGGGTTTGAGCTGAAAGGGATTCGGGTTGGGATCGGGCACGGGTTCGACGCTGAGCACCGCGAGGAAGTTACCGTCGGCGAGATCGAGCGTGGGACCGCAATGAAAGGGCACGAAGTCCTGGCCGGGGAACGGCGGCCCGCCGCCGTTGCAGCCGGCCGCATCGATGTCCATCATGGTCGCATCGCCGAAGGTTCCGGTGGAGTATGGCGTCGGTCCCGCGGATGTATCGACGACCCAACCTTCGTACTGCCAGTTGGGACCGATGTCAGGCAGGTTCATGAGGCCGGCCACGGGGCCAGGTGTGGTCAAGAACCAGATGCCCATCTCGTCATTCGCTGCGCTCGCCGCGTTATCGCTCGGTGTTGCCAAGATGAAGGCGCCTGTGGCCGAACTCTCCAACGTAGAGAAGTCCGGAAGACCTGTCGCGAGGCTAGCGCGCTTGAGCGAGACGGCGCCGCCCAAGATGATGTGAGGCGCCGGCACGGTATCGTTATCACCGACGGGCTCGATGGAGATCTTGATGTCGGTGGCCGAAGTGATGTTGGTGCCTGCGTCGAACTCCGCAATGGGCATTCCGCTGCCGAGGGCAACGGGCATTCCCGACGCGTCGACGTTGAACGTGCCGGTGCTGACCGGCGAGCCGCCGACGATGGCCCAACCTTCATAGTGACCGTCGACGGCTTCGTCGAGGGTGGCGAGATTGCTGAAGCTGAGGACGAGCTTATTGGCGTCGGATTGCGCCAGCGTCACGCCAGCGATCAGAATGATCACGGCGCTTGCCATTGCAAGGCGCAAGAAAGCTCGTTCGATCTGGAGCCCAGAAGTCATGAGGTTCACCTTCTACTCGTTATGGAAGATAAGGGTGCGCACCCCATGTCCGCGTCGTGGGACGAGGAACAGAAGCGAAGTACGGAGTCAGTCGCGATCCGTGACAGTGCTGCTTTCCGGCAACGAATGTGCGATACTTCGACGGTTCCTCCGTACTTGCCAAGGAGATCGCCTTCGCGGTTATCACGATGTCGCAGCCGGCCCCGCCATTCGAATCGAAGCTGCTCACACGAGTCCAAGGCCGTGATCCCGCGGCGATGGAGCTCTTCTTCGAGCACTACTTCGATCGAGTCTACGGATATGTGTTGCGGCTGCTCCAAAATCGTGATGCCGCCGAAGATGTCTCTCAGGAAGCTTTCTTACGCATGGCGAAGGCCCTGGATCATTTGGATCCCCATCGCGAGCCTTCGGGCTGGGTCTTTCGAATCGCCACGAATTGCGTGCGCGATCACTGGAGATCCAGGCATCAGAGAAACGCGAAGAATCGAGTCGAATTCGATGAGCTCTGGAACGCAGCGCCCGCGAGCGCTGCGCCCAGCACTCTCGATGTGATCGTTCGCGATCAGGGCAGCGCGTTGATCCACCAGGCGATGGCCGAGCTTTCGCCGTCCGACCGGGAGATCATCCTGCTGCGTTCATTCGAGGAGTTTTCCACGCAGGTCGTGGGCGAGTGCCTCGAGATCACGGCGGAGAGTGTGAGGCAACGCCATTCCCGAGCCGTTCGGCGCTTGGGAGTTCATTTTCGACGCATCGCCGGAGAGGATTCCGCCTCGCCATGAGCGACGAACGCCACGATCACACGCCCGAAGAGAGAGAGGCGCTTCAGTCTCTCGCCTCTTCGAAGCTAAAGGACGCGCGTCCCGTGGTGAGGGCCCGCGCTCGCGCGGCGTTCATGGGCAACGAGCTGCGTGCGCAACAGCGGACACCTGCGCCCCGACGCAGGCCGGCGCCGTGGATCTACCTCGTCGCGGCCGCCTCGCTCGCCGGCTTGCTGTTCCGCATGGCGAGCGAGCCGGTCGATGCGTGGAATGTCGTCGAGTTGATCCAACCCGAAGGCATCGTCGCGGATCAGGAACTCGTGGTCGGCGAGAGTTTTGACGGCGGCGAACTTCGCCTCGGCGCTGGCTCCGAGCTCGAATTGATGCTTGGCAATCACCTGCGCCTGCGTGTTCTGGAAGACACGGTCGTGGAATTACCCCATGGCCCCGGCCGATGGATCAACAGGGAACGCACGCTGCGACTGCTCCAGGGCGAGGCGTTTGGCAGCAGCCATGAAGGCGGCCTTGGATTCACCCTGAATCTGGATACGTCCGAGGCGAGGGCCACGTTGACAGGCACGAGCTTCGCCGTGATCCGTAACGCGGAGGCGACTTGTTTCTGCCTCTATCGTGGCGGCCTCGAGATTCGCGCCACGGGAAGCGATCAACTGATCGAGCTTCCGGTCGAGCACAGAGTCTTCATCTACAGGGATGGGCGGCCGCCGGAGATCATGCCCATCGACGGCGGCGAGCGAATGAAGTTGGAGATGATGGAGAACTCTCGACCCGAAGACTAGCGAACGCCGCCTACAGCATGTCTCCGATCG
>Ga0326597_10002432_pt1 | contig 27802 bp, 20 predicted proteins | sample RVTome_12_FD_203789 | JGI IMG/M metagenome (GOLD analysis project Ga0326597, IMG submission 203789) | Soil microbial communities from uranium-contaminated site in the Upper Colorado River Basin, Wyoming, United States - RVT100D185 | ecosystem: Environmental > Terrestrial > Soil > Contaminated >... | reverse complement strand
TTGCGCGGCAAGACCCGACCCTCAGCGAGCAGGGCGCCGCCGGATGAATCCGGCGGCGCCCTGCGGGTGGAGCTGCTTGAAGTGGTGTCGGGGCTACTCGTCCAGATCGATCACCGAGGTTCCCTTGGGCTGGAACGGCCAGACCGGGACCCTGACCCGGTCACCCGCCTGGGGACCGTCAACGGTGATGATCAGCTTGAAATTGCCCACCTCGGCCAGCGGGACCCGCACCAGGTGGATCGCGGTGTCGCTTTCGGCGTCGAAGTCGCTCGTGTCGAACAACTGGCCCGAGGGAGTCTTCAACGCGAGCGAGATCTCGCTGACGTCCAGCGGGGCCTTGGGGATGCAGTTCGCGTTCATCAGGGCGCCCGGCAGCGCGGCGATCTTCACGGTGACCGACGCCGTGGAATCGCCCGGATTCTCCCGCTTCGGCTTGAGCCGGTTGTACGAACGCGGAGAGGCGCTGCTCGGCAGGCCGCGATTGGTTGCGATCTCGTAGGTGCCGGTGCTGCCGTCGGCGCTCTCGATGCGCATCAGGAACAGTCCGTCTTCGTCCAGCTTGAACTTCTTGTGCCGGGTCTTGTTGGTCTTGACCTCGATGCTCTTGATCGGAGCGGCGCTGGGATCGAGCAGGGTGATCCGCAGCCTCGAGACCTCGGTCGACTGCTTGATCTTCAGCTTCAAGGTCAGGCCCTTGATGCCAAAGAACGCGGCTGCATCAGAGTCGCTGGCCGGATCGATGGAGCCGATCAAGGTGTCGCCCGGAGTGAAATTCACGCTGGTGATGTTCAACTCGAGATTGATGACCACCGAATTGGTCGGATTGTCGTCGTTCTGGAAGGTCAGTTGCCCCGAGTACGAACCGCTGGTCACCAGTCCGTCCTGGTTGAGCGTCACCAGGACCCGCTGCTGGCCATGGGTCGGGTGGGTGGAAGAAGCCGAGGTCCCCTCGTGCATCGGGTCGATGTCGTCCATGCCCTGACCGCCCACGATCACGCCGGAGATTGGATTCGCGTCCATGAACGGCGCCGCGGTTCCGCTGAAGGAACTCGACCAGTTCAGCGTGTCGGCGGCGTCGCCGCAGTTGCTGACGATCAGCTCGGTGGCGGCGGGCGGCACGTCGCCCAGCAGGTGGTTGATGGTGATGGTGGTGGGACCCTCGAGACAGAGCTCCGAGTCCGCCTGGGCGGACGATCCCAAACCAGTGAAAACAAGGCCGATGACGAGTGCAAGCACGGTCGAACGCATAAGCAGGCTCCTTCAAGTCCGAGGCAGGTCCCGGGAAAGGACACTGGCGCCCAATGGTAACCCATCGACTGCCGGATGGCCAGAGACCGAAAGACCGGATTTTTCGAAGATCCTCGTTTGGAGCTTCGGGGGGAGGCGCCGGCCTCCGGCGGCGCCGGAGCGGGTCCGGCCGCGATTCCCGTCAGCGTTCCTTGATCCTTGCGTACATGTCGAGCAGGTTCCGGTTGAATCGCTCGATGTCGTCCATTCGGGGCCAGGGCCCTCCGTCGAGGAGCGGAGTGATGGGTTCGGTGAACGGCTGTTGGTTCTGGTAGCCGTAAGCCTTCAGGCCCCAGTCGGAAGGGTCTTCCAGGCTCAGATGGTAGAGTACCCCTTTGGTCAACTTGCCTTCGAGAACGGGTAGCCCCAAGGCCCGGTTCGCGGCCGAGTCGGGTGGGAGCCCTGTGAGAATGCCGAAGTGCAGGAGCTTCCCTGATGCGTCCGTCCACGCCGTCAGCGTGACTCTCGGCCGTTCGCGCACGCGCGCATCGACCATATAAGGCCCGCCGGCGGGGACATCGAGCTCGATTCCCAAAGCGAGGACGTTCGCATAGAAGTTCGACTTCGCGACGAGGACCTCGGCCTGGACTCCATCCGGAGTCTCCATCAGCAGGAACCGAAGCCGGCCATCCACGGCCAGCTCGGGAACGGCGCGCTGGTCGACCTCGGAATCCATGAGCAGGAGCGCGGCATCCAGGATCGCGCCGGGGTCCAGTCGTTCGAGGACGGACCGTTCCAACGCGGTGCGGAGATCCTCGAGCGCTGCCTCGAGCTCCTTGGCTTCCTGGGTCGTCTGCTCCGCAGTGAGCGGCGCGGTCTCTTCAGGAGGCTTCGCATCTTGGTGTTCCCGGTGCGCGGTGCCAGCCGCATCTTCCGCGTCCGGACCCGCGGCCGGGGCCGCTTCGGTCCGGACGATGGGCGGCGGTCCATCGACGGCCAGCCCGCGATCCATCAGCAGGAGCGCGGCCATCACGATCAGACTGGCGGCGCCCGCAATCACCAGCAGGACTCGGCCGGACATGGGCACCCTCCTTATCGTGCGTCTCTGCGGCAAGTGAAGCATAGCATTGATTCCAGTCTTGGCGTTTGCTCGCTCGGGAAGGCCGAACTCTCGTTTCGCTCCCGAATCCAGGGTGCGGACAGGCTCCGCCTACCTCTCCCGCCGGCCTCCGGACTGACTCCTGCGCCGCAGGGCCATCTGATCCGGCACCTCGTAGGCCAGCGCCATCAGCGCCACCTTCCCCGCCGATTGGAGGGCGCCTCCGCCGCTCCAGGGCGAGCGGACCTTGTCCGGTCGCAGCTCCTCGATGTCGTAGTCCTTTTTGGGAGGCGCCTTCGGCAGCGAGGCCGCGAGCATCTCGGAGAACCGATCGAACGCCTCGCCGCCGGCATTCTGCGCGAAGCGGCCGTGAAAGAACGCCGCCAGCGGACGCTTCGGGTTCGAGAGCGTGGAGTCGGTGGACGGTAGTTCGGCGGCGCCCTGCCGGCTCAGGAACTGGATGCGGGGATCGCTCGCGGGATCGCTTCCGAGCAGGGTCAGGGCGTTGGCCAGCGCGATGAAGTCGGCCGAGCTGCGGGTCGAGTACTCGGCGACGATCTCACCGGTCTCGGGATCGATCGCCTGCGAAAGCAGCCGGTCGAGGTGGTCCTGCGCCCGGCCGGCGCCCTCCAGATCGCATTCCAGTGCTCGCGCCACGCCGATCGCCTCGAAGCCCTTCTCGATCCCGTCGCGGAATTCGCTGTCGGTACCCAGTTCCTCGAGGATCTCGCGCAAGCCCGCCTGCGCCCGGCCGCGCAATCCCGGATGGCGCGTGCGCCAGTAGGCCTCGATCATCGCCGCCGCGACGATCGTCCGCTCCATCCGGGGAATGCGCTGGTTCGAATCGGGAGGCCAGGCGAGCAGCCAGTTCTCCATCTGCGCCACCGCCGCCCCCGAGGGCGTGCCGTCGCCGGCCCGCACGCCGGCTCCCAGAAAGGCCATCAAGGCCAGCGCGGTCGAAGCGCCGTCGCCGAAATCGTCGTCGCCCCGCAGGGATCCATCCGCCCGGACCTCCAGGCGCAACGCCAGCAGCGCTTCCTCCGCCAGCAGCCGCACGGCTCGATCGGCGGGCCGGCCCTTCTTCGAGGGCGGCGCCTTGCGGTGGGGGAGCGTCGTGCCGAGGTCGCTTTGCGCATCGAGCGAAAGAAGCAGGCCGGCGTCCTCCGGATGCTTCTTCGAACCTCGTCTCAGCAGCAGCAACACGCGCCCGAAGCCCTGGTCGGCCGCGATCCTGAGCGCGAGGAACAGGTCATGGACCGTGGCCGACTCCTCGAGGCCAAGCGCCAGCGCGGCGGACGGGCCGGCGGCGCCCGGCAAGGTCCTGGACAGCAGCCGGACCGGATGGCAGGCCAGCACCGGCCGGCCCTCGCTCCGCGACAGCGAAGCGGCGCCGCGCAGGTCGACGCCAAGCAGGGCGGTCCGGCCGGCCACCGCGAATTCGCCGGGAAGCTCGCCGGCCTGACAGATGTCCTCGACCCAGGGCGCTCCGGCGGTCCAGTCCTCGAGGTCCAGTTGCAAGGTCTCGAGCCGGGCCGTGGCGCGCGGCAGCTTCGCGCGCACCGGGCGGCCGGCGCGCAGCAGCCGATCGATCACCCGCAGCGCGGCCCGCGCCGGGAGATCGCCGCCCTCGCCCTCCTGCAGCACCGTCACCGGAGCGCCTTCCTGTTCCCGCAGGGTCTCCTCGGCGCGCTCGAGCGGCAGGTCCTGACCCTGGATCCGGACCGCGTCCGCGGAGGCGGTGAGCTGTACGATGACCGTCTTCGGGGGAGCCGTGGCCGTGGCCAGCAGCAGGGAGGCGGTCAGCAGGATGGCAAGCATGCCGGCTCCCTGGTCGAGTCCGATCGTGGAGAAGCCACCAGGATAAAGGGCCGCCGGCGCCCGCCCGGCCAAGAATAGTTGGCCTTCGGATCCTCGACCTGGCCGGCGGACTCGGTAGGATTTCCGAGGATCGGTTCGGAGTCTGGTCGATGGCGCGCGCCACCCTGATCCAAGAAGGGATTGCGAGAACCGCAGCGCAGCCACCGGACGGAGTCGGCTGAATTCTCCCCTCCGGGGGAGTTCCCTGTTCGAGAAGGGCTTGTTCCGACTTCCCAGACTCCGATCCGAATCGCTCAAGGGGCCCACCGCCGCCGGCAGCCAGCACGCATGACCCTCTCCCGCCGCATTCAGCGTGGCGCCGCGCTCCAGATCGCCGCACGGCTCTTTTCGGCGGTCGCCAACTTCGTGCTCTCGGCGGTGCTGCTGGCGCGGCTCTTGCCGGAGGGCGAGTTCGGCCTGTATCAGTTCTACCTGACCTTGTTCCTGCTGGCGTCGACGCTCGTCGACTTCGGCGTCAACCAGGCGGCCGTGAAGCTCGTCGCCGCAGGAAGCGGGAAGGTCGAGCAGGTGATCGCCGCCGCGATCCGGATCAAACTCCTGACGGGTCTTTTGTTCGCGTTGGGTCTGATGACTCTGGCCTGGCTGGTCGAACCGGCGGGCGGGGCCAGGCTGCTCCTGATCCTGGCCGCGCTGCATACGCTCGGACACTCGCTGGGCGCGGCCTCGATCGGCTTCGAGGCCGAGGTCCGGTTCCTGGTTCCGGCGCTCGGAGTCGTCCTGGGTCATGCGCTGTTCCTGCTGGCCGGCGTGCTGCTGTACCTGCTTCACGTTCAGGTGGCCGCCTTCTACCTGGCGGCCTGGGGCGGCGGCCTCGTGGCCCAGAATCTGTTCGTGTTCGTCACCGCGCTTCGCCGGGGGCGGATCAGGATGCGCGTCGAACGGACGGTGTGCCTTGGCCTGTTGCGCGAGGCGCTCCCCCTGGGCGTGGCGCTGATGGCGGCCGCGCTCTACTTCCACATGGACACGATCATGCTGCGACCCCTGCGAGGCGAGGCGGAAGTCGCCCGGTATGCGGTGGCCTACCGGCTGATGACCGTGGGCCTGCTGGTGCCGGCGCTGTTCATGCAGGTCGTGTTTCCGGTGCTTTCGCGCTGTCATGAACGGTCGGCGGAGCTGCTGAAGATCGTGCTGGCGCGGAGCACCTTCTACCTGGCGCTGATCGGCGGGATCGTGGCGGCGGTCCTCCTGGTGCTGGCGCCGGAGCTGCTCACCTTGGCCTTCGGCGCTTCGTATCGCGACGCCGCCACGCCGTTGCGCATCCTGGCGCTGGCCATGCTCTCGATCTTCCTCTGCTATCCCCATTCGATGAGCTTGATCGCCGCCGGCCGCTCGGCCGACTTCACGCGCATCACGCTCTCGGCGGCGCTCTTCAACCTGTTGTTGAACCTGTTCCTGATTCCGGGCTTCGGCGCGGAGGGCGCCGCGCTGGCGACGCTCGTGACCGAACTGTTCGTGATGGTCTCGAGCATGGTCTGCCTCTATCGCGCGCGCGGCATCTCGGGCGCCTCGGCGCGTCTGCTGGGGCCGGCCGCGCTGTTTCTCGTGCTGCTGCTGTCGGGAGCGCTCTGGCCCGCCCCGCGTTCGCTCTGGCTGGCCTTGCCGATGCTGCTCGGGCTGGCGTTGTTCGGGATGCTGGCGCTCGGGGCGCTGCCGTTTCGGATCGGCGTGGAGCAGGAGCAGCTCGAGTGATTCTCGGCCTCGACGCCCGTCCCATGCTGTTCAGCCGCACCGGCATCGGCCGCTACGTGGCCGAGTTGATCCGGGCGCTGGGCCAGCTCGGCGAGGGGCGAAACCTCCGGCTGTACGGCGATTCCTGGCGCGGCCTGCTCGACCCTCTGCGCGTCGCCGAAGTTCTCTCTGCATCGAGGGCGCGGCTCGTGCGAAGGCGCATCCCCGGGCGTCTGACCCGCTGTCTCGGCCGCTTCGGCTACGGCGTGGAGCGGCGCCTGGGGCCGATCGACCTGTTCCACTACACCGACCTCGTCTTCCCGCCGGTGCGAGGAACCCGGACGGTGATCACGGTCCAGGATCTCGTGTTCGAGATCGATCCGCGCTTTCACGGGCCGGACTTCCGGACCGACGTTCCCGCGCGCATGCGCCGGGCGGTGGCGGGCGCGACGCGGGTGATCGTGCCCTCGCTCGAGACGTACCGGCAGGTGCTGGAGCGCTATGCCGTGCCCGAGGAACGGCTGGCGCTGATCCCCCACGGAGCCGAGCACATGCTTCGGGCGCCGGCCTCGACCTGGGAGCAGTTCGAACCCTGGGCCGCCGCCCGGGGCATCCGCCGGCCGTACCTGCTGTCGGTCGGCACGATCGAACCGCGCAAGAATCACCTGCGCCTGCTCGCGGCCTTCGAGCGGTTCCAGCGGCGGCGCGAGCACATGCTGGTGCTGGTGGGAGGCTTCGGCTGGCTCGATCACGCGGTGCGGGAGCGGCTGTCCGGGCTGAGACAAGGCGGGCGGGTGGTCCATCTCCAGGATCTCGACGACCGCCTGCTGCCGGCTCTCTACGACCATGCCGAACTGAACGTCTATCCGTCGCTGTACGAGGGTTTCGGCCTGCCGGTGCTCGAGGGGCTGGCCCGCGGAGTCGCGACCGTGACCACGCGCCGGGGCGCGCTCCCTGAGGTGGGCGGGGCGGCGGTGCGCTACTTCGAGGCGGAGGACGAGGACTCGCTGCTCGAGGCGCTGGAGGAGTTGGCCGACTCGGAGGAACTCAGGATCCGCCTGGGCCGGGCCGGTCGATCCCGCGCCGAACAGTTCACCTGGTCCGGTTCCGCACGGGAACATTTGCGCGTTTATCGAGACGTGGTCGATCGCTGAATCCGCACCCGCCTTGGGGACCGGCTGGTTTCGCCGGCCGACTTGCTATTCTCGGGCGCAATGAAGATCGCGATCGACGTCTCGATTCAAGAAACTCCCTACATCACCGGCGTGGAACGGGTGCAGCGGTCGTTGCTGGAAGCGCTCGGACGGCTCGACCAACGCAACCAGTACCTCCTGATCAGCAAGAAGAAGATCGATCTGAGACTCGAGCTGCCCGACAATTTCCAGCAGGTCGCCGCGATCAAGGATGGCTCGCCCTACCTCTGGCGCGAACGGATCGTGCCCGGGCTGCTCTCCAAGCACAAGACCGACGTGTTCCACTCGCCCGTGTCCGCCACGCCGATCCTGGGCAAGGCCAAGAAGATCGCGACGCTGCATGAACTGCCCTGGATGGAGCGGGACTCGCGAGAATCGCAAGGCGACGTGGTGCGCCGCGGCCACCGCGTGTGGCTGTTCCTGAACGTCCGCTATGCGTCGCGCATCGTGGCTGTTTCAGCGCGCACGCGGGCGAACATCCTGGCGCTCTATCCGGAGGCGGATGACCGGGTGCAGGTGATCCATCACGGCGTCGACGAGCGCTTCCGGAAGCTGCGCGACCTGCCCGAGCGCGGGCCCTTCCTGGCGCGATTCGCCATCCCCGATCGGCCGTTCCTGTTCTTCGTCGGGACGCTGCGCCGCAAGAAGAACCTGCGGGCGCTGCTGGAGGTCTTCGCCGATCTCCCGGAACCGGAGCGCAGCCGCTATTCCCTGGTGCTGGCCGGCATTCGCAATCCGGCCTGGCCGGAGTTCGAGGAGCTGGTCCAGTCGAAGGAGCTCCGCAATCGTGTGTTCCTGCCCGGATTCGTGAGCGATGAAGACCTGGTCACCTACTACAACCTGGCCACCGCCGTGATCTACCCGTCGCTGTTCGAGGGCTGTGGACTGCCACCCTTGGAGGCGATGGCCTGCGGCACCCCGGTGATCACGTCGGCCGGCGGCGCGATTCCGGAAGTGGTCGGCAAGGCCGCCCTGCTCTTTCCGCCGGACCAGCCGAAGAAGCTGGAAGAGGCGATCCTGCAGGTGCTTCGAAGCGAGGATCTCCGCGCGATGCTTTCCAAGAAGGGGCGCCGGCACGCGCAGCGGTTCACCTGGAAGAAGACCGCGGAGAAATACCTCGAGCTGTATGAGGAACTGGCCTGAGCGGGCCGTCCCGGGCGTCATGCGGATCGCCATCGACGCCTCGCTGGTGGAACCGGGCCCCTCGGGCGCGCGCACGCGGCTGCTGGGTCTGCTCTCGGCCTACCAGTCGCTGGAACGGCGGCACGAACCAGTGCTCTTCGTGCGCCGCGACACCGATCTGGGAGCGCGCATCGAGGCGTTCGGAGTGGAGTGCGTCCCGGTCGATCCGCCGCGCGCCCCGCTGCTGCGCTTCGTCAGGAGCGGTCGATTCTGGCGGTTGCGGCTCCAGCGCGCCGGAGCGGACCTGTTCCAGGCCGAGAGCCTGCCGGTGCCGCGCGCGTCCGGCCGGCCGCTGATCCTCACGATACACGACCTGCGCGATCTCGACCCGAGCGCTCCAATGTGGTCGGGGTGGTCGGCAAGGTCCTGCTACGCCCGCATGGTGCTGCCTCGCGCCTTGCGCCGGGTGGCCCGGGTGGTGGCGGTCTCGGAGTCGACCGGGCAACTGGTGGCCGGCCGGCTGGGTTACCCGCCGGAGCGGATCGCGGTGGTCCCGAACGCGGCGGAGGACTCCATCATCCCGGTCGACGACGCGGGCCGCCTGCGGCGGTTTCGAGACCGCCATGCGCTGGCGGGCCGCTTCCTGCTCGCGCTCGGTCACCTGGAGCCGCGCAAGAACCTGGAGCTCCTGGTCGAGGCCGCCTTTCGGCTGCGGCAACGAGACGGGTTCTCGGACCTCACGCTGGTGCTGGCCGGCAGGGACCGCGCAGGGCTGGGCGCCCGTCTCGCGCGGCGTGCCCGCGCGGCGCGGGTGCCGCTTTGTGTGACCGGGCCGCTCGATCGGGAGGACCGCGCCTGCGCCCTGTCCGCGGCGGCCTGCCTGGCGATTCCCTCGCTGGTGGAAGGGTTCGGAATCGTGCCGCTCGAAGCCATGCGGGCCGGTTGTCCGGTGGTCGCCTCCCGCGCGGGCGCCCTGCCGGAGGTGGTCGGCGACGCCGCCCTGCTGATCGATCCGAACGATCCGGAACAACTGGCGGCGGCGCTGGAGTCGGTGCTCACGGACGGCGAACTGGCAAGGCGGCTGGTGCGGCGGGGGTTCGAACAGGCCGCGCGCTTTTCATGGCGGCGCTCGGCCGAACTGCTGCGCGATGTGCATGATGCTGTTGGCGCCGAGGGTCGCGATCCGTAGCATCGCGCCCCGGGAGGCACTCCGTCGGCAGCAGATGATTCCGGTTCTGATCACTTTTCTGTACGGACTCGGCGTGGCGGGAGTGACGGTGCTGACCGCGCCGCCGCTCTTTGATCTCGCGGCCCCCTGGACCGGCCGATGGCCCCTGCTGTTGCCGTTCCTGGGGTTGGGCCTGGCGTTTTGCCGCCGCACCGGGGAGCGCGAGCCGGGTCGCCGGCCGGCCTTCTCGAGGCGGCCGGCGCTGCTGTTTGCGTCCCTGAGCCTGGCCTCGCTCTTCCTGCTGCCGCGGCTGGCCGGATCGTTTCGCGAGGAGACCCCGGCGGGGCCGCTCTTGGCCATTCTGTTCGCCGCTCCGCTGGGTCTGGCGGGCGGGCGCATGCTGCGCTCGCTGGTGCTCTATGCAGGCGGGCGGCGGACCCAGCGGATGCACCTCTGGATCTCGACGCTTTCGGGCGCGGTCGTGGCTCCGCTCCTGCTCGGCTTCCTGGCGCCGATTCCGCGGGGGCCGGACCTGCTGGTCCTGATGGCGCTGGCGCTGCTCCTCGCCGGCTTGCTCCTGCCTTCGGCCCGGGCCCTGGACATGCCGGTTCCGGACTTCGAATCTTGGCGGCGGGGGCCTCTGACGACGGTCGGAGTGATGCTCCTGGGAGCCGGCTACGCCGGAATCGTCCGGGCCTTCCTGATCGATTTCGGGCTCCTCGAGGAAGCCGCCGACCGGGCCGCGGCGGCGCTGCCGGTGGTGTTGCTCTTCGTGGCGGGCTTGGCGCTCTCGAACCTCCTCGCTCCGCGGCTCAAACGGGCGGGGGTGCGGTTCGGCGGCATGGCCTTGCTGACGGTGGCGGCCGTCGGAGTGGTCGAGACGATGGTCCAGGGCGGAAACCCGGAGGCCGCCATCCCGGGCTGGTTCGATCTGGAGGCCTTCGACTGGCGCCTGCAGAGCTTCCTGTTCCGGTTCGGACTGCCGTCGCTCTTCCTGGGTCTCGGGCTGGCGGCCCTGCCCAGGCTCTACGGCGGCCTTCAGCTCGGCGACAAGATCCTGCACACTGTCCCGTTGGAAGAACGCCGCGGTCCGGTGGGAGGAGCTCTGCGGGTGGGTGGCTTCCTGGTGGGCCTCTCCATCGGCTGGCCGCTCTTCGACCAGGGTCTCTTCGAGGAGCGGGCCGGAGTGGACGCGACCGGCATGGTCGCCTGCCTGGCGGCGGGCGGATTGCTGCTCGTGGTGTTCGATCCGTATGCCGGTATGGGCCGCAAGCTGATGACGCTGGCCGTGGCGGGCGGCGCGGCGATCCTCGGAGCGCGCTGTTTCTTGTAAAGCGGCGGGCGCGCCGGCCCGGTTCAACGGTTCAACGATCCTCGCCCGGATCGACTCCGTCCTCCTGAAAGCCGGCTTCCGGCACGACGTTTTCGGTCATGCGTTGGGCCAGCACGAACAACAGCGTCGCGAAGGCGAGAGCGACGAGGACCAGCAGGGCCTGCTTCCAGAAAGGCTGTTGGGCGAGATCCTGTCGCATCAGTCCGGCACTCCGCCGGCCGGCGTTCGCCGCCGTCGGCTGAGAACGCAGCGAGACCGTGCGGGCGGCCGGCCCGGACTCTCTGGTTTCGGGCGGCGGAGGCGGGGGCCTGGGCGGCGTTTGGGAGGGGGCGGCCGGCGGCGCCTCGGGCGCCTCGGGTTCGAGCGCGTCCGGTTCGAAGCGCAGTTCCACCGAGCCGAGCTTCAGTACGTCGCCCGGGCGGAGTTCGGAGCGGGTGATCCGCCGGCCGTTCACGAACGTGCCGTTCGATGAGTTGAGATCCGCCACTTGATAGGTGCCGCCACGAAGGAAGATCCGGGCGTGCTCGCGCGAGACGGTGCCGTCGTCCACGGTGAGGCCGCGGCCCGCCTGGCGGCCCAGGATCAGGTTCTCGGCCTCCGCTTCCAGGCTGGTTGCGCCGCCTTCGCGGTTGATCCACAACAGTCTCACGGAGACTCCTTAGAGCGAGAGGAGCGGGAGCCCGAAGCTGCTCCCGATGCGATCAATTGGCTGCGGTCATTATGCCTGCAGCCGGCCTGGATTTCCGCTCGCGTTTTCCGGACCCCCCCGGCAGACTCCACTCGATTCGCTGGAGACTCGATGCCGAAACCGTTGCCGCCACCTTGGGACCGATTCGTTCCCTTCGCCCAGAAGATCTTCGTCTGGTCCATGGTCTTCGGCGTCCTCTGGTTTCTGCGTTCCTTCTTCTTCCTGGTCTTCCTGGTCTTCATCTTCGGCTACGTGATGCAGCACGGCGTCGTGGCGCTCGCACCGAAGATCCGGTCACGGCGACTGCGGGTCGTGATCGTGTTCCTCCTGCTGCTGGCGACGTTGGTGGGCCTGGGTTGGGCCGTGGGACCGGAGATGGCGTACCAGGCCAAGGGCTTTCCACGGCTGGTGCGGCGCAACCTGGTGCTCCTGGACGAGGAGATCGAGCGGCTGCGCGAGGAGTCGCAATCGCTGAAGGACATCCTGCCGAAGGAGCTGAGCGCCGCCGCGATCCTGGCGGAGGTGTTCGGTCTCGAGGGCATCGGCGGCTGGCGCGCGCCGAGCGCCGATCAGGAAGCCTCTGACCGGGAGGCACAGCGCCTGCTGGTGCTGGCCGATGAGCTGGCGTTGACCGTCGACCGGCTCGAGCAATTGAACCAGGCCCAGCGAGGGGAGCGGGATGCGCAGGGGAGCGGGCAGGACGGCGCGCCCCCCCGCCCACAGGATTCGCCGGGCGACGGCACCGGCGGCAGCGACGGCGGTGGAGCGGAGGGTCCACCGGACGAATGGACGCAGCTCACTGAACGGCTGTCGGAGAAGACTCACGAGTTGACCACCGTGGCGGAGAACCAGGCCGGCGCCGTGCCGCCGAGTTCCGAGCCCGAGGCGGGCGACGGCTGGAAGCCGATCTTGCCGCTGGTGATCTCCGTGGCGGGCAGATCGCTGAGCATTGGTTCCGCGTTCTTGCTCTCGCTGCTGTTCTCGTTCCTGATCGTGCTCGACTTCCCCAATCTGGCCCGCGGAGCGCGGCACCTGCACGACACGCGACTGCAATTCGTCTACGACGAGATCAGCGACTCCGTGTTCCATTTCGGCCGCGTGCTGGGACAGGCGCTGGAAGCCCAGTTGATGATCGCGATCGTGAACACGGCGCTGACCGCGGCCGGACTGGCGATCATGGGCCTGCCCAGCGTCGCGTTTCTGTCCACCGTGGTGTTCGTCTGCAGCTTCATCCCGGTCGCCGGCGTGTTCATTTCCTCGGTGCCGATCTGCCTGACCGCGTTGACGGCCGGCGGCTTCAGCCTGATGATCGGGGCGGCCGTGTTCATCACCGTCATCCACATGATCGAGGCCTACATCCTGAATCCGCGCATCTACGGCGCGCACCTGCGCATGAATCCCGTGCTGGTGCTCGCGATCCTGGTCATGAGCCACCACCTGTTCGGGGTCTGGGGTTTGATCCTGGGCGTGCCGATCGTGACGTACGCGGTCAACTACGTGATTCACGGGAGGCCGGACCGGCGCGCGATCGAGGAACCCGAATGAGCGCGGCGAGGCTGCTGCTGGCAGCTTCGCTGCAACTTTGCGCCTGCGGGCCGGTTTCGCCGGGCACAGAGGATCCCCCGCTCATGGTCGGGTTCCTGATCGAGGACGGCGTCTACGGGAGCGAGCTGATGGCTCCCTTCGACATCCTGCAGCACACTCGGTTCCATGTGCAGCCGGGCATGCAGGTGGTGACGATCGCCAGGAGCCGCGAGACCGTGACCACTTTCGAGGGGCTCGAGCTGGTTCCGGATGTCGACTACGCCTCGGCGCCGGCCCTGGACGTGATCGTGGTTCCGAGCGCCCTGCGCCACGTGAGCGAGGAGTTCGACGATCCGGAGTTGATCGACTTCTTGAAGCAGCGCGCTCCCGCGGCGCGGTTCATCCTCTCGCTCTGCGACGGCGCATTCGTGCTGGGCAGGGCCGGGCTGCTTTCGGGTGTGAGCTGCACGACCTTTCCCGGCGACATCCGGCTGTTGCGGGAGCGCCATCCGGAAGCGCGGGTGATCGATGGGGTGTCCTTCGTGGTCGATGGCCGCGTGATCACCAGCGCGGGCGGGGCCCGCTCGTATGACCCCGCCCTGTATCTGGTCGAGCGCATCTACGGTGAGACGCCGGCCATCGAGGTGGCCCGCGGGTTGGTGATCGACTGGAGCCTGGACCGGATTCCGCACTACATCGCCCGCGGCGACGCGACCCTGGCCTACGAGGCGGGCGACCGGATCGATGCGGAGGTCAGCGTGGAGGATGCGGAGGGGCGCTCGCACCGGTTGCTCTCCTTGAGCGATGATGAGGATCGGGTGCTGGTGTTGTACCTGTTCGGCGGCGGCGCCTTGGAAGGGCCGACGCGCGGCGGGTTGTGGTGCGAGGACTCGATGAGCGACATGTCGCTGATGCGGCACCTGCTGGCCCGCTTCGCTGAGCGGCCGGTGGCATTCATCCCGGTGGCCTGCCCGCCGTTTCTGGACGAAGAGCAGTTCGGGTACGCCAAGGGGGGCTTCCTGCCAGGTTCGCCGGACCATGACGGAGAGCGCCGGAACTTCGTCGAGGCCACGTTGAAGGCGGTGGGGACGGGCGTGATCCCGTTCCCCGAGCTCTACTTCGACAGCAGCTTGCGGCTCTTGCGCAATACCGAGGCGATGCCGCGGAGCGAATCGGATTCGCCCTGGCTGGGCCGCTTCCGGCCCCGGGACGAGTTCCAGCGGTACGGCACGCCGGCGATCTGGATCCTCGCGCGCGACGGGCGGGTGCTGATGCCGCCGCGCCATGGCAACAACTACGAGCGGAACGCGGTCTTGAAGTACACCGCCCGGGAACTCCCGGCCGCCATCCTACGGGCGCTCGAAATCACGTCCGAAGGCTGATCAACCGCCGCCCCCTCCGCCCCCGCTACCTAGGGCGGGGTCGTGAAGCCAGTCGCACAGGCGCAAGGTGGCTCGTAGGAGCTTGTCGCAGCAGTTTTTGAGGAACGTGCCGTTCAGTTCGGTGGAGGGGGGGATCTGCTCGGCCTGGGCCAGCGCCTGCGCGCCGTCGAAATCGACGTAGGCCAGCCGCGCGGTCAGTTCGTTCTGAGGCCGGCCGAAAACGCTGCCGGGCAAGAGCGCGACACCGGTCTGCTGGAGGAGCCGCAGGCAGAGCTGGTCGCTGGTGAAGATGCCGTTGCCGGCCAGCGACTCCCGGAAGGGCTCGAAATCGCAGAACAGGTAGAACGCGCCCTTGGGAGGTTCGAGCAGCACGCCGGCCCGCGTCAGGTCGCGAGTCAATCCGCGGCCGATCGCGCTGAGGATGCGGCGGGATTGCACCAGGTAGCGTTCGATGGCCAGGCCGCCCTCGAAGGCCCGGATGGCGGCGTGCTGAATCGGCGTGCTGGTGGCGGTGAAGGTCTCGCTGGCCACGACCGCCATGGCATCCAGGAGCCAGCGCAAGGAGGGCGGGAAGCAGAAGGTGCCGATCCGCCAGCCGCCCGCGCCGCACCATTTGCTGAGTCCGCTGCTGACGATGGTGCCCTCGGGGTAGTAGCGCGCGATCGAGACATGCTGCCCCTTGTGGTGCAGCTCGCCATAGATCTCATCCGAGAGCAGAACCACCTTGTGGGCCCGGGCGACCCTGGCCAGCGCCTTCAGTTCTTCCCTCCGGTAGGTGCCGCCGGTCGGATTGGACGGATAGTTGACGATCAGGATGCGCGGTCGCGTGGGATCGCTCCGGCACAGATTCTCCAGCTCCTCCGGCATCAGGCGCCAGGCGTTTTCGGATTGGGTCGGCACCCACCGGATCTGCCGCCCGATGATGTGCGCCTGCGGAGCGTACGAAACCCAGGTTGGGGTGGGGATCACCAGGTCGCCGTAGTACACCAGCTGAAGGATGAACATCAGTTCCTTGGAGCCCGGGCCGACCAGGACATCCTCGGCGGAGAATTCGATCCCGTTGCGCCTCCGGTGGAACTCGGCCACCGCCTCGCGGAGCGATCTCAAGCCGCGCACGGGAAGGTAGTCCTTCTGGTGGGCGTTGGCCTGGAGCGCCTCGACGACCGAGCGGGGCACCGGAAAGGGTGACTGCCCCAGCCCCAGCCGGAAGACCTCCCGCCCCTCCCGGGCGATCTGCTGGCAGGTCTCGTTGATCTTCAGCGTGGCCGACTCACCGAGTCCGCGCACGTTCAGGTTGAGATGGACATCGGGCGACCTGTGGCGCTTCATGGGCAGGCAACTCCGGACGGACGGCGGCGTCGGTCTGAGACCACTAGCTTGTCTTCGCAGCTCGTCGGCCTGAAGCACCTTCGAAGTTTATTCGCCCGCCGGCGATCTCAGCCGCCCGGCACTTCCGCGATCCGGATCAATCCGTGCCGCCGCCAGCCCACTTGCAGCAGCCAGCTCCGCGCTCGAGCCGTCGGCCGCTCCTTCGGCCTCTGGACTGTCCGGCCAATTCCCGCCTCCTTCCAGCCGTCGAACCAGGGCCCCGAAGCGAACAGGTCGATCGCCCAGTTCAATCCCAGCCGATGACGCCTGGCGTTGTTCAACACGTACGCCAAGGCATTGCGGACCTCCCGCGGGGTGCGCAGGATTCGATCGTGGTACCGATCCGCGAAGACTCTTCCAACGCGTCCCCAGAGCCGATTCAACCCGCGCGCGATCCGCACTCCCAATCCCTGCATGCCCCTCGACAATGCCGTCCGATCCCTCGCCTCGACGATCAGATGAATGTGATTCCCCTGCACCGAATACTCGCACAGCCGAAACCCATCGCGCAGGTTCGCCCCCGCGAACGACGCCCGCAACACGCGATAGGCCGATTTGTTCCGTAGGCGCGGCAACCCCTGCTCCAGCTTCAGGGTGACATGCACCGGATGCCGGCTTGCCAGCTTCGCCCGGCAAAGATGCGAAACTCCCGCCTTCTCGCCCTTCGGCTTGCGTCCCGCCCCCGGCCGCCTCCTATCCCGCCGGAGGAAACTCATCACTTGTTGCCGAGGTCGTTCGTTCGCGATGTTCATGTTATTTGGCAGAGTTTATCACGCGCTGCCTCCAGGTCAACGACTGCATCGGTGCAAAAAGGGGATTTTCCTTACGACTGAACCGTGGCCAGGCCGCGCACGAGCCGCCGGCCGCTCGTCCCGGCGATTGACCGTCGAGCTCCAGATCAACGATCGAACCAAGCAAAAGACGGTCTTTCCGGGTCCCGACGTGAACCGTCGCCCCTCCCGAGACGGCGGACGAAGGGCGGCTCTCAGGGCGAGCGCTGCTGCCATGAACAGCGTGTGGACCGCGCAGCTTTTCCGCTACCGTGTTCCCACGACGACCGTCCCGTCGATCACGTCCATTTGCTCCGCCAGGGGCGCCGGCGGCAGACCGGGCATGCGCAACATGTCGCCGGTAAGAATCACGAGGAAGCCGGCGCCGGCGTTGATCTGGAGGTTGCGGACGGTGACTTCGAAGTCGGACGGGCGGCCGCGGAGGCCGGGTTCGTCGGAGAGGGAGCTGTGAGTCTTGGCGATGCAGATCGGAAGTTCGGCATATCCGAGGCGCTTCACGTCCAGAAGGTCGGCCTGCGCGGCCTTGGTGAAGGTGACGCTGCCGGCGCCGTACATCTTCTTCGCCACCGCCAGCACCTTGTCCGGAATCGAATCGGTCGCGCGGTAGAGCGGCGACGCGAGGCTCGGTTCCCGTTCGCTGCGCTCGATGACCAGACGGGCCAGGTCGAGCGCGCCCTCGCCGCCCCGGGCGTGGTGATCGCAGACCGAAAGCGGAACCTCCCGATCCCGGCAGAAGCCACGCACCTGTTCCAGCTCCTCCTCCGTGTCGTTCTGGAAGCGATTCAGCGCGACGATCGGATGCCGGCCGAAGTGCTCGATGTTCTCCACGTGCTTGGCGAGGTTCGGAAGACCGCGCCGCACCGCCTCGGCGTCGGGTGAACCGAGCGCGCCGCGCGGCAGCCCGCCGTGCTGCTTGAGCGCCCGGATCGTGGCGACCAGCACCACCGCCGCGGTGGCCAGTCCGGCGGATGTGCACTTGATGTCGAAGAACTTCTCGGCCCCCAGATCGAACCCGAAGCCGGCCTCGGTGATCGCCCAGTCTGCGTGGTGGCGGGCCATGCGCGTGGCCAGCACGCTGTTGCAGCCGTGCGCGATGTTGGCAAACGGCCCGCCATGTATGAACGCCGGCGTGCCTTCCAGGGTCTGCACCAGATTGGGCAGCACCGCGTCGCGCAGCAGGGCCAGCATGGCGCCGGTGCCCTTCAGCCGTCCGGCGGTCACCGGTTCGCCGTCGTAGGTGAAAGCGACGAGCACCCGGTCGAGCCGCCGCCTGAGATCCTCGAAGTCCTCGGCCAGGCACAGGATCGCCATCACCTCCGAGGCGGCGGTGATGTCGAAGCCGGACTCCCGCGGAACTCCCTGCCGGGCGCCGCCCAGGCCCAGGATGACGTTGCGCAGCGCCCGGTCGTTCATGTCCAGCACCCGGCGCCAGAGGATCCTGCGCGGATCGATCCGCAACCGGTTGCCGTGATAGAGATGGTTGTCGAGCAGCGCGGCCAGCAGATTGTGGGCCGAGGTGATCGCGTGAAAGTCGCCGGTGAAGTGCAGGTTGATCCGCCCGGCCGGAATGATCTGGCTGTAACCGCCGCCCGTGGCGCCGCCCTTCGCTCCCAGATAGGGGCCCAGCGACGGCTCACGCAGAGCCAGGCAGGCCGAGTGTCCGAGCTTGCGCAGCGCCTGCCCCAGGCCGATCGTGGTTGTGGTCTTGCCCTCGCCCGCGGCGGTGGGTGTGATGGCGGAAACCAGGATCAACCGGGCCTCTGCCGACCGCGCGCGGGGCCGCCTGAGCGCCGCCAGCTCGACCTTGGCCACGTCGCGCCCGTAGGGCAGCAGGTCTTCCGGCCAAAGCCCGAGTTCGGCTGCGATCTGTTCGATCGGCCGGGGCTTGATCGAATGTGCGATCTGGACGTCGGTGAGCATGTCGATCTCCAGTGGCGACCAGACTACCCAAACTGGAAGAGAAGCATGAAAGCAGTCCGACTCGTGAAACCGGGACAGCCGCTCCAGCTGGTGGAAATCGACCGCCCCTCACCCGGTCCCGGGGACGTGCTCGTCCGGGTGCGGGCCGCGGGCATCTGCCATTCGGATGCCCACTATCGGGCCGGGACGGTTTCCGCGGGGCCGCTGCCGCTCACGCCCGGCCATGAGATCGCCGGCACGGTGGAGGCGTTGGGCGCGTCGGTAAGGCACCTCAGCGTCGGCCAGCGGATCTGCGTGCACTACCTCGTGACCTGCGGGGAGTGCGCCGAGTGCAAGGGCGGGCACGAGCAGTTTTGCGCGAGCGGAAAGATGCACGGCAAGGATCGCGACGGCGGCTACGCCGAGTTCGTCCTGACCTCGGCGCGGAGCGTGTTTCCCCTGCCGGATGAGGTTCCCTTCGAATGGGGCGCGCTGCTGATGTGCTCTTCGGCGACCTCGCTGCACGCGCTCCGCAAGGCGCGCTTTCAGCCGGGCGAGAGCGTCTGCGTGTTCGGCGCCGGAGGGCTCGGGTTGTCGGCGGTGCAGCTGGCGCGGGCGCTTGGCGCCGGCGCGGTCCATGCCGTCGACATCCACCCCGAGCGGCTGGAGCTCGCCGAGCGCCTCGGCGCCCGCGGCCTGGACGCCTCACGGCACGATCCGGTGTCCGAACTCCGGAGGCGGACCGGCGGCCGCGGCGTGGACGTGGCGCTGGAGCTGATCGGGTCGCCGCGGACCATGCGCCAGGCGGTTCAAGTGCTGGCATTTCGGGGGCGAGCCGCCCTGGCCGGCATCACCGATCAGCAGCTCGAGCTGGATTCCTACTCCGAACTGCTTTGCCGGGAGGCCGAGGTCATCGGCGTGTCCGATCATCTGGCCAGCGAGATTCCCGAGCTGATCCGGCTCGCGGCGGAGCGCAGGCTGGACCTTTCGAAGGTGGTCACGGCCGGCCTGCCGCTCGACGCCCCGGCCATCAATCAGACCCTCGACCGCCTGGAGCAGTTCGGCGGCGGAGTGCGCGGCGTGATCCTCCCTCAGGGCCCGAGCAACTCCAGCAACAACGAGTGAAAGCGGCCGGGATCGTCGAGGTAACAGGGGTGCGAGGCCCCTTCGAACAGCACTACCCGCGCGTCCGGCAGGAGCCGCGCGAGCTGCTCCGCGCCGGCGGCCGGGAAGATGGTGTCCTCGCTGCCCCAGAGCACCAGCGCCGGAATCCGGGTTCCGCTCAATTGCTCCTTGAACGAGTCCACGCCCGCGGGCGCGATCGGCACGAAGGCGGAGAGCCGCTCCGGATGCGCGGCCACGAAGGGCAGGCTGAAGCGGCCGCTCATCGACGGCGACACCAGCATCGGCCGGGCCATCGAGAGGGCGGTGAGAAGAGAGCCCAGGAACTCGACTGGATCGGCGGAGCTCGGCGCGCTGTCGCCGTAGCCGGGCAGGTCGATCGCGACCGCGCGGTGGCCGGCCCGGGCCAGCGCCTCCAGGCTGCCGAGTTCCGCCCAGGTCTGCCGGCTGAACGCCGCTCCATGCAGGAACAGCACGCTCCGGCCCGTCATCGGTCCCGCCTCGAGGTAGTGGACTTCCGTTCCGGCCACGCTGACGGTGCGGTGTTGAGGTGTGGCGTTCGATGCTGCAGACATGTCGCTCCGTTCGTCGCCCGGCTTTGGAGCCTGGCCGCAGGCCTGGCAGATCAACCAGACGATCCATACACGAGACCAGCCGGAGTGATCGCCGCCGGCCCGCGGGGCTGGGCAACGTGATGAAATGAACCGGGTCTGGATCATCACTGATAGCCGCCGGCCCGCGGGGCGGGGCAAGGTGATGAAATGAACCGGGTCTGGATCATGAGGGATGGTTGGCGGACGAGCGGCCCTCGCTGCCGTCCTGGCGTTCGGCCAGCAGCGCGAAGCGGATCAGTTGGGCCAGGTTTTCGACCCCCAGTTTGGCCATGGCATTGGCCCTCCGGGCATCGATGGCCTGGGAACTCACGTTGAGCCGCCGTGCGATGGCCTTGTTGGTCAGCCCCGAGACCACCAGATCGACGACCAGCCGCTCGCGCTCGGTCAGCGCGTTCAGCCGCGCCCGCTGCCGCCTTTGATCCTCGATCCGTGACCGGTTGCGGAGATCCGAGGCCAGCGCCCGATGGACCGCGTCCAGCAGCGATTGAGTCTGAAAGGGCTTCTCGATGAAATCGACCGCGCCGAGCTGCATCGATTCCACGACGATCTGCACGTCGCCATAGCCCGAGATGACGATCACCGGCAGGCCGGTCTCGCGCGCCTTCAGTTCGCGCTGGAGTTCGAGGCCGCTCATGCCGGGCAACCGGATGTCGAGAACCAGACAGCCGGGTTGTTGCGGTTCGTAGGCGGCCAGGAAGGCCCGGGCGCTCTCGAAACTCCGGCAGGTGGAACCGCCCCGCTCGAGCAGACTCACGATCGACTGGCGCAACTCCGCGTCGTCCTCGACGATGAACACGACGCCCGACTCATGCGGCATGTGCATACCTCCCGTGCGAGGTTTGCGCGGGAACCCGGCTTGATCCAGTGATTCAGCGATCCGGAGTTTCAGCGATCCGGCGGGACTGGAAGACACCAACGCGCCGAACAGTACCGTTTCACACGCCCGGTGCGAAAGCACAATCCTCCCATCCGGGGCCGGCGCGGTATGCTCGGTCATTCGACGAATTCGAACGAGGGCCGCTCATGTTGCGCATGCTGGCTTTTTGGACTGTCACGCTGGTCGCCCCGACCGGCGCGTCAGATTCGCCCGATTCGATGGATTCAATGGATACAGGGGTGATCGAGATCCGAGCGGCCTTGGCGACGCGGAACCCTCATCGCGGCGGACGCACTCCGATCCTGATCGATTCCGTCGAGGCACGTCTCGCGGCCGGCACGCTGCAGATCACCGAGGCGACCGCCGGCTGGACGCCGATCGAGGCGGACGCGGAGGGTCGGCTGGGAGGACGCAACCTCTCCGGCGGCTACGCGCTGGCCCGCGTCCTGGTCGAAACCGCGGGCGCCTACATGCTCGAAGCCAGGGGCCACCGGCACGTCTACCTGAACGGCATTCCGCGCGCGGGCGACGTCTATGACACCGGCCTGACCCGCCTGCCGGTTCCGCTGGTCGCGGGGCCAAATGAACTGCTGTTCAAGCTGGGCCGCGGCGGCTTTTCGGCGCGGCTGGTTCCGGTCGCCCGCGAAGTCTACCTCGAGACCAAGGACTCGCTGCTGCCCGACCTGCTGGTGGGCGAGCCGGGCCCGTATCTCTGCGCCGTGCGGGTCGGCAACGCGTCGCCGGATTGGAAGCGGGGTTGCGTGTTGATCGCCGCGATCGAGGGCGGCGAACCGACCCGCACCGAACTGCCCGACCTGTCGCCCTTCTCGGTGCGCAAGCTGCCCTTTTCCGTGCTGCCCGGCGAACTCTCGCCAACGCCGCCCTTGATCTCGCTCGAGCTGCTGTCGCCGGACGGTTCGACCGATTCGGTCGAGTTCACACCGAGGGTGCGTGAACCGGCCGAGACGCACACGCGGACCTTCATCAGCTCGATCGACGGCAGTGTGCAGCACTTCGCCGTGACTCCGGGCGGTGGCGCGAACGCGCGGCCCGCATTGGTGCTGACCCTGCATGGCGCCGGCGTGGAAGCGCTCGGCCAGGCCGCCGCCTACGCGTCCAAGGACTGGTGCCAGATCGTGGCGCCCACCAACCGGAGACCGTTCGGCTTCGACTGGGAGGACTGGGGGCGGATCGACGCGATCGAAGTCCTGAACCGGGCCGAGGAACTCTTCGGAACCGACCCCCGGCGGACCTACCTGACCGGACACTCGATGGGAGGTCATGGAACCTGGAACCTGGGCGCGCATCTCGCCGATCGGTTCGCCGCCATCGCTCCCAGCGCCGGATGGACGGATTTCTGGTCGTATGCCGGCGGCGCGACGTTCGACGATCCATCGCCCGGCGAACGCAGCCTCGAGCGCGCGGCCAACGCCTCGCGCACGCTCCTGCTGGAGCGGAACTTCGCGCTCCAGGGCGTCTACGTGCTGCACGGCGATCAGGACGACAACGTGCCGGTCGGCCAGGCCCGGGCGATGCGCACCCGGCTCGCGGCATTCCACCCGAATTTCGCCTACCACGAGCGCAAGGGCGCGGGCCACTGGTGGGGCAACCAGTGCGTGGACTGGCCGCCGCTCTTCCAGTTCCTGCGGCAGAACACCCGGCCCGACTCGACCGGACTGTTCGAGCTCAGCTTCCAGACCGTGCATCCCGGCATCCAGAGCCGCTGCCACTGGATCGAGATCGAGACCCAGCAGGCCTCGCTCGAAGTCAGTTCGGTCCAGGCCTCGCTGGACCCGGACACCGCGGAGGTGAAGGTCGACACGCAAAACGTGGCGCGCCTGTCGCTGCTTCTGGACGAAATGCCCGCGCCGCCCCGGAGTGTCGTGCTGGACGGGCAGCGGATCGAGAACCCGGGCGAGCTGCTGGCGTTCGAGCGCGATCGCGGCGGGGACTGGAGGGCGCTTCGAGAGGTCGATCCGCACTCGAAGAACCCCGGCCGGATGGGACCCTTCAAGGAGGCCTTCCGCAACCGGATGCTGTTCGTCTACGGCACCGGCGGAACCGGCGAACAGAACGCCTGGGCCTACGCCAAGGCCCGCTACGACGCGGAGACCTTCCTGTACCGCGGCAACGGCTCGGTGGAGCTCGTGCCGGACAGCCGGTTCAACCCGGCGGCCGAGCCCGACCGCAACGTGATCCTGTACGGCAACCAGGACCAGAACAGCGCCTGGGACCGCGTGATCGACGGCGACCTGGTCGAGATCGGCGATGGATTCGTCCGGGTCGGCGAGCGGCGCTTCGACGGCGACCAGCTGGCCCTGCTGCTCGTGCGTCCCCGACGCGGCAGCGACCGGGCCTCGGTCGGCGTCGTGGCCGGCACCGGCCTGCCCGGCCTGCGGCTCACGAATCAACTGCCCTACTTCGTCTCCGGCGTGGCCTATCCCGACTTCACCATCCTCAGTACCGAGATGCTGGAGCACGGCTCCGCCGGCATTCTCGCCGCCGGGTTCTTCGGGCCGGACTGGGAAGTCCAGCGACGCGACTGACCGGTCGCGTCACTTCCCGATGTACCCCATTTCCCTCAGGCGCTGCAGCTGCTCCGGGCTGTACCGCTGCTCGGGGGACCCGGTGAACTGGTAACGCGGGCGGCTGGCCTCGACCTGTTCGAGGCGCTCGAAAAGTCGCGCGGCCAGTTCGGTCCGGCGGGCATACAGGTTGTCGGCTTCGCGCGGGTCCGCTTCCAGGTCGTACAGCTCGTGATGCCCGTCGGACGAGCGGATCAGCTTGAGGGGCCAGTCGTAGATCGCGGTCCGCACCCGCATGAAGCGCTGCCCCCAGGTCTTGTGGTAGAGGTCTTTCGGGCGGGTGTAGTAGTTCTGGGTGACGACCGGATGCTCTCCGGGCCGGTCGGGGAACGCCTTCCGGAAGCGCGCGGCCCGCTCGCCCTCGAAGTGCGCGTAGATCAGGGCCGGAACGTCGGTCGAGGACACCGGTTCGTCGACCTCGCGTCCCTCGGTCTGCCCCGGCGCCCGGACGATCAACGGCACCCAGACCGCTTCCTGGTAGATGTCCTTCGAGTGCTCCACCAGATGGTGCTCGCCGAAGTACTCGCCATGGTCGGAGGTGATCACGATCAGGGTCGAATCGAGCAGCTCCATCCGCCGGAGCCGCTCGAGCAACGCGCCGAGCGCCTCGTCCAGGTTGGCGATCGAGGTGTCGTACTGATCCTTGACGCGCTTTACGAGGTCCGCCGGAATCGGGCCCCGGCCGGGCAGCACCTGCTCCATGAGCTGATCCAGGAGCTGTCCGCCGTCCTCCACCACCGGCTGATCGAGCAGTCCCGGTCGCGGGCGCACGTTGTAGGGCCGGTGGGTATCGATGTAGTTGATGAACAGGAAGAACGGCGCTTCGGCCTTCTGCGTGAGCCAACGGAAGATGCGCTGGTTCAACCGGCCGGCGTGCTCGTTGTGGACCTCATAGGTCTGAAAGCCCTGGTTGAGCTGCAGCTCCGGCACCAGGTAGGCCCAGTTGGCGATGAACGCGCCGGTGTCATACCCCTCGTCCGCAAGCGCCTCGGCCAGGGTCAGGTTGTCGAGGCCCAGCGGGTAGACGTCTCCGCGCGGATCGGGCGGGTCGATCGAGTGGGCGCCATGCTCGAACGGCAGCTTGCCGGTGAACATCGAGGCGTGGGAGGGGATCGTCCACGGGCTGCTGGCGAAGGAGCGGCGGTAGAGCGTCGCCCCGGCCGCCAGGCGGTCGAGCTGCGGCGAGGTGTTCCGGGAATGGCCGTAGCAGCCCAGGTGGTCGGCCCGCAGCGTGTCGATGCTGATCAGGATCACGTTCGGTCCGGCCGGGCGCTCGCCGCCGCCGCACGCGGCGAGCGCGCAGCAGAGCAGCGCGGCCAGCGTGGAGGATCGCCCGGCGCCTGACGGCCGCATGGAGGTTCCCGCTCTGGTTTCAGGTGACATCGGTTGGAACGGTACCAGACGCGCCCCGCTCGAGGAAAGCGTCCGCCAGCGCCAGCGTGGGGACGCCGGCCGTGGCGCCGCGGGCCTGGATGCAATGATGCGCCACCGCATTGCCGAGACGAGCGGCCTCGAAGGGCGGCCTCCCGGTGGCCAGGCCGGCGAGGAAGCCGGCGCAGAAACTGTCGCCCGCGCCGGTCGAATCGACCACCTGCTCCACCGGATAGGCGGGCAGGTGCGCCCTGCGGCCGCCTTTCGTCGCGAGCAGGGCTCCCTCCGCGTCCAGCTTGAGCACGACGTTCCGGGCGCCGAACTTGAGCAGCCGATCGACCACTCGGCCGGGTTCGTCCAGTCCGGTCAGGGCGCGGGCCTCCGGCAGGGACGGCGCGAAGTAGTCGATCTGCTCCAGGCAGGGGAGCAGCCGGGCCTGCCAGGCGGCCGTGTCGAACCCTTCCACGAAGACGGTGTCGAGCAGGGTCACGGCCCCTTGCCGCCGTGCCGCGCGCAGCAGCGAGGCGCACGGCTCTCCGTCCAGGCGCTCCATGATCATGGCGCCGCTCAACATCACGAACCGCCGTCCGATCAGTTGCTCGCGCGGCACGTCCTCGCGGTTCAAGCGGCTGTTCGCGCCCGGACAATGCAGGAAGGAACGCTGCCCGTCGCGATGGACGACCACGAAGGAGAACGGAGTGGGCGCGGTCTGGTCGACGATCAGACCGCGATCGGAGATCAGGTGGCGCTGCAGTTCCTCCTTCAGGTAGGCGCCCAGCGGGTCGGCTCCGATGCGCGTGATCAGGTCGCACTTCAACCCGAGGCGGGCCAGCCCGAGCGCCACGTTGACCGCGCAGCCGCCGGGGGCCAGGGTCAGCTGCTCGAACGTTCGCAGACCCCCCGGTTCGGGATACTCGTCGAGCGGCCCGCCGATCAGGTCCACCGTGCTCACGCCGATGATCAGGATTTCGGACATGAGGAAGAATCCTACTGCCGATCCTGGCGGCGGACCAGCTGTGGTACTCTGCGGCGATGGAAACTGCTGACGCACGGCTTGGCATCCCCGACCCCGCTTCACCCGAGAGCAACACCTGGAATCGCTCCGACGCAACCGAGCTCTACGGCCTTACGGGCTGGGGCAAAGGCTACTTCGACATCAACGCACAGGGGCACCTGTGCTGCCTGCCGCGCAGGGACCCGAAGGGCTCGATCGATCTGAAGGAGGTCATCGACGGTCTCGAGGAGCGGGGCGTGACCGCGCCGGTGCTCCTGAGGTTCGACGATCTGCTCGCGCACCGCCAGCAAAAGCTGCGCGACGCTTTCGACAAGGCGATCCAGCAGGAGGGTTACGCCGGCCGGTACGCCTGCGTCTATCCGATCAAGGTCAATCAGCAGCGCCATCTGTGCGAGCAGATCCTGGCCGAGAACGTCCGGCTGGGTTTCGGCCTGGAGGTCGGCTCCAAACCGGAGCTGCTGGCCGTGCTCGGGCTGACGTCGGGTCTCAACGAGATGCCGATCGTCTGCAACGGCTTCAAGGACAGCGAGTTTCTCGAGGCCGTGGTGCTGGCCACCAAGCTGGGCCGGCAGATCGTCGCCGTGGTCGAACGCCGCTCCGAGCTGGAGATGCTGGTCGAGCATTCGCGCAATTACGGCGTGCGGCCGCGCATCGGCGTGCGCGCCAAGCTCTCCTCGCGCGGCGCCGGCCGCTGGGGAGCCTCCGGCGGGCTGCGGTCGAAATTCGGCCTGACCATCTCGGAGATCCTGCGGGGCGTGGAGTATCTGCGCGAACACGAGATGCTCGATTGCCTGCGGATGGTTCACTGCCACCTCGGCAGCCAGATCTCCGACATTCGCCACTTCAAGAACGCGATTACCGAGCTGGCCTACATCTACGCCGAGCTCCGCCGGCTGGGTGCGGGCTGCGACACGATCGATCTGGGCGGCGGACTGGGCGTGGACTATGACGGCAGCCAGTCGGCGGGCGCCTCCTCGGCCAACTACACGATCCAGGAATACGCCGACGACATCATCTACCGGATCAGGAACAGCTGCGATGACGCGGGCGTGCCGCATCCCAACGTGATCACGGAGTCGGGCCGCTTCCTGGTGGCGCACTCCAGCGCGCTGATCGTGAACGTGGTGGGGCGTTCGCGATTCGACGGCGACCCGGACGTGGAGCAGATCCGGAAGGATCTCCTGGCGCTCCCTCCGGAACAACAACCGCAACCGCTGCTGGACCTGCTCGAGGCGCACGCGGGCATCTCCGACCGGACTCTGGAGCGCGTCTACCACGACGCCACCCAGGCCCGCGACGAGGCCATGAGCCTGTTCGGGATGGGTTACATGAGCCTGGAGCTGCGGGCCGCCGCCGAGGAGGTGTTCTGGGCGGTGGGGCATGAGCTGGTGCGGCGCTCGAAGGAACTCGACGATCCCGCCGTTGAACTGGACGGCCTCCCGGAACTGCTGTCGGACATCTATTTCTGCAACTTCTCGGTGTTCCAGTCAGCCCCCGACTCGTGGGCCATCGGACAGCTCTTTCCGATCTGCCCGATCCACCGGCTCAACGAGCGCCCGACGCGTTCGGTGGTGCTGGCCGACATGACCTGCGATTCGGACGGGAAGATCGATCGCTTCGTCTCCACCGAGGAGGAGAAGCGCACGCTGGAGCTGCATGATCTGGACTCGGAGGAGCCGTACTACCTGGGCATCTTCCTGCTCGGCGCCTACCAGGAGGTGCTCGGCGATCTTCACAATCTGTTCGGCGACACGCACGTGGTGCATCTGAAGCTGGACGAGGAAGGAAGCTGGGAGATCGATGAGATCGTCGCCGGGGACACCGTGCGCGAGGTGCTGGGTTACCTGGAGTACGATCCGGAGGCGCTGGCCCGGGCGC
>Ga0326597_10002431_pt1 | contig 27809 bp, 27 predicted proteins | sample RVTome_12_FD_203789 | JGI IMG/M metagenome (GOLD analysis project Ga0326597, IMG submission 203789) | Soil microbial communities from uranium-contaminated site in the Upper Colorado River Basin, Wyoming, United States - RVT100D185 | ecosystem: Environmental > Terrestrial > Soil > Contaminated >... | reverse complement strand
ACATGGCCCACCTCCAGTTCCACGCCTACGGCGGCGACGGCTGGGGCAAGATGCGCTCCGAAGCGGCCACCATCGCCGAGTACTTCAACGCCCATCCGAACCTCACCGCCGACGCGGGGGCGATCCTGTTCGGGGATGCCATGACCATCACCGCCGATGGTCCATGGGAGCACGTGCTCCATCAGCTCACGGGGCACAAGTGGAGCAACGTGGACGTGGAGAACGAAACCGGGTGCGGGATCGTGTCCTACACGTACAAGGAGCGGAGCCTGGTCAACGCCGTGCAGTGGGCCGTGGGATTGGAGCTGCTGCTGCTCATCGACGACCCCTGGCGGATCTTCCTGACCACCGACCACCCCAACGGAGGGTCCTTCTGGCGGTACCCGGAGCTCATCCGTCTGCTGAGGGACGCGGACTACCGGCGGGAGTGCGTGAAGAAGCTGCCGCCCAAGGCGCAAAAGCGAATCGTGCTCGCGGACCTGGACCGGCAGTACACGTTGTCCGAGATCGCGATCATCACCTCCGCGGGGCCGGCGCGCGCCCTCGGCCTGCCGCAGAAGGGGCATCTGGGCGTGGGCGCCGACGCGGACATCACCCTCTATGACGAGAACCCGGTGGATGGCCTCATGTTCGCGCACCCGCGCTACGTCATCAAGAGTGGAGAGGTCGTGGTCGAGGAGGGAGAGATCCGCGGCGTGAATCAGGGCCGGCAGTTCATCGTCCAGCCCGCCTTCGACGAGCAGATCGAAGAGTACCTGCGTCCGCTGTTCGAGAAGGTCTACACGATCTCGTTCGACAACTATCCGGTGGCGACGGATCGCATCGCGCGACCGGACATCCAGGCCTGCCGGTGAGCGCCGCGGAGCGAACATGCCGACCCTGACCCTGCACGAGCAACCCGCGGTCCCCCTCGAAGCGGAGTCCCTCTCGCCGGACGTGATGGCGGCGTTGTCGCTCGACGCGGTCCGTGCCCTTCCCGTCTACCTGGGCAAGCGTCCGCACCGCGTGGACGACTTCTTCGCGGTCGCCGGAGCGGCCGGCGACGAGCTGGAGATCCGCGGCGACGCGGGAAAGGTGAAGTGGATCGGCCGCGGCATGACTCGTGGCCGCATCACCATCATCGGCAACGCCGGCATGCACCTCGGGGCCCACATGAAGGGGGGAACCATCGAGGTGTCCGGAAACGTCTCGGACTGGCTCGGCGCCGAGATGTCCGATGGAAGCATCCGTGTCCGCGGGAACGCCGGCGGACAGGTCGGGGCGGCCTACCGCGGAAGTCTCTCCGGGATGAGGGGCGGGACGATCCTCATCGAGGGCACGGCCGGCCTGGAAGTCGGGATGCGGATGAGACGAGGGATCATCGCGGTGGGCGGCCAGGTGAGGGACTTCGCCGGCTTGGAGATGAAGGGCGGAACCATCCTCTTGCGCAGCGGCGCCGAGCTGCGGACCGGGGCCTGGATCTCCCGGGGCACCATCATCTCGCTGACTCCGATTCGACTCCTGCCGACGTTTTCGTACGCCTGCACGTACAGCCCCACGTTCCTGCGCTTGTATGCGAGGCACCTTTCGGCGCTGGGGTTCAACATCCCCCATGAAGAGCAGGAGGGGGCCTTCCGACGTTACACGGGGGACGCCGCGGTTCCAGGGCGGGGGGAAATCCTCGTATGGGAACCGCATGCCTCCTGAGGAGCGCGCCGGCGTCGCCTCGCTGAGGCTCAACGAACGTGCGGCGGCGATCGCCGACGCCATGGTGACCGACGCCAGGGCCCTGGGCGTCGTGGCCTCGACCCTCGACAACGGGGCGCGCCTCATCGACTGCGGCGTCGACGCCCCGGGCGGGCTCGAGGCGGGGCGCCTCCTGGCCGAGATCTGCCTGGGCGGAGCGGGCCGGGTCAGCTTCACGTCGGTGGATCTCGACGGCCTTCGCCTGCCCGGCGTGCATGTCTGGACCGACCACCCGGCCATCGCCTGCCTGGGCTCCCAATACGCCGGCTGGGCCATCAAGCCCGAGGGTTACTTCGCCATGGGCTCGGGACCGCTGCGGGCCATTGCCCGGGTCGAGCACGAGCTGTTCGATCGGCTCGGCTACGCGGAGCCGCCCTCCGGCCGGGGGGTGCTGGTCCTGGAGACGCGGACCGCGCCGGATGCCGCGGTTGCCGCCTACGTGGCGGGAAAGGCAGGCCTGCCCCCAGACCGCCTCACTATCCTGGCCGCTCCCACCGCCAGCCCCGCCGCCGGCGTCCAGATTTCCGCGCGCGTCGTGGAGACGGCGCTCCACAAGATGCTGGAGCTGGGCTTCGACGTGCGCAACGTCCTCACCGCCTTCGGGACGGCGCCGCTCGCCCCCATCGCGAAGAGCGACATGCGGGCCATCGGCCGCACCAACGACTGCGTGCTCTACGGCGGGGTGGTCCATCTCACGGTCCGGTCGGATGACGAGGAGCTGCAGGCCCTTGTGTCCCGCATCCCTTCCTCCGCATCCCCGGACTACGGGACACCGTTTTACGATATCTTCAAGCGGTATGGCGGGGATTTCTACAAGGTCGATCCCCACCTGTTCAGCCCGGCCCAGGTGGCCCTGACGAACGTCGAGAGCGGGCGCACGTTCGAGGCGGGCAGCGTGAACGCCGGGGTCCTGCGGCAGTCGCTCATCTGTTGAACCGAGCCCTCTCGCCACCCGAGATCGCTTTCTGCGCTCAGGCGGCCTGCGTGCTCGAGGTCGCCGCCTCCAAGCCGGGAAACGTGTCGCGTTCCTACGACTTCGGCGACACGAGCTTCGACGACTTCCTGCTGAGCGCGGTGGCCGTCGGCGCCGCCCTGAGCGCGGCGGGCGCAGCCGGAGTGGGGGGGACGGTTGTGAGGGCCGTCCAGGACACGCGTCGGTGGGTGGCCGTGAACACCAACCTCGGGATCATCCTCCTCCTCGCGCCGCTCGCGCGCGCCGCCGCTGGGAACGCAGCGCCCCTTCGCAGCCGCTTGTCCCGCGTACCGGCAACGCTGACCGTGGCCGATGCCCAGGCCGTCTATTCCGCGATCCGCCTGGCCGACCCCGGCGGGCTGGGGCAAGTGGAGGCGCAGGACGTCCACGAGGAGCCCACCGTCACGCTCCGAGAGGCGATGGCCCTCGCCGCCGAGCGCGACACGATCGCCCGGGAGTACGTGACGGACTATGATGTGACGTTCGGCTTGGCCGTCCCGGCTCTGCAGCGGGTACGTGCGTGCGGCCTCGGCTGGCCGGCAGCGGCGCTCGAGAGCTACCTTCGCGTTCTTGCCGAGGTTCCGGACACGCTCATCGCGCGCAAGCGAGGACCCGCGGCCGCGCGTGCCGTCAGCGAGCGCGCCAGGGAGGTTCTGGGTGCGGGCGAACCGGGGAGTCCAGAGCGCGCGCGGGCCGCGGATGCGTTCGATTCCGAGCTGCGGGGGGACGCCAACCGGCTCAATCCCGGCACCACCGCGGACCTCGTGGCGGCCGCGCTCTTCGTGGTGCTCTGCGAGGAGCTTTAAGGGAGCACTCGATGGCGGAGTATAAGGTCAGCGTCGAGAAGGACTACCTGGTCTTCGCCGCCGGGCACTTCATCACCTACACCGGCAAGTGCGAGACGCTCCACGGCCACAACTACCGGGCGCGGGTCGAGGTCGAGGGGGATCTGGACCAGGACTCCTACGTCTGGGACTTCGTGAGCTTGAAACGGATGATGCGGCGTCTGGTCGACGAGCTGGACCATCGGATGCTGCTGCCGCGCGACAACCCCGCGCTGAAGGTCACGGAGGAGGGGGACGGCGTCCAGGTCCTTTACAAGGAGCGGCGCTACGTGTTCCCGCGCAGCGACGTCGTCCTGCTCCCGGTCCCCAACACGACGGCCGAGATGCTGGCCCGCTACCTGGCCGGACGGGTCAAGCAGGAGCTTCAGCGCGCAGGAGCCACCAGGCTCAGCGCGCTGGCGGTGGAGGTCGAGGAGTCCTTCGGGCAGTCCGCGTGGTGCCGGGAACGCATGCGGGACTAGAGTGTCTCGGAACCGAAGTCCTGTTACATTCGAGCGCCGATGCATCCCGGCTCGCTTCGTTGCTCCTCCCTTGCGTACCGCACGGGTACGCGGCGGTCGTCGCGCCTCGCGATCCGGGCGCCTCGGCGCTCTCGGTGTTGACACGACTTCGGTTCCGAAACACTAGCGCTCCGGCCGCGAATCGGCGCTGAGGGTACGATGCGCATCCTGGTGCACGAGTTCGCGAGCGGAGGCGGCCTGGCGGGGCGGCGCGTTCCCGCCTCGCTCGGCCGCGAGGGAGCGGCCATGCGGGACGCGCTGATCGCGGACCTCGCGGCGATCCGCCGGCATCGGATCGTGACCACGGTGGACCCCCGTTTCCCCCTGCCGGCCTCGCCGGGCGTCGAGGTCGTGACGCTGCCACCCGGAAGCGCCGCGCTTCTCGACGGGCTCATCGCGTCGGCCGACGCCGTCTGGCTGGTGGCGCCCGAGACGCACGGCTGCCTCGAGCGCCTGGCGGCGAGGGTCGAGGAGAAGGGGAGGGCGCTCCTGGGCTCCGGCGCGGCGGCGATCCGCCGGGCGTCCGACAAGGCGGGCCTCCCGCGCCGCCTGGCCCGCCACGGCGTGCCTCACCCGAAGACGCGCGTCCTCCGGCCGGGCGTCGATTGGGCGGCGGCGGCGCGCGAGCTCGGCTATCCGGTCGTGGTCAAGCCCGCGCGCGGAGCCGGTTGCTGCGGTGTGTGCCTCGCCCGCGACGCGCGCGAGCTGCGCCACGCCGCGGACCTGGCACGCCGCGCCAACGGAAGCGAACCGCTGCTGCTTCAGCGTTACGTGCCGGGTGTGGCCGCGAGCGTGTCGCTCCTGGCCGACGGCCGGCGCGCCATGGCGCTGGCGGTGAACGCTCAAAGGGTGCGCGCCTCGCGACCCTTCGCCTATCGGGGGGGGACGACGCCGCTCGATCATCCTCTCGCGGGGCGGGCGGTCGAGGCGGCGTTGCGTGCGTGTCGGGCCCTACCGGGGCTCCGTGGCTATGTCGGCGTCGACGTGGTGCTCACGGATTCGGAAGCCGTCGTCATCGAGGTGAACCCCCGCCTCACGACGTCCTACCTGGGCGTGCGTGCCGCGCTCGAGGGAAACGTCGCCGCCCTGGCGCTCGCCGCTTGTGCCGGCGCGCTCTCCGCGCCACCGCACGCTCGGCGGCATGTCCGCTACACCGCCGCGGGCCGGATCGTCTCCGCGCCCCCGCAATCCTCCGTGCTCCCGCGTCCATGAAGGGTCCGATCCTCGGCTGGGACGTCGGGGGAGCCAACGTCAAGGCGGCTCGCATCGGCGAGAACGGCCAGTCCGAGCCCAAGGTGTTCGAGCGCCCCTTCACCCTCTGGCGCGAACCCCACCGCCTGCCGGTGGTGCTGGCGGAGGCGGCCGACCACCTGGGGGGCGCGCGCACGATGGCGGTGACCATGACCGCCGAGCTGGCCGACTGCTTTGCCACCAAGCGGGAAGGTGTCGTCTTCGTGCTCGACGCCTTCCGCACGGCGTTCCCCGACGTCCAGCCGTGGGTCTACGGTGTCGACGGACGATTCCGATCGGCGGAGGCGGCGCGGCGACGACCGCACCGCGTCGCGGCCGCCAACTGGATGGCGAGCGCGACGCTCGTGGCGCGCACGTTTCCCGACGCGCTTTTCCTCGACGTGGGCAGCACGACGACCGACGTGATCCCGATCGTCGCCGGCCGCGTGGCCACCCGGGGGCGGACGGACCCGGCCCGGCTCCGCACCGGCGAGCTCGTCTACACGGGGGCGCTGCGTACGCCGGTCTGCGCGATCGTGCGCTCCGTGCCCTTGCGTGGCCGCCGGTGCCGCGTGGCCGCCGAGAACTTCGCAATCGTCGCCGACGTCCATCTCTGGCTGGGACAGATCGAGGAGGGCGACTACACCTGCGAGACGCCGGACGGCCGGGGCCGGGGACGCTCCGAGGCCGGCGCACGGCTCGCCCGGGTGGTCTGCGCCGATCTGGAGATGCTGGCTCCCGGCGACATCACGGCGATCGCGGAGCACGTCGCGCGGGCCCAGCTGCGGCAGATCGCGGGCGGCGTTCGGCAGGTGATGCGGCGCCTGGGGTCGGCCTGTCCCCGGGTGGCGGTTCTCGCCGGACAGGGGACCTTCCTGGCGCGGGCCGCGGCGAAGGAGGCCGGCCTCGCGACCCGCGACATGGCCGAAGACCTCGGATCGGCCGCGGCGCGGGCCGCGCCCGCAGCCGCGGTGGCGTACCTTCTGGCGGGGATGGCCGAGGCATGATGGTCGTGAAGGTGGGCGGCAGTCTGCTCGAGAACGGGAGCCTGCCGTCGCTGCTCACGACCCTGGGCGAGCTGGCGAGGACGCATCGCCTCGTCGTGGTGCCGGGCGGCGGACCTTTCGCCGACGCTGTGCGCAGCGCGTGTTCGCTCCACGACCCCGGCGCGAGCGCTGCCCATTGGATGGCGATCCTGGCCATGGACCAGCACGCGTATTTCCTTGCCGGCCTGCTGCCCGCGGCGAGGTTGACCAGCGGCCCGGATGAGATCGCAAAGGTCCTGGCCGAGGGACTGCTCCCCGTGCTCGCACCTTTCCGCTGGCTCCACGCCGCGGATCCGCTCCCCCACGGCTGGCACGTCACCTCGGACAGCATCGCCGCATGGGTGGCCGCGCGACTCTCCGCGCGTCGCCTCGTGCTCCTCAAGTCGCTCCCGGGCGTGCCGGGGGCGAGCGGCGACGTTCTGGCCGAGGCGCCCCTGCGCTCGCCGGCCCTGGCCGGGATCGTGGACGAGCATTTTGCGCAGGCCGTCGAACCCGGACTGGAGTGCTGGGTCGTGAGCGGGCGCGAGCCTCAGCGGCTCGCAGAGCTGCTCCGGAGCGGTCGAACGCAGGGGACCCGCCTGCACTGAGCGACGAAAGCGCTGAAAGGGAAATCGTCATGACTGACGACGACGACGCCGATGCGCTGGTCGAGCGAAAAGCCGCGCTGCGACGCCGCGCCTACGACGCGCGCAACGCCCAGGAGGACAAGGACGAGGTCTCCGGGATCATCGTCGAGAGATTCATCGCGCTGCCGGAGTACGCCGCCGCCGGCACCGCGATGTGGTACCTCGACGTGCGCTCGGAGGTGCGCACCCGGCATCAGATCGGTGACGCGCTCAACGCGGGGAAACGCATCATCGTCCCCTATTGCACGGTGGACGAGAGCGGCGCGAACAAGCTTGGACTGTGGCATCTCACGGGCATGGACGAGCTGGTGGTGGGCAAGTGGAAGATCCTGGAGCCGCCCCGGGAGCGATGGGGCGAGGCGGGCAAGGAGGTGGGGCCCCGGGACCTGGACCTGGTGATGGTGCCCGGCGTGGGCTTTGCCCGGGACGGCGCGCGCATGGGCAACGGCCAGGGTTACTACGACCGCCTCCTCGATCAGGTGCGGCCGGACGCGCCCTTGATCGCGCTGGCCTACGAATGCCAGATGTTTCCGGAGTTGGCGGTCGGCCCCCAGGACATCTCCATGGACAAGGTGATCACCGAAAAGGCGGTCTACGAAGGCCGCGGGCGAACGGCGCGATGAGCCGCGCCGTCGTCGAGGACACCTATGCCGAGGCGTTCAAGAGCCTCTACGCGGAATTCCTGATCACCGCCCGCGATCGCACCTGGCTCGACCATGCGCTCCACGCGGCCACCGGCAACGGCTCCTCCACCATCCTGTGCGACTGCGAGGCGGGTCTCGACCGCTACGTGGGCCCGGGCGGGGACGAATCGTCTGCGACGCCTGATGGCCGTCCGGGGGCCATCGTTCAGCTCCACGTGCCCCGCTTCCGCAAGGACCGGGTGGAAGCCCTGGAGCGCTCGCTCCTGGTGCGCATCAGCCAGAACGTGCTCACTTGTCCGACCGCTGCCTGCTTCAACCTGCTGGACACCGATCCCTACTACAAGCTGGGGCGCAAGATCGCCTATTTCGGCGATGGCTACCAGGTCAGAGATGTGCGTCACGGCCGGCGCGTGTGGGTGATTCCCCTACTCGGCGGCGAGTTCGTGGTGGACCGGCGCTTCGGCTGGCGCGAGGGGCTGATGGGCGGCAACATCTGGTACTTCGGCAAGGACGTGGATTCCGCCGTCGCCGCGGCCGAGCGCGGCGTGGGTGCGATCGAAAAGATACCAGGGGTGATCATGCCGTTTCCCGGTGGTATCGCGGGAAGTGGGTCGAAAGCCGGGAGCAGGTATTCCTTCACCGTGGCCAGCACCTACGAGAAATTCTGCCCCACGCTGCGGGAAAGGCTGGGCGAGAAGTCCGGGCTGCCCATAGGCGTGGGCTCGGTGATGGAGATCATCATCGACGGCCGGGATCTCGAGTCCATCATCGACGCAACCCAGGCGGCGATCGCGGCGTCGCTGGAGACGCCCGGCCTGGTCCGAATCTCGGCCGGGAATTATGGCGGCCGGCTGGGCAAGAGCTTCATCTACCTGCACCCGGACAAGCAACCGCCGCTCGATTGATCTGTCGGGACGTCGTCTAGCGGCCTGCGTTCAAGTCGACCGACCACGTCCGGTCTGCCCAGGCGAGGGTCAGGGTCAGGGCATTTGAGCCTGAGGGCTCGAGGCGGATCGTGAATGGATCGACGGGGGGATTGGCAGCGCCAGGCCGCATGATCACCCGGGCGACCTCCGTCGCCGCGATTCCGGCGACCTGGTGCGCACGATTCATGTTGTAACCCTCGAGGTGGGGCCATAGACGCCTGACGGCGCTCTCGGGAACCGAGAATCCCATGACCTTCGCGAGGGCGCCGAGCTCGATCCCGAGGTCCGAGTTCACGATGAGCGACCAGTCACCCTCCTGCGGGACGGAGACGTAGACCGAATACCGGCCGGCGGCCAGTCTCCTTGCGCCGCCGGGGCGCCGGCTGCGGGTGCAGCTGCTCCCGGTGAGACAGTCGAGCGAAAGCTCACCTTCCGTGGTGAGGGTGGTCACTTCGTCTGCCCCCGCCCGCCAGACACGGTCGTCGGGCAACTGGGCGATCAGGGATTCGAGGGAGCGGCCCTTCAGCTCGGCCCGCCCGTATTCGACGGTCACTCTCTTGCCCTGGATTGTTCCCTCCGCGGTACCTCGCTGAGCGGCCGCAACGTGTGCCGGGCTGGCTCTCTTCGGCACCGCCTCCATCAGGATCGCGAGCGCCTTCTTGAAGCTGTCCGATCCGGGTTCGCTGCCCTTGAAATGCCCCAAACGCACCACGACGAGATCATGCGACGGGACGATAAGCGTGGTTTGGCCGCCGGCCCCCGACATGTAGTACGCGTCCCTCGGCACCGGGAACGTGCCGTCCCCGTTGATCCAGAAGAAGGCGCCGTAAACGGGGCGCTTGTCGGCCTCCCACGCGGGCGCCAGCGTGCTCACGAACTTGACGTACCCCTCGGGAAGGATCCGCTCACCGTTCCACACCCCGTCCTGGAGATACAGGTTCCCGAGACGTGCCCAGTCGCGTCCGGACGCGAGCTCGTACCCCTGGGTGAGAAAGTTTCCGAACGGGTCCGTTTCCATCACCGTCGTGCGGATGCCGAGCTTGTCGAAGAGAGCGCGCTGCGGAAATGACAGGTACTCGTCCCCGCGCTTTTCGGCGGCCAGACGAACGAGATAGTTGATCAAGACCGGGTCGGTGTTTCGATAGCGGCCCACGAGGCCGGGTGGCCACTGCAAAGGGCGGGTTGCGGCGTAGTGGAAGGAGTTGACGCCGCCCGTATAGAGGTACAGGTGATCGGGATACGGGCCCGCGGGGTCGTAGTCGGGATCCTGGGGCGCCCTGATCCGCAACCCGCTCGACATGCGCAGGATGTCCCCGATCCGGATCTTCGCCCGCGGATCTCCAACACCTTGCCACTCCGGAACCGGCGCCGGCTGCCACAGGTCGTAGACACCCTGCTCGATGAGGATGCCCATGAGGGTTGCGGTCAGGCTCTTGCCCATCGACCAGCTCTCCAGCGGCGTGCGCGCGGTGATGCCCTCACCGTACCGCTCGGCGACGAGGCGCCCTCGCCACGTCACCACGAACGCGGCCGTCATCCCGGCGGCGGGCGTGAAGGCCGCGTCCACGGCTTGCCTCACCTTGGCCGCGTCGAGCCCAGGCGGCAACGGGTCCCCGGACGGCGCATCACCCATGGGCCATGCCTGCGTCGAAGGATCGGCCAGCGTCGTCCTGACTCGAATCGGCGTGAAGTTCACCGAGGTCTTGCCCACCGGGAGCGTCACGCACCCCTGGTCACCCAGGCGCTGCGCGGTGCGCTTCACACCGTTCGGGAGGGTGACGGACACCGTCCGGGCGGCACGATCGACGACCGGCTTCCCGACCTTGGCGCGCTCTGCGTAGGGGCTCGTGAAATAGCCGACGCTTTCGGCGGCGAAGTCGGGATCGAGGCCGGTGACGAACACGGCCGAGCACATGATCTTGGCAAAGCCGGACGTGTGGTGCTCGAGCGGGTCACCAGGGGGTGGCACGTAGGTGGTGTCGAGCTCGAGCGATCGCGCGCGTGCGATCAGTTCGTCTCGAGTCGAGGCCGGCGCCGCCGCGACGCCCGCGAACGCCAGGAGAACGGGGACGAGCAGCAGCGGGTGCCAGCCCCGACGGCCCGGGCGGCTCAAGCGTGGTCCAACGCAGGGGACACGCCTGCGCCGAGCGCGAGGGCGGCGCGGAGGGCCCGCACGCGGGCCGCGCTCACGGTTCCGCCGCGGCCTCCCACGCAGGCGCTGCCCCGGACGCCCACGATGTCGGCGCCGAGGCGCCGTGCCCGCTCGAGGTCGGCGGGGCCGAGGGCGCCGGCCAACGCGGTCACGAGCCCCAGTCCGCGGGCCGAGGCGAGGAAGGCCCCCACGCCGTCCTCGCCCAGCGCGGCGAACGTGGAGGCGCCATCCTTGACGGCGGTGTCCAGCATCACGCCGTCGAACCCGGCCTTCCGAGCGATGGAGGGCAGCTCGAGCGGGAGCAGGGCGCCGACGCGCGCGGCGTCGGCGTAGGCGGCCGCCATCAGCTTCGCGCGCGGATTGACCTCCGCCGTCGCGCGGCGCACGGCGACGAGCAGCTCCAGGGCCTGCTCCGGGCGGGCCGATCCCAGGAGGCCGATCTTGAGATAGTCGGCCCCACACGCCGCGGCGCCCGCCGCCGCCAGCGCCATGGTTCCGGGCAGGTGGGGCGCATCGCCCAGCGCGGCGCTCACTGCCGCGGGCGCAGCGACCCGCGACCGGACGGCGCGCAGCAGCGCCGGCACGGGGGCGCCCAGGGATCCCTCGGCCGGGTTCTTCACGTCCACGATGTCGGCGCCGCCCAGGAGCGCGGCCTCCACCTCGTCGGCCCTCACCACGCTCACCAGCAGCAGCACCCGCCGCTCCTCCACCATATCTCCCTCCGGCCCGGAGCTATCATAGTTGCGTCCGATCACGAGAGAGGAATCGAGGGTGCAATCAACCGCGCCGATGCGTTTCGCGGGCCAGGGCGTGGTGGTGACGGGCGCTTCCAGCGGCATCGGGCGCGCGGTGGCGCTGGCTTTCGCGCGCGAGGGCGCGCGGGTGCTCCTTTCCTACCGGCGCAACGCGGAAGGTGCGCGCGAGGTGGCGAGCCGGATCGAGGGAGCGGGCGGCCAGGCCTTCGTGATCGAAGTCGACATCTCGAGCGAAGCCGCGGTGGACCGCCTGGTGACGGAGGCCTTTGCGCGCCTGTCGCGGGTGGATGTCTGGGTCAACAACGCCGGGGCGGACATCCTCACCGGCGAGGGCGGTGCGCAGACGGACGTGGAGAAGCTCGACGGCGTGCTCGGCGTGGACCTGCGCGGCACGATCCTCTGCTCCTGGCCGGTGGCCTGCCGCCTGCGCGCCCAGGGACGCGGGGTGATCCTCAACGTTTCCTGGGATCACGTCCTCACCGGGGCCCCCGGGCGTACGGCCGAGATCTATGCCGCCGGCAAGGGGGGCATCCTCGCGTTCAGCAAGTGTCTGGCCCGGAGCTTCGCCCCCGAGGTCCGCGTCCACGTGCTGGCGCCCGGGTTGATCGACACCGCCTTCGCGATTTCTCTCCCGGAAGAAAAACGCCGCCGCCTCGCGGAGGAGACACCGCTCCGCCGTTTGGGCACCCCCGAGGATGTCGCGCACGCGGCGCTGTTCCTGGCCTCGGCCGAAGCCGACTTCCTGACCGGCGCGACGATACTGGTGAACGGCGGCACGGTGATGTAGCCTCCGCTCCGCCAAGGAGGCCGCCATGACGAAGGCGAAGCTCGGGACGTACGGCGAGGACGAGATCCGCAGCAAGCTCCAGGAGCTGCCCGGCTGGTACTACGAGGACACGTGGCTCCGCCGCCAGTACAAGACGGACGGCTGGCCCACGACGCTGATGCTGGTGAACCAGATCGGCTACCTCGCGGAAGCGGCGTATCACCACCCCGACCTCTCGGTGACGTGGGCCAAAGTCACGGTGAAGCTCAAGACCCACTCCGAGAACGGGATCACGGGCCGGGACTTCGAGCTGGCGCGGAAGATCGAGGAGACCGTGCTCTGGCGACCGGCGGAAGGGTCTCCCCTCGAGGGGACGCCCAACAAGTTCGTGATGAGCGGCAAGGCGGGCGGCTGAAGATCCTGTTCGTCACCGGCAAGCTCGCCGCGCCGCTCTTGCGCGACACCCTGGGCGGGATGCGGGCCGAGTTCGATCACGAGGTGGCCGTCCTCGGCATCAGCGTGGCCGCCCTCATGACCACGGATTGGGTGGCCCGGTTCCTGAAGGTGCCCCCCGGCGTCGACTTGATCCTGCTGCCGGGGCACGTCCAGGGCGACCCCGACGTCCTCGAGAAGCGCTTCGGCGTGCGCGCCGAGAAGGGTCCCAAGGACCTGCGCCAGATCCCGGAGCATTTCGGCATGGCCGCGGCGCGGGCCGACTACGGCGCCTACGACGTCCAGATCGTGGCCGAGATCAACAACGCGCCGAGCCTGGCCCCGCCCGAGATCCTGCGCCGGGCCGCCGAGTTCGCGGCCTCCGGCGCGGAGATCATCGACGTCGGCTGCACGAAGGGCCGGCCGTTCGAGGCCCTCGCGGACGTGGTCGCCGCGCTGCGCGGCGAAGGACACCGTGTCAGCATCGACAGCTTCGAGACCGGAGAGATCCGCACCGCGGTCGCGGCCGGGGCCGAGTTGGTCCTGAGCGTCAACGGCTCGAACCTGGAGCTGGCGCGCGAGCTCGACGCCACCGTGGTCGTGATCCCGGATTTCGGCGCCGGGCTGGAGAGCCTGTACCGCAACGTGGAAGCCCTCGAGCGCTGGGGGGCGCGCTTCATCCTCGACCCCGTGCTCGAGCCCATCGGGTTCGGGTTTGCGGAGTCCATGCGCCGCTACCACGAGGTGCGCCGGCGTTACCCGAAGGCGGAGATGCTGATGGGGATCGCCAACCTGACGGAGCTCACCGAGGCCGACACCACCGGCATGGCCGCGGTTCTCCTCGGCTACTGTCAGGAGCTCGGGATCCGGTACGTGCTCACGACCGCGGAGATCCCCTGGGCCAGGGGCGCGGTGCGCGAGACGGACATCGCCCGCCGGCTCATGCACTACGCGGTCACGAAGAAGAGCCTGCCCAAACACGTGGACAGCCGGCTCGTCACCACCCGGGATTCCTCCCCGGCTGCCTACGGCGAGGCGGAGCTCCGGCAGATGCAGGCGCAGATCACCGACCTCGACTATCGCATCTTCACCGACGGCGACCGGATCCACGTGTTCAACGCGGAGCGCTTCGTGAGCGGGACCGACGTCTCGGAGATCTTCGCCCAGCTCGGCGTTGCGGAGGCGACCCACGCGTTCTACCTGGGCAAGGAGCTCATGAAAGCGAGACTGGCCCTCACCCTCGGCAAGACGTACCGGCAGGAAGGGGAGCTTTCCTGGGGATACCTGACCCCGCCGGAACCCGCCGACGCGGCTTCCACCGCCCGGCACGAGAGCCGCCTGCGCGCGGCCCGCGAGCGCGCCGACCGCCGGCGCGCGGCGAGCCGCCGCCCGACGACCCGCGGGTAGGATCCGCATGGCCGAGGTCCTGGTCCAGGAGCTCGAGGGTGCGCCGGATCCCTCCGAGGCCTGTGCGCGGTTCCTGGACCTGCCGTTTCCGCTGCTCCTCGAGAGCCCTCTCCGCTCGGAGAGGCTCGGGAGATTCTCGTACCTGGCCGCCGACCCCTGGCTCGTCCTGCAAGGCAAGGGAGCGGTCCTCGAAGCGCAGTCCGCGGAGGGCGTCGAACGCCTGGCGGGTGACCCTTTCACGGCCCTCCAGGCGGCCCTCGCCCAACACGCGACAGACGCCGTTCCCGGCCTGCCGCCCTTCCAGGGCGGCGCCGCCGGCTACCTGGCCTACGACCTCTGCCATCACCTCGAGCGGCTTCCGTCCCCCCGTTTCGACGACCTCGATCTGCCCGACGCGTGCCTCGGCCTGTACGACTGGACGATCGCGTGGGATCACGTGCTCGAGCGAACGTGGCTCTTCTCGACCGGGCTTCCCCTGCGCGACCCCGGACGAGCCGAGGCGCGGGCCCGCATGGTGCGGGGGAGACTCGCGGCGCGGGCCGCGCCGCCGTCGGCGCGCGCCCGGGACCGGTGGGCATCCATCGCTCCTCGGGCCGCGGGGCCGGCCATCCATCCGGTGAGCGGGATGCCCGGGGTCTCCTCCACCTTCTCCCGAGCCGAGTACCTGCGGGCGGTTGCGCGCACGCGGGAGTACATCGTCGCCGGCGACATCTTCCAGGCCAACCTCTCGCAGCGCCTCGAGTCCGCCATGGACGAACACCCGTTCGCGCTCTACGCCCGCCTCCGCCATAAAAACCCGGCTCCCTTCGCGGCCTACTTCGACTTCGGCCCGGCGGTGGTCGTGAGCGCCTCGCCCGAGCGCTTCCTGCGCCTTTCCGGCGAGTGCGTGGAGACGAGGCCGATCAAAGGCACCTCTCCCCGCGGCTGGACGCCGCGGCATGACTCGGCGCTGGGGGAAGCCCTCTTCGAAAGCGAGAAGGACCGGGCCGAAAACGTCATGATCGTGGACCTCCTCCGCAACGACCTCTCGAAGGTCTGTCGCGACCACACGGTCGAGGTCCCCGAGCTGTGCCAGATCGAGCGCTACGCCACGGTGCACCATCTGGTTTCCACGGTGGTGGGCCGCCTGCAACCCGGCCTGGGACCGGTCGACCTGCTGCGGGCCACCTGGCCTGGCGGCTCCATCACCGGGGCGCCGAAGGTGAGGGCCATGGAGATCATCGCGGAACTGGAGCCCACACGTCGCAGCGTCTACACTGGCTCCGTCGGCTACTTCGCGTTCGGGGGCGCCGTCGACACGAACATCGCGATCCGCACCTTCATCGTCAAGCGGGGTCGGGCGTACTTCCAGGCGGGTGGAGGCGTCGTGGCCGACTCGAACCCGGAGCGGGAGTACGAGGAGACGCTGGATAAAGCGCGGGGGATGGTGGCGGCGCTGGAGGGCGTCCGTGGTCCTGCTGATCGATAACTACGACTCCTTCGTCCACAACCTGGCGCGCTACGTGCGCGAGCTGGGCGAAACGACCGCCGTTTACCGCAACGACGCGATCACGCTGGCCGAGATCGCCGCCCTGGCCCCTAGTCACATCATCGTCTCCCCGGGGCCCTGCACGCCGCGCGAGGCGGGGATCTCCAACGACGTGATCGTGAGCTTCGGCCCCCGGGTGCCCATCCTGGGCGTCTGCCTGGGCCACCAATGCCTGGCCGCGGCGCTGGGCGGCCAGGTGGTTCGCGCGAGCCGCCCCCGGCACGGGAAGACGTCGCCCATCCACCATTCCGGCGAGGGGATCTTCGCCGGCCTGCCCAGCCCCTTCCAGGCCACGCGCTACCACTCACTGCTCGTGACGCGGGAAGGCATGCCCGCTTGCCTGGAGGTCGTGGCCACGACGCCCGAGGAAGAGATCATGGCCCTCCGGCACCGGAGCTTTCCCCTCTGGGGGGTGCAGTTCCATCCGGAGTCGGTGCTGACGGAGCACGGCTACGCGCTGCTCCGTAACTTCTTGTCGTTGTCGTCCCGGGCGGCGTGAGTTCTTCGGGCGCGTCGGGGACGCAAGCGACCGAGGGATCGCGGCCCATGATCATGGAGACCATGATCACGACCATGGACCGCGAGGGACGAGCCAACTTCGCTCCGATGGGCGTCGTCTGGGGCGAGGAGGAGATCGTGGTCAAGCCGTACCGGGAGACCACGACCTGCCGCAACCTGATCGAGACCGGGGAGGCGGTCGTGAACCTGGTCGATGACGTCCTCTATTACGTGAGGGGCGTGCTGACCTCTCCGACCTTCCCTTCGGTGCCGGCGGTGGTGGTCCGCGGCGTCGTTCTCGAGGGCGCCTGCTCCTGGCGGGAGATCCGGGTGCGGCAGGCGGAGACCGCCGAACCGCGGGCGCGGTTCGTCTGCGACGTCGTGCACCGAGGAGTCCGGCGCGAGTTCCTGGGCCACAACCGCGCACGAAGCGCGGTGCTGGAGGCGACCATCCTCGCCACGCGCACGCGCCTTCTCCCCATCGATGAGATCCTGGCGGAGTACGGGCGGCTCCAGGTGGTCGTGGACAAGACGGCTGGACCTTCCGAGCGGGAAGCGATGGCCATGCTGACCGACTTCGTGCGATCGGAGGCGGTGGCTCTCAAGGACGGAACGAGATGAGCGATTCGCGGGCCGTCTTCGTGGAAGCCCCGTCGCGGCTGCACATGGGGCTGATCGACCTGCGCGGCGAGTTCGGCCGCCGGTTCGGCGGGATCGGCGCCGCTCTCGAAGCGCCCTCCCTGCTCATCGAGGCTCGACCCGCGGACCGATTGTCCGCGGAGGGGGAGGAGGGCGAGCGCTTGCTTCTCTACGCCCGGCGCTTCCTGGACCGGCACGGCATCGAAGGGGGGGCGTGGCTGCGGGCTCATCGCTCGATCCCCGCGCACTCGGGGCTGGGATCAGGGACTCAGCTCGCCCTGGCCACGGCCCGGGCATTGGCCGCGCTCTTCGAACGGCCCTTCGACGTGCCGGGGCTGGCGGAGGCCACGGGCCGCGCCCAGCGCTCCGCCATAGGGACCTGGGCGTTCGAGCAGGGGGGCTTCCTCCTCGAGGGGGGGCGCTCCGTCCCGGGAAACGGGCCGGCGCCGCTCCTGCTCCGTCGCCCCATGCCAGCCGAATGGCGTTGCGTCGTCGCCATACCCGACGTCCCGCCGGGGCTGAACGGCTCCGCCGAGGAGGAGGCCTTCCGAAACCTCCCGCCGCCTCCCGCCGAGCTTGGGGAACGTGTCGCACACTTGATTCTGATGCTCCTCCTCCCCGCGCTGGTCGAGGAGGACTTGACGACATTCGGGTTCGGGCTCACCCAGATCCAGCGGCTGGTTGGTGAGATGTTCCGGCCGGTGCAGGGCGAGCGCTTCGCCCACGGCCTTGTGGCGGAAGCCGTCGACGAGCTCCTGGCCGGCGGCGCGGCGGGGGCCGGCCAGTCTTCCTGGGGCCCTGCGGTGTACGGTCTCGTGCGGGGCGACGAGGCGGCGCGAAGGCTGGCCCGCCGTGTGGAAGATCGCCTTGATGGGCGCGGAGTCGTCTTCGCGACTTCGTTCAATAACCGCGGTGCTCGCTGCTGGACCGCCGACAGCGAAGGAGGTTGCGAATGAGCAGAGTGCGCGACGAAGTATTGGCGGCCAACGGCAGATATGCCGGCAGCTTTGGCGACAAGGCGAGCTTGCCCATGCCGCCCGGTCGTCGCTTCACGATCTTGACCTGCATGGACGCGCGACTGGATCCCGCCAAGTACGCCGGGCTCGCCGAAGGAGACGCCCACGTGATCCGAAACGCCGGGGGGCGAGCCAGCGATGACGCGATACGCTCACTGGTCATCTCTTACAAGCTGCTGGGCACGAGTGAGTTCTTCGTCGTTCACCACACGAACTGCGGCATGGAGTTTTTCACCGACGAGGTGATGCGTGGTCTGCTGGCCAGCAGTCTCGAGACCGCCGCGCTCGACGCCGGCGGTTTTCGCGATGTCGGGAAGGGGCCGGGCTCGATGGAGGGCGACTTCATCGATTGGCTCACGATCACGAATAATCCGAAGAGTGTCGTAGCGGACGTGCGGCGTATTCGCAACCATCCGCTCGTGCCCAGCCGAATTCCAGTCTACGGGTACATCTACGACGTGAAGACGGGCAGGATGGTGGAGGTCCCGGAGGCGACGGAAGTGGGCAGGGCCACGTGAGGCGATGCTTCCGCCTGCAACCTACTTCGTCCGAAAGACCCTGATGAGCCTCGCCAGGTCCTCGGCCTGCTGGGCGAGATTGGCCGTGGCCTTGGACGTCTCCTCGACGGTCGCCAGGTTGTCGTGGGCGATCTCCAGGATGTTTCCCATGGCTTTCACCACCAGCTCCCCGCCGCGCTTCTGGTCGGCGGTGGCGTGGGAGACCTGCTGCGTCATGCGGTTCATGTTCTCGATGGCGTGAACGATCTGCCGGCTCCCCTCGGCCTGCTCCTTGGTCGCGATGTTCACCTGGGAGGCGATCCGGTTCATGTCCTCGACGGAGAGCCGGATTTGGCGGCCCCCTTTGGCCTGCTCCTTCGTGGAGTACGCCACCTCGGCCACGATCTGGTTGATGTTCTCAATGGCGTCGCGGATTTGCTTCGACCCCTCGGCCTGCTCTCTGACCGCCGTCGTGACCTGGCCCACCAACGAGTTCATGTCGGCGACGATGCGCATCAGCTCGTCCGAGGCGCGCGATTGCCTGGCCGTGGAGGAGGCGATCCCGGCCATGAGTTCGCTCGACCGGGAGACGGACTCCAGGATCCCCTTCAGGGCGAGGCCCGCCTGGTCGGCGAGGCCGGTCCCGGCGTTCGTCTCGGCTGCGCCGGCCTTGGCCGTCTCTACGGCGTCGGCGGTCTCCTCCTGGACGTGGCGAATCAGCTCGACGATCTCCTTGGTGGCCGCCACGGAACGCTCGGCGAGCTTGCGCACCTCATCGGCCACCACCGCGAAGCCGCGCCCCGCCTCCCCGGCCCGCGCGGCCTCGATGGCGGCGTTGAGGGCCAGGAGGTTGGTCTGGTCGGCGATGTCCTCGATGAGCTCGACGATCTTGCCGATCTCCTGCGAGCGCGCTCCGAGCCCCTTGATGACCCGAGCCACGTTCTCCATGGCGTCGGAGATGCTCTTCATCCCCTCCAGGGTCTTGGCCACGGCCTGGCCACCCGTGCGGGCCTCCGCGCTGGCCCGTCCGCCGATCTTGTCGGCCTCCTCGGTGATCGTGACCACCTCGCTCACGGCCCCCGCCATCTCCGAGACGGTCTGGCTGACCCGGGAGGCAGCGAGGCTCAGGACCCCGGCGTTGCGCGCCACGGCCTCGATGGAGGACATCATCTCCTCGATGGTCGCCGAGGTCTCCGACACGGTCTCGGCGACGGTCTCCAGGTTGTTGGCCGCCCGGTCGGTGGAGACCGTCATCTCCTCGATCGTGGCCGAAGCCTCAGCCACGCTGGAAGCAAGGGCACCGCTCGACCTGGCCACCTCCTCGATGGACGCACCCATCTGGTTGATGGAGCTCGAGGTCTCCTCGACGTAGGTGGCCAGGCCCTGGGCGTTTCCCGCCACGCTCCGGATGGAAGCGGCCATCTGTTCCATGGATTTCGAGGTTTCCTCGGCGGCCTGGGCCTGGCGCCGGGCCCCGCTCGTGATTTGCTTGGCGTTGGCGGAGATCTCCCCGGCCGACGAGGCCACCACATGCGAAGCGCCGGCGATCTGCTCGACCATCTGGAGCAGGTTCTTGACCATCGCGCGCATCAAGTCCTCGAGCCAGCCGACCTCGTCGCGAGAGCGGCTCAGGATCTGGACGGTCAGATCGCCCTTGGCAACCAGCTCGGTGGCGATGCCCAGTCGCTCGAGGGGGGCGGCGATGAGGCGGGCGAGGAACAGCGCGAGGAGCAGGCCCAGCGCGACGGCGGCCCACATCATGATGAAGATGACTGCGCGGGAGTCCTCGCGGAGCTGGTGAACGGCGGCTGGGGGCAGCTCGCCGCGGCTGATCCTCCCCACCAGGTCGTCCATGGCGTCGAGCTTCCGGATCGCGAACCAGCTCTGCAGTGCCGTGACCACGAGCACCAGCGCGAATCCGGTCACGATCTTGCGTCGAATCGTCCAGTCCCTGACGATCTGCAGGCCCGGTTTGGCCACAATCACACCCACCTTGCCTGGTTTCTCTCACGAAACATCCCCGACGGATCGCGACAGAAACTTACGGTTTGGCCGCCGGGTAGGAGCTGGCGCAGCGGAACCCGAGGTCCCCGATGCGCCGATACATGTGGTCGGCGGTGGCGCGGTACGTCGTCCGCACGTACCAGGCCCCGTAGTACCAGCTTCCCCCGCGATTGACGCGGGCGCCCCGGGCCGTGGGGTCCTCGCGGCCGTCGCGCGGAGCGTAAGGGTACGGCCGGTACAGGGAGGACGTCCACTCCGAGACGTTGCCGGCCATGTCCAGGGCCCCATAAGGCGAGAGGCCGCCGGCGTAGCTGCCGGCGGCGGCCGTGCCGGCCGTATATCCGGCATTCGCCCGCTCGGGCTCGTAGCGGGAGCCCCAGGGATAGCGCCGGCCGTGCACGCCGCGCGCCGCCTTCTCCCACTCCGCCTCCGTGGGCAGGCGCTTGCCCACCCAGCCGCAGTACGCGGCGGCCTGAGTCCAGCTGACGATGGTCACCGGGTGGTCCGCCTTCGTCGCCTCGGCGAAGGCCACACCGATCGGCAGGGAGCAGGCGCCCGCCTCGACGCAGACGCCATAACGGGCGTTGGTCACTTCCACGCGGTCGATCCAGAAGGCCTCGACGCGGATGCGCGCCACCGGCCGCTCGTCGAAGTCCGCCTCCGGATCGTCGGAGCCCATCAGGAAATCACCCGCGGGCACCGCCGCCATGTCCACCGGGTCACGCCACGAAGGGTCGCCCCCCGGCGCGTCGATGGCGAGGCGCTCCGGGGCGCCGCCCAGGCTGGCGGCCAGGAGCCCTGCCACGAGCGCGCCCCCCGAACCTCGGCTCTGCCGAACCGGGCTCGTCGCCTAGCGCTCCAGTTGCGCCGCCAGCCAGGCCACCAGGGTGGTGGCTCCAATCGGCGTCCCGTCCCTCGTCTCCGCACGGATCTCTCCGACCGTACCGCCACGCTCGGCGAACACGTCGTGCTTGTGGATGGTCTCCATGTTCACCTGCCGTGCGTGCACATAGGCATCGTCGGGCAGATCCGGGTACATTCCCATGACGTTGTACAGCATCTCCCGCACCGCGTCTTCGACGAAACGCGGGTGTCGATGCGCCTTCTCCACGACGAACAGCTCGTCGGGCCGCTTCAGGAGGTCGTAGTTCTCGGAGCTCATCGAGGTCTCCACGATCTCCACGAGGTCCTCCGCGCGCAGGGCCCGGTCGGTGCCCACCATCAGTCGGCCGAGGCCGCGCTGGTTGTGGGTGGCGAGGGGGACCAGCTCCAGCACGCGGTCGGCCAGCGCGCCGTCGATGCCGTCCTCGACCAGCCGCTCCCGCGCGTGGGTGCGAACCATGTCCTGCGCGCAGGGGCACGCCATCATGCCTTCCGCCTCCACGCCCACGAGCCGCACGCAACGGTCGGGGGTGGCGACCGCCCGCCCGATCAGGGTGTAGAGCTCCTGCGACGGCTTGCCCGAGAGCGGCGCCCGCTTGGCCAGCGGGAAGTGGGCGCGGAGTTCCACGTCGACGCGGCGGGCCTTGTGTCCCGCGACGAGCTGCCGGGCGATGCGCTCCGCCAGCGATTCGATGACCGGCTCTTCCTGGCCCCCGATCTCGTCCAGCGCCTCCTCCACGGTGTCGCTGAAGCGCGACATGTGCGCGCCCGTCCGTTGCGCGGGCAGCTCCACGGACAGGTCGAGCGTCGCGTAGAAGAGCCCGTCGTTGGCCAGGCGGATGATGCGGCGCAGCCCGGTGACGCCGACCCGGTCCAGGCGCAGCGGCATCGGGGGGGGCTCGTGCTGCAGGTCACGCTGCAGGCGGCTGGTCAGCCCCCGTTCGACCCGGACGACACCGTCCGTCTTTCCGAGGAGGGCCAGGAGGTCGGCGACCGTCCGGCCCAGAGTCGGGTGCCGGAGGTCCGGAGCGATCTCGTCGAGGGGAACCAGGACGAAGCCCCGCTCGGCGAGCAGGGGATGGGGAACCGTGAGGCTGTCCGATCGGATCGCCTGGTCGTCGTAGAAGAGGATGTCGATGTCGATCGGTCTCGGCCCATAACGTACCTGGTTGCGGCGGCCCATTCCCTGCTCGATGCGCTTCAGGAACGCGAGCAACACGTGGGGATCGAGGGCCGTGACTCCCTTCACGGCCATGTTGAGGAAGCGCGGCTGGTCGGTCACATACGCGGGGTCCGTCTCGTAGACCGACGAGAGGCGCAACACGTCCACCTGGGCGCGCAGCCTCTGGATCCCTTCGACGAGGTTGGCCTGGCGGTCTCCGAGGTTGGACCCCAGTCCGAAGTAGACGGTGTGTTCGCTCGCCATGGCTGGTTCTCGATCGGCCGCGCGGCGGGCCCCTCGGGAGACCCCTAACGCGGCCGCAGGTCGAAGCGCAAACCCCCGGTGACCGTGCGGGGCGTCCCCAGCAGGTCGACCGGGGTGGCCTGGACGGGGTAGCGGCGATCGAAGAGGTTCTCGACCGAGACGAAGGCTCCCCACGACTCTCCCAGCGGGCGGAACAGCGTCAGATCGGTCACGAAGAGGCTGGCCAGGGGCAGGCGATTCTGGTCGTCGTCGAAGCGCCGGTCGTCGAAGCGGCCGCGCAGGCTGACGTTGAGCAATCCGGGGCGGAGGTAATCGAGCCGGAGGCTGGCGCGATGGCGAGGGACCTGGGGCAGCAGGTTGCCCTCGATTTCCGGCGCGGCCGGAAACTCCAGGACGCGGGCGTCGGAGAGCACATAGCTGGCCTGGAGCCGCAGATCGGGGACGGGTTGAAAGTCGGCTTCCACGCTCGCGCCGCGGATGCGAGCCCGTCCCAGGTTCTGGCGCTGGCGCGTGATCAGGGCGGGCGTCACCGAGAGGGTGGCGTTGGCGATGGGGTCCTCGACTCGGTCCCAGAAGGCCGTGGCCCGCCAGGAGAAACGGGAGCTCGGGGCGTGATTCAGACCCAGCTCCCCGCCCATCAGGCGCTCGGGCCCCAGGTTCGGGTTGCCCTGAGTGAGGACGTTGCCCACGCGGAAGGGGCGGTACAGCTCGTTGAGGCTCGGGGCGCGAAAGCCGCCGTAGGCGGAGACGCGCAGCGCGAGGCGGTCGCTCACGTGGACGAGAAGCCCCGCGCGCGGCGTCAGCCTCGTCTTGGAAGTGTCGGCGTAAGGGGTCACCGTCGCCGCGCTGGTGGCGTTTACGATCTCCGTCTGCGAGGCGTCATAGTTCCGCCAGTGATCCGCTCGGACGCCCAGCGTCACCACCGCCCGCCGTCCCGCCGTGAGCACGTCCTGGAGATACGCGCCGGCGTAGAGCTGATGGGCCGGGATCAGCCGGTCGCGAACATTGACCGCGGGAGCGATGAACACGTCCTCCGCGTTGTCGGCCTCGATCCAGCGCACGTCGCCACCGGCGCTCAAGAGGTGGGACTTGCCGAGCCCCCGCATCCACTGCGCGTTGCCGCCCACATCCTTGTAGTCGACCGCCTGCGCGAGGCTCAAGGTCTCGGAGGAGCGGTTCGCCGCCACCGCGCTGAAGGTGCTCTTGAAGTCGTCCATGTGCGTGTACACGTTGACCTGCCAGAGGCGGCTGCCGCCCGCGGTCGTCGCTCGCAGTCCACCGCCCAGATAGGTCTCGCGGGTGGAGTTGGCCTGAAGCGGGGTGCCGTTCTCGCGATCCTCGGCGAAGAGGCGGCCGTTCTGGAACAGCGTGAACCGCGGCGAGGGAGAGTACTCCAGCCGCCAGTTGCCCGTGCGGTGCCGCGATGCGGCTTCGACGTCCACCGGACCCCGCTGGTTCTCGCGCACCAGGGCGTAGCCGTCAGTCCGGAAGTAGCTGCCGCCCACGGATGCGGCCAGCGGACCCGAAGCATGGCTGCCGAACGCCTGGGCGTTCGCGCTGCCACGGCTTCCACCGAAGGCCTGGAGGGCGGCGGTCCTGGGCCCCGGTCGCCGGGTGACGACGTTGATCACGCCCGCCATTGCCGAGCTGCCGTAGAGTTGCGACAGGCCGCTGGGGGCCACCTCGATCGATTCGATCTGCAGCTGGGGGATGTTGTCCCAGTAGACCCAGTTCCCGAAGGCGTCGTTATGGGGGACTCCGTCGAGCAGCACGAGCGTGCGGCTGGCCCCGCTGGCGCCCACTCCCCGCAGCGACACTCCCTGGGTCGTGGGGTGCGAGACCAGGCTGCTCGTGCGGCGGAAGAGACTGAAGCTCGGGACCTGCTTGAGCGCATCGTCCAACGCCGCCGCCGGCCAGCGTTGCAGATCCTCCCGCGTCAGCACCGTAAGGTCCGCCGGGTTGTCGCCCTGCTTCCGCTCGCTGCGGGTGGCGGTGACGGTCACGGTTTCCGAGAAGGGAAGGAACGGGAGCGCCAGCCTGAGACGGGTGGTGGCTCCCGGCTGCACTTCCACGGACCGCTCCCTTCGGCCAAAGCCCTCGAGCTCCACGCGCAGTCTGTGGACACCTGCCGGCAGGTTGGGGAGGCGAAAGCGACCGTTCACGTCGGCCGTGCTTCGCGGCTCGGACATCCCGACGAGACCAACGCGGGCGCCGGCCACTGCTCGCCCGTCGGCGGTCGTGACCAGGCCTTCTACGCTCCCGTCAGCCGCTGACTGGACACGCGGCTCCGGCTGCTTCGCTCCGGCGGGAGTGGCGAATGCCGCTGAAAGGACCAGCAAGACCAGAAGGACTTTCGCCAGCCGGGCACGGTCGAGCCCGGAGGCAGGGCCAGGCCAGCCCCAAGACGCCGTCCTCCCTGACCTATGACGCATGAATTGAGTAGGCATGGGTCCTCGTTGTTCCCTGCTTCCTGTCGCTCGGTCTCTTGCTCGAGGCAAGAGGCCCCCGGCCTTCCGAGTTGAATTGTGGCCCTTCCCGCAAGGCGCTGGCAAGCCCCGCCGCAGGGCGCTGCGGTTCGTGTTGCTGGAGTTGGTGGAGCTGACGGGGATCGAACCCGTGACCTCGTGAATGCCATTCTCTTGGGCTCCCGCCTGCGCCCGCTCTCACGCGGCCCTTGGCGGGTCCGTCCGAGCTTGTTTTCACCGGGTGTGGATCACCATCCTCGACACCCACGCCACCGCGCCCATCGCTGCGGCCTGCCTCGGTCCTCGGGAAGCGCCAGGTCTCCACGCTCAGCCTTTGAGACACCTGTCGCTCAAGAACCCGACGGGGGCTGCGATGACCTGAGATGTTTCACCACGGCGCGTTCCATCTCGCCCAGGTTGACGCCGGGCGGAGTGGAGTCGTCCATGTTGAGGCGGAACCAGGTGACGCGCCCTTCGCGATAGCCGAACGAGTAGGACACCGGAGGGACCGGATCCTCGTACGCGCGCAGGGCCTTCTCGATCCGGGCCTCGATGTCGTCTGCGTCCACGGGGCGCGGGGCGCCGATCCACCGGACCCCTCCGCCGTGAATCACCTCCGCCTGGGGGACGGGCTCCCACACGGGTTGGCCTTCCCGGATGAAGGCATGTCCGACCACGTTCCCGTTGGCGTCTTCGACGGCGATGGACTTGCCGGCGGCGTGCGCCCGCCGCTCCGCGAGCCGCAGCGCTTCGGCGAGCGTGTCCGCGTAGTCGGGGTCTACAAAGAACGGCATTCGAGCCTCCCCTGCGTTGGCTTGCCTCCGAGACCGTTTTCAGAGGAACAGGACCTCCAAGCCTGGGATCTTCCCGAAGCTGCGCCGGTCGCGCGTGGCCACGCGAAAGCCCAGGGCGATCGCCGTGGCCCCGATCAAGAGATCATGGGATCCGACGCTGGCCCCCTTCGAGGCGAGGCCTGCCCAGAGTGCGGCATGGATCCGCGCGGTCCCGAGGTCGAACGGGAATACAGGAAGCACGGCGAGGAGCCGCTCGACGAACGTTTCACGGCGCTGCCGTTGCGCGATCGTTGCCGCCCGGTGCACGCCGTGCAGGAGTTCGGAAGCAGTGATCGATGCAATGCCGACGGGCTCCTCGGCGTGCGCGCCCAGGGTGTCGTCGAGATCGAGCTTCCGCCGTTCAGCGGCGATGAGGACCGACGAATCGATCAGCGTCCCCACGGCGATCGCGGTGAGCGTCCCTGCCTCCGGGCGGCGCGGCGCACGTCGGCGGCGTAGCCCGCGTCCGGCTTCGGGATCTCCCGCAGCAGGGAGGCCAGATCTCGGAAGGTCAGCGTCTTTATCGGCGCGGCGGGCGTCATGCGGCAGACCGGTTCGCCGGCGCGTTCGACGACGAACTCTTCACCGCGATAGCGAATCCGGTTCAGGAGGTCGGAGAAGGTTCGGACCGCCTCGGTGGCCGAGACCCGCGTTGTCATATAATCAGATTATCATACTTTCCGGACGCAAACCCATGGCCTGGTGAGTCCATCTTGGGTCTCCCCGCTGGTACACCTTGGAACGCACGATGTCCCGCGATCATCACGTTCGCGCTTGTGGCCGTCGTCTCGACGGTTCCCGCAAGCGCTTTTCCACCTTACCGGTCAACCGACGCCGGCACCGCCGATCCGTGGGTGTTCGAGGCTCGCCTCGGCCTGCTGCGCCTCAGGAGAGATCGTGGCGACAGCGTGTATTCCAGCCCTCTGCTGCGCCTCAACCTCGGCCTGCCGCATGCCGTCGAGCTGATCACCGAGTTGGAGGTCCGCCCAGGGAACGGAGGTCTGACCGACGCCGCCCTCGGCGCGAAGTGGGTGCCCGTGCGTGGACGCTGGAGCCTGGGGACGGAGACCCTGCTGCTGCTCCCGGTCCCGAATGCCGGCGGTATCGGCGTCGAGAGCCAGCTTGTCGTCACGTATCGAGACCCCGCGGGGCGCCTGCGGCTGCACCTGAATGCTGGCGGTTTCTACGACGGCAGGGTCGACGCGGCGGAGAAGGGATGGCGAGCGAGCGCGCTCGCTGAGAACCAGAGAGGGCGCTGCCGGCTCGGGCTCGAAGTCTTCGCGAGGAAGATGGGCGCCGCTCCGGTGGAGGTTCTTGCGGGGCCGGGAGTCATCGTGGACGTCGGACGCCTGGACATTCGGCTCGGCGTCCACGTTGGACTCACCGCGGTGGCTCCAGGCGTCGTGCTGGATGCTTGGACGTCGACTGCGTTCGCCCTCAGGTAGTCGCTGGGGAAGGAGGAACCGATGGGTGTGCGCGCATCGTTCATCGTCGCGGCCACGGTGTCAGCGGCGGAGCTGGCCTTCGGATCCGAAGGCGCGATCCGACAGGTGACCTTCGACGAGCAGAAGGCAGGCGAGCCGCCGGCGGGCTTCACCTGCGTGCTCACAGGCAACGGTCGCGCCGGTGCGTGGAAGATCGTGGAGGACGCCACGGCGCCGACGCGTCCGAACGCCATCGGGCAGATGGACGAGGACGGCACCAGCTATCGTTTCCCGGTCTGCGTCCTCGACGGCGTGTCGGCCAAGGACGTCGATCTCTCGGTTCGGTTCAAGCCCGTCAGGGGCAAGAAGGACCAGGCCGCAGGCCTCGTCTGGCGCTATCGCGACAGCGACAACTACTACGTCGTGCGCGCCAACGCGCTGGAAGGCAACGTGGTGCTCTACAAGGTAGAGGGCGGCAAGCGCACCGATCTCAAGCCCAAGGGCGCGGGGCTGTTCGCCTATGGGAAGAAGGCAAACGTGGCTGCAGGTACTTGGGGGCTGTCAAGGGTG
>Ga0326597_10002430_pt1 | contig 27811 bp, 18 predicted proteins | sample RVTome_12_FD_203789 | JGI IMG/M metagenome (GOLD analysis project Ga0326597, IMG submission 203789) | Soil microbial communities from uranium-contaminated site in the Upper Colorado River Basin, Wyoming, United States - RVT100D185 | ecosystem: Environmental > Terrestrial > Soil > Contaminated >... | reverse complement strand
CTGACACGATCTCGGAGGGAACCGCGGACACGGGGACGTTCAACGATCTGGCCGACGGGGTCTGGTACTTCCACGTCCGTGCCCAGAACGGTTCCGGCCTGTGGTCGTCCACCGCCCACTTCACGATCCGTGTCGACGACACACCCGCGTCGATCGGCACGCTGAACTCCAGTTCGCACCCCAACCAAGACGCATGGTCCACCGTGGACGACGCCACGTTCGCGTGGACGGCGTCGGACACCTCCGGGATCGACGGCTATAGCTGGGCATTCGACCAGGTCCCCTCGACCACCCCGGACGAGACCGTCGACACGACCCAGACGTCGCTGACGGTCAGTGACATCGCCGACGGGGAATGGTGGCTGCATCTCCGGGCCCGCAATGGTGCCGGGCTGTGGGGACCTGCCAAGCATTACCGGGTGCGGGTGGACACGACCCCGGCGTCGCTGACCAGCCTGGACTCGTCGACCCATCCCGACGACACCGGCTGGTACCCCAGCGGGGACGTCACCTACGTCTGGTCGGCCTCGGACCACTCCGGGATCACGGGCTACAGCTACCTGCTGGACCAGGCCGCCGCCACGGTCCCCGACGAGGTCTCGGAAGGCACGGTCTCGTCCCGGTCCTACCTTGGCCTGTCGAACGGCGTGTGGTGGTTCCACGTCCGGGCACGCAACGGCGCTGGGCTCTGGGGGCCGACATCGCACGTGAAGGTCCAGATCGACACTGCCGCACCCTCGCCGGCCACCATTGCCTCGTCCACCCACCCTGACCAGGACCGCTGGTACACAAGCGATGACCCCGTCTGGACGTGGTCGGCCACGGCGACCTCTGGCGTGGCCGGCTACAGCTGGATCCTCGACCAGAGCGCGGCCACCACACCTGACAATGTGTCCGAGGGTCCGGGGACGAGCCACACGGCCTCCGACCTTGCCGACGGGCAGTGGTGGCTGCACGTACGTGCGCGTTCCAACGCCGGCGTGTGGGGAGGAACCACCCACTACCGCGTGCAGATAGACGACACCGCTCCTGCCGCGGGCACAGTCACCTCGACCACCCACCCCGACCAGCAGGCCTGGTATCCCAACAATGACCCCGCGCTGGCCTGGGACTACACCGACGTGGCCCCCATCGACGGGTACAGCCACGTCATCGACCAGCAGCCCACCACGATCCCCGCAACCGCGGTCAGCACGACCGCTGCCACGCTCGACCTCGCCGACCTCGCCGACGGGACCTGGTGGGTGCACGTACGTGCCCGCAACGCGTCCGGGCTGTGGTCAACGACCACTCACTTCCAGATCAACGTCGACATCACCCCGCCCGCGGCCCCCGACGTGGTGTCCACCACCCATCCCGACCCCGACGTGTGGTCCACCAACGACGACCCCACGTTCCTATGGACCGCGTCGGACACCTCGGGCATCACCGGGTACAGCTGGTCGTTGACCACCAGCGCCACCACCGTCCCCGACACCGTCGTCGACGGCACCGGCACGTCCGTGCAGTACACCGACGTCGCCGACGGCACCCGCTACTTCCACATCCGCGCGCTCAACGGCGCAGGCCTGTGGTCCACCACCACCACCCACTACCAGATCCGCATCGACGACACACCCCCCGGCGCCCCGTCGGTGTCCTCCTCCACCCACCCCACCGCCAGCAACTGGTACCCCAACAACAAGCCGACCGTGAGCTGGTCAGCATCCGACACCTCCGGAATCACCGGCTACAGCTACGTGCTCGACCAGAACCCGACCACCACCCCCGACACCACCTCCGAGGGCACCGCCACCTCCAAGACCTACCCGACCAAGACCGACGGCACCTGGTACTTCCACATCCGCGCCCGCAACGGCGCTGGACTGTGGAGCACCACCGCCCACCGCCAGATCAACATCGACACCACGCCACCCGGGACCCCCGTCATCACATCATCGACGCATCCGGACGAGCAGCGCCACTACACGGCGACGTCTGCCTCGCTCGCCTGGACGACCGTCGAAGCGACGTCCGGGGTCAACGGCTACTCCGTGGTCTTCGATCGTTCACCGGGCACGAAACCCGCGGCGAGTGTGTCTCAGACCGGCTCTACCCGAAATGCTTCAGGCCTGGCCTTTGGCGAGCACTACCTGCACGTCCGGGCCCGCGACCGTGCAGGGTTGTGGAGCGATACCGGGCACTTCCGCGTGCATATCATCCCCCAGTGCGCTGCGAGCGGAGCAGCCTCGATCACCCAACCGCGCGGTGTGGTCTCTGGATCTGGGACCTATCCCATCATGGGGACCGTTCCCAGCGGCAGCCTCGTGCGTGCCTACTTGGACCAGAATGGTGACGGAATCCTCGACAGCGGTGATCGCCTCGCGGCGCAGATCCAGCTCTCGTCTGCCGCTTCCCTTTTCGAACTCGAGGTGCCGCTGACCACGGGGACGTACCACTGCTTCCTGATCCAGCCCGTCACAGACGGCACCGCGCGCGCAGCGACCGCAGTCCCCGTCATCATCGGCGTTCCCGAATTCGGCCCGGCAACGCGAGCCGAACCGGCCTCAGCGCACGTAAAGACCACGACCGACGACGACCCGACGCCGGCGCTGCTCGCCGTGCCGGGAGTGCTCGACGTCGAGCAACTCGTCCCGCTCGCGACCAACGGTCACCTGAAGCGCTGGTGGATCGTCAGGGTGGACGAGGAATTCAGTGATCTGGTGCTCCAGAACCTGGTGGAGTTGCCGATCGTCGAGACGGCGAGCCACAGCGTCCTGCGATTCCCCCTACAAGCCGCATGCCCGCAGACCGGCGACCCCAACGACCCGCTCTTCTGCGACCAGCACGACGCGACCTTCCAGCACATCAACCTCCGACCAGCCTGGGCAGCCAGCGCCGGGGGCGCGATGACCACCGTCGCCCTGCTCGACACGGGGATCTACAGCGATGGCAGCAACGGACAGCCGTTCCGCGTCCACGGTGACCTCGCACCCAACGCTGTCCGGGGAACCACCGGCCAGGTCGAGGAACTCGACTGCATCGACTCCTACACGGCCGCAGGCGGCTGCGGTGCCCAAGACCCTCTCGCGCCCGAAGCCCGACACATCCACGGGACCTTTGTCGGATCGGTGATGAACGCCGCAACCAACAACGGCCGAGACATGGCCGGGGTCGGCCACACGCGACTGCGCTTTCGCTCGATCCGGATCGGAACCGCTGCCGAGAACGGCGAGACGACCGACGAGTCGCTGGTTCGCGGCCTCGAAGAGGCCACACGACGACGACTCCCTGTCGCCAACATCAGCTTCGGCGGCGGCGGAGTCAAACCCGAGGAGCAGGACGTCGTAAACGCAGCCGGGCAACGCGGCATCGCCGTCATCGCCGCAGCCGGGAACTGCAGCGAGACGCACCGGATGTTCCCCGGCGCCTACCACGGAGTTCTCAACATTGGTGGAACCGATGCCCAGCGTCCGCTGTCACGGTGGATCCAGCCCGCCGACGACGCCTGCAGCAAACGCGGCAGCGCCTCCGGCCACTATGTCGACATGGCCGCGCCAGCCGAAGGCGTACACGTCGCAGCCTTCGATGTTAGAAACGCAAACGCTGAGTTCGTTGGCCCATCGGCGGGAACGTCGCTTGCGGCCCCGCAGGTGACTGCGGTTGTCGGATTGCTCCACAGCCTGGGCATGCCCCCGATCCGCGCACTACATCGCGTCCACAGTGCCGCGACGCCCCTCGTTCAGGATGAGGAGGAGCCACACGACCTCGGAATGGGTCGGCTGGACGCAGGTGCCGCGTTGACCAATGACGTCGTTCGGCTTGCGGGCAAGACCCGGATCACGACCGCGGTGGAGATCTCCCGCGAGGTCTTCCCCGGCGACCCCAACTTCAACGCCGCCAATCCCGGCGCCAGCCCCCTGCTGCCTCAAGCCGTCATCCTGGCTACCAGCCACGGACCCACCGAAGACCAGGGGTTCGCGGACTCGCTCGCGGCCGCGGGACTCGCGGGCACCGTCGACGCACCCATCCTCTTGGTTCCTCGCATACCCCCGATGACCGACGAACAACTACGCGGCCAAGCGCCCTGGAGCGATCCGTTCGGAGGCGGCGACGACCCGGTCCGAGCCGAGATCGACCGGCTCCTGGGATGCCCCGTCCAAGAAGGGCTGCCTGACCGTGTCCGCATCTACATCGCTGGTGGGGTCAACTCCGTCAGCGACGCCTACTACTGGTCCCTTGCACTGGGCCCCTGCTTCGAAGAGCGGCACATCCAGCGGTTCGACGGTGTCCACCGCTTCGACACAGCCGCGCAGATGGCCGAGGTGGTTGTCGCTGGCCGAAGCAGCTTCGACGTGTTCCTGGCCAACGGGTTCACGTTTCCTGACGCGCTCGCGGCCTCGCCGCGCGCGGCGGCCACACGCACGCCCACCCTGCTGACTCCGCCCGGCCTGGACGCCGACGGAACCCTCAACGATTCCGTGGAAGCGTTCCTGCAACGCCACAGCGCACGGATCCAGCGACTCTACGTGCTCGGAGGCCGAAACTCGGTCGACGACGCGATCATCAGCCGCATCCAGCAGCAGTACGCGATCACGGTTGAACGCATCGCAGGGACCGACCGCTACGAGACCGCAAGTGCAGTCGCACGCCGATTCTTCACCAACCCGACATCGGCGGTCCTCGCCACCGGGCACAACTGGGCAGACGCCGTGACCGCAGGATCCCTTGGGACCCTCGCAGCCGGATCGGGGCTACCGCTGCTGCTCACGACATCGAACACCTCGACCCTGCACGCCAGCACATCCACCTATCTCGGTGACCACACGAGCCTCACCTCGGCCTATATGGCAGGTGGCAGAGGCACCATCGACCACGCCGCATTCCTCAAGGCGGAAGCCCTCGTCAACTAGGACACATGACAAAAGGTATCTCCATGACGCGACACGCCAACGTGGCCATCGCCGCAGCCTTCACCCTCCTCCTGATCGCTGCCACCGCCACCGACCTGCGCTGGGACTACGCGGTGCCCTTTAGGGCTGGTCTGCCAAGCCCGCAGAGTCATCAGAACGCGGAACGTCCGGCCGTGGTAGCGATGGTGGACGACAGTTCCTTCGACGCCACCGTAGCGGCCTACGGGCTGAACTCGCTGCAGCGTCCCAACTTCGATGAACATGTCCTGGTGTATGTCACCATGGTGTACGGATCGTGCGCTCCATCACCCGAGGGCGTCAGTCTTGAGGGAGGTGACGTGCTGATCCACCTGACCGCGATCGATCCCGACGCGGTCTGCCCCCAGGCAATGGGTGTTATTGACGGAGCCGTCCGTCTGTGGCGGGCTGATCTGCCTGCCGGCGAGGTCCCGGTCCGGGTGGCCAGAGCGGATGGGACCGTATGGGTCGAAGGCACGATCCCCAATGGGCCGGCACTCGCGGCAACAGGCACCCGGCCAAAGCCGCTCGCAACCACGGCCGTGGGGATGCTGGCGCTCGGCTTCGCCCTGCTTCGCACCACCCCGCGGCCCCCGTATCCCCATGTCGGCCGAGCCGGAGGTGACACCTGATCGTCAGCACAAGGGAGGCACCGGCTGCCGGGCGTCAGCCGGTGCTACACGACGACGAAGATCTCCCTGGAGAGCTACCCCGGCGGCAACAAGCTGCCCGATCCCGTCGGGCTTGCCGCCGAAGCGCCCGGTGGAGTACCTCGATTGGCGGACACCCTGAGACCGGCCGGCCTGGCGGGGTGCGTTCGGTCGATGGCCTCACGTTGCTAATGCCGAGGAACAACCGGCTGGCTGCGGAACGCGCACGACGATCCACTCGACCACCGACGCCTACATGCAGAGCGTTACGCAGATCCGACATGGCTCCCTGCTCGGCGGGCGCCAGGCCGTCGGCAGACGCGCGTACGAACAACTCGACCAGGCGGTCCGCTCATGACAACACGTAAGGCGACAATTGTCGCCTTGGCCTCCGTCGTCGGTCTGCGGCTCGGACCCGCCGTCGCGTCCGCCCAGACCGAACAGGCGGTGCCCCACACCATCGTGGTGGATGCGGACGCCCCACCCGACCCCGACGAAGTACGAAGCCGCAGCAACCCCGTGGACCTCGCGTCCACCCAGGCCGAACTTGACCAGCTGTGGATCGACTTCGCCTTCTCATACGATGGGACCGTTTCATCCTCCGACCCACCCGACGCCTGGCGCGACGTGCCGCCGATCGATCTGGACACCCATGTGGCGATCGGTTGTGTGTGCCCCGCCGTTCTGGAAGGCGTCTTCTCGGACGGGGAACGCCTGGTCGTGAGTATCGGGCCGGCGGCATCCTCCGGGTCGACCATGGACATTCGTGTCCGGCGGGTCCTGCTTGCCGTGCCGCGCACCGCACTGCCGGGTTCCTCGTTTGATCTGGTGTATCGGGAGGAGGGACAGGAGTGGCCGCCGGTTTCGGTCACGGTGACCGGCGAGGCCGGCCCTGAGTTGGCCGCCACCGGCCCCCGACTGCTCGCACCCGCCGCCATTGCCCTGCTGCTGACCGGGACCGCGATGGTGGTCCTCGTCCGGCCCCGCCGCGGCCGCTCATGAACACCCCACGACACTCTGTCGTCGTCGCGCTGGTGGCCGGGATCCTGCTGGGCCCGGCCGCTGCCGGTGCCCAGACCGAACAGCCCGTGGCCCACACCATCGTGACCGACGTGACCAGCCCACCCGACCCCGTTCAGATCCGCACCTGGCGCAACCCGGTCGACCTCGCCTCCACCCAGGCCGAACTCGACCAACTCTGGCTGGACTTCGCCTTCGCCTACGTCGGCGGCGGTCTATCGTCGGACCCCCCGGATGCGTGGCGGAGCGTGCCGCCTCCACCCGTCAATCTGGACACCCACGTCGCCATCGGATGTGTCTGTGATGTGGTACCGGAGGGTCTGTCCACCGACGGCCGGGGCCGGTTGTTCGTGAACGTGAGCCCTCCGGGGATGAATGGCGGGAACACCGGTATCAGCACTCGCCGTATCCTGTTGACCGTGCCGCGCCATGCCCTCCCGGGACAGTCGTTCCAACTCATCTACCGCGAGGACGACAAGACCTGGCCTGTCGTGTCGATCACGGTCACCGGGCCAGCGGGTCCTGAACTGGCTGCCACCGGCCCCCCGCCGCTCGCCACCGCCGCCATCGCGTTGCTGCTGACCGGCGCCGCGATGGTGGTGCTCGCCCGGCCTCGCTGCGGCCGCCCGTGAACCCCACACGACACCATGCGGCCGTCGTCGCGCTGGTCGTCAGCCTGGCCGCCGGCTGGGTCATCCCGACGCCTGGCTGGTCAGACGAGTCCTCGGGGCCCGACGAAGGTTCGTCGGGCGCCCTACGGATCGTGTGCCCGTCAGTCCCGTACCGAGCCCTGGACGACCAGATCGAACTCCTCGGCGAATCCGGCGCCAGCGACCCGGTGGAGGTCGTCGACCTCGACCGCGGAGTCGTCGTCGCGCGGCACGCACTCATGAACGACGATGCCTTCCGGATGTCGGTGCCGCTTGCTCCGTATCGAGTCAACCGTCTGGCCGCCCGCACGGTTTCGACCGATGGCACCCGGACTGTCGTCGAGTTGCCTGCGATCACCCAAGGCGAGCCGTTCGAGCCTGGTGTCATCCACATCAAGCTCCGATCGGTCGACCTGCTCGAGACCGTTCTGGCTCGCCATAGCGCGACCCTCGAGGACGCAACCCAGATGTTCGGTTCCCGCGATCCGAGCCTGGCGCGCTGGTACAGCGTGCGTGTGACCGACGGGTCCGAGTACGAACGGGTCCTCGAGTACCAGGCGGACCCTGACGTGCTCGCCGCCAACCTCGCCTTCCTCGTGTCTCAAGCGGCCGCCACGGACGCCGAGTCCACGGCGGCGACGCCTTGGTGTCGGCAACCTCCCGGCGACACCTTCGAGTCGCCCAACGACCTGACCATCCGGGAATTCGAGCGGCGAATGTCCGCGGGCGGATCACCGGGCCCGTGGGACCACGGGAGCCCGAGGATCGTGAGGCACGGTGCGCTTGCCGATGTCATCGTTGCCTCGGCGAACCCTCCGCCGCACGACTTCATTGCCCCCATCCTGGCCGTCGACGGGGACTGTGACCCACCGCTTCCGCCCCCCGTCGATGCCGCGCTGACACAGGCGTACGGCCCCCACAACTCCACCATCACCCCGATCATCTTCGGCGGACCGACGTCGGTCGACGACTGTGTGGCAAGGACTCTGCAGGAGCGTTACGGCTACGAGCCCAATGTGGCACGGTTCGCAGGCGCCGAGCGGTGTGCCACCTCGGTCGCGGCCGTGGCAGATTCGACGGCCTCCAATGTGGTCCTGGCCGGCGGTGCGGCGCTTGCCGACGCCGCCGCAGCCGCTGCAGTGGCACGTCAGCCGAACTGGGCCCTGCTGCTCACTGGCCCACGGCTCTGTCCCGAGGCCATCGCCTGGCTGCAGACCCGGGCCGGGCACCTGCAGCGCCTCGTGGTCGCAGGTGGCAAACGGTCGGTCTCCGAGGACGTCGTCCGTGCTGCGCATGACGTTGGCGCGTTCACCGCCCCCGCGGAGCGCTACGGCGGGGCCACGCGCTTACAGACCGCGGTCCGCCTCGCCGAGGCCCTGTTCACCGTGGACCCCCGGCTCATCCATCTGGTCCACAGCCAGGACACGCTGGGCGCGGCCCTGTCCCGCCAGGCGAGTCTCGAGAACGGCCCAGTCATCTACTTCGGGGCCCTTCCGCTCGACGGCGAGATCAAACGGTATGTCGACGCACACATCCACCGTGGCGGCGGCATCCACCTGTTCGGGCACGCGGACTTCGTGACGCCACGGCTCGAGATCGAATGGCTGCACTACCGCAGCCGTGTGACGTGACCCACAGGCACCTCAGTGGTGAACCTCCGGCCAGCAAGGGCCGCAACGTGGCGGTCGTGAACGGCTTGGGGGACAGGACCGCACACAGATGCACACCTGCGGAACGGACAAGGCTCAAGCCTGGCCGCCAGCTCCCGGTGGTCAGATGGTGGTCATGAAATGCAGAAACCCCCGAATTCAGGGGTTCTGCTAGTAGCGGGGGCAGGATTTGAACCTGCGACCTCCGGGTTATGAGCCCCGAAGAGCTCATCCCACCCCGGACCAGCCGACCTCAGAATATGCCGCTGACCAGCCCGAACGCGGATCCGGCATCCCTGGCGGTCCCAGCCCGGACCGGTGCATCTACGGAATCCTGGCACCCATTGGGCACCCAAGGTGGACGTTCACGTGTCCGCCTGCCGTTGGGCGGCGGAGCAGCGGCGCTGGGGCCCTGTGGCTAGTGCCGACCTCGACGACCAGACCACGCCCGAGCCCGACGGCTCCATCAAGGCCCCCCGCCCCGGCGCATTGGCGACGCGGCCTCACGGCAATCGGTGAGTGGGCAGTCGTCGCCACGTGGTGGACGGCGCCCTGCACTCTGGGGACCCGGAGAGCCGCGAACCGCTCACCGGGCGCGGAGGCCCAGAGCCGACGCGCACGCCTGTGCCGAGATGTCACACGAGCGCCCTATACAGGCCTGGGGCCCCGCGCCTGCCGTGCATCACAGCCATTCGCCGGAAACTGACTGAGGGAACAGCAAACCGTGACGCTGATCGTTGCCATCATCGTAGGCACGTTCGGCACGCGCCGGTTCGCCGCGCCGAAGGACGCGGCTCGCGGTCGCGTCGGGATGTCGCGGGTGCCTGCAGCACGCGCCACACGTCGCGCTGGTCAGGGTGTTCGAGTAGGAAGTCCTACGCGGCCTGTTCGAGAAGCGAGCTGACAGCTCTGACCGTCGCAAGCTCCTGCTCGACCCGGTAGCCCCGCTCCAGGCATGCTTGGGCAAGCCTGCCAGCCGGGCCGCTGCTCGCTGCAATGAGCCCGCGAATCGACTCGCTGTCCTCTGGCCACGGCCTGCCGACAGGGTGAGGCTGCTCGCCGATGTCGATCAGTTCGGCGTCGGGAACGACCCTGAGCAAATGCTCGGCGATGCGGACCCCGCCGAAGTCGGCGTCGGGGACGATGAGCACCCGGTGCGCCTCTCCAGTGAGCTGACCGATCAGGTCGAGCGCGTGCCGGGAGGGCAAGCCGGCGGTGTAGATGATGATCAGGTCCTTGAACCGGTCGCTGAGCGCCTCGGCAGCCTGAAGGTTCTCCACGATCACGACGATGTGAGGTCCGCCGTCATGCTGCAGCGTCAGATCGCGCTGATCAGCGCGCAGTTGGATCGGCCCATCCAGGGGCCCTAGCGGAACCTGTTGGCCGTCAACGTTGGCGGCGACCGGGCCGGCCACCCCCACCCGCGAGCTTCGGCGAACCCCGAGTTGTTCGAGCACGTTTACGGGCACGCCGGCCGCCGCGAGGATCTGCGTGACGTCGTCGCGCTGTTTCGTGTCTCCGAAGTGGGTCTGGGAGAACGCGCGCGGGCCGGCGTGCATGACGCCGGCGACGAGGTCCTCCGCCGCGGCCACCAGCACGGGCAGCGTCGCGGTGAACTGCCGGTCGCGCAGCGCGCCCGCGAGCGCGCCGCACAGCGACTCAACGTCGTCTGCTGCCGTGGCGGCACGTGCGGTCCATGCGTCCGCATCCTCGACGCGCTGATCGGCGCGATCCTGTCGCAGATGTCGGTAGTGCTCGGTCAGTTCCCACCGCCGGGGACGCTCGATTCGAAGATCCATTACTGAGCAGCGCAGCCGAACCACGCCCGTTCGGATCAGCTGCAGCGTCGTCGGCCAGGCCTGCCCACCCAGCTCGTCTTCGATCGTGGTCCATCGTCGACTGTCAGCGCCGAGCACGAACGTCTCACCGGCAGCCGCGATCGCGGCATCGGGGTCGCCGCTGACCGCGTTGGCGACCAGGTCGACACGTGTGACTTTGCGACGCCGTCCGCTCTGGGTTCGGACCGGAACGAGTTCGCCGTCGTCGGTGCGGCGTATCTGCTCGACGAGCATCGCTGTCACACCATCGGGCAGGTCGACGATCGGAACTTCGGTAGTTGCCTCCGAGCTCATAGGACTGGCCTTCCGATCGCGGTGGTGTCGACGGCCAGCTCGCGGCGGCGGCGGTCGGGCTCGAAGCCGTACAGCCGGGTCGGCTGGTTGAGCACGTCGGACTCGGTGGAGTGCACGAAGTACAGGATCTCGCCGCAGACACGCGCGGCATCGTCCAACACGGAGTCCTGACAGGTGCCGAGCACGGTTATTCCATGGGTGCCGGCAGCGCGTTGCAGCGCGGACATGACGTCACGTCGGTGCTGATCGCCGAGGCTGTCGCCGAGCTCGTCGAGGATCAGCACTTGCCCGCGTGACACCGTCCCGCCTGCGGAGGCGAGCAGTGCGGCCAGTACCAGGTGGATGGTGAACAACTTCTCGCGGGCGGTGTTGATCTGTTCGGTGTAGGCGACGAGGTCCCCGTCGGAGCGTCGCCGCCAACGCGGGGTGACCGACCAACTCCAGGTGTCCTCAGGGTCGGCGGGTCGGATCGCGCTGATCAGCAGGTCGGCGCCGAACCCCTCAGCGTCGCGATCGAGTTCGTCGAGCTTGGTGCTGATCGCCTTCAGCGCCCGTTCGATCGTCTCTTCGATGGCGTCCTGGACGACTTCGAGCTGTTCGCGGATGTCGCCGAGCTCCCGCTCGACCGTCTCGAGCTGCAGTGCCCGCGACTCGCGATCTTCGCGGATGCGGGCTTCGGCGATCTCGTCTTGTTCATGGGTGGTGTCCAGCCAGTCGCCGAGCGCGTCGGCGAGCTTGTCGAACGTCGAGTCGTTGCGTTCACCTTCGACATCGTCCTCGCCCGTGCCGAACCGGTCGCGTAGCGCCGAGCGGATCTCGCGGGTCGGAGCGCCTTCGCCGTCGTTGGTCAGGTCCAGTTTGACCTGGACGTCCTGCAGCTTGCCGTTGGCCGAGGTCCGTAACCGGGAGCGGCTGAGCGTCTCCTGGGCAACCAGTTGGTGGGCTTCGGCCTCATCGCCGGTCCAGCGGCGCTTCCAGTAGTCAATGCGCAGCTCACCGCGTGCCTTGCTCAGCTCGCGCACCGCCGCCGCGGCTTCTGAGACCTTCTCCGCGAAGTGCTTGACCTTGAACTCCTGACTGCTGATCTCGCCCGTCAGCCCACGGATCGCGGTCCTCGCCTCGATCAGCTCGTCGCTCGCCTTGGTGAGGGCTTCACCGGCGGCGGATTCTTCGTCTTGGGCCTTCGCGATCTTCTCGACGAGCCCTCCGATCTCACGGTTGATCTCGGCGACGCGTGCTGCGGCTTGCCCCCAGCGGAGCCGGCGGTCCGCCTCTTCGAGCTGCTGCTTCGCTTGCTGCAGGTCAGTCAGTGTCGCCTTGGCGAGTTCTTCGGTCTCCACGAGGGCGGCGTCGGCTACATGGATGTTGGCCTCCCGTCCGGTGTTGGGCGTATCGAACCCGCCGACCAGATGAACTCCGAGGTCTTCGGCAGCCACGGTCATGTCGCCGGTGCCGATGAGTTGCTGCTCAAGGGCCGAGAGCAACCGGCCCGCCTCCGCGGGCGCGTCATCGATGCCTGCCGGCATCTTGCTGGCTGGGGCACTCACGAGCACTGCACCCGGAAGCGTCTTGGCCGTGGCGATCGCGGCCTGACGATCGGCGTGGGCAACCACGATCGCGTCCTGCAGAGGCTGTAGCCGTGCTTCCCACTGGTGGCGCTGAGCGTCATCCAGCGTGATCGCGTCCAGCAGCCGCTGTGCCTCGATGCCCTGCTGGCGCAGTTGCACAATCAGCCTGCCAGCCACACCCGCGGGTTCGCCCCGCTGAGCGGCCTCCAGCGTGCCGGCGGCTTGCTTCACGAGCGACCGGGCAACGGCATGGTCGCCCCCGGCGACCTCATGTAGTTCGGCAGCAGCCCGGGCCTGTTGTTCGAGCGTGGGGATGTCGGTGCTCTCGGAGCGGGCGGCGTCGCCTGCGCATCTACCACGTTCTTCTTCGAGATGCTTCTTCTGGAACTGCAGTCCTTGGACAACACGCAGCTTGGCTTCGAACTCCTCCCGCGCGAGCTTGTGCTGGCGTTCGGCCTCCCCGGTGGTGTCTTCCCGCTCGGCTTGTGCCTGCAACTCCTCCAGCTGCTTCCTCGCCTTGGCGACCTCCTCCTTGGCGTCGTTCAGTTCGACACGGGCGAGCGGGAGTTCCTCGTCATCGATCTCCCTGGCGCGGTCGAGCACCTCGACCAGGCCGACAGCGTCATAGCGGCGACGGAAGTCACGGGCGTCAGCCAACAACTCGCGGGCTCGGTTGCGGGCGACGACCTGGTCCAACTGCTCCTGCTCACGCTGATAGGCGTCGCCGAACCTTGTCTTCATATCGACGTACTTGTCCGCGTGGTCGGCCAGCCGCTTTCGGACTTCGACGTCGTGGCTGAGCATCTCGGCCTTGCCGGTCAGCTCGATCAGCGCCTGACCAATCTCCTCGGGGCGGAACTCCCCTGCAGAGGTGTGCAGCAGAGACGGGCCGGGGTTCATCTTCCCGCGTTTCTGCACCCATGCCAGACACCGCGGCGTGTTGCCGTACAGCGTCGTCGGGTAGGTGGAGGAGCCGAGTGTGGACGAGTCGGAGGCGACCCCCGACCAGACCTTGTCGGCCTGTGCGTGCCGGCGGACGTCGGACTCCCCGTCGACGAGGTGAACGCCTTCGGCCCACTTGACCCTCAGATACGGGGCGTTGCCGTTGATCCGCAACCACACGGTGACGGGGGTCCGGTCGGGTTGGGTGAACACGCCTACGACGTAGCCGTGATCGGTGGAGGCGTAGTCGTTGGTTCGAAGTCCTGCGGCGGTCGGGGAGAACAGCAAGTCAGCGGCGGCGGTGCCGCCGGATGCGAGCCGCCACTGGGGGTCGCCGAGCAGGAGGCTGACGGCCGCCAGCCACGTGGTCTTGCCCGAGCCGTTGGAGTCCCGTCGGGGTCCGCGGCCATGTACGGCCACGAACGTGCCGGGGATCAACTGAATGGGGTGGCTGGTGAGCCGTCCGATGTGGAACGTCTGGGTGACGGTCAGCTGCCGGTCACCGATCAGACCCAGCGGTGGGTTCCCGCCAACCTGTTCATCGGCGAACAGCTGTGGCGTGTCGGTGGTGCTCATCGTCTCCTCCTACGCGGCGGTGGTGGTTCGGCGTCGACGGATGACGTCGGCGAGCATCGAATCGGGTGCTGCCAGCAGCACGAGGTTCTCCCACAGCAGACTGTTGCGGGCGGGGGTAAGCCGCAGAAACTGCGGGCCGGGCACGGGGGTGGCGCGGTGTCCGCGCTTGAGGATCCCGGCGTCGCGTAGCCGTCGTAGCGACTCATTGATGGCCTTGGCGGTCAGGTGCGGGTTCGACCATTCGGCGCTGAGCTTGTCGGTGTTGAACTCGATCGCGTCCGACCAGGCTTGCCCGCCAGTCCTACCGCGGGCGCGGGGGATGGCGATGCAGTGCAGTAGCACGAGGCTGAGGACGGCACGGTCTTGTTCGCACAGCTGGCCTATGGCGCGTTCGGTCAGTTCGTCTGAGACATCGTCGGCGTAGCCGGAGGTGTAGCCGCCTTCGACGTCGAGCAGGACACGTCCGACCTGGTCGAGCTCATCGGCGACGACCGCCTTCAAGGCTGGGTCATACAGCGCTTGGTACTGCCCGGGATCGACAGGTTCGTCGGAGCTTTCCACGGCCGTGATCGCGGCAGCGACGGCCTCACGGGCGGTGGGGCCAAGCCGCTCGATCCGTCGACTCACTGATCGACCTCCTCGACGTCTCGCTGATCGTCATGCCCGTCGTCGTTGCCGGGGCCAGCAGCGCTGGGGAGCCGATCGTGGATGCGGCGGAACCCAGAGACCTGCGCGGGCGTGAACGCGGCGACGGTAGGGCCGAGCCGCAGGATGCCACCGTCGATGTCGACCAGCCCGGCGCTGGCAAGCAAGTTGATCAGCGACCCCTTCGCCCAAGCGTGGGACATGCCGGCCTTCTCGGCAGCGTTGACGACCTCGTCGAGGGTGACGGCCTGGCCGGGGTAGGGCGTTGCGGACGAATCAGGCCAGCACATGCCCAGCGCAGCGGCAAACGCCACCGCCAGCGACCAAGAGGCGACCGGACCGACGATCAATTCCTGATCAATCACCGGTCGGGTCTCGTCGGTCCAGCCGACGGCGACGTGCCTCTGACTGTCGGGGGTGATGATGATCAGTCGGCGTCCGGCCTGCTGCAGCAGCGCAGTCAAGGCGGCCACGTCGACCGTGCTGGCGGGCAGGGTGTGCCGGGCGCGTAGCGCTGCGGCGGCTGTGCGGGCAGGCATCTGTTCAGGACGCATCGGCGGCCTCCTGGCTGATGGTCTGTTGCTCGCCGTCGCCATGTTCGGCGGGGATGTCGGGCCGCTCGGCGTACAGGCTGGTGGGTGACCGAAGTGTCGGTTCGGCCTCTCGAGAGACGAGCACCGCGTCACTGGTCTCGATTGTGTAGTGCTGCTCACGGTCGACGTCCAGCGCGGCCAGGTCGGCGAGCGCCTCGGCGGTACCCCGCCAACCGGCGCTGATCATCCAACCGGTCAGATCAGCCTCATCGCGGCCGTCGAGCAGCTGTTCAGCCCGCTGGATACGCCGTTCGGTCCGCTCGGCCCGGCGCGCTTCAGCTGCGGCAAGCGGGTCAGTCTCCTCGGACGGCGCAGGTTCGGGTGGCCGGATCCGGCGGCTGCTCTTGGGCTTGGACTCAGCGAGGTGCTCTGCCATCTCGGTCGTGTCGAAGTGCAAGCTGGGGGCGTCGAAGACAACACCGTCGAACACCGCAGCGAGCTGTTCGATGGTGGCGGACTTCGCGGCGGCGAAGTAGGCCTCAGGTTCGAGCACGGAGAAGTCGCGCGTCTCACCGCCATCGTCGTAGACGCGCTGGACGAGGTTCTGGACGGCGTCGAAGTAGCGTTGGGCAGCCCCGATGAGCTTGACCGCTGCGTGATCGAGGTCGGGCGCATGTTCAGTGACCAGGCCGTTGACCTCACGCACTTCCCGCAGCAGGTCGCCGTGATCGTGCAGCCGCCTCTCGCCCAACAGGACGCTGAGTGGCGCGGAAACGGTGAGCAGTTCGAGTTCGTCGGCGAAGACAGTGAGCAGCCCCGTGAGCTTTCGGATCTCGGCGGCGACCGTGTCCCGATCGATGAAGTCACCCTTCAGGAGCCGCCGGGTGCGGTCCAGCAGAGTGCGCAGCTCATCCATGCCGCCGCGTTCTTGCAGCCGTTCGTAGACGAGTAGGCCGACGGCCGAGATGGAGTTGAGTCGGTACCGCTGCTCGTGCTTGCGCCCGTGGAAGGTGTTGAGCATCCCCATCTCAACGAACAGGTTCAGCCGCGATTCGAGGAGGTCCTCGTCGACCGCGCCGTTGGTTCGGCCTGCGATCTGGGCGCGGGAGAGACCGCCGGTGGTGTCGCCCTTCATGAAGGCCTCGACGACCTTGGTGGCAACCTCCAACAGAGCGGGATCGTCGATCGCGGCGCCCTTGTTCTGGGCGACAGGGGCAAGCAGCGCCCGCAGCCGGCTCGCGAACTGGCTGCGGGTCGTGTCGGCGTCGCTGCTCATGGGCCTCAGAATCTTGGCGACTGCGAGCGTGTCGCCGTCATGACACACCGCAAGTGTCGTTCAGGATGCCGGATGGGTGTGACACGCGGTCGAGATTCGACGAGAGTTGTCCACGGCGGCTGTAGAGCCGGCATGTCGTCGATGGCGTGGGGTCTCTAGCCGGGTGGCGGTGATCCGGCGGTCGAATGTCCTCGACGCTGTTGTCAACAACCTGTACTATCGGCATGTGTTCAAGGATGTGATCTAAGGTGTGATTATGGCTGTTGTCTCGGAACGGCGGATCGAGCTGCAGGCCCACGATTGGGTCGCCCGGGCCCCGCTGCCCGAGGTCGTCGCTTACCTGCGCGAGGTTCTGACCCCTCGTCTGACTGCGGTGCTGGGCGGCGTACGGGAGACCCGGGCCACCCGCGAATGGGCCGACGGCCTGCGTGAACCGTCCGCGGCGACCCAAGCTCGGCTGCGGGCCGCAGCGCAGGTCGCCAGGATCGTCGAAGCGACCTTCGATGCGGCAACAGTGCAGTCGTGGATCCAGGGCATGGACCCGATGCTGGATGACCAGTCGCCGCTCTGGGTGCTGCGCCACGCCGAGGACGAGGACGACCTGCGACGCGTGCTGCAGTCCGCACGGCGGTTCGTTATCCAGTGACCGAGGTCCACCCGAACGTCGAGCAGCGCGCCGGCATCGACGTCGTGCGGGTCGGCCGCAAACCGGACCCGCTCGCATTCGTGCCGATGCAGCATCAGACCTGGGCCGGCCGGTTCGACGACCCCGACCGGCTGTGGCGCACCCTGTACACGGCCAGCGACGAGCACGGTGCGTGGCTCGAGGTCCTCGGCCGGTTCCGCGCCCACCCCGATACCCAGGCCGCCCTCGACGACATCATCGAGGAGCCCGGCGACGCGGCACCCATCCCGGCCGGCACCGTGTCGCTGGCGTGGCTGGCCACCCGCGCCATCGGCCACGCCAAGGTCATGGCCCGTGTCGCCGACCTCGCCTCCGCCGACACCCTTCGCTGGCTCGACCTCCGCCCCACCCTGCGCCCGATGCTCGACAGCCTCGGCGTCGAGGACATCGACCTGTCCGTCGCCACCGGCCAGCACCGCCTGATCACCCAGACGATCGCCCGCGAACTGCGCCTGCACGCCGACGCCGACGCGATCCAGTACCCGTCACGCTACGGCGCACCCACGACCTGCTACGCACTGTTCGAAACCGCCGGCGAGCTCCCCCTGATCGAACCCACCGCCCCAGCAGCAGGAGTCGACCTCAAGAGCGAAGCCCTCACCGAGGCGATGGTGCTCCACGGCCTGCAGTGGGAGGAGTAGCCCACAGGCAGCTCCAGCTCGTCCTGGGTCATCAGCAGCGCCGGGGGCGCACCCGCTGGCATGCGCCGACCTATGTCGCCGGGGCGTCACCCCGGCGGGCCCATCCGTACCGTCGGCCGGTTCACCGAACCAAGGAGACCCGGTGAAGGGCTACATCACCCGCAAGAACAACAACTGGTACGTCGTCATCTACGAAGGGCTCGACCCAACCACTGGAAAGGAACGCCGACGGTGGCACCCGGCCGGCCCCGACCGAAACGAAGCCGAGCGGCTTGCTCAGGAACTCGGCGCCGAGGCCGCTGCACAGGGTGCGGTACGCAGCCGGCTGACCCTGGCACGTCACGTCGAGCAGACCTGGCTGCCCCGCAAGGCACGCCAGCTACGGCCCGTCACCCTCGACGGCTACCTCCGCCAGCTGCGCCTGTACATCCTGCCCGACCTCGGACCCATCCCGCTTCGATCGCTCCGAACCGAAGCCATCGAAGCGCTGTACGAGCATCTGCTCACCGCAGGCCGGGCGGACAGAACAGGCGGGCTGTCCACCAAGTCCGTCCTCGAAGTCCACGTCCTGCTGCGCCAGATCCTCGACGACGCCGTCACCCGCGGCCTGCTGACAATGAACCCCGCAAGACAGGCCATGCCGCCACGGCACGTTCGTGATCAGCACCGGCGACGGATGGCCTGGACCGCACGCGAGCTGTCCAACTTCCTCGCGGCGATGGCCGAGCACCGCCACCACCACACCTGGTGGCTGGCAGCTCACACCGGCATGCGCCGCTCCGAACTCGCCGGGCTGCAGTGGCGCGACATCGACCTGGACCGTCAGCGCCTGTCGATCACCCGCACGATCGTGGCAGTCAACGGCCGCATGGAGCCTTCCAACGGCAAGACCGCCAACGCCGCCCGGACCATCGACCTCGACGACCGCACCGTCGGCGTCCTCGCCCGCTGGCGTCAAGAACACGCCGACCATTTCGGAGGTCACGACCCGGAGCGTGGCCTGGTCGTGCGTGACGATGGCCAGACGGTCAACCCGCAGACCCTGTCACAAGGCTTCGACCGAGCCGTCGTCAAGACTGGGTTGCCCAAGCTGAGCCTGCACGGCCTGCGACACACGCATGCGACCCTGCTGCAGTCTCAAGGCCGGTGTGCCGCTGAAGGTCGTGTCCGAACGGTTGGGGCACTCGACCCCAGCGTTCACGATGGCGACCTACCAGCACGTCCTGCCCCGGCATGCAGGCCCAGGCCGCCGCGACCTTCGCCAACCTCCTCGAAGAACCCGAGGAGTGAGCGTTCTACCGGAAACCGGCCGGTAGAAGAACCGGTAGAAAAAAATCGGGCCGCCCGAAAGGCGGTCCGATTCAGTATCGGGGGCAGGATTTGAACCTGCGACCTCCGGGTTATGAGAATGTGCCGCTGACCAGCACGGACACCTTGGTGAGGTCCGGCGGCGTCCGCCTTGGTCCGTGTCGCTCCCCAGGAAGATGGCGACCACACGTCTACCATGATCGGCTGCCGTCCCGTGCATGGTCTTGCAGTTGTGGTGCCGTCTTCATGGTCGTGCCGCGCCACGCCGCAGGTCAGTGCAACTTCCTGCCACCGCACACTGGCGGGACCGCCGCATCCACCGGCTATGTCGTCGAAGCGTCGCCGGCGACAAGCGTTGGGTCAGGTCATGCCGAGACGATCTGCTCGATGAGCCGGTTCGCCCATTCCACAGCTGCGTCGATGTCCTCGGTGACGTCTGCTTCGACTCCTTCGCGTTCGCGTGCGTACCGCAGGGCCCAGCCGGTTCGGGCAGTCACGTGGGGAGGCCAGGGGTGCATCTGTCGTGCGGCGAACAGCCGCTCACAGGCCTCACGTACCTGGGCCATCTGTCCGTCGGGCAGATCCCGCCGGATGAGTTGCAGGTCGACGAGATCGTGAGCGCGGTCGTTGATCCACTCGTCGGTATCCGGGGCCGTGCAGGCATGCAGCTTCTGAGCGACCTGGGTCGGCAGCGGCAGCACCGGAACAGGATCCGGCTCGGGCAGGCCGACGGCAGCGAAGATCGCGGCGCCCTCGGCGCTGGTGATGGCCTCGGTGCCTGCGAGCCCACCCGCCTCCTCGACCGCGACCTCCAGTTGCACTGTGCCGAACGACCGTCCCTGGAAGGACAGCTTCACGTCCAGCCGATGCGGCCGGTAGGCGCTTGGAACGGGCGCCTCGATAACGCCCTTGTCGATGACCCGTCCACTGAATCCGGCCCAGCCTTCATCCAGGGCCTGTTCCAGATGGCCAATGAGATCGTCCAGCCTGTGGGTCCGTACCGCATCCAGATCCGTCGAGGCTCGCGTGGCGGCGATCCCGTACCGAATCTCCAGGCTACGTCCACCCTTGACCACGGTGTGGGAGTCGACCAGCATCTGTGCGACGACGAGAGCGGCCACGTGCCGGCGCACGGGACCGAAACTGATGGCGGCAGCTTCGCAGTGGTTGCGCAGCCGGGCTTCCAGCGAGTTCAGGTTGGATGGTGCTCCGTCAGCCATCGGCATGCTCCAACTGCTCAAGCAGGCCAGCGATGTCGCGCCGGCGCACCAGACCCTCGACAACCGCCTCGTGTGCGGCCTCGACCAGCCGGGACTGCATGACCAGCCCGCGGCAGTCCAAAAGTGCCCTGGCCACCGTGGTCGAAGGGATCGCCTCGTAGACCGTCTGGTCTGCATCGGGCAGGGTCCGGCGGATGATCTCGATTGCCGCCGGGGGATCAGAGCGTCTAACGCGCCGGGGCGTGGACACGCGGATGACGTTCGGGTTCGCGTTGGCCAGCCCGAACAGCGACAGCACGGCGTCATGCGACAGAACAGCGTCCTGTCCGACCCACAGCACCGCTTCCATGAACGGTGTGTACTCGGTCACGGGCACCTGGGGAAAGCGATACAACCCGTAGGACACCCCTTCGATCGCCCCCCGGGCCTTCATCTTCCCCAGATAGGACCGCGGCAGCCCAAGCGAAACCGCGTCACGTGTGGTCACAAAGCCGTGCTGGTTGACGGCAACCTCGAACAGCTGATCCCAGCGAACACCCGGCATGACCACCTCCTCCTGCAGGCAAAAGTTTATCGTTTTGGGAAAGTATTGACAACGAGCTTGCTGTGTTACTCACAGCATCTACCGGCCTACCCGGCGTGCCATCACCAGGCGGCCGCGGCGCAGCGGGGGTCTGTGACGTGAGCGGAGCTTGTCCGAGTGCGATGTTCCGGTCGGTGTCGAGACCGTGCAGGGCCGCGTTCACTGCAGCGCCCGTCGCCGTAGCCGTTTCAGTGGCGTGCGGCCCGGGCCTGCTGCGCTCTGGGGGGCAGGGGCGCATCGATGTGTCGGGCGAGGTCGTGGAAGTCCCGGTGGCCGGGCAGCCTTTCGAGGCTGTGGTGGACGAGTTTGCGGGCGGTCTGGTCGTCTCCCCGTCGGTGGGCGAGCTGGGCCTGCAGGAACATCCGTTCGGGGCCGGCCAGGGCACGGTGCTCCACGAGCCGGTCGAGCAGGGCCTCGTCCTCGGAGCCGCTGAGCCGGTCCAGCAGAATGGTGTGCCATTGCGCCAGCGCGCGGGCCCGGGCCTCACGGTCGCGTCCGGTTGATTTCGATCGGTGCCGCGGGCTGTCGGGTGCGCGGTCAGCGGCCTGGTCGAGGACGTCGAGGTAGCGCGTCGCGAAGGCCCTCCAGTGATCAGGGGCGTGCAGCATCCCCTCGACGACGTTGGCCAGCGAGGTCTCCTTGTCCGCGACACTGCCCCAGCCGTAGCGGGTCCATCCGTGTCCGGTCTCCCAGCGCAGCAGCTGGGGCGCGGCCTGGTTGACAAAGGTGGTGAACCCGTGCTGGTCGCGGACGGCGCGCCACAGCCCGGCGACCGCGTCCGAGACCACGAACCCGGCGGCCTGCATCGGATCTTCCGACCGGAAGTACTCGTTTCCCTGGGTTTCACAGGCGAGGTCAACCAGTAGTTCCAGCGCGGCAGCGGCGGTGTCGACGTCGTCGCCGGCCAGGGCTGCCTGGGCGTTGGCCGCGAGCCGTCGGAACGTGAACCGCCAGCGGGTCCGTTCCTTGGGCGACACCCGCCGGTCACCGGCCAGGTAGGCACCGGCGCGTGCGAGCGCGACGAACTCGCGGACCTCGTGGCGCACTGTGGCGGCGCTGGGCGGCGCGGGGTCCTGACGGGGCTGACCAGCGTGCCGATCGGGGTCGAGCTGGGCCTCGATGCGTTCGCGCATCGGTGCGGACCCGCGCCAGTACAGGGTCCAGAGGATCTTGCCGAGCTGGTCGGCATCGTGGTCGGCGAGCTTGGCGTGGAACTCGTCGCGATTCATCCGGTGGGCAGGCATGACGTGCACGCTACCCATGGATGCATGACGGGTGGCACCTCGCGGGTGGCACCTCGTACGGCAGGCCGTGCGGTGAGGTGTGGCGGACGGACGTGTTGTTGCGCACCACCCCGGGCGCTGGTCACTGGTGCGCATTGCGGTACGACTGCCAGAGGTCGGCGGGCAGTCGTCCGCGGTCGGACACGGCAAGCCCGGCCGCTCGCGCCCACGTCCGGACCTGTGCGGCGGTGGGGCCGCGATCGGGTTGTGGGTGGACCCGTTCGGGCGCAGCGACCGTTGCTGGCTGCGGTGGGGTCGTCATCCCGGACTGCGTCGGGGTGAAGCCCAACTGCTTGTAGCCGGGCAGTCGACGCCGGTACATCGCGGCAAGCATCGGCACACCGGCGTCGAGGTAGTCGTGTACCTCGGCGACGTCCTTGCCGGGATGATCGCGCAGGATCCTCCCGACGTACTGGGTGATGCGCTGCCGGGCCGAGATCGGGAAGGTGAGAAACAGCGTGTCGAGCTGAGGACAGTCGAACCCCTCACCGATGTAGCGGTCGGTGGCGATGAGCAGGTGCTGGCGGTCGTGGGCGAGCTGTTCGTGGACCGCGCGACGCGCTGTGGGCTTGAGGCTCCCGTACAGCACCAGCGGTTGAAGCCCACGACGGGACAGTCTGTCCGCGAGCAGCTCGACGTGTTCAGTTCGGCTGCTGAGGACCAGGCAGTTGCGCCCGGCACCGAACGCGTCCACCACATCCTGGCAGATCTGGTCGTTGCGTCGATCGTCTTCGACGAGCGCGGCGTTGATCAGCGCCAGCACCTCACCACGTGTCAACCCGTCGGTGGAGGTGTCGATGGCCAGCTGGGTGCGATGGACCTGCAGCCGACGGTCGAGGTCGCTGGCGCTGTGTGTCATGCGGTGCCGGATGGGTCCGCACTGCATCACCATGATGTCCTTGAGGCCGTCGGGCCGTTGCGGCGTCGCGGTCAGGCCCAGCCACCGGCGCGCATCGAGGTTGCGCACAGCTCGCTCCACGGTGGGGGCGGGAACGTGGTGGCACTCATCGATCACGACCAGTCCGTAGCCGTCGAGGAGTGCGGCCGCTTGCTCGTTGCGTGTCACGGTCTGGACCATCGCGATGTCCACGATCTTGGTCGGACGCTGCTTGCCGCCGCCGATCTGCCCGGCATCGACGCCCAGATGCGTGGCCAGTCGTTGCCGCCATTGGGCCAGCAGCGGCTTGCGGTCGACAAGCACGAGCGTTGGTGTGGCGTGGCGCGCAATCAAGGCACACGCCATGACGGTCTTGCCCGTGCCCGGCGGCGCCTCGAGCACCCCAAGCCCGTGACCGGACATCACCTGGACCGCCCGCTCCTGCGCATCGCGGAACTCACCTTGGAATGCCAGCTCGATCGGCACGGGCTCGGGTCGCTCATCGACGATCACGAGCCGGCTTCCCGCCTCCTCGACGATGGCGGTGGCCTGCTCCACCAGGCCGCGTGGCAGGTACAGGTACTCGAGGTCCTCGACATAGCAGCGGATGAACCGCGGTGTGGCGTGGTTGGACAACCTCAGGTTCTCGTTCTTGTGAAACGTCGGGTTGTGCAGGGTCGCAAGGTGCTTGAGCGTGGCGTACAGCCCGGGTGGGATGCCGGCCCGTCGGATGGCAAGCATCCCGGCCAGCCTCGCATCGATGGTCTCGGGTGGTGGTGGGTCCGGCCGGACCGCCGACCGGTACAGCCGGGTGTCGGGGCCGACCGCAACCGGCTGCAACGCGTCGGCGACCCGTTCGACCTCCGCCGGGGCCATCCGGGATAGCGAGCTGAGGAACACGAACTGATCCTCGACGGGCTCAAACGTCCGCGGGTCAACGAACACGGTGGTGCCGCGCTCGCGACGGCACTCGCCCTGCAGCGGCAGGGCGATCAGGTTCCCGAAGCCGCGGTCGGGCAGGTAGTCCTGGGACGGAAAGAACCGGTCGTAGCTGGCCAGATCGAGTTCGCCGCGTCGCGCCATCGCCTCACGCAGCAGCCCCGCCCCCACCGCTCGTGCCTGGGAGGCGCTGACCGCAGCGGTGAAAAACGTCCAGACGTGAGCGCCGTTGCCCGAGCGGGAGATCTCCACGGCGGTGGGTACGCCTGCGACCTCGGCCGCTTCGACGTAGGCCTGCGCGTCCAGCTGCCAGCTCGCCTTGTCGAAGTCGCACACCAGCAGCCGGCAGGTGTCGCCCACCAGCAGCGGGTACAGGCCAATCGTGTCCCGCCCCTCCAGATGGCCGCGAACGACCTCTTCGGTCAACGGCAGGTACTGGCGCTGGTCGCGTGGCGTGTTCCAGTTCCCACGGTGGGCGGGAGACCAGCCGCTTGTTCCCTTCGATGGGTTCTCCCAGCGGCGTGCGTAGACATCATCCCGACCGGCGAACAGCCTCCGGTACAGCGCGATCTTCGCCTCGCCTGATGACTCGTGGGTCACGGAAGCCGATGTTGGCAGGACCACAAGTTCGGGCTGCGACACCCGAGCAGGGTGGCGCGACCCGGTCGCTCTGGGCGCTGGTCCCGACGGGGACACCGCAGAGCCATCCGGCGGTGGCGAGCCCAGCGCTGCGATCTCGCGACGCAACTCGTCCAGCGCTTGCTGTTGCGCCGCGACCTGACGACGCAGCTGAGCGATCTCATCGTGATGATCACACCGCGGCGGGTGTTGGTCGCGACGGTCAATCGGCATCAGCAGACCTCGATCCCGCTGCGATCGCCAGTGCGGCCCGTGGGCAACCATATCGCTGGGTGGCGCCCATCTGTCCTCAACCGACAACCCCGGTCTCCGACCCGCATGGCCCCACCCTGAACCCCCAATCACCACCGTCAGCTACCTCGACGTTGCAACCTGGGCTTGGTCGTGCCGTGCATGGTCATGCAGCGCGGCCGGTCGGCCCGGCGGGTGGCGCCGTGGCCGGGGCATCACCCCGGCGAGCCGGCCCGTACGGTCGCGCGCTTCACCCGACAAGGAGAACAAGGTGAAGGGCTACATCACCCGCAAGGGCGACCGCTGGTACGTCGTCATCTACGAAGGGCTCGACCCCGCCACCGGCAAGGAACGCCGCCGCTGGCATCCCGCCGGTACCGACCGGACTGCCGCGGAAACCCTCCAGCGTCAGCTCGCCGCCGACGAGCACCACCGTCGCGGCACCGGACGCAGCCGCCTGACCCTGGCAGGCCACGTCGAACGGACCTGGCTGCCACGCAAGGCTCGCCAGCTACGACCGGTCACCCTGGACGGCTACATGCGGCAACTGCGCCTGTACATCCTGCCCGCACTCGGACACATCGCGTTGCGGTCGCTGCGGGTCGAACACATCGACGCACTGTACGAGCAGCTGCTGACCAGCGGCCGGGCTGATGGCACCGGCGGGCTGTCCAACAAGTCCGTGCTGGAGGTCCACGTGCTGCTGCGCCAGATCCTCGACGACGCCGTCGGCCGCGGGCTGCTGACCACCAACCCCGCCCGACAAGCCATCCCGCCACGACACCGGCGCGACCAGCACCAACGTCGCATGGCCTGGACCGCCAACGAACTCCGCAGCTTCCTGACCGCCACCGTCCAACACGTCCACCACCGCACGTTCTGGCTGGCTGCCCACACCGGCATGCGCCGCTCCGAACTTGCCGGGCTGCGGTGGCGCGACATCGACCTCGGCAATCGGCGGCTGTCGATCACCCGCACCATCGTTGCTGTGAACGGACACGCCACCGTGTCGAATGGCAAGACCCACAACGCCGCCCGCACCCTCGACCTTGACCCCGGAACCGTCCACCTGCTTCACGCGTGGCGCGACGACCACGCCGACCAGTACGGCGACCATGACCCCGAACGTGCCCTGATCGCCCGTCCCGGCGGCCAACCCGTCAACCCCCAGACCCTGTCCCAGTGCTTCGAGCGTGCCATCGCACGAACCACCCTGCCCAAGATCTCCCTGCACGGTCTCCGGCACACCCACGCCACCAGTTCCGACGGCGAGAACGCCAAGGTCGTGCAGGAGCGCCTCGGCCACCACTCCCACTCGTTCACCGCCGACACCTACCAGCACGTCATGCCCGGCATGGACGCCGCGGCCGCATCCAGGTTCGACGGCCTCGTGTTCGGCGACGATGACGACGGGGAAGATGAAACCGACGACACGGCCTGATGAAGCGTGGCCTGGCGGACCGGGGCTGCTCGGGCCCGGCGGCGTCACGTGGGTCAGTGGACGGGTTTGCTTGCGGAGACGGCGAGGAACGCGGCACCGAGGGTGGTGACTGCACCGAGATGGCTCTCGATTGGTGCGATCGCTCGGGCCAGGATGCCGAGCGGTGGGTAGTAGACGGCCCCGCGGATCTCGTCGGCCTGGAGGCCAGCGTCGTTGATCATGATGACGAGTTGTCCCGCGCTGCGAAACGTGGCGTGCCGCCAAGTCGTCGGCCCCAGCCAGCCGCGGACTCGTCGCACCGCGGCCCACGAGTTCCAGCGGCCCAGGTCGCCGATGACGAGCCGGCCGCCGGGTACCAGCACTCTTGACATCTCGTCGATCGCCTGCTGGGCGTCCGGCAGGAAGCACAGGACGGTGATGGCGAGGACCACGTCGAAGCTGCCGTCGTCGAACGGGAGGGTCTGGGCATCACCGAGGTGCAGGTCGGCGGCGACGTCGGCATCGTCGGCGCGTTGGCGGGCGGCAGCGAGCATCGCCTCGGAGATGTCGACGCCGCTGGCCACGGCTCCTCGACGTGCCGCCTCGACGAGGTAGAGGCCGTCACCACAGCCGACATCGAGCAGCCGCAGGCTGGTCAGGGGACCAGCGAGGTCGAAGACGACGTCGACTTCGTGGCTCTGGGTGATCGACCCGAGGCGGGTCTGCCGCCAGCGTTCATAGGTGTCGGGCTGCGCGTCGACTGGACGGTGTTGTGCGCCGGGCTGATCCTCGTGGTGGGTGCGGCGACGTGTCAGAACCATCGTCGCAGCCAGATCTTCTCGAACAGGATCTTGCCGGCATGCCAGCGACGTCCGATCGGGTGCAGGTCGATGCGGGGGGTGGGTTCGGCGTAGAAGTCGCCCCGTCCGAAGCCGGCCCGCCCGCCGCCGGTTTCGATGAAGCATTCCCCATGACCGTCGAAGACCTCATCCTCGCCCTGTCCGGTGATCTCGTGGGCGATGTTGTTCGCCACCACCTTGGCCTGCCGCTCGGCGAAGACGCCGGCCTTGGGCAGCGGCTTGCCCATCATCAGGGGGATGCCGGTGACGTCCCCGATCGCATACACGCCCGGATGGTCGGTGTGGAGCGTGTCGCGATCGACGGGCACCCAGCCGCTGTCGTCGACCAGTCCGGCCTCCCGGACCACCTGGGGGGCGCGGTGGGGTGGCACGTACGCCAACAGGTCGAAGTCGGCGGTCGCCCCGTTGGCGAAGCGCAGCTGCCGACCCTCAGGGTCGACCTCGGTCACCTGGTGGTCGGGGTGGTAGCCGATGCCGTTGGCCTCCACCATCGACCGCACGCCGGCCGACACGTCGGGTCCGGCCACCCCCATCGGCCCCGGCTCGGCGGCATACAGGTCGACCTGTACGTCGA
>Ga0326597_10002429_pt1 | contig 27816 bp, 25 predicted proteins | sample RVTome_12_FD_203789 | JGI IMG/M metagenome (GOLD analysis project Ga0326597, IMG submission 203789) | Soil microbial communities from uranium-contaminated site in the Upper Colorado River Basin, Wyoming, United States - RVT100D185 | ecosystem: Environmental > Terrestrial > Soil > Contaminated >... | reverse complement strand
CCGGCCAACCGGTCTAAAGACCGGTGCTACACCGGCCAACCGGTCTAAAGACCGGTGCTACACCGGCCAACCGGTCTCAAGACCGGTGCTACACCGGCCAACCGGTCTCAAGACCGGTGCTACAACTTCAGATCTCGGCGCGGATGGCGTCGGCCATCTGGTCGGTCTTCGCCTGACCACCGAGATCTGGCGTGCGGATCTTCTCCGACGCAATGACTCGCTCCACCGCCCCCAGGATCCTGTCGTGCAAGTCGCGGTGGCCGAGATGGTCCAGCATCATGGCGCCGGCCCAGACCGCGCCAATCGGGTTGGCGACGCCCTTCCCCGCGATGTCTGGGGCAGACCCGTGGATGGGCTCGAACATGGACGGGTAGTCCCGCTCGGGGTTGATGTTCGCTCCCGGCGCAATGCCGAGGCTCCCCGAGAGCGCCGATCCGATGTCGGTGATGATGTCCCCGAAGAGATTCGACGCCACGATGACGTCCAGCGTCTGTGGGTGCGAAATCATTCGAGCGCAAAGCGCGTCGACATGGTACTTGCGCACCTCGATCGAGGGGTAGTCTAGAGCGACCTGGTCGGTCACTTCGTCCCAGAGCACCATGGAATGTCGAAGGGCGTTCGACTTGGTCGCGCTGGCGATCATGCGTCGAGGGCGTCTCGAGGCCAGTTCGAATCCGTACCTCAAGATCCGCTCGATTCCGCGACGGGTGAACAGGCCCGTCTGCTCGGCTACTTCGTACGGCGTGCCGACGTGAATGCGACCCCCCAGGCCGGCGTACTCGCCCTCCGAGTTCTCCCGCACGCAGACCATGTCGAGGTCGATCGGTGTGCGGTTGGCGAGGGGCGACGTCAACCCTGCCAGCAGCCGCATAGGCCGGAGGTTCACGTACTGTTGAAAGCGCTGGCGAAGCGGCAGCAGCAGATCCCAGACGGCGATGTGATCCGGCACTTTCGGATCACCGATGGCTCCAAGATAGATCGCATCGAAGGTCGCAAGGCGATCGAAGCCGTCTTCGTCCATCATCCGGCCGTGCCTGATGTAGTAGTCACAGCCCCACGGAAGTTCTGTGAATTCGAACGCGGAGTCCGTGCCTCGAGCCGCCGCTTCGATGGCGGCCAGGCCTGCAGGTATCACTTCTTGACCGATGCCGTCGCCGGCGATGACCGCAATCTTGTGAATTCGTTTGGATGTCATTGTTTTCAGTGGTTCCTTGGACGGTCTAATTGTGTTGCCTGTCCCGTGCGGCTGGGATCCCCGCTACGCTCGTCGCCTGGGTTACCGCTCGCACGATGGCTTCGGCGACGGCGTCAGCCGCGAGCGCGCCGATGTCGGTGGCGCTTGACGCGCCATCCCACTGGCCTGTTGCCAGCGCGAAGACTGTGTCGCCGTCGCTAACGGTATGCGACGGGTAGATCGCACGTGCAATCCCATCGTCAGCCATCAAGGCGATCCAGTTTGTATCCGATTTGGAAAGCTTCGCGTTCGTCGCCACGACGACGATGGTCGTGTTCTCGCCAGGGCGTGCTGGAGGCATTTCGGTTCCAGCATGGATGGCCCGACGAACATCGAGAAACGTGCCGTCCGGTGTCAGGGAACCCGCGACGATCTGACCGGTTTTCGGATCCACGATGTCGCCGACGGCATTGACGGCAGCGATCGCCCCCACAACGAGGCCGTTCGGCAGTGCGAACGAAGCGCTGCCGATGCCCCCCTTCATCCCTTGGCCGCCACCAAACTTCCCAACGGTCGCACCGGCGCCGGCCCCGACGGTGCCTTCTCCGACAGGCGCCGCGCTGGCCGAGTCGGCGGCCAGATAGCCGCACTCGGCGGTCGGCCGGACACGAGGGTCGTCGCCCACGTCGAGGTCGTAAAGAATCGCGGCCGGTACGATCGGAATCCTCCCAGCACGCGTGTCCCATCCGATGCGACGGTCCTCGAGCCAGCGCATCGCGCCGGCTGCGGCGTCAAGTCCGAAGGCGCTGCCACCCGCCAGCACGACGGCGTTGACCTTGTCCACGCGATTCAACGGATTCAGCAGATCTGTCTCCCGGGTGCCTGGCGAGCCGCCACGCTGGGAGATCCCACCGGTGGCTCCGTCGCCTTCCACGAGGACGACGGTGCACCCGGTCGGGCGTGCAGTCAACGTGTGGTGACCCACTTTGATTCCGGGAACAGCCGTGAGCGTTGAGTTCGCCATGTGGGTTTCGGGGACTCTTTGAGCCGCAACGTCCGCGACGGTCCCGCCGCTACGAAGCGACACATGATATACCCGCTCATCGACAACGGTCTCTGGTTCGGCAGACTCGGTGCCCAGAGTACGAACGCTCCTGGTATTCGGCCGGGACGGCTCGCAGTACAACTCCGGCTGCATTCGGGCGGCGCTGCGTCCCGCTTTGGCTCCTCGCTCAAGGGCTCCCGGTGTGCTTGTTTGCGGCCCCTGTCAGGCGGGCGCATCGCCACCCTCGGTTCGACGCCGGACTTGGACCCCACGAGCCGCTCGATCTCGGCCCGTAACGGGGGACGCGCTGGACACCCGCATCGGACGTCTCAGGCAGCTTGGTCTATTGTAGACGCATGGACAGAACAGCCAGGTTTCTCCTTATGGGCTTCGTTCTTCTAGGTTGTTCCGCCGACACGCCTCCGGCCAGTGACCGGGCACAGGCACCGTATTCACCCACTACCATTCCGATGAGCCAATTGCCGGACATCGACAGCAACTTGCTCATCACGGGAATCGTTGAGCTGGCCTCCGACGCTTACGAAGGCCGCGCTCCAGGCTCGACGGGAGAGGCGCGGACCGTCGGATACCTGGTCAACCAATTCAAGTCCATGGGTCTCCAGCCGGGTAACACCGACGGATCGTACGTACAGAATGTGCCGCTCGTGGGGATCAAGACCGAGGGCGCTCCCCTGATCCTGACGAATGGTGACGAACAGCGAGAGCTCGCGTGGGGCGACCAGGTGGTGGCGTGGACAAAGCACGTCGTCGAGAGCGCCATGGTCATCAATTCCGAGATGGTCTTTGTCGGCTACGGCGTCGTCGCGCCGGAGTACGACTGGGATGACTACAAGGACGTGGACGTAAGGGGAAAGACGCTCGTGATGCTGGTCAACGACCCGCCTGTGCGAGATCCGTCGAGCCCGGACGGTCTCGACCCGAACGTCTTTCGCGGGATTGCGATGACCTACTACGGCCGCTGGACCTACAAGTTCGAGATCGCTGCCGAGCGGGGGGCTGCCGCAGCCCTGATCATCCATGAGACAGAGCCCGCTGGGTATCCGTTCTCCGTCCTTCAGGGAAGCAATTCCGGCGAGCGCTTCGACCTTGTCACGCCCGACAAGAACCTGAGTCGGGCGTCGATCGAGGGATGGATCCCTGTGGACCAGGGCCGCGCCCTGCTTGGCATGGCGGGTCGGGACTTCGACTCGCTGAAGGCCCAGGCCAGAACCCGCCAGTTCAAGCCCGTGCCTCTCGGAATCACCGCGTCGATGGCGCTCACCAATACGCTGCGGACGATCGATTCACAGAACGTCGTGGCGAGGCTGGAAGGCCGGGACCCCCGTGTCGCCCACGAGCATGTGATCTACACGGCGCATTGGGACCATCTGGGTGTTGGGCCAGAGGTTGATGGGGATGGCATCTACAATGGCGCGAAGGACAACGCGTCCGGCACGGCTGGGCTTCTCGAGATCGCACGAGCGTTCACAAGACTCCCGGAGCCGCCGCGCCGGTCTGTTCTCTTTCTCGCGGTGACGGCGGAAGAGCAGGGCCTGCTCGGGTCGCAGCACTACTCGGTTGCGCCGATCTATCCGCTGGCGGACGCCGTTGCCAACATCAACTTGGACGGCCTCAACATGTACGGCAGGACGTCAGACGTGACGCTCGTGGGCTACGGCGCCTCCGACCTGGACAACTACGTGCGTGAGGCCGCCGGCGAACAGGGGCGAGTCGTCCGGCCAGATCCAAAACCACAGAACGGCAACTACTACCGATCCGATCATTTCAATCTTGCCAGCCAGGGCGTGCCGGCGCTCTTCACCAACGACGGAGCTGACTTCATCGGTCAGACCAGTGAGTTTTCCGAACGTGTGCGGCGCGAGTACACAGAGCGCGATTACCACAAGCCCTCGGACGACGTGAAGGAGGACTGGGATCCCAGTGGGGCCAGCGAGGATCTGAAGCTAGTCTTGGCCGTTGGCTATCGCGTCGCCGAAGCCGAGGCGATACCGGAATGGAGCCCGGGAAGCGAGTTCAGGGCGCTCCGCGAAAAGATATTGGAACAGAGGTGAGGAAAAACGCGATCAGCTAGACATCGTCCGTACTCGCTTCGAGCGGAGCAAGTATCCAATCCAAGCCGCGTGATACGCGAGTGACGCGGCGAGGTAGTAGGGTGTATCGCCCGGTGCCCGGTTGTTGGGCACGTACGACGTCAAGTAGATGAAGGTGTCCATGGCCCCTGATAGCGCCATGGCGACCAGGGCGATGGTCGCCGCAGCCGGTCTGCCGCCCACGAGCGCCAGGCCAGCAGCCACGCCCACGCCTGTCACGGCGAGGCGGCACACGAGTATGAGCGCCAGCGGGGCGCCGCGCACCGCAACGGCGCTCAGCCACGTTCCCGCAGCCAGCGCGAAGCTGAGCGGGTGATATCCGAGCAAGACTACGCAGAGGACCGCGAGCCATCCTCGAACGCCGTCGTCTTCGTTGACCTCGCGCATGAGCAAGGCTAGCATCACAGCATGAGGATCGCTCGTCGAGTGCCCGGGACGCTCGTCATGCTTCTGTCTTCCGTCGCCTGCGGAAATCCGATCGGTGAAGCCGACCACGGATACGTCGCGCAGGTCGAGCAATGGCGCGCGGGTCACGAGGCCAGCTATACACGCGATTATGTTCCCCTGGCTGGACTGTTCTTCCTCCGCCCCGGCGCGAACGCCGCCGGCAGCGAGCCCGGCAGCCTCGTTCAGCTCCCTGACCGGCTGCCGGCATCTGTCGGTGTGTTTCTCTACGAGAACGATCGCGTGCGATTCGAGCCGAGCGCCGGTGCCACGGTTACACTCAATGGGCACGCGCTGACCTCCAAGGTCGACTTGAAGTCCGACATGGAGGAATCACCAGACGAGCTTGCGATCGACGACGTCAGGCTCTGGGTGCACATGAGTGGCGAGCGGCACACGATCCGGATGCGCGATCCACAAGGCGAGACCGCCCGAACGTTTGCTGGGTTTCGTTGGTTCCCGGTCGACGAGCGCTACCGGGTTGTCGGGCGGTTCATTAGAGATCCGGAACCACGCGAGGTCCAGGTCGCCAGCCTGACCGGCGATCCCCAGACGTATCTGACCGAAGGCATTGTCGAGTTCACGCTCGACGGTCGGCTCTTGACGATGCGGCCGATGACGAGCAGCCCGGGGCGACTCTTTTTCATCTTCCGTGACACGACAAGTGGAACGGAAACCTACGAGGCGGCGAGGTTTCTTTATGCTGATCTGAAGTCGGACGACACCGCGACGCTTGACTTCAACGAAGCCTACAACCCACCGTGCGCGTTCAACCCGTACACAACGTGCCCGCTGCCGCCGCAGGAAAATCGACTGACGGTTCCGATCCGAGCCGGTGAGCTCGACTACGCCAACCACGCGACGGCAGGATAGCCGGTCCTGCCCCAAGCTGATCGAACTGTCTTGACCCTCTATCTCGCGCACCACGGAGAAGCGGTTGGGCCACAGGTCGACGCTCGAAGGCCCCTTTCGCCCGCGGGGAAGGATGCCGTCGAACGCCTGGCGGCCGATGCCGCTTCACGTGGCGCGAGCCCCACCGTGGTCTGGCATAGCGGAAAACTCAGGGCCCGGCAGACGGCGGAAGCGTACTGGCGCGCCTGCAACGCGCTCGCAGAATTCTCGGCTACCCGTGACCTCCAACCCGCCGATCCGCCGGTCTGGATGCGGGACCGTCTTCGGTCGGAGCACCGCGACATCCTGCTTGCCGGCCACTTTCCTCACTTGCCACGGCTGCTCGAGCTTCTCTTGGAAGGAAGCCCCGACGAGGGGACAACGTTTCCACAGCATGGCATCGTCGCCCTCTCGACCGACGACGGGGGCAACACGTGGCGGGAACTTTGGCGCATCGCGCCCGTCAGCCCGTAGGTCGGTTCTTGTTCGCGCAGCCTGGCCTCGAGCGCCAGGTTGCGTCACGGAGCCTTGGATGCCGCGTAGTCGATGGCGAATTGCCTCAGCGCCGGACTCGTCATGCCTAGCGCCGTGGCTTCCTCCGCCGCGCGATCGGCGTCCCATTTGTCGACGACGAGACGTTTGATCATCCACATCGATGCGGCGCGGTTGCCTCCGGCACAATGGACGAACGCGGGTTCGTTGGCAGGCTTGATGATTTCCTCGAGAAAGCGATCGGCAGCGGCAGGGTCTGGCTTCTGCCCGCTGAAAGGGATGTGGATGTAGTTGAGGTTCGCGGCCTTTGCGGCGGCCTCTGCGGCGGGAACGTTGGCGTTCGGTTCGGTGGCAAGGCGAAGGTTGACGACCGATGCGAAGCCCATCTGTTTCAATGCGGGCATGGCCTGCGGTTCGGTTGCACCGCCGCAGGCGATTGTCGTTTCCAGGCGCGCGAAGTTCCTGATGCCCGGGACGTCTTCCTTGGTTACCTGCTGCGCTGAAACAGCGGTGATCGCCACGCCCGCGACGAGCGTGGCGGCGAGAATTGAGCGAAGCGTCATGGTGAAGTGCCCTCCGCCTAGATTCTAGTCGAGTCGAAGGGGCGCTGGCACCTCGCTATTGTTCGATGATGACCGTCACCGGCGAAAGGATGCGTGCGGTCAAGTCCGTGCCCGCGGCGAATGTCGCCTCGTTGCGGTCGCTCGCGACCACTGCGGCCGTCCCGCCCCCCGCTCCGGCCGTCGCGCCGACGGCTGCGCCTTTACCGCCTCCCAGGATGGCACCGAGGATGGCGCCGGCGACGGCGCCGCCCCCGATCTTGGCCGCGCTGCTGTTGCCGGGCGGCTCGCCGTAGCGGTAGATCGTTTCGGTCGTGATGGGCAGCTGTGTGCCGTCGGCTAGCACGAGGGTGTGGAACCTGATGCCGAGGCGGGCGCGTTCCTTGAATTTGCCCCCACGCTCAACGAGCGTCACCACGCCGACCGCTTGGGCCCCGACGGGAATGGCGACGTCGCCGCCGACACGCACGTCTCGAATCACGCGACCGTCCACACGGTCCTCGATTCGAGCCTGTTCACTCGAAATGGTCGATTCGATTTGCAGCCCTACCACTGAGTCGGGTGCGACCACGAGCTCCTGGAAGACGGGCAGCGGCATGGCCGGAGGCGTCGGGGGCTGTTGCTCGACGTAGGGCACGGGCACCGGTTCCGGGATTTCCGGCAGCGGTGGCGGCGCGACGACTTCCGGCTCGACGCGCGGCGGCGCCACGGGCCTCGGAGCGGGCACCGGCTTGCTGCGTGCCTCCGTGCTGACTGGCCTCGTCGGAGTGCGCCTCCGTTCCTCAACCTCGCGGCGTCTGGGCTCCGGCGCCGGCGCGACCGGCTCCACTGACTCCGGTGCCGGAGAAGGCAGATCGTCGATGATCGCCTCGGTCTCGTGGACCGGTTCGGCGAGTTGGTCAGCTAGCTCTGCGGCGGCCGGCTGTGCGACCACGGCCGTTTCCTGTCGATTTGCCAGATAGCCGCCCCCGGCGGCAGCCGCGACGCACGCGGCGCTCAACACTACGAAAGCAACTCGATTCGAAATCATGGCGGACCTTGCTCCTTTAGACCTACACACCGCAACGCAAGCCGCGTACCCATTTCAGTCCAAACGTCAAAACCGCAAGTGACTACGTTTAAAAGGGTTAGCTGGCAGCCATCGGACCAGGCTCCGTCATCGCTGTCCACTGTGACGGAAAATGTCCTTCTACGCGTCCACATGCGTGGTCACATGGTTTCAGTTGCCTCCTCAGGGTCACGCCCAGCGTAGAATCGCCGGCATGACGTACAGGGCTTTCTCCTCTCCACCTGTGCCATTCTGTGCGACGCAGGTACTCCTGCTGCAGCTGATGTGCCGGGGCAAGTCAGCGTGACAACAACAAGGCTTCAACATAATCATGAACTGGAACGACCTGGACACCGGCCGACGAGGCTCAGGCCTGATCGAGAATGAAAGGGCGATCTCGTGTCTCGACGACCTTCTTGTGGAGGCAAACGGGGCACGAACGTGAGAGGTGAGAGCTGATGACCAAGTTATCCCGGATTGAACTGGACCAACGGCTGGGGGCGCTCGAGGGCTGGCGCCTCGAGGGAGAAGCCATCGCGAAGCAATACACGTTCGACAGTTTTCCTGAAGCCGTAGCGTTCGTCAACCGACTCGTGCCAGAGGTCGAGGCTGCCGATCATCATCCCGACATCCTCATCAATTACCGGCAGGTGACACTCACCTATTCGACGCATAGCGAAGGCGGGCTGACTGCCAAGGATTTTCAAGGTGCAGCGATGGCCGATAGGTTTGCCTGATGCGTTTGAAGCCCACGTACAGCTCTCGGGAAGTTGCGGCGCTGACTGGGCTGACCGCGCGGCAACTACAACTGTGGGACGCCGGCGGATTGCTGTCGCCGTCGATCCCGTCTCACCGCACGACCGCCGGAGGATACACCGAGCGGCGGTACACGCCCATCGAGCTCTTCGAGTTGCTCGTTCTAGCTGACCTGCGCCGCCGGGGGTTTTCGGTGCATCAGTTGCGTCAGATAGTCAGTGCCCTCTCCGATCGGTTCAAGCTCCGGCTGTTCGACGCGACCGGAGGGGGAGGGGCGATTCAGCTCTTCACGGACGGCCGTGACATCTTCGCGCGCGCGGCGCAAGGCGAGTTCTACAATCTACTCGAGGATCCGAGCCAGCCACTGCTCGTCGTCGGGGATGAGGCCCTGCTGAAAGAACTCGGGGGGAAGGTGCGACGGATGGCCCGGAAGCGGAAAAAGGTCAGCGGATCGGGAAGATCTTCTCGAGGTCGTCGGCCGGCCGTGGAATAACGTGTACGCCGATCAGTTCGCCCACCCTTCGAGCCGCGGCAGCGCCAGCATCGGTGGCGGCTTTGACCGAACCGACGTCACCTCGTACGATCGCGGTGACCAGACCGGCATCCACTTTTTGCCAACCCACGATCACGACATTGGCCGTCTTGACCATCGCGTCCGCGGCCTCGATCATGCCGACAAAACCGCGTGTCTCGACCATGCCGAGCGCGTCGCCAACGTCGCGTTTGGTCTGGTTGCTCATACGGTCTGTACTCTATCACGACCGGTACACGGGAACCGTGGCTCGCTGCCGACTGGCGCTCTGACGCGAAGGTCGGAGGGTCCATGCGAGCGCCACCATGGAAACGAATCAACGGCGATGGCTGATTTCGAAAAACTGGGTGCGTTCTACATCGGACGGAGGCGTGACCCAGACGCCAATGAGACCACGAGCGACCTGGCTCTGTACGATTCAGCTGACCTGGTGACCCATGCGCTCATCGTCGGAATGACCGGCAGCGGCAAGACTGGTCTCGGCGTTGCCCTTGTCGAGGAGGCCGCGATCGACGGAGTGCCCTCGATCGTGATCGATCCGAGGGGCGATCTGACCAACCTGCTTCTGGCCTTTCCGTCGCTCTCGGCCGACGCTTTTCAGCCGTGGGTGAACGAAGATGACGCGGCTCGGTCGGGGTCGTCTATTGAAGAGTACGCGGCGTCGGAAGCGTAGCGGTGGGGCCGCGGCCTCGCCGCATGGGGAGAAGACGGCGCCCGTGTTCGGCGCTTGTGCGAGGCGGCCGACTTCACGGTGTACACGCCGGGTAGTACATCGGGCGTGCCAGTGTCGGTGCTTGGCTCGTTTGTTCCACCCCGTTCAAGTGACCCTGAGGTGTCGAGGGAACGGCTTCAGTCGACCGTTTCAGGGTTACTTGCGCTTCTCGGCCCTTGAGCCGCCGGGAGATCCAGCGTCTGGCGGGCGACCGGTTGCCCAACATCGCCATCGGGCCCAAGAAGGACGTGCCGATGCAGGCCCCTGCGATCGCCGGAAGAGACGGGGCCACAGCAGGGCAAGGTGAGCGGCCGGTCGTGCCGCCGGGGGTTCCGCAGTTCTTCGCGCCGGACGGCGCGGGATCCGAGCCGTGGAGGCCGGTGCTGTACGGCGCAGTCCAGGTTCGTTTTTCCGAGCGGCCGTTGAAGCTCAATTTTTCGCGTTTACTGACACTCGTCACGCCCATCACCGACGGGGCCGTGCCTGTTGACTGGCACGACGCCGAACCGACCACTGCGGCCGTCGAAGAGAATCAGCGTCGTCTCGAAGAGCAGTTTGACGCCGAGACCGCGTCGATTGTGTCTCCGGCCGAGGCGCTGACCGAAGTGCTCGAGCCAGTGGCGGTTTCGCTCAAGAAAACCAACGTCCGGGTCAAGGCTGTCGCGCTGGTGTGGGTGAGGGAATAGCCCGCTTGGCCCGCGCCACAGCCCTCGCCGCCAGAAGCCCCGCTCGACCATCCAGTCCGGTTCCGGGGTGGACGCCAGAGCCGCACACGTAGAGGTTTCTGACCGGCGATTCGTACGCTGTCCAGCCAAGAAAGGGTCTCGCGGACACCAGCTGGTCCAAGGCGAGGTCGCCGTGGAAGATGTGACCGCCCGTCAGCCCGTAGGTGCGCTCGAGGTCCAGCGGTGTGATCACCTCCCGGGCTATCAGGGAACGCTCGAACCCGGGCGCAAATGTCTCGATGCGTCGCGTGGTGAGATCGCCCAGTCGCTCACGCTCGTCATCCCACGTCCTGCCGGTCAGCGTGAAGGGCGCGTACTGGACATACACGGAGACGACATGCTGGCCAGGCGGTGCGAGACTCTCGTCGACGGCCGACGGAATCGCAAGCTCGAGCCAGAGGCTCTCGGCGATGTCGCCACGCCTGGCCGAGTCGAAGGCGCGCTCGAGCGTATCCAGGTCTTCGGCCAGTCGTACGCAACCCGATAACGCAGCTCGTCGAGACTCGACTGGGAGCGACGAGAGTCCATCGAAGGCCGGTAGCCCGGATACTGCGTAGTTCACCTTTGCCAGGGTTCCGCGCATACGGATGTTCTGGGTGCGCCTGATGGTCTCTGGCCCGAGATGCACGGGGTCGACGAGCCCGAGCAGGGTGCGCTTTGGATCCGCGCACGACACAACGTATCGTGCGGCGAACTCGTCACCATTCGCGAGCACCACGGCGGCGGCGCTTCCCTCGCGTACGACAATTTCTCGTACGTCGCTATTCGTCCGGGTTTCGACTCCGGCGTGGTGGGCCGCCGCTTCCAGCGCATCGGCAAGCGCGGACATTCCGCCACGTACGATCCATCCAGGTGCGAAGGGACCCGTCTCTCCCGCGCCGAGCAGGAGTAACTGAGCGCCACTGCCGGCGGAGCGTGGTCCCAGGAACGCACCGAAGGTACCGGTTGCCGCGAGGGCCACAGACAGCGGTTCGCTTTCGAACCATTCGCCGACGAGATCCTGGACGGGCATCGTCAACCAACGGAGAAGCCGGTACGCGTCGGGTTTTGCCAGCGATCGGAATGCACGGCCAGCCTTGATTGCTGTTACCAGGTCTCCAAGTCCAGGCTTGTCAATCAGGGGTGGCGGCGAGCTGAGCACCGTGTCCAGCACACTGCCGATGGCGGCGACACTTGCTAGAAACAGCGGGTAGCGGTCGGCATCCCGTGGCGAGAATGCGGCCACTTCATTCGTCGCCCGCGTCCGGTCGCTCCACAACGTCAGTGCGCGGCCACCTCGGGTCGGGGCGCAGACCTGCGCCTCCGGGCGGACAATCTGGAGGCCGTGACGCTCGAGCTCGAGCGCCCGGAGCACCATTGGGTGAAGCGAGGCACGGTGGGCCAGAGCCGGACAGCGAAACCCTGGCGCGATCTCCGACGCAGCGACCGCCCCTCCGAGGCGTCCCATCCGTTCGAGGACGAGAGTCTTCAGACCTGCCTTCCCAAGACAGGCTGCCGCCACGAGGCCGTTGTGGCCGCCGCCAACGATGACCGCGTCGTACGTCACAGGCATCTACGGCTGCTGCCCCAGCACGCGCCGCGCGGCGTTGCGCCCCGAGGCTCCCATGATTCCGCCGCCGGGATGTGTTGCAGCTCCGCACATCCACAGGTTGCGCACCGGCGTCGCGTAGCGCGCCCAGCCCGGGGTTGGACGGAGAAAGAACAACTGGTCGAGGCTGAGCTCGCCCTGAAAGATGTTGCCTTCCGTGAGTCCGAAGTCGCGTTCGAGATCGAGAGGCGTCAGAACTTGGCGGTGCAGGATGATGTTGCGGATATTGGGTGCATGTTCAGCGAGCGTGTCCACCACAGCGTCGCCGAACGCTTCCCGCCGATCATCCCACGTGCCGGAGGATAGGAAGTAAGGCGCATACTGCACGAAGCAGGACGCAATGTGCTTTCCAGGGGGAGCCACCGACGGATCGGTGAGCGTCGGGATGACCATGTCGATGTAGGGCCGTCTCGAGAACTCGCCGTACTTGGCCTGATCGTACGCGTGCTCCATGTACTTCACGCTCGGTGAGATCGAGATCGCCCCCCTCAAGTGCGGCCCGACGCCGGGCATCGACGTGAGCTCTGGCAGCGCCTCGAGCGCAAGGTTCACCTTGCCCGACGAGCCGCGCAGCTTGTAACGCTTGATCTGGTCGACGAAGTCCTCAGGCAAGTCCCCGGCATCGAGGAATGACAGAAAAGTCAGCCGAGGGTCGACGCTGGACAGCACCATTCTGGCGTCCAATTCATCCCCGTTGGCGAGGATGACTCCGTTGGCGCTACCACTTTTCGTCCGTACCCGTGCGACCGCCGCCTCGGTGCGTATCTCCACTCCCGCCGCGCGGGCGGCCCCGGCCAGGGCTTCGGAGATCGCGCCGGTGCCTCCGCGGGCGAACCCCCACGATCGGAAGGCCCCATCGACCTCGCCCATGTAGTGGTGCAGCAGTACGTATGCCGTGCCCGGAGATCGGACGCCCTGAAACGTTCCGATGATGCCGGAGGCTCCCATCGTGGCCTTGAGCACGTCTGTTTCGAACCACTGGTCAAGGAAATCAGCCGCGCTCATCGTCATCAACTGGAGCAGGTTGTAGCGATCGCTGTCGGCGAGCGCCCGAAAGCGTCGGGTCAAGGCGAGAAGTCGTAGCAACTCCCGCGGGTCCCGTGTCAGCGGATCAGGCGGTGTCATCCCGAGTGTCGGCTTGACGAAGCGCGCCATGCTGACCATGGCTTTGCCGTACTCTTCATAGGCTTCGGCATCGGTTCTGGAATGGCGGGCGATCTCGCGTCGTGTCTTCGCGTGGTCGTTGACACGCCACAGATGGTTCCCGTCCAGCATCGGCGTGAACGTGCCGTCGAGCGGCAAGATCTCGAGGCCATGTCTCGGGAGCTCGAGCTCGCGGATGATTTCTGGTCGGAGAAGCGAGACGACGTACGAGCATACCGAGAAACGAAAGCCAGGGAACACCTCCTCTGTAACCGCCGCCCCCCCGACCAGATGCCGACGTTCGAGGACCAGGACCTTCTTTCCTGCACGCCCGAGATAGGCGGCCGCGGTCAGGCCATTGTGGCCGGCGCCGACGACGATGGCGTCGTATTGCACTGATGAGATTGTAGATTGACCGCGGCAGATTATTCCGCAATACGAGGCAGTTGTAGCGCAGGTCTTCAGACCTGCCATCGACCCGTCGCCCAAGCGGTTGCAGCGCAGGTCTTCAGACCTGCCGTCGGTCCGGCGCACAAGCGGTTGTAGCGCAGGTCTTCAGACCTGCCTCGGTCCGGCGCGACAGCGCCCACTTGGATCTGACCATTGCGTCGGTCGGATTCCCGGCGCATAGTAATACCCCATGCCGATTGGGAGTGCGGTGCACGCGCGCACCATGCCGCTCTGCGAGAGTCTGAACGTCCGGGAATGGTCTGGCTATTACGCGGTGAGTGCGTACGAAACGCACCACGAGCACGAATACCACGCCATTCGAAACGCGGCTGCGCTGATTGACGTCTCGCCGCTCTACAAGTACCTGGTCTCTGGCGTCGACGCGGCCAAGCTCGTCGACCGGGTCATTACGCGCGACGCGCATAGACTGGCGGTGGGACAGGTCTACTACACCACCTGGTGCGACGAGCGAGGGAAGGTCATCGACGATGGCACGGTCACGCGGATCTCAGAGGACGTCTTTCGCTGGACGGCTGCCGATCCGAGTCTGCGGTGGCTGGTTCAGAACTCCATGCGTCTGCGGGTGACCGTCGAGGATGTCTCCGAGCGTATCGCGGCGCTGTCGCTGCAGGGACCCGCGTCCGCGGCGTTGTTGGCCACGGTCGCCGACGCCGACATTCGAGGGCTGAAGTACTTTCGCATGACGACGGGCACGATCGCCGGGGTGCCGGTGGACGTGTCGCGGACCGGTTACACAGGAGATCTTGGCTACGAGATCTGGATGGCATGGGACCGGGCGGTCGACGTCTGGGATGCGCTGATGGCCGGGGGGCACTCGTTCGACATCCGCCCGGCCGGCATGCTGGCGCTCGACGTGGCTCGTGTGGAAGCCGGTCTGCTTCTGATAGACGTCGACTTTTGCAGCTGTCGAAAGACCCTCATCGATGCCCAGACGTATTCTCCGCTCGAAATGGGTCTGGAACGGCTGGTGTCGACCAACGGCGGTCCTTTTGTAGGGCGGGACGCGCTGATCGACGAGCGCCGCCGCGGCGTGAGGAAACGGGTTGTTGGTCTCGATGTGAGTTGGCCGTCGGTCGAGAAGCTCTTCGAGGATCTCGGAATGCCGCCGCAGGTTGATGGCGCAGCGTCCCGCCTCCAGGTGCCAGTGTATCGACGTCGTCGTCAGATCGGTCGGGCGACGACGACTACGTGGTCACCTGTGCTCAAGAAGCTCATCGCTCTGGCGACGGTCGAGGCCCCGTATTTCACCGTGGGGACGGAGGTCGAGTTCGAGGTCACCGTCGAAGCAGTGCGCCACCGCGTGCCCGCGGTCGTGGTCAGGACCCCGTTCTTCAACCCGCCACGCAAGACTGCGATACCGCAGATGGTCTAGAACCTCTCTAGGCTTCGTCCATGTGCGGATACCGATAATCGCCGGATGGGCTGAAGTTCTCTTTGATCGTTCGCGCGCTCACCCACCTCAACAGATTCAGCCTCGACCCAGCCTTGTCGTTCGTTCCAGAGGCCCTGCCGCCCCCGAATGGCTGCTGCCCGACCACGGCTCCCGTCGGCTTGTCGTTGATGTAGAAATTCCCGGCCGCATGGCGTAGGACTGACGCGGCTTCCCGGATGGCGTTTCGGTCGCGCGCGAAGACCGCGCCGGTGAGCGCGTAAGGCGACGTCTGATCGACGAGCTTCAACGTCTCAGACCACGCGTCGTCGTCGTACACGTACGCCGTGACGACGGGACCAAAGATCTCCTCGCGCAGCGTGCGATAAGACGGATCGACGGTTTCGATCAGGGTTGGTCTGATGAAGAATCCGTGGCTGTCATCGCATTGACCGCCGGCCACGATCGTGGCGTCGCGCCTGGCGCGGTCGATGTGGCCGCTGATCTTCTCGAACGCCCTCCTATCGATGACGGCCCCCATGAAGTTCCGGAAGTCCTGGATGTCTCCCATCGCGATCTCTTCGATTGCGCTGACGAGGCGGTCACGGACCTCCGGCCACATCGAGCGAGGTACGTACACACGGCTGACGGCCGAACACTTCTGGCCCTGGAACTCGAAGCCGCCGCGAAGAACCGCCACGGTCAACGCCGTTGGGTCAGCCGACGGGTGCGCGATGATGAAATCCTTGCCGCCCGTTTCGCCCACCAGGCGGGGATAGGAGCGATACCTGTCCAAGTGGTCGCCGACCGTCTTCCACAGCTGTCTGAAGACCGCCGTGCTTCCGGTAAAGTGGATGCCTGCGAGGTCCGGATGCGACAGCGCGGCGCTGGATATGGCGACTGGATCGCCGGCAACGAGGTTAATGACGCCAGGCGGCAACCCGGCTTCCTCGAGCAGCGACATCACATAGTGCGCCGACAGCATCGCAGTCATTGTCGGTTTCCACACGACGGTGTTGCCCATCAATGCCGGCGAGGTCGGAAGGTTGGCTGCGATGGACGTGAAGTTGAAGGGGGTCACCGCGTACACGAAACCCTCGAGCGGCCTGTACTCGAGCTGGTTCCAGGTGGTCCGGTCGCTGATGGGTTGTTCGTCGAGGAGTTCTTGGGCGTAGTGCGCGTTGAATCGCCAGAAGTCGATTGTCTCGCAGGCTGAATCGATCTCGGCCTGGTAGACCGTCTTCGACTGGCCCAGCATCGTGGCTGCGTTGACGGTGTCTCGCCAGCTCGTCGTGAGCAACTCCGCGGCTTTCAGGAAGATAGCCGCACGCTCTGCGAATGACCAAGACGACCACTCCGAGGAAGCTGCCCGGGCGGCGTCGATCGCCTGGGTAACCAGCTCTGGCGTCGCCTTGTGAAAATCTGCCAGCACCCGATCGTGATCGTGTGGCATGACGACGGGCCCGGTATCGGTTGTTTCGATGTGTCGGCCGCCGATCACCAAGGGAATCTGGATGCGGTCTCCGGACATGGACGCCAACCGGGCCTTGAGGGAAGCGCGTTCGGGTGAACCCGGCGCGTAGCTCCGGACCGGTTCGTTCACTGGCGCCGGCACGCGTGGGTTGCCGTTGAGCGGTACATGAGAGGACATGGTGCGAGTCTAGCGCTATGCGCGTTTTCCCTTCAGCAACGGCTCGTTCAGGAACCTGACGAGCGGCGCGATCTGACGGAATACGCCAAGCAGTCCAGGGTAGAAACGGGGGCTGGCGGCAAACGTCGCTGGAAAGCTGCGCCCGGCGAGGAACTGTTTGTATTTGAGATATTCAGCCGCTTCGTGATCCTGGGCAAAGCCTCGGGGTACACGCTGGAGCATGAGCGCGTCCAGGAGAGGGCTGGCTCCCCGCCGGAAGCCGGGGGATTCCACGATCGCTCGGAATCGGCGCAGGCTCGACGCGATGTGTTCGCGCACGGCGTGGAGCTGCGGCGTGTCCGGTGCGTGCAGTCCGCCCCCTGCCCAGACGCCGTCTGGCGCGATCTGAAAATAGAGGGCAGCGCCGCCAAGCTTGGGAAAGCCACGTGTTGGGAACACGGCGGCGATGTGTGTCTTGATCGGTGATTTATCGCCAGAGAATCGCGTGTCGCGGTACGGGCGAAACATCGATATCTTCGGGTCGGCAACGAGCTCCGGCGCAAACGTTCGGAAATCGACCGCGAGCTGGCCGATGACGTCGATCGTCGGCGCGCGCAATAGCTCGTCGTACTGATCCTTGCGCGCGCGAAACCATTCGCGGTCGTTGTTCCTCTTCAGCGAGCGAAGAAACGTCAGTGCTTTGGGGCTGAAGCGTGGCTTCACGACGTGCGCTGCGGCGCTTGCGCCATACGTTCCATCATCTGGCGTGTGAGGTGTGGTGTGATGCCGAGCATCCGCTGGACCACCATCAGCTGGCCTCGATGATGCATCTCGTGTTCTTTCGGTGACAACAGCATTTCCAACCGACTCTTCGTCGCGGGGTCGGATCCGGGCGGCATCGAAACCGACTGTGACAAGAAGGTGTCTGACAACCCTTCGAGGTACGAGGCGACCTTCTGTCCCTCGCTTTCGAGCAGCGAGATGATCTCGCTCTTGGTTCTTGACTTCGCCTCTTCGGCTCTGATCCCCTGGACAAGCTCCATGAACGGGACTTTCGCGAGATCGTCGATGCCGTTGGCGTGGATGTGCATCTGGATGCCGGGACCAAACGCAATGTGGACCAGCGTCTGAGCCACCGTTCGGGAATCAGCCGCTGGACTGAAGCCGTACTTGTCTTCGGGGATGTCGTGTGCCGTCTGGATCGTGTTGCGGCGGACTGTTCGGAAGCTGGCCGCGAGCTCTTTTGCACCATAGTGAGTCATGACTGAGCACAATACACGAACTGGACCGAAGACTTCCAGTGGCGCGCGTCGTCGGGATCCTACAAGCGCGAGAATGCGCTCGCGGCAGCCTCCCGCTCCTCTTGCGGCACGAGCGGGAACGTTTCAAGGATCCGCTGGAATTCTTCTCGAGTGAGCTGATACAGCCACGCAACCTGTGCGTTCAGGCGCGCCGCCGCGTCCAGGCGCCGATCTCCGGACAGACGCCTCGCCAGCCTCGAGATTTCGTCGAACGCATGTCCAGACTGGCCGACCGTGGGGATCGGGAGGTGTTCGACGATGGCTGTCGTGACATGCGTGGAGACGCGGAGGCGAACGAGGTAATTCACGACGAAGCTGTTGAAGAGACCGCACAGAAAGTGCTGGTGCTTGACTGGAAGAGCAGTACGCAGGCAGAAGACCGTGTGGGTCGTCGCGCAGCCGGCCGGCAGCAAGGCTGCGATCAACGTCACACGATTGGTGGGGCTGGCAACGTCGCGGTACGCCAGACGCTGGTGATCGCAGCGATTACCCAGCAAGTGCCGCAGGTCCCTCGCCCCGATCCGCCACCTGGCGGCCCCAACGTCGGCGCGGAACGGCTCGAGCTGCTTGCCCTCGAGCACGGGGACGCCTCTTCCCGTCCGCCGAAGATGGGACCGGTCGTCGGTCGCGTTCAGCTCTCGGCCGAAACGTGCCGACCAGCCTTCCAGGTGACCGAGCGGAGGGAAAAGGCTCGCGGCTCGTTCCGCGATCGCGAGGTCGAGGGGCGACCGCAGGTCCGGAATCTGGAGCGAAGGTCCCGACAGCCGTTCGATCAAGGCCGGCGTGAGCCTGACGGGGAACCCGTTTCGACCCACGTCGTCCTGACCGTCCAGCACCGTCGGATCGCTTTCGCCGAGTCGGCACAGGAGCTCCTCGGTTGCCTTGCCGGTCGTTGCTGTCAGCAACAAGAACCGTAGGCTCCGATGGATTGGAAAGATGTGCCGACGATTGTCGAAACCGACCAACGCGTCGACCGACGCGCGGCTCAGAACGAAACGACGAAGAGGCCCGCTGCCGTGGTCAGTTGCCAGGCCTGCGGGCAGTACCAGTCCGATCCGACCGTCCGAGCAGGCGAGCTTGATCGCGCGTTCGACGAACAGCTGGTAAAGGTTGGCGTGGCCGTCGGACTGGGCCTCGTAGAGACCCGACCCGCGTGAGAAACGAGTGACGGCCGCGGCGTCCGGCTGCGGGGTGTGCCCGGTGGCTCGGTTGGCCCTAATCATTTTCCACGGCGGGTTTCCTATGACCGCGTCGAAGCCAGGGGCAGCGAGAGGTGAGCCGTTGCTGTCGAAGAACACCTCTGGAAACTCCAGCTCCCAGTGAAAAAAACGCCGCTCTCTGGCGGTGGCTTCAGCCATCGTTAGATAACGCCTGGAAGTGGATTCCGAAAGCGGCCCACGACCGCCCAGGAGATGGTCCGACAACGCGTGGAACGCTGACGCCGGCGCCGCCGACGGGCCAAACCAGTGAGCGCACCAAAGATCTGCGACACGCTTCCATCGAGCAAGCGCGCTGTCTCGATGGGTCATTCTGGCGAGAGCACGCTCTTTGTCCCGCACTTGCTCCAGCGTGTCGTTGGGAGTTTCGGCGAGGGCAAAACGAACTGGAAGCGAGGCTCGCAGCGTCTCGGCGACGTGTGCCCGCTCGAGGAGCGGGAGTTCCTCGACTCGGTGAGATCGTTTCGATCCCGGTGGTCGCCGCAGACGCTCGAGCGATGTTCCCAAGAGGCTGTTTCCGGTCTGCAGATGGTGATCCAGAAAACTCAGGGGTCTATCTCCGGCGAGCGTCGCCAGCCATAACGACAAACGGGCCAACTGCACGGCCATTGGGTTCAGGTCGACGCCGAAGAGGCAGCGCTCGGCAATCGTTCTCCGGATCGCGCAGCGCTCGCTGGGGGGGAGGTCGCTCGGATGATGTCCCCCGGCAGAGACGAGGGCCGCTTCATAGGCGCGCGCCAGGTATTCACACGCGGCGACGAGGAACGCGCCGCTGCCCATCGCCGGGTCCAGGACCTTCAGCTGAAGGATGCGTTCGGGAGACCGATCACGTACGAGTGGAGCCAAGGTACGGCGAACGAGATACTGCGCAAGTGGCAAGGGCGTATAGAAGGTTCCGGTGGCCTTTCGAAGACCGGACCCTGGTTCCAGCTCGACTGCTGGAGAAGCCGGCCGACCGCCACGTGATGTCGCGGGACGCACGCGGGGCTGATAGTCGAGCAACGTCTCGTACACGGCCCCGAGCTGGTCAACGCCCAGGTCCCGGTACGCGATGCGCTCGCGACCGGTTCGGTCGGCGGACGGTCGGGTCGCGACCGCCAAAACGGCATGTCCCGCGGCGCGGTCGTCCAGGTTGCGGCGCTCGATCAACGGTGTGCCTGCCGGGGCAAAGAGCCTCCCATTGAATGGCGTCACGGAGAGGCTGCCCGCGCGGCAGCCGGCGTGGGCAAGCCGACTGGCTGCCCGCAGTGCGTCCCACATTCCAGGCGCACTTTCGTAGGCAGACGCGATTTCTCGAAGCGCTTCCATGCTGTAGCTATCACGATAGACAGGGTGCCAGACCGGGACCAGCTCACGTCCTTCTGCGAACAGCAGAAAGACGATGCGATACACGATGGTCAGCGCCTGTTCGAATGACCGTTCGATTGGAGGGGCAGGAAGGCCGGCGATAAGCGCGGTGAGCACAGAGGTCGACGCCTCGAGGACTCCGTCACGCAGCGACCGGCAGACGCTTGCAGCGTGCCGCTCGGACTGCCGCACGAGGCGCTCGATGGGCGGACTTTCGCCCGGGTGCTCCCGGAATCCCGAAGCGTGCATCACGGACCAGAGGCCCTCAAAGGACCGGATGTCGTCGATGGACACGTCCAGGTCGAACTCAAGATACCTGCGGGAGTACACGCGGGCAGATTCAATGAGCCTGACCTGAGAGCCGTTGAACAGGAGGCACCAATCAGCGGAACGCCGACCGCTCTCGGTCACCGCGGTGCGCCAGAATGAGTCGAGTCGTTCGCCCCATCGGCTGACGATCAGGACGATCGCTCGTGAGCCGTTGGCGACTGTGGCAACGGCCAAGTGGTCGAGCCAGCAGACATCGTGCAGTGGACCGAACCCGAGATGGCGGCAGAAGGGCTCGGCTCCTTCCTCGAAGACCGCGCGCAGTGCAGATGCGGGTCCCAGGAGCCGACACCGTCGTCGCCAGCGAGCAAAGTCTGGCCTGGCCGTTGCTGCTTCGGCCGCACGCCGGGGCTGAGCGAGCTGCGCCTCGAGCAGCGCTTCCGACACGAGGTGACCGCTGAGTCCTGCCAGCACGTTAGTGTCCCGCATGCGACATAGGTTTACCGACGTTGCGGAGGCATCGCCGCCAGAATGTCGACGAATGTCGGAGACAGGCCACTAGCAGAACAGCGCCAAGACAGCCCTGGTGTCCGCTCTCACTTCTCCAGCTTGCGTCGCCGACCTGACGCGGCGCTGTGCCTCATCCACGGCCTCGGTGTGGCGTGACATGGCGGCGCTCCGCGCGCGCTCGACTCGCTGGTCGAAGAGACCGGGCTGGAGCCGGCCGTGACGGACCTGCAGCGACTGCGCGACGGCGGCTTCCCTGGCTAGCCGGGTCGACCAAAATGCCTGATGGTCACGGATCGACTCATGCCTCCACTGCGCGAGCGATGGATCACGATCGACTGCACGTTGCGCTTCCTCCAGCAACGCCTCGACAACGGATCGCTCGAGCGGTGAACGACACAGCGAACGGAGATGGAGCTGAAGTGCCGTCAGATGCGAAGCGATCTGGCGACCCGCGATGTCCTCGAGTACGGTCCGACAGACCACAATGAGGCTCTTGTGAAACGCGCGTCGGATGTTCCGGCGCCGAGGGAACGCAACGAGCGGGCAGTTCGGTGGTTCGAGGTCTGTCCAATCTTCAACACCCGGTCGGCCTCGGCGGTGCACGAGGACTCTCGCTCGAACCAGTTGGTGGTAATCCAGCGTACCCCGGGGGTTCGGGGGCAGAAGGCGATAGGCAAGAACGTCCCCGCTTTCTGGCTCCCCGTTCAGGTCAACTGCGTCGCCGACTTCAGGTTGGGCCAGGACGGCCCGGGTAATCGCTTGCTCGGTTTCCAGAGGATTTGGCGCACCGATATCGTGTTGCGCTCTCGAGATTCGACGCTTAAGTCGCTCGAGGATCGTTGACTCGCCGGTGTCGCCGGCGATCAGATGGAACACGTGAACGGTCTTACGCTGCCCGATCCGGTCGACGCGACCCGCCCTCTGCTCGAGTCGCATCGGATTCCATGGAAGCTCCAGGTTGAAGACGATTCGGCAGTGGTGATGCAGGTTCAGGCCTTCGCCGGCCGCGTCGGTGGCCAGCAGGATGCGCGTGCCGCCACTGGTGAAGGCGCCGACCGCCAGCCGTCGTTCCTCCCGCGTCATACCGCCGTGAAGGCAAACGCAGTCAAGCTGCAGAGCCTCGCGCACGTGGTCGAGGGTGTCTCGGTACTCGGTAAACACGACGACCGACTCGTTCCGCCGACGCAGCCGGCTCAGCCACCGCTCCAGCATCGCCAGCTTGCTTTCCCGTCTTGAAGCGGTGTCGGCGGCGTCGGCAATACCGGACAGGAGCTGAATTTCCAGGCGCTCGTTCCGGAGAATCGGTCCGAACAGAGTGGGTTCCCGGTCGGTGATGTCTACCTCCCCGGCCTCGTCGAGGGGGAGTGGGATCTGGTCGGGTTCGTCGGACGAGCGCGTTAGGTTGGCAGCGTGTCGGCGCGCCGATCGCGCAAGGGAGTAGGGGCTGGACAGCGCGCGCTTGTGAAGGAGGGCCAGCGTGAGCCAGGTGTTCCCCTCGGAGTCCGCTCGCTCGGCTTTTGCCGCACTGGTCAAGCGGCCTAGCAGGAGGTGCATCTTTCGCTCGGCGGCGGAAGGCTCGACAAAGAGCCTGTGTACTCGGCGTCTTGCCAGACCACCAACCTGGCGACGTGTTCGACGGAACACCATGAGCTGATCGTCGCGTTTGCCCAGGTCGCACAGGGCGTTGAACGAACGTACGTCACCACTGTGAGGGGTGGCCGTGAGGAGAAGAACGTGGGCCGTGGCGGCCGCCAGACCGTTGACAGCGGCGTGTCGATCGCTGCCAGGGACAATGCCGTGTGCTTCATCGACGACGAGCACATCCCAACGGCATGCCGCGATGGCTGGCAGGACCTCCGCTCGCTTCATGTAGTCGGTCGACGTCACGGCCACTGGAATCGTCATCCATGGGTTCGAGCCGACGGCAATGACCGCACCGCGTCGCCTGAGGTAATGTGCGTCAATCACTTCTGCATCGATTCCAAACCGGTCCCCGAGCTCAGACGCCCACTGGTCGCGCAGGCCAGCTGGAGTGAGGATTAGCACGCGGTCCGCGGCCCCACGTTTCCGGAGCTCAGAGACCACGAGCCCCGCCTGAATCGTCTTTCCAAGGCCTACGTCATCGGCCAACAGCACGCGCGAGCCCAGACCGCTGACGACGGCGAGCGCCGGTTCCATCTGATGCGGGAGCAGGTCGATTCGGGCCCGGACCGCCGTTCGAAGCACGCACGTAGAACCCCGGTCAACGAGAAGTGCCCGCCACGCACGGCGCCAGACACGTCGGCTGACGAAGCGCGGATGTCGAACGCCCGCCAGTAACTCGAGGTCATCGAAAGGTGTAAGGAACTGTCGTACCGAGCGCAGATTCCTGACGCCGGTTCCCGTCAACGTGACCGTTGCACAACTCTCGTGCAGACGGATGTCGATCACTCGCCAGCGTTGTCGTCGAAGCCGAACCGCATCCCCAATCTGAATCGGCGTGGGCAGATATGTCATCGCGTGATGGCTGTTCCGATCTCGGAATCCGCGACAGGTTCGTGTCCGCTGACGGCGGATCAGAGGCTTGTACTGCTGGAGTCCTGGCCGTCGCTGTGTACAGGCAACCGGGATGCCACACCGGCGGCGATGCTGCGTCGACGGACCTGAGCGGACGACCCTCGGAGGGGTGTGCTGTGAGCGTTACCGGCGCTTGCAGCCGTAAGAAGGGCGTTGAGAACGGCTCTAATCTGCAGCCTGCACGGCGGCTTCTTCTTCCGTGACCTCTTCTAGCTTCGCCAACAGCGTAGCGAACCCGCACTGGTCGGGATCGAAGAAACTCCACTCGTCCTGTAGAGGTTGGGGATTCTTGCGCTTCTTCCTTTGCTTCTTCTTCTGCGTGCTGGCGGACAAACGGGGTGTTTTCGGGGTCGACGGCAGAGTCTTGACCGGGGTTTCGTGAGCCGTGCCTTCCGATTCGTCAGCTGACACCGAGCTGGATTCGTCCGGAACATCTGTTGGATCGACCTGCTCGGTCGAGAGATTCGCGATGTCAGTGCTCGAAGACACGACGGGTGCCGCCGGCGCGGCGCGGCCTTTGCGGAGCCGATCGATGTCGCGGCGAATGGCAGCGAGCATCTCGACGACTGCCACTGGGCTAATGGCTGGCGCAGTTACCGCCGGAGTGACCGGACTACTCGCAGCCGGCGTCAGCTGTGTCGCGGCTGACTCATCGTCGCCTATTTCAAGGCCATCAGGCATCGGCGGCACATCAGGCTCGGATTCTGTTCGAGCAGCCATGGCGGCCTCGGGTACCTCTTCGGCCGTGAATGATTCACCTGCCAGAGCCTCCAGTTCAGGCAGCGCCGACAGTCTGGGTTCCGCAGGGACTTCGAGCTCGGCTGGCTCGACATGGGCGGACGCCGCCTGGTCCTCTGGGTCCAGTTCGGTTGCTGCCTGATCTGCCTCCGTTGGTGTCTCTGTCGGCTCGTTCCAAACTGGCTGTTCCAGCGCGGGTATCTCAGCGAGTAACGGAGCTTCGGTCGTTGGGGAATCCGTGAGGAATGATGTGTCCTGAGAGTCGATTCGCCAAGTGTCGCCCGAGTCTGCTGCCACGTCTGCGGTCGATACTTCCGATGCGTCGGTTGGATCCGGCGGTTGCGCCGCGATGGCGGACGCGACGAGCGTCGTGTCGTCGGGATCGGTCCCGGTCTGCGGAACCGGCATCTCCGACTCGGGTTCGGTTCGCCAGCCCGCGTCGAGGTCGTCTGCGTATGAGGCCAGCTCCAAAGGTAGGGTGACCACGACGTGATCGTCCTCTTCGACTTCCCCCGCGTTGTCGACTGCGAAGTCGGCAGCCTGCTCCCCGTTGTCACCGAGGACATCGAGTTGCTCCCAGTGGTCGTTCGCCGTCTCGTGTGAGGTGCTCGTGTCCTCCGGTACCCTCGCACTGAGCTGCTCGGACGCGTACACGACAGCTTCGGTGCCCAAGATGACGGACTCGGTCGCAACCGGAACCAGCGTATCGTCGGATGCTGCGGGGACCACCTCGTAGTCATCGGGACTCGAGTCGTCCGCGAGGATGATCGACTGGGACACCTCCTCAGACACGAGTCCGATGCCTGGCTCGTCTTCCTCGACGGCGGCGGCGGCCCGCAGCAACCCGAGGGGTTCAGGCTCGACCTGCTCCGGCTCGGTCGGAGCGACGACTGAATACGACAAGTCCGGCGAATACGACAAGTCCGGCTCCGGGTCTCTCGCCCGCAGCACGGATTCCGATTGGTCGAACAGGGACGCTGATTCCTCCGTTGACGCCGATCTGACAAGAAGCGTCTCGCCCGGATCGGGCTGGGTCTCCTGCGGTTCTGCGACGAGGGCCTGGTTTTCGAGCATCGATTCCGGCGCAGACCACAGTGCGTCTTCCTCGGGAGCGGGCTTCTCGTACGCGGGGATCGGCAGGATTTCTTCCCCCGCCGGCTCCAACGTCCTCTCGACCAGGCTCAGGTGCTTCTTGCCATCCCAAACCGGTTCGATCTGCTGTTCGGGTGGCGTCGGAGCTGGCGCGAATTCCGGGTAAACAGGTTCATCGCGCTCCGCAGATGTGGCGCGGTCGGAACTGGCCCGATCGAGATACTCCTCGATCTGCCCGGCGAACACCGCCGGGTCGCATGCGTCCACTGGCCCATCGGGAGCGCGGCGTCGACGCAGTCGCGAGAACAGACCACTACCATCGTGTCTTCGCGACCGGCGCGACGCGTCCCCCAGTACAGGAATCACGAGCGTCTGGACCGACAGGCCTGCGGCGTCGAGCTCACGCAGGCGGCCGGTGAGCAGCGTTTCGTCCCTCGGCGACAGGAGTGTCGAGGTGAGTATCAGGTCTGGCACTCGTGTGTCCAGAACCTCAAGAGCATGCGCAGCGGTTTCGACGGCGACGACCTCGGCCTGCAGAGTGCGACGGGCCAGCGCCTTGACCTTCGCGGCCTGGCTACGGTCTGGTTCGATGGCGAGGATTAGTGGCATGTCAGATTCTCGTCCGCACGAGCAAGAGCACGAGCGCGACAGCGGCCACCGCGAAGATCGTCAGCGGCGCGTGTTCAATACTTTGATCTTGAATGGCCCCAAGAACGACCATGGCGACGGCCCATACGTAATCAAGTGACGAAGAGACCTCGCCTGCAACCGACTGTTTGTTTGCAAGCGCGGTGATTTGTCGGCGGACTCGTTCGTCCAGGATCGCCAAGCCGACCACGACTGTCAGGACACCCCCAAGTGCCATGGCGGCGCCGAAGAGGGGACGACGGATCGTTGCACGCACCTCTATCTAGATCTCCTCCCAGGTACCAGGCAAAGCGTATTCCCGTCCCGCTCCAGTTCCACAGGTCTCTCCAACATGCTCTGATGAGGAGAGTTACGTTTCATCTCCGGTGCGCCGGCTCCCCCGACAAGACCACCTCCCGAACGGAATCGCCACTGCAGTTACGAATGTGCGACGCAAGGATGTCCGGTCCCCCTCGCCGGCGATCGGTCTCGTGTGTTGTTTCGCGACAGTGACCGTCACTAACAGTTCTTGCGTCCCTCGTTACGAATGTGGACAAATCACTATCTGGTTCCGGAAAGAAAAGGCGGTATCGCTCGCCTTGAAAGTTCTCGACCCTCCGCCGATAAGTGCTGAGCTTGATGGCGCTTGTCGTCGCGCACGCCGGCCTGACCGCCGCCCGTGGCACACCGGTTGCCCCATCACATCCCATCGCCCGGTCACGCGCTATTGCGTGATCAATTTCGCACACACGGGATGGCGCGTGACCTGAGGTTGGCGCGCCGGAGGGAGAACGATGGACAAGCTGATGACTCGAATCCGTTCGCTGGTACGCAACGAGGAAGGGCAGGACTTGATCGAGTACGCGATGCTCGTGTCCTTGATCGCGCTCATCTGCGTCATCGCGGTGACGGCAGCTGGTGCGCAGGTTGAGGCCATCTTCACGGCCGTCGCTGGCGCGATCCCGGCGTAGGCAGCCACAAGGCACTCGGGGCGAGCTGCGTGCTCGCCCCGTTTCAACCTACCAAAGGGGAACACATGCAGCACGTGCTACTGGTAGCCAATCGGCTCTGTCGCAGCGACAAGGGGCAGGACCTGGTCGAGTATGGGTTGCTTGCGATGCTGATCGCCGTCGCGGCGGTTGTTGCTGTTACCACGGTCGGCACCACCATCCTGACCGTGTTCTGGAACACCATTGGCCTCGTACCATTCTGACATCGTACTTGCGGTTGTCGCAGGCGGGACCACCAGTTCGGTAATCGATCTGTGGTCTCGTCGGGTGCCGAATCCCCTCATCCTCTCGCTCACCATCGTCGGAGCGACGCTGGCCTTCTGGCACGGGGGGGTGTCGGGTCTCGGGACGGCGGCTGCGGGTTTCGTACTCGGGTTCCTCTTGATGCTCCCGGGTCATGTGCTTGGGGCGACAGGGGCCGGAGACGTCAAGCTGCTCGCTGCGATGGGGACGCTGGTCG
>Ga0326597_10002428_pt1 | contig 27819 bp, 28 predicted proteins | sample RVTome_12_FD_203789 | JGI IMG/M metagenome (GOLD analysis project Ga0326597, IMG submission 203789) | Soil microbial communities from uranium-contaminated site in the Upper Colorado River Basin, Wyoming, United States - RVT100D185 | ecosystem: Environmental > Terrestrial > Soil > Contaminated >... | reverse complement strand
CCATCGACGTGGCAAGCTCGCAGCCATAGAGGGGACCGTGCCCGAGCTGGTCGATCCACCGCCGTCGTGTCGATTCAGCACCCGATGCCGATTCGCGGTCGACCTGTGCCGGACCGCCGATCCCAGGCTGATCACGGTGGGCGAGGAGCACACTGTCGCCTGTTTCGCCTACGAGGAGGACTACGGCGACGTCGTCCTGCCCTCACTGGAAGGGTGGATCTCGTGACGTCGTCCAGCGCACAGCTGGAAGCACAGCAACGGGAGCCGTCCAACCGGGCCGTCATCTCACTGCGAGGGGTGGAGAAGTACTTCCCGATCAAAGAGGGCACTCTGCAACGGGTCGTGGGCCACGTGCGGGCAGTCGACGGAGTCTCGCTCGAGGTACGGCCCGGTGAGACCATGGGCCTCGTCGGCGAGTCTGGATGCGGCAAGACGACGCTCGGCCGCTGTATCAGTGGCCTCGTGGCGCCGAGCGGAGGCAAGGTCTACTTCAGGCTCTCGGACGAGGACGCCGCCAGGCTCGACGTCATCGACGCCATACCCGAGGCCGAGCACACCGTGGAGCAACGCAAGTATGTAGAGCGGATCGACGCCAATCACCGCATCGACGGGCTCTCGGGGAAGGCATGGCGGATCTACCGGCGCAACTGCCAGGTCGTCTTCCAGGACTCCTTCAGCTCTCTCAACCCGAGACAGCTGGTCAAAGACATCGTGGGACGGCCGCTCCAAGTCCACAACGAGGCATCCGGCCAGGAGCTCACCGAACGTGTCGTATCACTGCTGGAGAGCGTCGGTCTCGGTCGCCAACACCTCTACCGGTTCCCGCATCAGTTCTCCGGGGGCCAAAGACAGCGGATCTCGATTGCGCGCGCCCTTGCCCTCGATCCCGAATTCATCGTCCTCGACGAGCCGACCAGCGCCCTCGACGTCTCGGTGCAGGCCCAGATCCTCAACCTGCTCCACGAGCTGCAGAGAGAACGCGGTCTCACCTACCTCTTCATCAGCCACGACTTGGGCGTTGTGAGGCTCATGAGCGATCGGATCGCCGTCATGTACCTGGGCAAGGTCGCCGAGTACGGCACCGCCACGGAGGTCTTCGGCGATGCACGCCACCCGTACACCGAGGCCCTCCTCGCAGCGAATCCTGACATCAGCTCGGAGAAGTCCGAGATGAAGGGTCTCCAGGGCACGGTGCCCGACCCGGCCAACCCGCCGGAAGGCTGCCGGTTCCACACCCGGTGCCCGGTGGCCACCCCGGCCTGCGGGTGGGAGGTCGATGACGCGGTCGCCTGGCTCCAGACCCACGAAACACTGCTGGACGCTCTCGCCGATGTGCAGCGCAGATCCAATTTCGACGCCACGTTGGTATTCGACGACGAGGGCTCGGCTGCCGCGGTAGGCGACGCGTTCCGGAACGGTGATGTACCTCCTGCCATGAAGGCCGCGCTCGAGAGGATGTCCATCGAGGACAGAAAGGTGCACATCAGCCTCGTCCCGGTGGATCCTGTCGAGTTGGAGGACATCGGTGGCGGGCATCTCACTGCCTGCATACTCCACACCACCCAACAACTGCGCCGGCCCCCCGATCAGCTGAAGGCCGACAGCACGAGACGTCCCGAGGCGAACGCGAGCAATGCGAGCACCACGAATTCGAACGCCCTCTGATTGAGCCGTCTGCCAACCCGGATCCCGATGGCGGTCATCACGGTCACAGGCAGGATGGCCCATAACGCTTGCTCGGTGCGCTCAGGAGTGAAGGCCCCGAGGATGACGAGAGTCACCAGCTGGATCAGCCCGAAGACCTGGAAGGTGAGGCTCATCATGTGTACGAACGAGGAGCGGCCCAGCCGTATGGCATGCAGATAGGTGGCGATCAGGGGCCCTGCAGTCCCCGTGGCGCCCGACAGCCCACCTCCGACCAGGCCCATTGGGGCAGCCATTCGACGGGCGGTCTCTCTCTCGAGTGCGAAATGAGGATCGGCCAGATATCGCCAGATGTAGGCGACGATCACCACCGCGAGCACCACCGAGAGGATCCGATCGTCCACCTCGGTGAGGAGCCAGGTGCCGGCGATGGTCGCTGCGGTCCCGACCACCAGGAACGGGATCATCACAAACCCCGTGCCGCGGGCTCCGGACCGGTGCTCCCAGAGCAGCCAGCTGTTCGAAACCAGGTTGCCGACAGACAGCACCACGACGGCGTGCTCGACACCGGCGATACTTGCGATGAAGGGCACCGCCAAGAGCGGGCCGCCCATCCCGGCCACCCCCTTGATCAGGTAGGCGACCGCGATCACCACGATGACGAGAGCGGTTTCAGTCGTCATTGGCGATCAGGCGCACGGCCGCAACTCGGGGGAGGCCACCAGCTTCCGCTCCGGGATGAGGGACCCGGCCGATCGCTGCGGATGCGCAGCCGACAGGCCTACTCCGACGCCTTCGTGAGGTCCGGAGGGTTGAGCCCGACCGCTCGCAGCAGCCCGAGCTCGTCGCCGAAGTACCAGGCTTCTGCGATGACTCCGTCCTCGACGCGCCACAGGCCGGTCTCGATCACGTCGATGTGACGGCCGGTGGCCGGGATTCCGTAGAGCGAGCCGGTATGGGTTCCGACCACGCGGAATATGCCCCACACCTTGTCGTTCTTGGCCGTCAGCTCGAGAAGGATGTTCTGCCGGTCCCGCATCGAATCGTCATCCATGCCTCCCCTTCCTCGGTGTTCCCAGAGATCTCCGATGTGGGTGAAGCCGGCCCGGTGACGCTTGAAGTCGGGAGCCAGGAACGGGCCCCGCTCCGAGACCTTGGCCACCCGGTACGCGGCCACCACGGCCAGGGCCTCTGCCTCCTGAGCCGTGCAGGTGCACTCGTCCGAGCCGAACATCGAGATGTGGGGATGCTCCACCAAGGCCACGATCACAGCTCCACGATCGGTCGGACCGCTTCACGGGACTCGAGGGCGGCCAGGGCTTCTCCGACAGACTCCAGCGGATAGACGTGGGTCACCAGCGGCGCCAGGTCGACCTTCCCGGAGCGCATGAGAGCGATCATCGCCGGATACGCATTGGGGCTGGATCGGATCCCCATCAGATCGATCTCGTCCAGGGTGAGACGGTCCACATCGATCTCGGACGGCTTGCCACCGGTGAGGCCGAGCACGGCGATCCTCCCCCCGCGACGAACGGCGCCGATAGCCTGCGCCGGGACGCCCGGGTTACCCGTGCAGTCGAAGACGTAGTCCACCCCCCGCCCTCCGGTGAGACGGCGAACTCCGAGAACCGGATCCTCCATCTCGTAGTCGACCACGTCGTCACAGCCCATCTCGCTCGCCAGATCGAGTCTGCTGCCCCTCCCGACCATGATCAGCTGCGCGGCCCCGGAGGCCGAAGCTACCGCCGCGGCGAGAAGCCCGAGGAGGCCGGGACCGAAGATGGCGACACTGGACCCAGGTAAGAACTCGACCCGCCGCAGGGCATGCACCGTGAGCGATCCCTGGTTGACCAGCGCTCCCTCCAGCGAGCTGACCGAGTCGGGCAGCTTGTGGAGCATTTGGGCCGGTCTGACCGCGAATTCGGCCAGTGCGCCCGGAGCGGTGTGCCCGTAGAGCCGGTAGCCCGGAGTACCGGATTTCTCACAGAGGTTGTACCGACCCTGGCGGCACATGGGACAGCGACCACAGCCGACGTGGTTCTCCGCCACCACCTTGTCGCCGGGCCGCAACGCCTGATCGTCGAGACCCTCGCCGAGAGCGACCACCTCTCCCGACCACTCATGGCCCATCACGAAGGGCAGCGACGGGGGCCAGCCCCGTCGCTCGAAGGCTCCGTGGACCATCTTGAGGTCGGTGCCACAAAGGCCACACGCCCTCACCCGAAGCAGGATTTCGCCCGGTCCCGGCTCGGGAACGTCGACGTCCTCCACCGAGAGCTGGTCCCATGCCTTCAGCACCGCTGCTCGCATCGTGGTCACGACGATTCTGGCTCTTCGGGAGCTCGCTCTGCCAGGCTCTTCCACACCTCTTCCACAGAGCTGACGATGTACTCGGCCACGCTGTCGATTATCTCCCTGGACCGCTCCTCGGTGACCGAACCGGGGGTTCCATACCACCCCGAGGCCGCCACTTCCCTGAAGTCCCGCATGATGGGGAACACGTCACGACGCCGGAAGAGGGCATGTCCATCCGCGCTCAGGTCGACCGAGTCACCGTCCATCATCTCGTCGATCCTCACCAGCTCGGGATCGTGGGCGAGGATCGCGGCGGTCTCCATCGACCCGGCATGGGTGAACTCCATCTCATCCGGAAAGAGGGCGTTGGTGACCACATGCGACTCGACGACGATCACACGCAACGGGAGTCTGAGTTGTGCCCGGTCGGCGCCCAATCGGATCGCGGTCGAGTTGCCCTCGTGCCAATTGACGACGATCACCCTCTCCACACCGGCGAGGGCGAGACCCTCGCAGACCTCGACCATCAAGGTGGCCAGCGTGTCGGAGCTGATGCTCAACGATCCCGGCCAGGGGAGATGGTAGGGAGCCACCCCCACAGGGGAGAGCGGTACCACCGGGGCTTCGAGACGCTCGCCGACACGCAGGGCGATGGTCAGGGCGGCCAAGGCATCCGTGCCCAGAGGGAGATGACCCCCGTGCTGCTCGATGCTTCCCGTCACCAGCACGGCCGTTCCCCGCCCCAACGCCGCTTGCGCCTCGGGCTGGGTCATATTGGCGAGGAGCATGGACTCGCGGCTCAGTCTTGATCTCCGATCCTGACCGTCAGATCGCTGCTGCACAAACGGTTGTTCAGTGAGACTAACCCCTGCCGTGTCGAATGTCAGGTTGGGGCCTTCGCTGTCGACCCCCTGATCACCAGCTCCGGGGTGGCGAGTCGGGTCTCGGCCGGTCTTCCCGGATCCGCGATCGTCTCGAGCAGGAGCCTCGCCGCCATGGCCCCGAGCTCGTATTGGGAGATGCGGATGGTGGTGAGGGGTGGCGTGAATCGGTCGCTGTAGGGCATGTCGTTGAAGCCCACCACCGAGACCTGGTCCGGGCACGATCGCCCGCTGTCCCGGATCGCGTCGATGGCACCCAGGGCGAGACGGTCGTTGGCTGCCAGCACGGCAGTGGTGTGAGGCCGCTCGTCGAGGAGGCTGCTGGTCACCCGATAGCCCTCCTCCTCGATGTGACGATGAGCGAAACCGTGAGCTCCGGTCAGCCCGGCGGCCCCAAGAGTCTCCTCGAAGGCCGCGAGTCTGTTCACTGTGGACGAGACGTCCTCCGGCCCCCCGACGTGCACGATGTTCCGGTGGCCGAGAGAGAGCAAATGGTTGACCGCCAACCGCGTCCCGGCGTGATCGTCGGGGAGAACGGCACTGATCCCGGGGCTCGCAGAGGCGCGATTGAAGAGGACGACCGGTATTCCCTCGTCGACCAGTTGGGCGAGGACAGCGTCTTCCTCCCTCGCCACCCCGTACATCAGACCTTCGGCCTGAACTCCGAGCATCGCCGAGACCTGGGATGCGGCGTGCTCGGGATCGTCGTCCGTGCTGGCGAGTATCAGTGAGTAACCATCCGCGTAAAGGACGTCGCCTGCACCGCGGGTGATCCCAGCCTGATACAGGTTGGCCACGTCGGGGACCACCATCCCCACGACGAGGGTCCGGCCGGTGCGCAATGCGCGGGCGATTGTGTTCCGCCGATAGCCGAGCCTTCGCGCCACGTCCCGGATTCGCTCTTCTGTGTCCTGGGTGATCCGGCCCGCGGCAGCTTGATCGCTGAGGACTCTCGAGACCGTCGACACGTGAACTCCCGCTTCCCGGGCGACATCGCGCAGGGTGGGCGGCTTGGTCGGCCCCGTCCCGCCATTCGCTCCTGCGGTTCTCATCCGACCGAGCGTACCTCTGGACCCCAGGGCCGGCTCACACACCTATTCCTCGGTCCTGCCTGTCTCCGGGAGGAACCGCCACGAGAGGAGCGCCGCGGTCGTGAGGACCCCAGCCACGAACAGGAATGCCACCACTCGCCCCAACCCTTCGAACAGGCCTGTCACGACCAGAGGCCCCGCGATCAGACCGAGATCGCCTACGAAACGGAACCGACCCAGCTGGGTTCCGACCCGTGAGGGATCGGTGATGTCTCCCAGAACTGTCGCCGCGACCGAAACGGCGAAGCTGGCCAGCGACATGACGACGATGGCGGCCAACCAGGTGGACACACTGGGCTCGATGGCCGGCAGCGCCACACCGAAGCCCTGGACCAGAAGGCCCGGGATCAGCGCCGCCTTGCGTGATACACGGTCCGATAGGCGCCCCCCAACGAACGTCCCCACGAACATGGTGGCCCGCCGGCCCACGGCCGACGAGATCAGGCCGGCCAAGGCAGGTCCCCCTGCTTGACCACCGAGTAGGGCAGCGGAATAGACCGCCAGGGAGGTCCCCCGATGTTTGGCGCCGGCGACATTTGGAGAAGAAGGTCATCCCGGTGGCGTTGGTGGTGGCCGAGGAGATCCCGAGCAGGAACGAAGCGGAGTGGACCGCGAGCACGACCACCGAGAGGCCGAGGACGAGGCTCCCCATGGCAATTCCCCACGCGGAGAGGGCGAAGAGGCTGAAGGGGCTCACCCTGTCCGCGCACTGACCGCCGGATGTCGGCTAGGAGCCGCCCCACGGCGAACACGGTGGTCATGACACCTAGTGCCCCGACCACTGACGTTCGCCGCGTTCAGGACGGCCAGATGACACCGCTCGCTGCGTCCTCGTCCTTGACGCACCTTCGGGTGCGCCTGCGTCCTGCGTCCTTGCCATCGGCGCCCCTGGCTCGCCCTGACCATCGCCAACGTCAGTGGCCAGAGCACTAGTTGGAACGTGGACATCGAGAGCTCGCGACCGAACTCAGGCAACAGGGCGACGCGGAAGAAGGCGACGGTGGCCAGAGCGAGGACGGCCGTGGAGACGAGGCTCGGTTCCCGCAGCCCGCTGTGACGCGCAGACTGCGCAGATAATCTCGCATGGAAGGAACGGCATGCTACAAACGATTGTGCAAGAACCGAGGCGAGAGGACGCGAGAAGCGATGCACCCCGAGGACACGTCAGGATTTCGACTCGTCGGTCACTCCGATCTCAACGGCTCCGGGGATGGGATGCAGGTCATGCCTCACGGCGACGTTCTCTACGTCGGTCATTTCGGACCGAGTGGCAAGGGCACGTCGATCCTCGACATCTCGGATCCGGCGGCGCCGCGAGTGATTCGACAGTGGGACGCCCCCGCCGGGTCACACACGCACAAGGTGCAGGTGGCCGACGGTCTGTTGATGGTCAACCACGAGCTGTTCCGGAGTGCGGGACCGGCCCCGGTTGGGATGGCCATCTACAGCCTCGATGACCCGCACGATCCCGAGCGTGTCGGGTTCTTCGACACCGGTGGGCGCGGGGTGCACCGGATCGTCTACGAAGGCGGGGATCTTGCCTACATCTCGGCGACACCCGACGGCTACACCGGTCGAATCTGGCTCATCGTCGACGTGTCCGATCCAGCCAATCCGACCGAGATCGGGCGCTGGTGGTGGCCCGGGATGTGGGAGTCGGGTGGCGAGACCCTCGAGACACCCGACGGCGAGGAATGGCTCGTCCATCACGCGCTGGTCCACGACGACCGTGCCTATCTGGGTTTTTGGGACGGGGGGATGGTGGTGATCGACATATCCGATCCGACCGGCCCGACGACGATCTCACGTCTCGGCTGGGACGAGGGAGGTCACACCCACACCTGCCTCCCCTTGCCCGACCGCAACCTGGTAGTCGTGACCGACGAGGCGATCTCGGATGGATGCGACGGGGACCGGCACATGATCAGAGTCGTGGACGTCTCTGACGAGACAGCGCCGGTCGTGCGCTCGATCTGCCCGGTCCCCCGAGGTGACTTCTGTGATCGGGGACTGCGCTTCGGTTCACATTGTCTGCACGAGAACCGCCCCAACAGCTACCAAAGCCAGGAGCTCGTGTTCGCAACCTATTTCAATGCCGGTCTGAGGGTCTATGACGTCGCCGACCCCGACGATCCGGTCGAAGTTGCCCACTGGATACCCGAGTGCCCACCGAACCAGGCTGCCCCCCAGATCAACGACGTCTTCGTCGCCGAGGATCTGACCGTATACGTGACCGACAGGGTCCACGGTGGCGTCTACATCCTCGAGCCCGACCTCGCGCTATCCGCTCACATGACGCGGGCCGCTTCGTGAGTGTTGGACGGCATCATGTGGCGATGCCGTGGGACGGAGCCCTCCTGCGGGAGGTCGAATAGAAGGTGACGGCTGCCAGGGCCGTCACAGCGGCGTTGAGCCCGAACGCCGCGCCGTAACCGCCGACATCGGCGATCCAGCCCAGGAGTGGCGGTCCCAAGAGAAGGCCGATGTCCCCGGCGGTGCGGAACATGCCCAGTGACAACCCTCTCAACAAACGGCGAGAATGACATAGCTGCCTGGTAATCCGATAGGATCGGCCTCGCCGCAAACGATTGACTTGTAACTGGCTGCCACCAGGTAACTCCACCGGAATAACGATTGTGCAAACTTCACCTGCTGATGCCTTCAATCCCGAATTGAAGTCGATCACGTGTTTCGAGTGTGGCAAGGCCCACGAGGTGGGTCGGCTCAACACCACCTGCCATGGCTGCGGTCTGCCGCTGCGGGTCGACATCCGACTTGAACCCGGCACCGACCCGGATGCGGTCATCGATCCCTCGATCCACTCACTCTGGCGATACTCGGCTGTGTTGCCGGTGAAGCTCGAAGCGTCGGTGTCGCTCAGCGAGGGATGGACGCCACTGGTCCGGGCCGACGACGGGACATGGGTGAAAGACGAGGCCCGCAACCCTACGGGATCGTTCAAGGCCCGAGGGATGTCGGTGGCGGTATCCGCGGCACTTGCGATGGGCGTCAAGCGCATGGTCGTCCCATCGGCCGGCAACGCTGCCGGAGCCCTCGCCGCATACGGCGCCGCCGCCGGTGTAGAGGTCCTGGTGGCCATGCCCGACGACACCCCGCGGCAATTCGTCGAGGAAAGCCGTCACTATGGGGCACGTGTCGAACTCGTCCCGGGGACAATCGCGGATGCCGGGAGATGGCTCGCCGAGAACCGGTCACCGGAGGACTTCGACCTCTCCACGCTCAAGGAGCCATTCCGCGTGGAGGGGAAGAAGACCATGGGATACGAGCTCTGGGAGCAATTCGACGGCGATCTGCCCGACGTGATCGTCTACCCAACCGGCGGTGGAACCGGGCTGGTGGGGATGTGGAAGGCGTTCGACGAGATGCAGGCCATGGGATGGATCGGGGCAGAGCGGCCCCGTCTGGTCTCGGTGCAGTCGGACGGGTGTGCTCCGGTGGTCAGAGGGTTCGAGACACAGAGCCGGTTCACCGAGCGGTGGCCCAACGCGAAGACGAGCGCTTACGGGCTGCGTGTCCCCAATCCGATCGCGGGCTTCCTCTGCTTGAGGGCACTAGGCGAGACGAACGGGACCGCGGTTGCGGTCCCGGAATCCGAAATCGACAAGGCCGCAGCAGCCATGTCGGCTGCGACCGGGGTGGATGCCTGCCCGGAGGCCGGGGCGGCCTGGGCCGCGATCGGGATGCTCAGGGAACGGGGTTGGCTGACACCCTCTACCCGCACCCTCGTGTTCAACACCGGCACCGGTCTCAAGTATCGCTGAGGGGAGGGTCAGCGCCCCTCGGTCCTCGGGTCGAGAACGTCGCGCAGACCATCGCCGACCAGGTTGAACGACAGGGCCCACAAGAAAACCATCAGACCGGGGAACGTCGACGTCCACCACCGCCCTGCAATGATGTCGGCCTGGCCCTCACTGACCAGCGTCCCCCACTCTGCCTGACCGGCGACCGCAAGTCCGATGAACGCGAGCGTGGCCCCGAGGAGGACGGCGTGGCCCATATCGAGCGTGGCCTGCACCGCCACCGGGGTGAACGAGTTGGGGAGGATGTCGCGGCGGATGATCCCGAACTTCGAGTCGCCTATGGCCCTGGCGGCATCGACGTAGTCCTCCTCTCGAACCTGGAGGATCTGACTTCGGATGATGCGGGCGTACCGGGCCCACATGATCACCGCCAGCGCCACCACGATATTGGCGAACGACGGGCCGAGGACGGCGGCGATCGCCAATGGGAAGACCAGGGTCGGGATGGAGAGGAAGACGTCGACCACTCTCATCAAGATTGCATCGACCTTCCCCCCGACGATCCCGGCGGTGCTGCCGACGACGAGACCGATCAGTACGGCTCCCGACACTACGTAGATGGAGAGTTGGAGGGAGAGTCGGGATCCCCAGACAATGCCGTAGAGGACGTCACCGCCGAGACGGGTGGTGCCCAGAAGATGCCCCGGTGTTCCGGGCGGGACGGCCACGGAACTCAGGTCCCGCGGCATCTGGAACGCTCCGCGGGGGTTCTCGGGGACGATGAGCGGGGCGAAGATCGCCATCGCCAGGAGGAGGACGATCACGATCGCGCCGAAGGCAGTGCTACCCCGGCTGAACACGTCCTTGGTGGTCCCCCAGAGCCGCCGGGCCTTCACCCGGAGCGGCCCCTCGCCGGCCAACACGGGGGCCCTCTCGACGTGCACAGCGTGGAACCACACTAGGTCCTCCTCAGGACGACACGTCGGTCGAGGTATCCGTACAGGACATCCACGGCCAGGTTGAGTGACACGAAGAGGATGCTGGTGAAGATGACGAAGGCGAGCGTGGTGCCCTGATCGCCACTGAGCACCGAGTCTGCCATCCAATTGCCCAGACCAGGCCAGCCGAAGATGGTCTCGACCACCACAGTGCCCTCGAACATGATCCCGATCGAGAGCCCGATCACGGTGATCGTCGGGATGAAGGCGTTCCTGCGGGCATGACGACGGACCACGAGATTCTCCGGCAGGCCTCGAGCTCGGGCTGCGTCGACATAGTCCTTACCCATCTCGTCGAGCAGCGAGGAGCGCATCATCCTGGTGACGATGCCCACGGCGGCATAGCCGAGGGTCAGGGCGGGGAGGACCAGGTGCCACAGTGCGTCCCTGAGTGCGTTGAGGTTCCCGGCGAGAATGGCGTCGATCGTGTAGAAGTTGGTCGGATGCGGAAGGCTGTTCCAGATGACCGAGTCGGATCTGCCGTGGGGGAACCACCCCAGGTATGACCAGAACACGATGAGCAGGATAATGCCGAGCCAGAAGGCGGGCATGCTGGCCCCACCGACGGCGACGACTCCCGCGATCTGGTCTCCCATGCGATTACGACGGCGCGCCGCAAAGGTGCCCAGCCCGATACCGAGGGTCACCGCCCAGAGGGCAGCGAACGCCCCCAATTCGAACGATGCCGGGATCCTCTGCCTGAAGACGTCGACCACCGGCGCCGCGGCAACAGCCGACCAACCAAGCTCGCCACGCACCACCCCACCCAGCCAGGCCACGTATTGCATCGGAAGTGGCTCGTCCAGGTTGAAACGCTCCTCAAGCGCAGCGATCTCTTCATCGGTCATCCCCGGCTCTAGATAGGGACCGATGGGAGTGCCGCCGATGCGGGTGAGCGTGAAGACCAGGATGCTCACCATGAGAATGACAAGAGGGAGCCCCAGCAACCGTCGGCCGATGTACCTATGCAATATTCACATTTCCCTCAGCCCAGTGTACGCGGCATGGACTTCGGCGAACCGAGACGGCGGGAGCACGCCGGAAGGGCATGGGCCCCCCCGGCGGAGTCGCTCACTTGTCGTAGATGGCCCAGTACTGCGAGGGCCGCGGCCACATCGGGTTCTCGATGTGACCCGTCACCCACTCGCCCCGCGCCGAAGGCGCTCCCTCGTTGGCGGGCATGATCCACATGGCCTCTTCGTAGAGGACGTTCTGGATCTCGGAGAGGATCTGGAGACGGGCGTCCTCGTCGAGCTCGGTGCGGGCCGACCGGACCAGAGCGTCGATCGCCTCGGGATCGGAGTAACCGTCCACGAAGCTGTTGACCGCACCATACCGACCGTCGGACAGCGCGCTGTCGAACAGGTAGGCGTCAGGGGTGCTGTATTGCGAGCTGGTGTACGACCACATCGCGATGGGCAATGGATCGGTGACCAGTATCTCGTCGAACTGCGCCTCGGGCACCGCATTCACGTTGACATGGAAGTTGGGGTTGAGGGCCTCGACGCTGTCCTTGAGGGTCAACGCCGCCCCGGTGAATCCCTCGTGGGTCTGGTCGCTGGCGATCGAGATGGTGAACCCATCCTCCCAGTAACCGGCCTCGGTGAACAGCTGCTCCGCCATCGCCGGGTCGGTGGGGTAGATCGGGGCATCGGGATCGTACCCGTACATCTCGACCGGGAGGATGAAGCTGCCCCGTCCACCGAGGCCGCCCAGGATCCCGTCGATGTAGCCCTGGTAGTTGAAGGCGTAGTTGAACGCCTGTCTCACCCGAACGTCCTGGAAGAAGTCGAGCGGAATGGTGTCGCCGGCGGGGAGCGCCCCTTCGGCGATGTTCATGTTCATGCCGATCTGGAGCACCTGGAGGTCCAGGATGCTGGTGTCGACCACTGCGTGCTCGATGGGCTCGATCGAAGGCACATCGGTTGGGCTGATGTCGACGATGTCGTATTCCTTGGCCTGGAGCCCGGTCGCCGGCGAGTCGACGATCAACTCCCAACGCACCGGCAGATGAGCCGGCTCGCCCCAATAGTCCGGGTTGATGTCGAAGTTCATGCGGTCGCTGCGCTCCCAGGACGCCAGTGTGTAGGGGCCGGAGCCCACCATGTTCTGGGCCATGTACTCGTTCGGCTGGCCCGCGACCACTCCGCCGTTGCCTTCGACCGCCTCCTGGCTCACGACGCTGGCCACGGGGTGAGCAGCGAGAAAGGCGAGGAATGATGCGTCGACCGCGCCCAGGGTCACCTCGAACGTGTGATCGTCCACGACCCTGGTCTCGGCCACGTTCTCGAAGAGTTGAGCCTGACCTTCGGGCAGGTTCATCTCGACCACGCGGTCCCACGAGTACTTGACATCCTCAGCGGTGAGATCGGTCCCGTCCGAGAAGACGACGTCCTCACGGAGCGGGAAGGTGTAGGTGAGGCCATCTGCAGAGATCAACCCATTCTCGAGGCTGGGGACCTCGGTGGACAGGGACGGGATCACGGCGCCATCTTCCGCGGCAATGGCCGTCAGCCGGTCGTAGACGTTCAGGATCACGTCCATGCCGACATCGTTCCCGTTCACCGCGGCGGGATCGAGGTTGAAGACGTCGTCGTTGACGGTGACAACGAGCACATCGGGGTTGGGGACATCACCCCCCGTCTCTCCACTGGTGGTGGAATCCGTAGCCGAGGTCTCGTCGGTGGTGTCGTCGGTGGCTTCGCCACCGCAGGCCCCGACGACCAGCGAGAGAACGGCACTTAGGGCCAGAATCCTCCACGCAATGGATCTTCGTCCCATGGAAAGTTCCTCCTCGATCACTCCGCACGAAGGGGCTCGATCGTCACCCCAATCGTTTGCACGCTAACCAGGAGCGGAGCTGACTGTCAACCGATCCTGGGTGCTACTGGGAGGTCTCACCGCCACCGTTGGCCCCTTTGGGCTCAACGCTCCGGAGCTATCGGCTTGATCGAGCTCACATCGCCGACGACCGTGCCCACGTCCGCGGCAGCGGCGAGCCCGAGGACTCGAGCTGCCACGACCAGGTCCTGGGCGCCGGTACCGACCGATTTGAAGAGTGTTATCTCCTCCGCCTTCGTCCTGCCCGGGGCCATCCCGCGGACGACGTCGACCAGGTCTTCGGCCTTCTCCGGCTCGAAGCCATGGTTCGACACCGCGAGGTACGCGTCGCCGGCCTCTGCCATAACCAGGTCGGCCGAGTCGCAGACCACCCTGTCGAACGAGTTGAAGATCTGCGGGTCGACCTCGACACGGTCCCTGCTCGCCGGCCCCACCGAATTCACATGGATGCCGGCGCGGACGTGCTCGGCCAGGAGCACAGGGGAACTCGACTTCGTGGCGAGCGTGACCATCTGAGCATCCTCCAGCGCAGCCTCCAAAGTCGGCGACTCGACCAGGCGGCCCGAGACGAACCGCGACATCTCATCGACGAACGCCCGTCGGTTCTCCGGCGTCCTTGCGAAGACACGGACCTCGGCTGCGGAGCGAACCAGCTCGAGGGCGCGCAGTTGGCCGCGCGCAACAGGCCCCGTGCCCACGATCGCAGCCACCTCCACGTCTCTGGGAGCGAGAAACTCGGTGGCGACGGCGGACACCGCACCGGTGCGAAGGTTGGTGATCTCCTGTGCGTCGACGATGCCCATCAGCTCTCCGGTGCCGAGCCCATGGACGTAGATTGTGTATCTCATCCCCACCCCATTCGTCCGGTGAAGGACTTTGAAGCCGAGCAGGTCCTCACCGGCAATGAACCCGGGGAGACAACGAAGCCATCCTTTGGGATGAGCCAGATCGATGCGACCGAAGCCGACCCCCTCCGGCCCCATCGGCGACGAGAACAGACCGCGAATGGCGTCGAGAACCATCTCGTCGTCGATGAGCTCGTCGACAGCGGCTGCGTCGAGGATTCTCACGATTCAGGCAGGATTGCGCCCGACGTAGAACTCGGCGAACGACTCGCCCGCGGGCGCGATGCCAGCCCTTCGGACACCGTCCGCGGAAGTTCGCATCTGGCTGTCGGATAGTTTCATCGCCGGTTGGCGTATCGGCCCGCCGTTGTATCCGTTGAGCCATGCCTGGAACTTCCACAGGTAGCGGTGCACGAGGTTGGCTCCACCCGAGCTCATGGTCGCCGATCGAGCCTGTCGCGCCGGCTGTATTCGCCAGTATTCGTCCATGGCCTCTTCCCTCTTCCCGGCACGGAGCAGCTCGAGGAGTCGTGGGAGGTACGACCCGTAGTACTCGTAGTTGCTCGTCCCCATCCATTGCATGCCGAACAGGTCGACCCACATCGGGGCTGTGAACTCCATCGGGTCGGACAGGAGCACATTCGCGTCCTGCAGACGCCGGAATGTCTCATAGGTGTTCGTCGTCTGTTGTCGACCGACCTCGTACTTGACCGCCACGATCGTGTCGACCTCCGTCAAACGGTCGAGGACATCGGCAGGGAATCCTCGCACGTCCAGGCGACGCAGATTGGAGTGCTCGACCACGAAGAGGACGACGGCGAGATCGGTCGCCCTGCAGATGTCCACCGTGTAGTCCTCGACTTGCTGCGGCGAGGTCGGATAGAAGCTGTTGGGATGCCCGAGCAGCATCCCGTCCACACCTAGAGCACGTGCGTCGTTGGCCATGTCGATGATGTCCTCGGCCGTGTCGAACACCCCCTGCAAGAGGAAGTGATGCCGCCCCGAGGCCTCGTCGAGGGCGATCTCCATGAACGCCCGCATCTCGTCGAGGGTGGTTCCCGCCTCAGATACGAGCAGCGCCCCCCAGAAGCCGAGCTCGATGTTGCGGCGAACATCGTGGCGGATCGCAGCCTCGTTGAGCGATCTGAGATTCGAGGTGTACGACGGGATGATGACGTTGCATGCCCCGTGGAAAGTCTCCCGGGCCCACGCCTTGGCCTCGGGCCTGGTGTATTGGGGCCGTCTCGACATGAGTGGTGACTCTATCCGCACAAACCTTTGCGCGGGTGAGAGCCGACCCTGGCTAACGTCGCGGGCCCAGCGACTGCCGAGGTCTGATTGGATCCCAGCCCCTACCCGAGCTTCAGCCACGAAGAGGTGAAGAGACGACACGATCTGGTGCGCGCCTTCATCGACGAGAAGGGGCTGGAGGCTCTGGTGATCTTTGGCTGGTCCGCCCAGAACCGGGCCGCTCAGGCTGATGTCTACTACCTGTCCGGGTACATGGGGATGCGTGACAACTATGTCGTGTTCCCCCGTGACGGCGAGGCGACCTTGTACGCCCAGAGCTACAACCATGTGCCCAATGCAGCCGAGGTTTCCTTCCTCGACGACGTGCGCTGGGGCGGCGTCGACAGCGGACAGACCATTGGGGACGATCTGCTGGCACGTGGGCTGGGGAGGGTGGGAGTGGTCGGCTGGATGCCCTATCAGCACTATGAATCGATGCGCCGAGCCGCCGGCGAAAGCTCCCGGTTCGAGGACGTCACCTCCGGGTTCCGCAAGCTACGACTGAAGAAGAGCGATGAGGAGCTGGAGTGGCTGAGCCGGGGAGCCGCCTTTACCGACGCCGCCCTCGGCGGGCTCAAGGATGCACTGAGACCGGGGACCAGGGAGTCCCGGGTCGCCGAGCCCATCGAGCGGGCGTATCTCGGCGATGGCGGATTGACCGGTTTCTACTATCTGGCCTCCACCCCGATGAGCAAACCCACCCGGAGTGTGCCGGCCCAGGTCCTATCGGAGCGGGAGATCGCCGAGGGCGACGTGGTCTCATGCGAGATCAGCATCTCGTACGCCGGGTACGCCGGTCAGGGTCTGCGCACCTTCACCGTTGCTGCAGATCCCACCCCCGCGGTCGCGGAGATGCACGACGTCGCCCTCGAGGTCTTCCACCGGGTCGCGGCGGCGATCCGGCCCGGCGCCGGCATCGAAGAGATCTGGGAGGCCTCGGATCCGATCGCGGCCCACGGCTTCACCATCCGGGATGGTCTGGTCCACGGCTTTGGCATCGGTCTGCTCCCTCCGTCGATCCGCACCCGGGAGACCACCCACGGTGTCGACGACGATTGGGTATTCGAAACGGGTCAGACCATCGTGATCCAGCCCAACGTGATCTCGAAGGATGAGACGGTGGGAGTGCAGGTGGGAGAGCTCTGTGTGGTCACCGACGATGGGGCACGCTCGCTTCACTCCTTCCCCTTGGAGCTGATCAGGGCCGGGTAGGCGACCCTCAGGTCGCCGACCCGCCAGCTCGGCACAAACGTGTGTGCTGCTAGCGTCCGCGGGAGTGGCGTACCAACACGAAGCGGCGTGGAACCGACGCCAGCGTGAGAGGAGACACCCAACATGACTTCACTGACCACGGCCAAAGAGACGGCATTCGAGAAGGTCAGAGGGTTGTGGATCGCGATACCCACACCCTTCACGGCGACCGGCGAGATCGACGAGGGGACGCTGCGCAAGGCGGTCGACTACTACATCGAGGCCCTGGAAGTGGACGGGATCTTCTGCGGTGGGGTGATGGGCGAGTTCTGGGCGATGACCGTCGAAGAACGGGGGCGGGTGCACGAATTGGTGGTGAGTGCCGCCGCGGGACGGGTCCCGGTCATGGCGCACATCGGGCATCACGTGTACTCAGAGGCGGCTCAGCTGAGCCGTCACGCTGAGCAGATCGGCGCCGACTTCGTCATCGCCATCAACCCATATTTCCCGATCAAGCCAACCGATGACATCGTGCGCGCCTGGTACCGGCGTCTCACCTCGGAGTCCTCGGTGCCCTTCTTCCTCTTCAACACCTCCTACTCCGGTTACGCCTTGAGCCCTGGCCTGATCGCCGAGCTCAGCGAGCTCGAGACCGTGTGCGGGATCAAGAACCCCAAAGGAAAGAAGCATCTGCTCGAGGTCAGGGATCTGGTGGGCGACCGGATCGTGGTCTGCGACGCCAATGAGGGCGATTGGCTCGGTCTGCGCCTCGATCATGGTTTCCCGGCGCTGATGTCCACACCTGCGCTGGCCATGTATCAGACGCCAGACCACCGCCCCATCCTCGACTACACCCGTTTGGCCGACGCCGGAGACATCGAAGGGGCGTGGGCGTTGCAGAGGACCCTGGAGCGAGAGCGGGATGCATTCGAGCGATGGATGCGTGACCAATGGCTGGCAAATGGCGAGGGTGCGATCCCCATTGCGGAGCTGAAGGCGTGGCTCGGGCTCATCGGATTGCCGCAGGGCCCGGTCCGTCCACCGCTGATCCCGTTGAGCGACGACCGTATGGAGGCCCTGCGCGCCGACCTGGACGCTATCGGCCTCCTCGACCCGCTCGCTTCGTGATCGATTCGATGACTGACAACCGAGTGGCTTGCCGGGTCATGTCAGGAGCCCCGAAGAGATCGAACGTGTCCGCAAAGCCGGACAGCTGATGGATCGGGCCGTACACGCGATGATCGCCGCGGCGCGCCCCGGAGGACCGAGTACCAGCTGGCAGCGGTCGTCACTCATGCCGTGATGGATGGTGGGGGCAGATGGACTTCAACATCATCGGATCGACCCCGATGGACGACCCGGCGATGGTGTTCGGCAACCCGTGGCCCTCTGGCCGCCGGCTCGAGAAGGGCGACATCATCATCGCCGGGGACAACGAGGCCGACCTCGAGGCCGGGACCGTGGCCATGCTGGAGCCGACGATCATCACCCCTGACGGTCTGCTCGGCATCTTCTTCGGGCGCACCTACGTGCTCACCGATGGCGGGAAGGAGCAGGTGACGAAGTTCCCCCACGAGCTAATCGTCATCTGATCGTGTCGAGACGACCCGACCGATCCGTGGGTCGGGTCACTCGCCGCTGATCAGTCCCCGAGTTTCTCCGCCAGCCAGCGGAAGCTGCCCGGCGCCCAGTGGTCGAAGTACTTGAAGGCGCAGTGGCCGCCGTCCGAGTAGACGCGGGCCTCCTTCCCGGTCACCGGGCCGGTCTCGAGCATGAAATAGATGTTGCCGATCGGGTTGAGATGATCGAGCTTGCCGTTGATCATCAACACGGGCATCGTGATGTTCTCGACGATTCCCTGCTCGGAGAGTGCCCAACGGGGGAACTCCGCCAGCTCCTCTTCGACGGACGTGGACGGGAACGACGGAGGGCCGTCGGGTGCCCCGAACCGCCAAGTGGCGCGTTCGTTGCGGACACGGACGAACTCCTCCAACTCGGCATCACCCATGACATAGCCGAAGGGATGCCCGGCATTGGCCACCACCGCCTTCAGCTTGTCAGGGGCCGTGCCGGCCAGCTGCATCACCGAGTAACCGCCCCGGCTGATCCCGAAGGCGCCGATCCGCCCTCCGTCGATCTCGGGCCGATCGGCGATGTAGTCGACGGCCGCCTCCCAGGCGCCGACCGACTCTGGAGCCCAGGGGAAAGGGTTCTCACCGGTGCCCGGGCCATCCATGACCAGGGCCGCCATCCCGTTGTCGATGCACAGGTCCTGAGCCCACCCCCGGTCCTCCTTGAAGACATCGGCCCCACACATGATGAGTACCGCAGGAACCGGTGAATCCGCACGAGGGGCACGGAAATGGGCCCGGATCGTCTTTCCGTCGTGGTCGAACTCGACGACCGCGACGGGGGGGTCGAGATGTGCGCACGCTTTGCGATAGGCGCGGGCACAGTCGTCGCTGATCCGCCGCTTGACATCCGACACCTCACCGGGGAAGCGACCGATCGCGTAGTAGGTCTTCGCCTGGAGATAGGCGCGTCTCGATCCTTCGTGATCTCCGGTCTCCTCGAGCCGGTCACCCTCCTCCTCGTGACGACGACCGATCTCTTCCCAAACCGGAACCCACTTGTCCTCGGTGGTCCCTTCGAGACGAGCCACCGTCGCCTCGAGCTCGGCGATGTCGTCGATCATCGAAAACCAGCGTCGATAGAACCCTCCGTGAACGACGACGAAGGGATCTTCGTTGGGGGCGAAGTCAAGGGCGGTGGTCATCGGAGTCTCCTGGTCGGGTCGCCCGTACCCTAGGCGCGAAATCGATTGCCCAACCCGGCCGGAGAGTGGCCTTCAGGCGCGGGCTCGCCCCGTCACGGAAGAGGCAAGAGTGCAATTCCGTTTACGGTGAAGGTGCTCGTCGGCAGAGACGGTCATGTGACGGTGCCGCCCAGCCTCCCCGCCATCCAGTCGTTCACCCACGGGCCGTATCTGTACTCCAGGTTGCTGACACCGTGGGTCGCCTCGTCGACCGTGATCAAGGTGGCGTTGCGGGCCTCTTCGGCGATACGCCGGGCATGCTCCACACCGATCAATGGGTCGAGCATGCCGTGGACCACGACCAGGGGTTGGGTGATCTTCTCGGCCACTCCGGTGAGGTCGAGCGTCCTGGCCTTCTCCCGGGCCTCTTCGTCGGATGAAGACCATGAGTATTGCCGGAAGGCACCCCGGGTCACCTGGGGAAGCTCGTCCCAACAGTCCACCCAGTCGTAGGGGCCGCAGTTGGCCACCGCGGCGCCGACCCTTGGCTCGAAGGCGGCGGAGCGGCAGGCGTAGTAGCCGCCGAGACTGGCCCCGATGAGGCCGACCCTCGACGTGTCGATGTCGTCACGCCCCTCCAAGGAATCGATGGCGGCCGAGACCGCGACCTCGTAGTCGTGGCGGATGGGCAGCTTCGTGCTCATCTCACCCTGTCCCGGTCCATCGAGGCTGAGAACGGCAAGGCCCCTGCGCAGGAGCGGGCCCCGGCCCCCGTGACGGGTCTCCTTGGTCGAGTCGAGACCTGGGAGGAGGATCACCAGCGGCGCCGGGCCTCCCTTCGGCGGGAGGCTGAGGAGCCCGACGAGATCCGCATCGGGGAATGGAATGGTGATCTTCTCGACCGGGGGCTCCATGTATGGGAGCACCCGATCGTGGCATTCCAGCATCTTGGCCAGACCGTGGGCGTGGGCCTCCTCATCGTCGACCGAGAGGAAGTAGGAGAGGTGGTAGCAGCGCGCTGCGGTGAGGAAGGCGCCAACGGCGGAGATGCGACGCCCCTCGTCCCAGGCGTGCTCGCCCATCTCCTCGTGTATCCCGGCCGTAGCCATCCACTCCGGGCCCCAGTCCGACCATCCGCCGATCCTGTCGATCGTGGCGGTAAGGTCACCGAGCGGGATCTGACTGGAGAGAAACCGCGCCGCCCAGATGTCGAGGACCTCCTGGACCTGGGGGTCGCCATGGAGCAGGGTGCGGGTGGTGGCCGGGTCGACTCTCACTGGGGGGCGCCTGCCCTCTCCACCATCGGGGCAACCTTGCCCGCGTCGAGGCCCTCGAGGATGACGGCCTTGTGCGCATCATTCGGCGTCGTGACCAGGACACCTTCGATCTCCGGGTCGGAGAGCAACTCATCGAGGGAGGACGCCGCCTTCGGAACGCCGAATTCTTCCTGGAAGGCGGAACGACTCTCGGGCGAGCGTGAGAAGCAACTCGCCATCTCGATCACGGTGCCTCGCTGCGCCCCCCTGGCCGGCACCCTCGCCCAGCGTCCCAGACCTATCGAAGCGAGTTTGACCCGCTCACTCATCATCCTTCCTCCTCGGCGGATTCGAGAGACATTCCCAGCTCTTCGATGTTGTTGGCAAAGTCGTCGTGGGGAAAGAAACAGACGAGGGACATGCGCTCTCCGGGATCGGCCATGGTGGCGTGCGGGGTTCCGGCCGGGATGCGATACCAAGAGCCCGGGCCCACCGGGCGGAATACCCCGTTCAGCCAGACCCGGCCACGGCCCGCCACGACGTAGACGATCTCCTCGCTGTGCGGATGGAGGTGGGGAGACCTGACCGGGACGTGCTCGATCACCACCTGACGAACCGTCGAGGCCCCCTGTCCTGCGACCTGAAACGGGTCCGCGGTCGACCTCCCAGGGAAATCGCGATACCGAAGGTCCTCCGGGCCGACGACGGTCACGGGCGGGCCCTTCTCATCTTCAGGATCGACTGGACGGTGGCGGCTATCTCGTCGGCCACGGTGGCGGCGAACCCCGCGGCGCGCTCCTCGTCGGCCCAAGCGGGGTTCCCATACCAGCCGTCGTCGGCGATCTCGGTCACATCGGTGATGTAGCCGTAAACCTCCTTGGAGCGACGCATGGCATCGAGCTCCTCGGCTCCCTCCGGCCTGGTCGCCTCCGACACCCGGTCGGCATGCACCAGATCGGGATCGTGAGCGAGCACGGCCAGGGTCTCGATCCCGCCACCGTGAGTCAGCTCTCCCCCCATCGGCGCATAGATGCGTTGTGCCGCGTAACAGGCGTGGGCGGTCACGACGAGCACGTCTTGGCGGTCCTGGATATCGGTGGCCACCGCATCGAGGGAGGCGATATTGCCTTCGTGCCAGTTGACGAACACGAACGTGCTGACTCCCATCGCTGTCATCTCCTGGCACAGGTTGGACAGATATGCCTCGAACACGTCTCGGCGAAGCGAGATGGTGCCGGGATGGCCAGCATGGATCGGGGTCACCCCGTACGGGCCGGCCGGGACGATGATCGCATCCAGTCGATCGGCGAGCTCGGCGCATACGAGGTCGGCGGCCATCGTGTCGGTCCCACAGGGCAAATGCGGGCCATGTTGCTCGATGCTCCCGAATGGCATGACCGCCGTGCCAGTGCGCCCGATCAGCTCGGCCACGTCGGGTGAGGCGAGGTCGTATATCGATCTCGGGGCCGTGCTCACGGCACCTCGGCTCCGGCAGGGGTCACAACTGCATGGAGGGGCTGCTGCGACGTCAAGATGCGGTTGGCCTCGGCGGCCGCCTGTCGGCGGAGGGCGAGCTCGCTCTCCTCGGTGTACCAGGACATGTGGGGGGTGAGGATCACTCGATCCGAGACCGGCTCGAAAATGGCGACGTCCGGCGGCTCTCCCTCGAACACGTCGAGCGCGGCCATGCCCGGCCTGCCCTCACGGAGTGATGCGATGAGAGCGCTGGTGTCGACGAGAGCCCCCCGAGCGGTGTTGACGAGGATCGAGCCCTCCCTCATCGTCTGAAGCTCAGCGGCACCGAGCATGTGACCGTGAGAGGGTGGCGGAGCGTGGAGGGTGACCACGTCGGAGCCGGCGAGAAGCTCGCCCGTGCCGACGAGGCGGGCCGGCACGTCTCCGAGCGTCGAGCTGACCTCGGAGGGCTCGGCAATCGGGTCGGATATGAGGAATCTCCCGAACCCTACGCCGACGAGCATGGCGGCGACCCGTCTCCCGATCCTCCCGAATCCGAGGATCCCCACCACGAGACTCGAGGGAAGGTGGAGCGGCCGGAGGTCACCGACACCCCAGGACCCCTGTCGGAGATGTCGATCGGCCGTGGTGAGCCGACGAAGGGACGCAAGAGTGAGGGTGACCGCATGCAACGCCACGGCCTCGGTCCCATAATCGGGGACGTTGACCACCCACATGCCGAGGGACCGTGCACTGTCAAGATCTATTCCGTCGAGTCCAACCCCGAGCCGGACGATGGCGCGACAGCCGACTGCCTCCAGCGTCTGCGCATCGAATCTCGGAGCAGCTCCGGCGAGAATCACGTCCGCCCCAGAGGCCACTTCGATGACCTCCTCCCTGGTGCGCCCGGGCCCGAAGGCCAGTTCCACGTCACCGAGCACCGCGCGCTCGACGTCGAAATCCGGGAACCGGGTTCCGAGAATCGCCACCTTGGGTCGCCGGGAGTCCACGAATCGCGGAGTCTACGGAGCAATCGTTTGCGGAGCAATAGAGCTATGCAGGTCGGACGTGGACGACATCCCACATTTCGAGTCGCTGTCGCACCTCCGCCTGGAGGACCAGCGCCTGGTGACGGGCTCGGGTCGGTATGTAGCCGATCTGGCACCACCGGAAACCGTGCATCTCGCCTTCGTACCCAGCACTGAGGCCCATGCACGCATCACCGGCGTCGACACGAGCTCGATCGACTCGCCCGAAGTCCTCGGAGTGTTCACCGGGTCCGACCTGGGTCTGGCCGACATACCGGGCGACAGCACCGCCGTCCCTGCTGCCGATTTTCCGCGGCCCCATCTCGCATCGGAGAAAGTGCGGTATGTGGGCGAGCCTGTGGCCGTGGTGGCGGCCATCAGCGCCGCCGCGGCGCTCGACGCCGCCGATCTGGTACGGGTCGACTACGAGACGCTGCCGGCAGTGGTTGATCCCAGAGCGAGTCTCGAGGATGAAGTCCTGGTCCACGAAGGGGCCGGCACCAACGTGGTGTATCGATCGGAACCGGTCGTCGGTGAAGCCAGGGACGAGTACGACGTGGTGGCCGAGATAGAGGCGACCAACCAGCGACTGGCTCCGACCTCGATCGAGCCCCTGGGAATCCTCGCAGTTCCCGAAGACGACGGCCGGCTCACGGTCTACGTCGGCGATCAGCGACCCCACGGCATGAAAGCCCGGCTGTCGCAGCTCCTCCCCATCGAAGCCAACAGGTTGCGGGTGGTCGTTCCCGATGTCGGTGGAGCATTCGGGATGAAAGGGATGACATATCCGGAGTACACGGTGGCGGCAGCTGTCGCACTCCGACTCGGACGGCCGGTCATGTGGGCGGCGCGACGTCGAGAGCACATGAGCGGCGGTACCCACGGACGGGGCTCGGTGCACAAGGTCCGGCTCATGGGGACGTCGGCCGGCCGCATCCAAAGAGTGGAGATCGATCTCCTCGCCGATGTCGGCGCCTATCCCCACAATGGTGCGACCATCCCAATCTTCCCCGGCTGGTCGCGTTCGGTCTCTAGGACATCCCCAACGCCTCGCTGACCACGACCTCGGTGGTGACCAACACGGCCCCCACGGGCCCATACCGCGGAGCGGGCCGGCCCGAGGCTGCCTTGCAAGCGGGCGCGACCCGATCGGCGTCGGGTTCGGTGCCTTTGTCGAGCGCGCCGGTGGGGGGGTCGACGGCGGTGAGTACGGCCGTATCGAGGTCGACCGAGAAGGTCGGGTCACCCTTCGCACCGGATCGGCGTCCTCTGGACAGGGCCACGAGACTGCCTGGGCTCAGGTGGCGGCCGCCGCTTTGGGGCTGGCACCGGAGGCCGTCACCTACGTCGCCGGCGACACCGACCAGGTGGCCCGGGGAACGGGGACGTTCGCCAGCAGGTCGGCCCAGATCGGCGCGGCAGCCACCTGGCGCACGGCACATGTCGTGCGACGGCGGGCGATCGAACTGGCCGCCCAGCTGCTCGAGGCGTCCCCCGCCGACGTCGTGCTCGCCGACGGCTCCTTCTCCATCGTCGGCGTGCCCGGCACCGGGATGGGATGGGCTCAGGTGGCGGCCGCCGCTCACGATCGTGGCATCGATCTGAGCGAGGAAGAGTGGTTCGTGCCTGGCGCACAGACCTTCCCCTACGGTGTCCACGTCGCCGTCGTCGAGGTCTCCCTCGAGACCGGAGAGGTACGACTCGATCGCCTCGTGGCCGTGGACGACTGCGGAAATGTGCTCAACCCCATGATCGTCGAGGGACAACTCCACGGATCCCTCATGCAGGGAATCGGACAGGCTCTCTACGAAGGCGTCCTGTACTCGGGGGAGGGCCAGCTGCTCACCTCGACTCTGATGGACTATGCCATTCCCCGTGCGGGCGACGCCCCGCCGATCACATCGGAGCGGCTTGTCCATCCGGCACCCTCGAATCCGCTCGGGGTGAAGGGCACCGGAGAAGCGGGCTGTATCGGTGCGCCGCCTGCGATCGTCAACGCCGCGCTGGACGCGTTGGCGCCGTATGGCGTGACCGACCTTCAGATGCCGCTGCGGGCAGCGGCTGTGTGGGCTGCCCTGTCGAGATCGAAGACGCGTTCGGACCCGAGCGGGTCAGATCCGACACCGGCACACGGCGTTGCTCGATGAGCCTGCAGGTCAGGACAGGGAGATCACCAGCTTGGTGTGGGGAGATAGCCCCTGACGAATCCACGCTTGGGATATCTCGTCGAGAGGCTGAACCTCGTGAGCCACACTCACCCTGCCGGCGGTCATCTGCTCGATCACGAAACCGTATGCCTCCATCTTGTCCCGCAACGGAGTCCACCCCGAGGACAGACCGAGCAACGCACTCCGGGCCTTGCGCATCGCCTGTAACGGCAGGTCGGCATCCGTCCCGGCCGTATTTCCAACACTCACCAACCGCCCACCCTCTGCGAGCGCGGCAATGGCCGCCATGGCAGGTGGGCCCCAGAGTGGGTCTATCACGATGTCGATCGGCCCGCCCGCAGCTTCGAGCAATGCCGCCGACAGATCGGTGGTCCCTTCGAGGTCGACCGTTGCCGTGGCTCCATTCGACCCGAGCCATTCGAGACCCGGCCGGTGTCGTCCCACCGCCACCACAGCCGATGCTCCTCGCGCCGCGGCCAGCTGGACCGCCATCTGACCAACACCCCCTGTGGCGCCGAGGACTGCGACTCGATCGCCCTCCTTCATCCCCGCCAACCGGTAGGCCAACTCCGAGGTGATGCCGACGACTCCGGCTGCGGCAGCCTCGGCATCCTCCACCGAGGCGGGCAGCTCGAACAGCGCTTCCGGTTCGGCGACCGCGGTCCCACGGATCGATCCGTCCCTTCCGAACCCGGGGAGATCGTTCTCGAATCGCACCCGGGTGCCGGCAGGGAGGGTCGGCGAGCCGATGACCGTCCCGACTCCCTCGAGACCGGGAACATAGGGGGGAGACGCCCCTGGCATTCGCCCTGCGGCAACCCGCAGCTCTACTGGATTCAGAGATGCGGTGGTGACCGCGATCAGTGCCTCGCCCTCGCCCGGCACGGGTTCGGGGAGAGTGACCATCTGGGGAGGGGAGCCGATCTCGGTTACCTGTGCTGCTCTCAACGGTGGCTCCCTGGCGGTATGCGGGGCTCGATCGTGGCGATGTATCCTACTGCCCTAACGTTTGTGCAGATCGAGAGGAATCATGGGACCGGATCCAGAGCACGTGACGATCGTCGAAGAGGTCCCGGGCTCCGACATCCCCGTCGAGCTGAGTTACCTCGAGACCTGGGACGGGCTGTACGCCCCGATCGGGTTGCGCCTCCCAAAGGGACCGGGTCCCTTCCCCTTGGTGCTGCTCGCCTCGGGCAACGGAGGTGGGGGCATGGCCTGGATCAGGGATGCCGTCGCCAACCGCGGTTACATCATGGACCGTCTGCTCGGGCGGGGTTATGCCTGTGCCTGGATCCGCTACCGCACCGAGGTGGAGCTCGGCTACGAGACCGGGGGACGACTCATCAGGGACACGCGTCAAGGACGGGACATGTTCAACCGATCCCCCCTCGAGTACGAAGACGAGATCGCGATCGTCGAGCAGCTCAGCGAGGACCCGCGCATCGACCGCGACCGCGTCGGGCTCATCGGGATGAGTCACGGCGGCGAGATGGTGCTCAAGATCACCTCGGAGTACCAGGGAATAGCGGCCGCCGTGGCTTCCGAGCCGGCGTCGCATGAGTTCCTGGCCTTGAGCCCGGACAACACTGCGTTCGTCGACCCGGACACCGGTCTTCGCAACATCGAGGAGATGCAGATGGTGGAGACCGAGAAGGTGCGTTCGCGTATCGACATGGCGAAGGCCAAGGAGCGGATCGCCGGCATCTACACCCCGATACTCGTGATGGGCAGGGAAAGCGATCATCTCCAGGGGATCTTCCGGACCAGCTACGAGCTGCTGGAGGAAGCAGGCAAACCGGTCGAATGGATCAGCTGGGACCACGATCTACACGGCTATGTCTATCCGAAGCGCGGGTCCGACGGCGCGTACGAGGTGAATGAGGTACAAGAGTCGGCGATCGCCGGCGTCCTCGACTTCTTCGACAGACACCTTTAGACCGCCCTCGACACCGTCGCAATGGTCGCCGTCTCGATGGGGTCTACCTTGCCCAACGCCCCCGAGTCGAAGTGAGAGCCGTGAGATGAGCAGATACCTGATCCCTGTGCGTGGAGAGCGGCTCTTCCGGCGCCTGGTTCGTCTGATCGTGGGGTTGGTCTTCTTCGGCATCGGGATCGGGTTGATGCTGCAATCGGATCTCGGAGTGCCACCCTGGGATGTCCTCCACCAGGGTCTGGCCCGTCGATTCGGCCTGACCGTCGGCGTCTGGTCGATCATCGTCTCGGTTGGTGTCCTGGTGCTCTGGCTCCCCCTGCGCGAGCCATACGGCCTGGGAACACTGCTCAACGCGGTGATCATCGGTGTCGTCATCGATGTAACCGC
>Ga0326597_10002427_pt1 | contig 27828 bp, 24 predicted proteins | sample RVTome_12_FD_203789 | JGI IMG/M metagenome (GOLD analysis project Ga0326597, IMG submission 203789) | Soil microbial communities from uranium-contaminated site in the Upper Colorado River Basin, Wyoming, United States - RVT100D185 | ecosystem: Environmental > Terrestrial > Soil > Contaminated >... | reverse complement strand
CTGCAATTGAACCCGACTGATCATGGTGCAGCAATCTCCCTCGGCAACATTTACGCCCGAAATGAAAACAACCTGGACGTGGCCGCGTTCTATTATGACCTCTGTCTTCAACACCATCCCGATGATGCAATGCTGGCCTGCAACTACGCCGCTCTGATGCTTCAGAAAGGCGAATTTCAGAAGGCGGAATTACTATTCAAGCAGGCTATCAAGGCGGCAATATGCCCAACGCCTATTATGGACTGGCCCTTCTTTACCGGATGGCAGGTAAGCTTGATGCCAGTAAAAGCGTTCTGGAAACGATGTTTGTGCGGATACCGCAACAGACTTTGGCAAGAGAATATACGGGGATATACGCCGAAGCCAAAAACCTCTATAGCGAGTTGAACAAAGAGAAAAAACATTGAGCTATGGTCAAGCAGCGATTTACTCGCGGGCCACTCTTTACCAGCCCATTCTTGTTCGTCAAAGGCGTAGTTCCACTATCCCAAATAGCCGATTATCCGCCACCACAGGTAATCAAGCGGCAGCAGCACCACGATGCTGAAAGCCACCAGCGGCAGCGACAAGCGCAGCGTCGTCGCGAGCGAAATGCCTGCAACCTGCATGCCGACCACGGCCGGCGGCACCTGATATGGCAGGATCATGTTCGAGAACCCCACCGCCATCGTCATCAGCGTTGCCTTGAGCGGCCAGCCGGTCACCTGCGCGAAATGCTCGGCGAGCGGCCCCAGCACCGCCGGCTGAGACGGATTGGTGGTGAACAGTCCGGCGAAAGTAGCGAGCAGCGACATCGTGACGAAGTTGCCGAAGTCGGCACCCGCAGTGAGCGGCAACACGCCTTCCAGCGCGGTGCCGAGGGCTTCGCTCAGACCGCTCTGTTGCACCGTCAGTCCCAGCCCGAGCGTCGCGCCGACGTAAAAATACGGGCCGAAGTTCACGCTGTTGAAAGCGGAGAACGGCATCACGCCGATGCGCGGCATGAAGCACGCAGTGCCCGCGGCGAGCGCAATCCAGCCCGCCTTGATGCCGTGCAGGAAATCGGTTGCCCAGAGCGCCAGCGCCACGATCAGGATCACGGCCATGCGTCGTTGCTCCGGCGTGAGCGGCGGGGTCGCCTGCGGCACCGCCGCCGTCCGAATTTCGGCACGGAACAGCCAACACACGAACGCGATGATCGTGAGCCCTTTCAAAATTCCCAGCACCGGAAACTGCACCCACAGGTACTCGGCGTAAATGAGCTGCACGCCGTAAAGCGTTTCCGCCGTGCCCGCTAGTATCAGATTCGGCGCGTTGGCGGGCAGGATCGCCGTGCCGCACTGGTAGGTGGTCATGATCGCGGCGAGACAGATGCCGTTATAGCCGGTGCTACCGCGCTCGAAGCCGGCGCGCTGCGCCACCGCCATGAGTATCGGAATCAGCAGCAGCACGCGCCCGACGGTTGCCGGCATGAAGAACGCAAGCACGATCGAGACGATGACGACGGCGGCAATGAGCTGCCGGTAGGACCGCGTGTAACGGTCGAACAGGGCGCCGGCGATGCGCTGTGCAAGGCCGGTGCGGTGCACGGCCGCCGCCAAAATCAGCCCGCCGAGCACGAGCCACAGCGTCGCCGACGCGAATCCCGAGAACACGACCTGCGGCGGCGCCACCGCCAGCACCATCGCCAGCAGAAAGAACAGAAAACCCGTGATGTGTTCGGGCAGCGTGCCGCTCGCCCACAATCCGACCGTGAACACCAGCAGCGCCGCGGCGTGCATGGTGTTTACGGTAATCCCCTGTGGCGGCGGCAGCAGGAAAATCACCGTCGCGCCCACGCACACCAGCGCGGCGAAGAACGAAGACATTCGCGGCATTATGGCTCAGCGCCCTCCGGCACTGCGCATCATGATTTGAACTTGGCCGCCAGCGCTTCGCTGCCGCGCGCGAGCATGCCGACGTCGGCGCCCACGGCGACGAACAAATATCCCATGTCGAGACAGCGCTTGCCGTCTGCCTCGCCGATCAGAATGCCGGGCGCCTTGCCCGCGGCGCGGATTTTTGTTGCCGCTGCCTCCATCACCTTCCAAACTTCGGGATGCTGCCAGTTGCCGAAGTAGCCCATGTCGGTGGAGAGATCGTTGGGCCCGATGAACACGCCGTCCACGCCGTCGACCGCGGCGATCGCCTCGATTTGCGCCATCGCCTTGCGCGTCTCGACCTGCACCAGCAGACACAGCTCGTCCTGCGCGCGCTTGAAGTAATCCTTGATGCGGCCGTACTGCGTGGCGCGCGTGGCACCCGCAACCCCGCGCACGCCGTGCGGCGGGTAACGCATATAGGCAACGGCGTTCTTCGCCTCCTCGACGCTTTGCACGTACGGCACCAGCAGCGTCTGCGCGCCAATGTCGAGGAAACGCTTGACCATCACCATGTCGTTCCACGCCACGCGCACGACCGGCGCCGCGCTCCCGCCCTGCATCGCGTGCAGTTGGCTCTGCACCATCGGCAGTTCGTTCGGCGAGTGCTCGGTATCGAGCAGCACCCAGTCGAATCCGCTGTTCGACAAAACCTCGGCGACGATGTGCGATGAAAGCGAGCTCCAGATGCCGATCTGCGGTTTGCCGGCTTTTAACGCATGCTTGAATTTATTGACTGGCAATTCCATTTGTCACTCCCTGTGGTCGTAATCAATGGGGTTTCGGATCGCGTCGCGCACGCTAGCTCACCTGCACGGCGCCGAGCCCGCCGCGCGCCGTCAGCAACAAGGCGGTGAGCATCGCGGTGACCGCCGCCATCAGACCGGTGACCAGCTGGACATCCAGGATCTCGGCGAGCACGCCTGCGAAGAGCACGCCGATCGAGATGAAGCCGGGACACAGCTGCTGCAAGCTTGCGATGCGTCCGCGCATGGCTTCCGGCACGGACATCTGCAGTGTCGCCTGGCTGCTCGTGAAGTGCACCATCTCGCCCATGCCCGCGGCCACCAGCGCGGCACACGCGACGGCAACGACGGGCGCCACGGCGAGCACCACAAATGCCGCGCACATCGCGAATACGGCGCACGCCTGCACGAGTCCCTGGCGCGCGAAGTGCATGCACCGGCTCGCTAACCAGCCTCCGGCCACGCCGCCGACACCAACGCTGGTGAGCAGCAGTCCGAGCACTTCCGGACCTGCGTGATAGACGTCCTTGGCATAGACCGGAAGCAGCCCGGCGAAAACCGGCACCAGGAAAATGAAGGGCAGCACGCCGGCCGCGAGCAGTACGCGCGCATTGCGGTCGGCCCACGCGAACCGCAGCCCTGCGACGAGTTCCGCGTATGCCGATCCTCCGCGCTCCTTGCGCCGGACTGCCGGGAACGTGATGAGCAGCGCGGTAGCCATCGCAATCGCGTAGGCTGTCGCCTGCAGGAAGAAATTACCCGCGGCGCCCACCCAGCCGATTAGGAAGCCGGCGACTGCGGGGCCGCCGACGCGCGAGATGCTGAACGCGAGCATGTTGAGTGCGACCGCCTTCATCGCCGATTCGCGCGGCACGAGATCGAAGATGAGAGTGAGCCGTACCGGCCGGTCCATGACGGCGCCAACGCCCGATACGACGACAAACAAAAACAGGTGCCAGACCTGAGCGTTGCCGGAGGCCAGCACAATACCGAAGATAAGCGCGGTCAGCGCGGAAATCAACTGGCTCAGCAGCAGCAGCGAGCGCCGGTCGTAGCGGTCCGCAGCAACCCCCGCGAGCGGCGCGCACAGGAACATCGGGATCGCACGGATACCGACGATCGCGCCGAGCAGGCTCGTCGAGCCGGTCATGTCGTAGGCGAGCCACGCGATGGTTGCCTGCTGGATCCACTGCCCCGCGTACGAGGCAAGCGACCCCAGCCAAAGATTGCGGAAATTGCGAAAGCGCAGCGCGGAAAAAACGGACTCGCCGCTCAATGGATCTCCGGATCAGGCGTGGGCGCACCCGTGTGCAGGAAATCGAAGTCGCAGCCGTCGTTTGCCTGGATAATGTGCTGCGGGTAAAGCGCGTCGAACGCGCGCAAATCCTGCGCGCCGCACCCGCGATGGCTGCGCAGCTCTTTCGGGCGCCTGCGTTGACGTGCCATTATTAAACGAGTGAAGAAGTGAACGAGTGAAGGGGCCTTGCCGCAATTATGCAGGATGCGCTCGCCGCGCGGCAAGCGGTTCACCGCGCATGCCTCACGCCTGCCACTGGTGTATCATTTCTTCTGTTCCGCATCGCATCCATCGTCTCCGGAGAAAATCATGACCCAGCGCATACGCGGCGTGCTGTCCCCCGTCGTCACGCCATTCAAAGCCGATCTCAGTCCCGATCCTCAACGCTTCACCGCGCATTGCCGCTGGCTGCTGTCGCAGAACTGCGGGCTTGCGGTATTCGGCACCAACAGCGAGGCGAATTCGCTGGCCACTGATGAGCGAATGTCGCTGCTCGACGCACTGGCGGCGGCCGGGCTCGACACCGCACGCATGATGCCGGGAACCGGCTGCCCGTCGATTACCGAAACGGTCAAACTCACGTCGCACGCGGTCAGGAATGGCTGCGCCGGCGTGCTGATGCTGCCGCCGTTCTACTACAAGGGTGTGAGCGAGGAAGGGCTCTACCGTCACTTCAGCGAAGTCGTGCAACGCGTCGGCGACTCGCGGCTCAGGATCTACCTGTATCACATCCCGCCGGTCGCGGTCGTCGGCATTACCACCGGGCTCGTCGAGCGCCTGCTCAAGGCTTATCCGGATGCGATCGCCGGCATGAAAGACAGCTCCGGGGACTGGAACAACACCAAAGTTTTCCTCGACGGCTTTGCGAAATCGGGGTTCGACGTATTCGTGGGTTCGGAATCGTTCCTGCTCGCGAACATGAGGAGCGGCGGAGTCGGCACCATTTCCGCGACCGCGAACGTCAACCCGGCCGCGATCCACAAGCTCTACACCGAATGGCAGAACGCCGATGCCGAGCGGCAGCAGGCGGCGCTGGACGTCACGCGCGATGCGTTCGGCAAGAAGTATCTGATGATCGGCGCTCTCAAGCAGGGGATCGCGATCTACGCCGACGATCCGGCGTGGGCCCGCGTGCGCCCGCCGCTGGTTGAACTCACCGCCGGGCAGGCGCAATCGCTGGCAGTGGAACTCAGGCAGATCGGCTTCACGATGCCGGGACTGAATCGCAGCGCAGCGACTGCGACGGCCTGATACCGCTGATTGTCTGTTGAAATTCGCCTCGCGGCACCGGCCGGCGGCGCTAGGCTTAAGATAGTGCGATTGAGATCAATGATCTTCCAGCCTGGGAACGCTTTCCTCGGCAAGCTCGCCGGTCTCAGGATCGATCCAGTTGGAGAGCCCCAGTTCCGCCTCGGCTTCCTCGACGGTTTCGCCTGGTCCGAGGTCGGACTCACCCTGGTACTGCATGTCCTGGGTCGCCTCGATCAGAGTCGGAAACGGCCCTGCTTCGCGGCCGTCGGTCTGGGACTGCCAGTAATACCCGTCCGGGCGCTCAATGATGCGCGTCTTATCGTAATCGGGGGGTGTTTCGGGAATGATCCTGGTCATGTTCCGACTCCTGGCTTCGGTAGGTAAATGTTATCACGAGTTCAATCCGCAGCGATGAGCGTGCGGTACAAGTCGCAATAGCGCTGGGCGCTCGCGCGCCAGCTGAAATCAAGACGCATGCCATTGCGCTGCAGGTCGCGCCACCGCGCGCGGTCACGCCAGGTGCCGACTGCACGCTCGAGCGCCGCGAGCAGCGCCTGGGGTGTGGGCTCGGTGAACACGAACCCGTTCGCGGTGCCGGCGGCAAGCGTCGCCGCGTTGCAGTCAACCACCGTGTCGGCAAGCCCGCCGGTTGCGCGCACTGCCGGCGGCGTGCCGTAGCGCAGGCTGTACATCTGATTCAAGCCGCAGGGTTCGTAGCGCGACGGCATCACGAAAATGTCCGCACCGGCCTCGATCAGATGCGCGAGCGCCTCGTCAAAGCCGATGATCACCGCGCAGCGGCCGTGATGGGTGCGCGCCAAAGCAGCAAAATGCTGCTCGAGTGCCTTGTCTCCGGAACCCAGCACCGCCAGCTGCGCCGGCAGGTTCATGACTTCGCGCGCGGTCCTGATCAGGAGATCGAGCCCCTTCTGGGAGGTGAGGCGGCTCACCACGCCGAGCAGTGGCATATCGTCGTTGACCGCAAGCTGCAGCCGCTGCTGCAGCGCCGACTTGTTGGCGGCCTTTGCCTCGAGCGTTGCGCTGTCGTAGCGCTGGGCGAGGTGCACGTCGGTCGCTGGGTTCCACTGCGCGGCGTCCAACCCGTTGAGTATGCCGCTCAACCGCGGCGCACGTTGCCGCAGCAGCCCGCCTAACCCGAAGCCGAGCTCCTCGCCCTGAATCTCGCGGGCATGGGTCGGGCTCACGGTGGTAAGCGCATCGGCGTACTGGATCCCCGCTTTCAGAAACGACAGCTTGCCGTGATATTCGATGCCATCCATCGCGTAAGCCTGCACCGGCAGGGCGAGCGGCTCAAGCGCGTCACGCGGGAACAGGCCCTGGAAGGCGATATTATGGATCGTGAACACGCTGCGCACTTTCGCAGCTGCCGCGAAATGCAGATAGGCGGGCGCGAGGCCCGTGTGCCAGTCGTTGCAATGCACCAGCTGCGGCGCCCACTCGAGCCCGGGCAGGCCCAGCGCGATCCGGGCTGCGATTTTCGCAAGCAGGCCGAAGCGCAGGTGATTGTCCGGCCAGTCGCGGCCCAGGGCGTCGCAGTAAGGGTCGCCGCTGCGCGCGTAAAGCGCCGGGCAGTCGACCGCGAACACGGGAACGCCCGCTGCCGTGGCGCCGGCCAGCACCTGCGTCGGCGGAAATGCCCCCCCCGGTCGCGCGGCTTCGGCGATGGCGTGCGCCGCGCGCAGCGCGGCGCGCACCCCGGGATAGGCGGGCACCAAAATGCGCGCATCGACCCCCGCTGCGCGCAACGCCGCCGGCAGCGTCTCGGCGACTTCGCCTAAGCCCCCGGTCTTCATCCACGGCGCGAGCTCCGCGACGGCAAACAACACCCGCGGCGACGAGTTATGAGCGCTCAAAGGGGTATGTGCTGCCTGTTGCGTAATCGAGCGCCGTCACAGCCACGTCATCATGCCCATCTCGAAACGATGGGTGAGCAGCTCATGGCGAGGATAAACGCGGATGCGATATTCGATCTTGCCGCACAGGTCGGGCTTGAATTCGAGCGCATAGAGTTGCTCGCTGCTGCCGGCAATCTGCCCCTCGTTCCTGAAGTCGTACGGCTGGGCCGCCTGCGGCTGGCCGCCATCGCCCGGCCGGCCGAACAACAACTCCACCACCACATCGTCTGGAGTGAGCCTGTTGAGGTTGACCGCCACCTCGAACCGCACGCTCTCGCCAAACGGGATGCGCCGGCGCGGATCATCGATACGGCGCAGCGCGACGTATTGCCAGGCCGCACGGACTTTCGCCTTCCAGTTCGCGACCGCGCGCGCACCGGCAAAGTCTGACTGCGAGTAACGACGCCACTGTTGCGCCGCCGGCTGATAGGACTTCGCGAGGTACTCGCCGAGCATGCGGGTCGAATTAAAGTGCGGCAGTATCGACGCCATCGAGTGCTTGGCCATCGCCGTCCAGCCCGGCGAGTAACCGGCCGGCCCGATGTTGTAGTAGAGCGGCACCACGTTGTCCTGCAATATCTCGTAGAGCGTGCGAGCTTCCTCCCGGTTGCGGCGCGCTTCGTCGGCCGTGGCCGAGGCCGGTTTGATTGCCCAGCCGTTCTTGCCGTCGTAGCCTTCGCCCCACCAGCCGTCGAGCACCGACAGGTTGAGCACACCATTCATGCCGGCCTTCATGCCGGAAGTGCCACACGCTTCGAGCGGGTAGATGGGGTTGTTGAGCCAGACATCGACGCCCGATACCAGCCGGCGTGCGAGCTGCAGGTCGTAGCCTTCGATCAGCAGGATATGGCCCTCGAATTCAGGCAGCCGCGCGACTTCGGCAACGCGGCGCAGGAATTCCTGCCCCGGCTGGTCGGCCGGGTGCGCCTTGCCGGCGAACAGGAACAGCACCGGCCGTTTGGAATCGGAAACGATCTCGCGCAGCAGGTTGAGGTTCTCGAACAGCAGGCTTGCTCGCTTGTAGGTGGCGAAACGGCGTGCGAATCCGATCGTCAGCACATTCGGATTGCCGGGATCGGCAAGCTTGAGGATACGGTCGAGGTGCGCCGCCGAGCCATGATTGCGCGAGTGTTGTCGCGCGACGCGGAAGCGGATCAGATGCAGCATCCGCGCCTTGACCGACTGATGCACGCTCCAGAACAAGTGGTCGGGAATCGCATTGATTCCGCGCTGGCAATCCTCATCGGCCGTGCGCTGACTCCATCCCGGGCCGAGCTGGCGCTCGAACAGCTCGTACCATTCGTCGGAGAGAAAGGTCGGGACGTGCACGCCGTTGGTGACGTAAGTCAGTGGATTGTCAACGTGCTCGATCTGGGGCCATAACCCGGCGCAATTCCACGCCGACACGCCGCCATGGATACGGCTCACGCCGTTCTGAAAGCGCGAGCCTCGCACCGCCAGCACGGTCATGTTGAAATCCCAGCTGTGCGGGTCGCGCCCGAGCGCGATCAGCTCGTTGCAGTCGATCTTGAGTTCGCGGCACCACCCCTCGAAGTGGTGGCGGATCATTTCCTCGCTGAAATGGTCGTGCCCGGCCGGCACCACGGTGTGCGTGGTAAACACGGTATTGGCGGCCACCGCCTCCAGCGCGGTTGCGAAATCGAGCCCCTGCAGCGCAAGCTGGCGCATGCGCTCGATCGCAAGGAACGCGGCGTGTCCTTCGTTGATGTGCCACACCGTGGGCTGCAAGCCCATTTCGTTGAGCGCACGTACGCCGCCGACGCCAAGCACGATTTCCTGCTCGATGCGCGTGGTACGGTCGCCGCCGTAGAGCTGGTGAGCGATGTTGCGGTCGGCGGCGCTGTTTTCCTCGATGTCGGTATCGAGCAGAAACAACCGCACGCGGCCGGCCTGCGCCTGCCAAACCTTGACCGCGACGCTGCGTCCGGGCAGCTCAACCGTGACGTGCAACTCGGAGTCATCATCGCGCGTCACCGACCAGATCGGCAGGTCTTCGAAATCAGAATCCGTATACAGCACGTGCTGGCGGCCCTCGTTGTCGATGGTTTGGAAAAAGTAGCCCTGGCGGTAGAGCAAAGAGATACCGACAAACGGCAGCGCGAGGTCGCTCGCCGCCTTGCAGTGATCGCCCGCGAGGATGCCGAGCCCGCCCGAGTAGATCGGCAGGCTCTCGTGCAAGCCGAACTCGGCGCAGAAGTAGGCGATCAGGTCGCCTTGCGCCAGGCGCTCGCCAGGCGCGCCGCGCGCCGCATGTTCATGGTAGCTGTCATAGCCCGACAGCACCCGGCTGTAACTGCTGAGAAATATCGGATCGGCGGCGGCGGCGTCCAGGCGCTGCTGGCTGACGCGTTTCAGGAATCCTTTCGGGCTGTGGCCGACGGCGTGCCATAGCTCCGGGTGCAGCCGCGAGAACAGCGTGCGCGTCGGCCGGTCCCAGCTGTACCACAGGTTGTTGGCAAGTTCTGCGAGCCGAAGCAGCTGCGGCGGCAGGCGCGGATTGATTTCGAGCTGATATGCAGTACCGGGCATGCTGTCTCCAAGCGTTTCCCCGACGATTTCAGAAACGGATATTTTGCGTCATTTTTGCCGCCATGACACGCGCGCCGACTGCGCTCTCTGCCCGCACTCAGGCTGCGCGGCGCATCGTGCCGCCGCCTTCCGGCTCACCGCCGCCGTGGCTTACCGGCTCGGCGAGTGCTGTCGGCGGCTCGACTTTGAGGCAGTGGTATAGATTCGCGAGATTGAGACGGAACAGGCGATCGAAACTCGCCACGCTTCGCGCCGGGTTGTGGCCGCCGAACCACCAGAACCAGTCCGAGCTCTCGCAGACCGCAAGTTGCGCGGCGGCGGCGCTTGCTTCCTGCGCGTTCAGGCGCCCGCTGCCGGCGACCAGGTCGTAAGTCTGTTTCGCCGCGCACAGCAGATCCCACGCGCGGTTCTTGTCGGGATGTCCTATCCACGTCGAAAACGTGCCATAGACCCAGCTGCCGGCGACCACGCCCGGCAACGCCCGTGCGGCATCTGGATAGCGCGCGAGGTACTCGGCGCAGGTCGTGGTGTGCAACTCGGGATCGAGTTCAATGAGCGTGTAAAGGTCTTCCAAGAAATAGTGACCGTTGTACGGGTAGTGTTCCCACGCGTTCTCGCCGTCGAGTATGACCGTCACCACCGCCGGCTCACCCTCCTGCACCTGGCGGCGAATCGCATGCAACCGCGCGACGAAGTCAGCGGCCGCATCCTTGCCGTGCCAGTGGCGGTACTCGAACCCGATCAGGTCGGAGAGCTTCTCGTCACGGAAAAAGACCGTGCTGCCCTGCGCACCGTCGACACGATACGGCCGATAAAGGTAGTGCTCGCGCGGCGGCAGTTCGTGCGCAGCCCGGCGCAGGCTTGCGGCGAGCACGCTTTCGCTCGCCGCAGTCCAGCGGCAGTCCGCGCCGGCGAGCAGCTTGAGGAACGCGTTGGAAATCGCGCCCTCAGCCGGCCATACGCCCACGGGCGGCGCGCCGAAGCGCTTGGTGTGGCTCGCGAACGCGGACTTGAGTTGCTCGATAGTGCGCGCGCGGCCGCCCGGATAGCATGACGCGCCGGGCAACTCGGCCTTGGGCTCGGCTTCGCGCGCGCTCGCGAAATCGATGAGCAGCGGCGCAAGCGGGTGCGCATGCGGCGTGGTCGAGAGCTCGATCTGGCCGCTCGCGGCGAGCGCGCGGTAACGCGGAATGATGCCACGCACCGCTTCTCCGATGAGCGCGACGAGCCGTTTGCGGTCATCCGCAGTGTAGCCTTCACCTTTCGCCATCAGTTCTGCGAGCAATGGCTGGCGGCGGCGCTCGGTCTCTCCGGCCCACGTCAGGTGGTACCAGGTGATGAGGTCGGAGAAAAAAGCGGCCGACAGATACGCCTGCGCCGCTTCGTCCTGACCCTCGACGACGCGATACAGGTCATAGAGCCGCTGGTAGCGCGGAAACGGCTCGATCATGCTGACGCGGTTGGTGGGGAAACAGCTGTCGATTATCAGCTTGCGCTCACCGGCCGTGAGCCGGTCGAGATCCGGCTCGGCCAGCAGCCTGAGCAGCGGATCGCGCCAGTTGCCGCTGGCGAACTGCTCGCCATAGTCCTCGAGCTGGTCGAGCAGCACCGGCACGAAGTTCACCACCGCGCGCACGCGCGGATGGCGCTCGAGGTGCGCTGCCATGTCGGTGTAATCCTTGAGCGCGTGCAGGTAGACCCACGGCAGCGTGAACCGGCCGCGCGCGTGATCGCGGTAGTCCGGCTGGTGCATGTGCCACAGAAAAATGACTTCGAGCTTGCCGCTACTCATCGCGTCATCGTATGGTGTAGATGTGCTGTCCCAGCATCTCGGGAGTGACCAGCGTGACGCCGGCTTCGCTCACGTAAAAGCGGCGGCGGTCCTCCTCGGTATCGACCCCGACCACGGTGCCGTCCGAAATTTCGCAGCGGCGATCGATTATCGTGCGTGTGAGTACCACGTTGGATCCGATCCTGACATTCGGCAGCACCACCGAGTCCTCGACCACGCTGCGGGACTCGACGCGCACGTCGGAATAAAGCAGCGAGCGGCGCACCGCGGCGCCGCTGATGATGCAGCCGCCCGAGACCATCGAGTCGATCGCCAAGCCGCGCCGGTCCTCTTCGTCAAACACGAATTTCGCCGGCGGTAATTGTTCCTGATAAGTCCAGACCGGCCAGTTGCGATCGTACATATTCAGCTCAGGCACCACCTTGATGAGCTCCATATTCGCTTCCCAATAAGCATCCACCGTGCCCACGTCGCGCCAGTAAGGCTCGCCGCCGGAATCCGCGCCCACGCAACTGTCGGCGAAGCGGTGCGCGTAGACGCGGTAGCGCGACACGATGTAGGGAATCACATCCTTGCCGAAATCGTGCGACGAGCGAGGGTCATCGGCGTCGCGAATCAGCTGTTCGTAGAGAAACTGCGCGTTGAACACGTAGATTCCCATGCTCGCCAGTGCGCGGTCCGGCATGCCGGGGATCGGCTGCGGCTGCGCGAGCTTTTCCTGGAAGCTTGTCACGCGCCCATTCCCGTCGATGCCCATCACGCCGAAGGCACTGGCGTCGGCGAGCGGCACCTCCACACATCCCACGGTCAGGTCGGCCTGGTGCGTCAAGTGAAAAGCGAGCATCCGGCCGTAATCCATCTTGTAGACGTGGTCGCCCGCAAGCACCAGCACATACTGCGGCGAATGCCGGCGCAGCACCGCGAGGTTCTGGAATACCGCGTCGGCCGTGCCGCTGTACCATGCCGCGGTGATTTGCTGCTGCGCCGGCAGCAACTCGATGAACTCATCGAAGCGGCCCTCGAGAAAACTCCAGCCCTGCTGGATATGGCGGATCAGGCTGTGGGCCTTGTATTGCGTTACCACCCCGATGCGGCGAATGCCGGAATTCACGCAGTTGGAAAGCGTGAAATCGATGATGCGGAACTTGCCGCCGAACGGCACCGCCGGCTTGCAGCGCCAGTCGGTAAGTTGTTTCAGCCGGGTGCCGCGCCCTCCGGCGAGCACCAGCGCGACAGTGTCGCGCGTGAGCTGGCTCACGAACCGTGTCGCCTCCGGATGATCACGCACCTGCCGCTGCTCTTCGTTCACGCGATGCTCCTCGAGCGTCATGTTATCTCTCGCCAACGACTACAATAGCAGTACCGGCGGGTGCCGGCTCCCAGTTCCGCTACCGTGTCGGCTGACCTGACCTCTGCCAGTTCGATGACGCCGGCAAATTCCCGCGGTATGGCTGCGGCTTATTTCTGGTAAACACTGACACGGGCCGGCGGCAGATTCAGCCAAACGACATTGGAAGTGAGTAAACGGAAATGGGTGGCGCCCTTGGGGCGCTCCGTGCCAAGGTGATAAGTGTATTGTACCCATTTGCCTTTGGGCGAGAGGATCCCGCGGATTTTTCCAGCCAGTTCCTCGGCCACGTCCGCCGGGAAGTTGCGGAGCGGCAGACTGGAAATCACCGCGCCTACGGTTCGGTATCCGTTCATTTCCTCCTGCAACAACCTGTCGAGGTGGCGGGCGTCGCCCGTGATGATGTGCGCGCGGGGAAAGCGGTCGCGCAGAATGCCTGCCATCTTCGGATTCTTCTCGATGGCGATCAACCGATCCGGATGTAACCCGCGGCCGATGAGCGCCTGTGTGACCGCGCCCGTGCCGGGGCCAAGCTCGAGTACGTACTCGTTCGCCTCGGTCGGCAGCCAGCGCGCCATTTCCGTAGCGAGGTTTTTGGAGCTAGGGACAACTGCGCCCGTCCGCCGAGGATTGGTAAGCCATTCGTGCAGAAAGACGCTCGTGTCGTTCAGAGTTGCCAGTATGCGCTTGGCCATTTCATCTCCAAAGCGTTCTTAACCCCAACGTCGAGATCAAGACGTGGCCATAATAACTCAACAGGACGGGTGCAGCTAAGAGAATCTCCGCCGCGCGGAATGCCGAACGCGGCGCAAATAGCGTCCCTGCCGCAAAGTGCCGATCTCCAGCACGGTCTTGGTACCGCCGATATCACCGACAAGTATCATTTCGGGTTGTTACCAAGCCAGGTAGCTGAAATCACGCTTCGCCATTCAACTCGAAACGTTAAACCGTTTTCAGGCGGTTTCGAGCTTCTTCCACACGCACGCGCCGTTGCTCACCCGGTCAATCTCGGCGAGCTGCCGTGCGTGCTCGGCAAGCTCGTCAGCATTGGCGGCAATTACGATCAGTTCGAGCCTGCCGGCGGCCAGTCGTGTTGCGTTGACCGCTTGTGGCGTCGGTTTGAGATCCATGATCAGGCTGTCCTGGCCCCGCGTCATCGCGAGATAGACTGCGGCGAGCAGATTCGCGTCGAGCAGCGCGCCATGCAGCGTGCGTGTCGAGTTGTCGATCTGGTAGCGCTCGCACAGTGCGTTGAGGTTGTTTTTCTTGCCCGGATGGAGCTCGCGCGCCATCTGCAGCGTATCGACGATGCTCGCGCAATATTCACTCACCGGTTTCAAGTCGAGCAAATCAAGCTCGCGGTTCAGAAACCCGGTGTCAAACGGCGCATTGTGGATGACCAGCTCGGCGCCGTTCACGAAGTCGAGCAATTCGCTGACGATGTCGCGGAACTTCGGCTTGTCGCGCAGGAATTCCTCGCTCAATCCGTGCACTTGCAGCGCGCCTTCGTCACTCGCGCGCTCGGGGTTGATGTAGCGATGGAAATGATTGCCGGTCAGGCGCCGGTCGACGATCTCGACCGCCGCGAGCTCGATCACACGGTGGCCGAGATTGGGATCGAGGCCGGTGGTTTCGGTGTCGAGAATGATCTGCCGCATAAGGCCGTGATTGGTGATTGGTGATTGGTGTCAAAAGCCGTGACTGGTGATTGGTGACTGGTGACTGGTGTCAAAAGCCGTAATTGGTGATTAGTAATTGGGTGATTGGTGACTGGGCGGATCTGCTTTTACTAATCACCAATTACCAGTCACCAATCACCGTCATGCTTCACCTTTCACTGTCTCTACGCCTCGATTGGCGAGTTCATCGGCGCGCTCGTTGCCGTCGTGGCCGGCGTGGCCGCGCACCCATATCCACTCGATTTCGTGCTCGCGCGCGAGTGCGTCGAGCTGGCGCCACAAGTCCTCATTCTTGACGGGCTTCTTGCCGGCAGTTTTCCAGCCGCGCTTTTTCCAGTCGTGTATCCAGGCCGTGATTCCCTGCTGTACGTACTTTGAATCCGTGTGCAGCTTGACGCGGCACTGACGGCGCAAGGCCTCGATTGCGCGGATGACGGCAGTCAGCTCCATGCGGTTATTGGTGGTATGCGCTTCACCGCCGCAAAGCTCGCGCGTGCGCACACCATACCTGAGCAGCACGCCCCAGCCGCCTACCCCCGGATTGCCTTTGCAGGCGCCGTCGGTATATGCCTCGACCACCCCGCTCATTGGCTCTTGATCGAATCGCGCGCTGCCATCGGCTCGTCGCTGTCGTTCGCCTTGGGCACCGCCGCGAGGTTGCGCTTGCGCGCGAGCTGTTCGCGCCACATCGGCATGATGACGCGCATGCCGCGCACGCGCTTCACCACGTGCAGAAAATAGACCCCACCCGCGATCGGCCACCAGCGGTCGCCGGCCGCTTCCATGAAGCGGAAATGCTCGAGCCATTTGTCCTGCGCGCACGGCGGCAGATAGCAACCCATTTGGCCGGCGACGATCTCGAGTTCGAGCAACGCCAGCCAGTCCTTGAGCCGCGGCAGGTTGATGAAGCGCCCGCACCACGGATAAGCGTCGCGCGCGCGGCTGAATGTGCGCCGCAGTCCCCACAGGCTCCACGGATTGAAGCACGCGATCACGGCATGGCCCTCGGGCATCAGTACGCGCTGCACCTCGCGCAGGATCTGATGCGGATGTTCGCTGAATTCGAGCGCGTGCGGCAGCAGCAGCAAATCGATGCTGTTGCTCGCGACCGGAAGATCGCGAAATTCGGCACGCAGCGCAACCGGGCCGGACGGCGCAATCGCGCATTTGAGCGGGATGCGGCTCGCGCGCAGAAAATCGTGCCCGGGCAGCCCGAGCTGCAACGCGTTGAATCCGAACACGTCGGCGACCGCCTGATCGACGTAGCGGTGCTCGCACCCGAGCAGATAACGCCCGAGCGGAGAAGCAAACCACTCCCCCGGCGCTTGCGGCTCTGATTGCGTGGCGCTCGGCATTGACATGCGAGCAGTTTAAAACAAAGATACGGGCTGTGCACGATTCCGCAGCAGCGATGACATGAGCGAACTTAGCGTTTTCCCGGTCTGCGCATTTCAGGACAATTACATCTGGGTGCTGCGCCTCGGCGGCAATGCCGCGGTGGTCGATCCGGGAGATGCGAGCCCGGTGCTCGATTACCTGCGCGCAGAACAACTGCGGCTCACCGCGATCCTCAACACCCATCATCATGCCGACCACGTCGGCGGCAACGCCGGGCTGCTGCGCCACTGCCCGGTGCCGGTCTACGGACCCTGCGACGAACGCATTCCGACCGTCAGCCGGCAGCTCAAGGAAGGCGAGCGTTTTGCGCTCGCCGAATTCGGGATCGAATTTTCGGTGTACGAAATCCCCGGCCATACCCGCAGCCACATCGCGTTTTACGGCGCCGGCATGCTGTTCTGCGGCGACACGCTGTTCGCGTGCGGCTGCGGGCGGCTGTTCGAAGGCACACCGCGCGAGATGCACGACTCGCTCGCCAAGCTCGCGGCGCTGCCCGATGCGACTCGCGTTTACTGCGGCCACGAGTACACACTCGCCAATATCCGCTTCGCCAAGGCGGCCGAAGCGGCGAATCCGCAGCTCGCCAAATGGGAGCAGGCGGCGAGCGCATTGCGTGCCCGGGATGAGCCGACTTTGCCGACGACGATAGGCGCGGAAAAAGCCGCCAACCCATTCTTGCGCTGCGACCAGCCCGGAGTGATCGCTGCCGCCAGCCAGTACGCTGGCAGGCCGCTCGGGGATCCGGTCAGCGTGCTGGGTGCGATCCGTAACTGGAAAAATGATTTCCGCTGAATCACAGCGCGTTTCGCGTTGATTTTCATGGAAGATCGGCTTGACTCGCCGACGGCGGGCTGGTTACCATAGCCGCGTTTCAACAAGAACGAGTTCCAGCTGATGCAGTTTTGCCGCAAAGCCCTGCTGATCACAGCCGGACTCGTCATTCACTCCCCGTGGTTGTTCGCCACTGAAATTGCGCCTGTTGAGCCGGCGGCGTGGACAACAACGGCGGCCGACGACGTTCCGACCGAGTGGCCGATCGCGCCGCCCGGCTTTCCGTTTGAAAGCAACCTGAGCGCCGACGACATCCCGAGCGTAGAGCTGCCCGCTGCAAGCAGCGCGCCGGAGTCGCCAGTGCCGATCCTCATGGATTTGTCCGCAGCGCCGGTGAGCCTGTGGCAACGCATTCGCAACGGCTTCGGCCTTCCCGGCATCGCGACTCCGCTGGTGCGTGAGCAGGAAGTATGGTTCGCCAACCGCCCCGATTACATCAAGCGCACAGTCGAGCGCAGCAGCCGTTACCTCTACCACATCGTCGAGGAAGTCGAAAAGCGCGGCATGCCGAGCGAAATTGCGCTGCTGCCGATCATCGAGAGCGCCTATAATCCGGTCGCCTATTCGCGGGCGCACGCGTCCGGAATCTGGCAGTTCATTCCGGAAACCGGCAAGCGCTACGGGCTGCAGCAGAACTTCTGGTACGACGGGCGGCGCGACGTGATGGCCGCGACTACCGCCGCGCTCGATTACCTCGAAACGCTCTATGGCATGTTCGGCAGCTGGGACCTGGCGCTTGCCGCCTACAACTGGGGCGAAAACGCGGTGGCACGGGCGATCGCCAAGAATCTCACCAGTGGCTTGCCCGCCGATTATCTGAGCCTGCGCATGCCGCTCGAGACGCGCTATTACATACCCAAATTGCAGGCGGTCAAGAACCTCATCGCCAACCCGGCGCGATACGGCATCGAGCTTGCCGAGGTGCCGAACCAGCCCTACTTTGTCGCGGTCACCACCACCAGGCACATCGACGTGAAGCTCGCGGCCAAGCTTGCCGACGTGTCGATCGAGGAATTCGTCTCGCTCAACCCTGCTTACAGCCGGCCGGTGATCCGCGCCGTCGGCGCGCAGACGCTGCTGCTGCCGACCGACAAAGCCGACACCTTCCGCTCCAACCTCGAAAGCAATGAACAGCCGCTGGTATCGTGGCAAACCTATAAACTGAAAGCAGGTGACAGCATCGTCCGCGTCGCGGCGCGCCATCGCATCAGCGTCGCGCAATTGAAACGAGTCAACAGTATCACCGGCAAGCGCCGCGTCGGCCCCGGCTCGACGCTGCTCGTGCCGGGCGGCACCAGCGCGGCGCCGCACCTTCCCGATCTGCCGGCGCCGCAGATCGCGGTCGCCAAGGCGCCGAAGAAAGCCGGCAAATCCGCACCGGCGTCGCGCAAGGGGAACACTGTAAGGGCCACTCAAAAGCGCAAGGGAAAAACGGCAAAGGCCGCATTGACGCGCAAGAACACCAAGAAACCCGCCGCATCCGCCAAGAAGACCGCAGCCAACGACACGCGCAAAATCGCGCTTGCGCAAGAACTGCGCTGATCAGCGCGGTTTTGGGACCGCTACACTCTTGTAGCGCAGGGGCGCGCGGACACGTTAGCGACGCGGTCGCCCGCCTGCGGGAAACGCGCCTTCGCCCCCACCCTTGCCCTGGATGGCTCCGCCAACGCCGTGTCGCGGCGGCGCCTCGCCCGCACCCGGCGGCTTGACTCATTCTCCTTACCAATATACAGTTCCAGTAAGGTAACCGGGGGTCACCGCCATGTTCGTCAAAATCACCGCCAAACGTCAGGTCACGTTTCCCGCTCGCGTCCTGGATGCGCTCGGCGTAAAGCCGGGTGACCGGCTCGAACTCGAAGAAGGCCCCGACGGTTTTGTCTTGCGCGCGCGCGCCGTCGACCGGACGCGCCTCGCCCCGCTGCGCGGCAAACTGCGCCGGGGCAAGGGCGCGTTCGACCTCGAAGCCTTTCGCAGCAAACCCTATGACCGCGCGCTTCGGGATTGATACTTCCATCCTCGTCCGCCTTGCGACCGGCGATCCCGAGGACAGCTTCGACAACTGCGTGCGCAAGCTGACTGCACTCATCGAACGCGACGATGCCGAGGTGTTTGCCTCGAACCAGGTCATCGGCGAGGCCTATATCGCCATTCAGCATCACTACGGTGTATCCAAACCCGACGCCCGCACCGCCCTTGCCAGCGTGCTAAGTAGCGGCCTGGTCGCGCCGCTTAACGGGCCCGGCGTGTTCGGTGCGCTGCAGGCCGCAAGCGGCTGCGGCCTTCTAGACCGCCTCATCGCGGACGACTACCGCCGCGCCGAACTGATCACCCTGACGCTCGACCGCGAGATGGCTGCGCTCCCGCAAGCACGCCGTCTGTAGCGGCCCATTTAGTTACGCACTAGTTACCTGCTTGTAGAGGTGACAGTGCACCGCATGCGTCGCGGTGAGTTGCGTGCGCTGCGGATAGCGCTCGCGGCATTCAGCCATCGCCTGCGGGCAGCGCGGATGGAAATAGCAGCCCGCCGGCGGATTGACCGGCGACGGCAAATCGCCTTGCAGGCGGATCGTCTCGCGCCGCGCCGCGGGATCGATCACCGGCACCGCCGACAGCAGCGCGCGCGTATACGGGTGCCGGGGTGACTTCAGCACCTCATCGACGCTGCCGGTCTCGACGATGCGCCCCAGGTACATCACCGCAACTTCGTGGGCGAGAAACTCGACCACCGAAATGTTGTGCGTAATGAACAGGTAGGCGAGCCCCATTTTGTCCTGCAGCGATTTGAGCAGATTCAGGATCTGCGCCTGCACCGACACGTCGAGCGCGCTGGTCGGCTCGTCGCAGATGATGAGCCGCGGCTCCACCGACAACGCGCGGGCGATCGCGATGCGCTGGCGCTGTCCGCCGGAGAACTCGTGCGGATAGCGCTGTTTCATCTCGGGCGCGAGCCCGACTTCAACCAGCAGCGCGTCGATGCGCCGCGCGCGGTCGGCCGCATCCGCCCCGACCCCGAGCGCCGCCATTCCTTCCTCGATGATTTCAGCCACCCGCATGCGCGGGTTGAGCGACGCGTAGGGGTCCTGGAAGATGATCTGCACCTGGTTGCGTCTGGCACGCAGCTCGGCGCGCGTCAGGCGTGCCAAGTCCTCTCCGGCAAACAGCACGCGTCCGCCGGTCGGCTCAGTAAGGCGCAGGATGCCCTTGCCGACGGTGGTCTTGCCGCAGCCCGACTCTCCGACCAGGCCGAGCGTGCGCCTGGCGGCGATCGCCAGCGTAACCCCGTCGACCGCCTTGACGCTGCCGGCTACGCGCTGCAGCACGCCGCGGCGGATCGCGAAATGGACTTTGAGGTCCGCGACCTGCAGTAGCGGTCCGGTGATTGGTGATGAGTGATTGGTGATTAGTGAGTTTTGGGGTGCTTGAGCCTCGATGTTTTTCAACTCGGTGCTGCGCATTCTCGCCTCTGCACTCGCCGCATTCGCGGCGAACAGGTGGCACCTCGCCCCCTGCCCTTCGCCGATCTCGTACCACGGCGGCGCCACGCGGCGGCACAGCTCCCACGCATGATCGCAACGCTCGGTGAAGCGGCAACCCACGAATTCGCCCGTCAGTGGCGGCACGGCTCCGCGAATCACCGCCAGCGTCTCGCCGCGGCGATGGTTGCCGGGAAGCGAGTCGAACAGCTTGCGCGAATACGGGTGGGCAGGGTTCCTGAAGAACTGCTCGCGGGATGCGGACTCGACGATTTCGCCCGCGTACATGACCGCGACGCGCTGCGCCATTTCCGCGACCACCGCGAGATCGTGCGTGATCAGCAGTATCGACATGCCGGTCGTTTTCTGAAGCTCGCGCAGCAGGTCGAGGATCTGCGCCTGGATCGTGACATCGAGCGCGGTGGTCGGCTCATCCGCAATCAGCAGCTCGGGATCGCACGCGAGCGCCATCGCGATCATCACGCGCTGCTTCATGCCGCCCGACAGCTGGAACGGATATTCGGCGCGGCGCCCTGCCGCATCGGGAATGCCGACCGCGCTCAGCAGCTCGATCACGCGCGCCGCGAGCGCCGCGCCGGCAAGCCCGGTATGCCGCTTGAGCGCCTCGGCGATCTGTGCACCGACCGTCAGCACCGGATTCAGACTCAGCATCGGCTCCTGGAAGATCATCGCAACGCGCCGCCCGCGAATATCGCGCATCGCAATCTCGGGTTTGCGCAGCAGATCCTCGCCGGCAAGCTCGACCGTGCCGCTGACGATCTGCCCGGCGTCCGGCAGCAGCCGCATTACGGACAATGCCGTCATCGATTTACCGCAGCCCGATTCCCCGAGCAGCGCGAAGGCTACCCCGCGGCCGATCTCGAGCGTGAGCCCCTCGATCGCGCGCACCACGGCATCCTGGGTGTCGAGCCAGGTCGACAGGTTTTCGATTTTCAGCAACGGAGAATCACGTTTCACGGCTTGCGACACCTTCGCGTCTTCGCGTCTTTGCGGTCAGCGGACTGATCATTCGCACGCGCGGGTCGAACGCATCGCGCACGCTGTCTGCGAACAGATTGGCCGCCAGCACCAGCGTCACCATGAACACGAACGCCGCGGCGAGCGACCACCACACCATCGGATCGCGCGCCATCTCGAGCCGCGCGTTGTTGATCATGGTGCCGAAGCTGTTCATCGACGGGTCGACTCCGACGCCGACGTACGACAGCACCGCCTCGGCCAGCACCAGGCCGCTGAATTCCATCACCACCGTAATCAGCACGATGTACATTACGTTGGGCAGGATGTGGCGCGTAATAATGCGGTGATGGCGCACGCCGAATGCATGCGCGGCCTGGATGTATTCGAGCTCTTTCAGCTTGAGCGCCTCTCCCCGCAGCAGCCGGCATAATCCGGTCCAGCTCGTGACTCCGAGGATAATGCACAGGAACAGCAGCCGCAGGTCCGCACGCTGTGCCGCGGTCGGAAACAGCTCGGGATGGCCGTCGATATAGACCTGCATCATCAGCACTGCGGCCGCAATCAGCAGCACGCCCGGAATCGAGTTGAGCGTGGTGTAGGCATACTGGATCGCATCGTCGACCCAGCCGCCAAAATATCCCGCAGCAATGCCGAGCGCAATCGCGAACGGCAGCATCACCAGTGTCGTCAACGTGCCGATCACGAGCGCGGTGCGGATGCTCTTGAGCGCCTGATAAAGCACATCCTGCCCGACTTTATCGGTGCCGAGAACGTGGTATTGGGCGGCGAGCGCGACGGTCGCTCCCCCGAGCACGCAAAACACGAGCAACGTCGACAGTATCGCGCGCCACGGCACCTCGGTCTGGCCGCGCCATAGACGCGTCCACGCCTGGCTGAACGGCGCGCCACTGCCGCGCGCAGCGACCATGACCGCCGGCAATCCGAGCAGCAGCCAGACGACGGCTCCGAGCGCGACGCCGCCGAGCGCCGTGCGCGCGATGTCGCCGGCCCAATCGCGCTCCGGGTCCTTGAGCTGTGCGCCGCCGTACTTGAGGCGCGGGTATTCGCGCGCCTGGCCGCCGTCGGGCAGTTCTATCGTCTCCTTGGCGTACAGGTGCGTTGCCAGCGGCGCGGAGTAGGTTTTCTCGCGCCGCGTGCGCAGCGGCTCGAGCACGAGGTCTAGCACACTCAGCACTTCGACTGCGTAGGCGCCTTTGGCATTGGGGTCGCTCATCGCAAGCCGCGGCCGGAAATGCAGCGAATCGATCAGCCCGGCGGCGACGAATACCAGCAGCACGACGAGCCCGATCATGCCGCTCACGGATTGCGCGACGCGCCGCCACGGCGCGCGCAGGTGCTCCCGGCCACGTACGTAGACCGTAGTCGCGCCGACTACCAGCACCAGCAGGTAAACCAGCCAGTCAGTCCACAACACGACCGCCTGGAACGCAATCAAGACAGCCTCACGCGCGGGTCGACCAGCGTGTATGAGATATCGGTCAGCAGGAGTCCTGCGATGTAGAGCAGCGAGCCGATGAACACCATCGATCGCACCACCGCGAAATCCTGCGAGTTGATCGCGTCTATCGTGTAGCTGCCCAGTCCCGGGATGCCGAAGAACGATTCGGTGATCAGCCCGCCGATGAAGAGAAACGGGATCGCGACCACGACGCCGGTCAAGATCGGAATCATGGCGTTCTTGAGCACGTGCCGGAACAGCACCGTGGTCTCGGCGAGCCCCTTGGCGCGCGCGGTGCGCACGTAATCCTTGCTGATCTCCTCGAGAAAGAACGTGCGGTAAAGCCGCGTGCTCGCGCCAAAACTGCCGATCACGCCGATCGCCGCCGGCAGCGCGATGAAGCGCAGCGCGTCCAGGCCGCCGCTGAAACCCGAGATCGGCACCAGATGCCACAACTTGCCGATCAGATACTGGCCGCCGATGATGTAGAACATGCTCGAGATCGACATCGCCGCCACGCAGATCACTACACCCCAGAAATCGATGTAGGTCGCGCGGAAAAAAGCGAAACCGAGCGCGAACGTGATGTAGACGAGCAGCCCCACGAAAAACGCCGGCACTGCGACCGCCAGGCTCGGACCCATGCGCAGCCGGATTTCGCGCGCGATGTCACGGCCATCGTCGGCGCGGCCGAAATCGAACACGAACATGCGCAGCGACTTCTCAAAGAAGATGGTGTGCGTAAGCTTGGCCGGCCCGGCTGCGCCGGCGTTGTACAGCAGCGGCTTGTCGTAGCCGCGCTCCTGCTTCCATTTGGTGATGGCCTCCGCGGTCACGCGCTTTGCGCCGAGCTGCATGCGCGCCATGTCGTCCGGCGTATTGACGAGAAAAAACAGCGCAAACGTGATGATGTTGACACCGAGCAGGATCGGGATCGCGTACAACAGCCGGCGGATGATGTAGGAGATCATGGTTGCGCCGTTCCCCGCTCATGCCGGCGCCAGGCGAACACCGCGGGCAGCGCAAACGCGATCAGAACCAGCACGCCGAGAATTGCCGGCCACCAAACCGGCCGGTTCCACTCGTGGCGCTTCTGCTCGCGCAGCGCGCTGTCGATGCGTTGATATTTCATCGTGTTGTTCGCGATCTTGTTCGGCTTCAGGTTGCGCAACCACGCGTGATACAGCGCGTAGTCCTTGGGATGAAAGCCCCACAGCCACGGCGCGTCCCGGTGCAGAATCTCGAGCATGCGGTCGATGATCGCCTGGCGCTCAGCCGAGTTCGGCATGTTTTTCATCTGTTCGAACCAGCGGTCATAGGCGGGGTTCGCGTAATTCGACGCGTTCTCTCCCTGGTTTCTGACTTTGCTTTGCGCGCCGTGCAGCAGGAACAGGAAGTTTTCCGGATCGGGATAATCGGCGTTCCAGCCCCATTCGTAGATTTGCGCGTTGCCCTTGCGGATTTTGTCCTGGAACCGGTTGTAATCCGTGGGGCGGACTTGCAGCTGCACGTTGATTTTGGCGAATTGGTTCTGGTACCAGTCGAGCGTGGACTTGGCCTCGACGCCGCGCGCCGTGACGTCGAAGTACAGCACCAGCGGCGTGTCGGACCTGCGGTCGATGCCGTCAGGATAGCCGGCCTCGGCGAGCAGCCGTTTCGCGGCTTCGAGCGGCTTGCGCTTCGGCTTCCTCCCGTCCCAGCCGTACACCGCCGGATTGATGCCGCCCTTGCCGTCGCGAAAGCCGAAGATGCCGGGCGGCAGCGGACCCTGCGCGGGAATGCCGCGCCCGTTCTGGAAAATTGAAATGTATTCCTCGTAATCGACCGCAATCGAAATCGCCTGCCTGAGCTTGCGCGCGCGCTCGCTGGTTCCTCCGACGACCGCATCGAGCATATTGAAGCCCATGTAATAAGTCGATACCGCAACCGTGGTCGACAGCCGGATGCCCTGCTTTCGCATCGAGTCCGTCAACGCCGCCTCATCCCCCGCGCCAAACCGCACCGCCTGGTCGAACGTATCCGAGCTGATGCCGGATGCGTCATAGTACCCCTGCAGAAACTTGTTCCAGCGCGGGATACCCTCCTTCTCGAGCGTGAACACGACTTTGTCGACGAACGGCAGCGGCTTGCCGGCATCGGCGAGCAGCCCGGCCGCGGCGTCTCCCGGTTCGCCTTCGCCCGGATAAGTTTCGCCGTGGAAATTCGGATTGCGCTCGAGCACCATCCTGCGGTTCGGGTCGTTCTCGGTCAGCATGTAGGGGCCGGTGCCGACCGGATACCAGTCGAGCGTCAGGTTCTTTTTCGCCATGCCGGGCTGCCCGAAAAAACGGTCGGCCTCGGGCGGCACGGGCGCGAAGAACGGCATTGCCAGCCAGTACAGAAACTGCGGGTAGCGGCCCTTCAACCTGACACGGTAAGTGTAGTCGTCGACGACCTCGACGCCGGAGAGGGGGTAGACGGTGAGATCGATCCACGCATCGTCGCTGCCGCTTTTCGCGAGCTCATCGTTGACCTGCTTGAGACGGTCGGCGTACTCGCTGAGCCCAACGATGTAATCCGCCATCAGGCCGAGGATAGGCGAATGCAGGCGCGGATGGGCAAGCCGCTTGATCTGGTATTCGAAATCCTGCGCCTTCAGCTCGCGCGTGCCCTGCTCGCGAAAATCCGCGAGCACGTTTTTGCCGGCGAGATCGCGCTCGCTCAGGTTGTGATAGCTGAAACTGCCATTGGCCTTGCGCGCAAACGCGGGGTGCGGCTGATAGTTGACGCCGCGCTTGATTTTGATCTCATAGACCGTATAGGCGGTATCTTTGACCGCCGCGTCGGCCGGCAGCTGCCTGCCGCGCGCATCGAAGTAGCGCGGCTGCGGAACCTCCTCGGCAACGCCCGGAATGAGCGTATACGGGCGCTTCAGATAATGGTATTGCAGCGGCGGCTCGTAAATCTGCGCCGTGAACGCGATTTCGTTCGAGCTGTAGGACTGAACCGGATCGAGGTGTTTCGGGCGCTCCGCAAACGACGAATAAAGGATGTTCTTGCCGGCGTCGGATGCCGGGTACGGATTGTTCCATGGCGAGGCGCCGCAACCCGCCAGTAGCGGCAGCATCAATGCCCACAGCGAGCGCTGCATATGCGCTATCATCGGGGTCACAGTGTAGCGTAATCGTTGGCGTAACGTCATCCCGGCGACGCAGCGCGATACGTTATGATTGCGCCTGCCCGCAATCACGATACCAGGAGCCGAGATGGGTTTTCTGCAGAACAAGAATATTCTGATCACCGGAATGATCAGCTCCCGCTCTATTGCATACGGCATCGCCAAAGCGATGCACCGCGAGGGCGCGGCTCTCGCATTCACCTACCAGGGCGAGGGTGTTCGCGAGCGCGTCGGGAAGCTGGCGGGCGAGTTCGGCGCACAGCAGGTCATCCCGTGCGACGTCACCAACGACGGGCAGATCGCGGCAACGTTTGCCGCGCTCGCGCAGCAATGGGACGGGCTCGACGGCATCGTGCACTCGATCGCGTATGCCCCGCGCGAGGCGCTCGCCGGCGAGTTTCTCGACGGGCTGAACCGCGAAGCGTTCCGGGTTGCGCACGACGTGAGTTCTTACAGCTTCGCCGCGCTTGCCAAAGCCGGACTGCCGCTGATGAAAGGACGCAAGTCGGCGTTGCTGACGCTTACCTATCTAGGCGCCGTGCGCTCGATTCCGCATTACAACGTGATGGGGCTTGCCAAGGCGAGCCTGGAGGCCAACGTGCGCTACCTCGCGCATAATCTCGGGCCGAAGGGCATCCGGGTCAACGCGATATCCGCGGGTCCGATCAAGACTTTGGCCGCCGCCGGCGGCATCGCCGACTTCGGCAAACTGCTGGGCTACCATGCCAAGCACGCGCCAATGCGGTGCAACACCACCATCGAGGAAGTGGGCAACGCGGCAGCGTTTCTGCTGTCGGACCTCGCGAGCGGGATCACCGGAGAGATTCTGTACGTCGACGGCGGTTTCAACACCACCGCGCTGGGCAATTCCGACTAGCGCTCCTTCTTCTCCAGCCGCCCCTGCTTCACGTCGATGTCGGCCCTGAGCTTTAGGCTCGCGACGTAAGCATTGAACTCTTCCTGGCCGAGTATCTGACGCAATTCCTCGCTCGCCGCCTTGCGCCTGGCAACATCGACTTTCTCGGCTTCGACGACGCGCGTGATCTTGAGCAACACGAACCCGTCCTGCGCGTTATCGATCCCGGCGTAAGCCGGCAGCTTGCCCACATCGGCCTTGAAAACTCCAGCCAGCACCGGGCCGGCATAGCCCTGCGCTTTTTCGCGGCTGATCAGTTTGGCTCCGCTCCACGCAACGCTCGCAGCCTCGCCCTGCTTCAACTTGGCCAACAGCTCGCGTCCCTGCGCGGCGGCGAGCTGCGCCGCCTGCTGCCGGGTGAGGTGTCGGGTAATTTCGGCGCTGATCTCGTCGAACGCCCGCACGCTCGCCGGTTTGTACTCGATGATGCGCGCGGCAACCAGCGTGTTGTTGCCAATGTCGACGACTTCGGTGTTGCGCTTGTTCCTGACGACGTCCTCGGCAAATACCGCCTGGAGCAGTTTCTGATTATTGAGCAGCTTGTTCTCGCTGCCGCTGCGGCTCACCCACGAGCTGCTCTGAATTTCGAGCTTCAACGCGTCAGCAGCCGGCTTCAGGCTGTCACCCTGCTCGAACGCCAGATTATTGAACTGTTCGGCCAGCTCGGAAAATCTTTTGCCCGCCTTCTGGCGCCTAAAATCGAGCTCAACCTGTTTCTTCACATCGTCCAGCCCGCGCCCCTCCTTGACCGCAGTGAGACGAATAATGTGATAGCCGAATTCCGATTCGACCGGACCGGCAATCTCGCCGGCTTTCATCTGGAACACCGCGTCATCAAACGGTTTGGGCATCGCGCCGCGCGGGAACAAGCCGAGATCCCCGCCTTGCGCCGCCGAGCCGGGGTCCTGCGAATTTTTCCTGGCAAGTTCCGCGAAGCTTGCCGGATTCTGTTTGGCCTGCTCCAGCAACTGCGCGGCCTTCGCGCGCGCCGCACGCTTCTCTTCCGCGCTTGCCTTGGCATCGACCGCGATCAGGATGTGGCTCGCCTGGCGCTCATCGCCTTGCGTATACTGCTTCAGGTTCTGCTCGTAGAACTGTTTCAGCTCACCGGCGCTGACTTCAACCTGGGATGCAAC
>Ga0326597_10002426_pt1 | contig 27842 bp, 16 predicted proteins | sample RVTome_12_FD_203789 | JGI IMG/M metagenome (GOLD analysis project Ga0326597, IMG submission 203789) | Soil microbial communities from uranium-contaminated site in the Upper Colorado River Basin, Wyoming, United States - RVT100D185 | ecosystem: Environmental > Terrestrial > Soil > Contaminated >... | reverse complement strand
GCTGCCCTGTTGCGCTATGGTCGCGCAGTCGGAACGCTCGACCCGTTCGGCAGCGAATCGACGCGCGCCTGCACGGCCCGAATTTCATCGACAAGGTCGACCGTGAGCGAAATCCGACTTCCCGAGCGAGCGCAGGCGTCTTCGTGCAGCGCCGCCGTGCCGCCTTTGGAGTCGGGCGAGCGATGAGCCGAAATCGCAGCTGGCTCGAGGCGCTTCCCTATCTCGCGGCACTGATCTCGTGCGCACCGCTGATCGTCGGCGGCTTTCCGCAAGGGCACGACTGGACGTTCGAACTCGCGCGCGTGGCCGAGTTCTCCCACGCATTGAGCGAGGGCCAGCTTCCTCCGCACTGGGCTCCCAACCTCTATGGCGGTTACGGCTCGCCGGTGTTCCTCTTCTACGCCCCCGCCTTTGCGGCCTTGGCGGACGCGGCGGCGCGCGTGTTCGGCTCCACTTCCGCGGGCGCATCGGCGGTCCTGATCCTGTTTTCGTTCGTCGGTGTCTTCGCGGTCCGTCGCCTGTTCGACGCGATTCCCGGAGCCGAACCAGAAGGCGGGCGAATTGCAGCAACCCTTTTCGCGCTGCACCCGTATCTGATCGGCGACAAGTTGGTCCGAAACGCAAACGCAGAGTTTGCAGCCCTGTGCGTGCTGCCGTTCGCGTTGCTCGGGTTGATGCGACTCGGCGGTCAGCCTTTGCGCGGCGCCTTCGTCGTCGCCGGCGCACTCGCAGCGTCGATTCTCAGCCACAACCTCACCGCACTCACCTGTTTGGCGCTTCTGGTGTGCGGAACGCTCTGGCTCCACGGCTGGAGAGGCTCCTCGCGCATCCGGTTGGCCCTGGTGTCGGGTGTCGCGGTCGGCCTGCTGATCGCAGCTTTCGTCTGGCTGCCGGCCCTGACGCTTCGCGACGCCATCCAGATCGACGAATTGACGCGCGGAAAGTTCGACTTTCACGGTCAGTGGAAACCGCTCAGCGAGTTTTTTGGCTATGCGCAATTCTTCAGTTCAGGCGCGTTGACGCCGATTGCGCTCGTTCTTGCCGCGTGGGTGGGTTTCCGACACTCCGGCGATCAGTTGGCGGGGCGGCGCTTCTTGTTGGGCCTGCTGGCCGCTGCGCTGATCTTCATCGTCCTACAACTTCGCGTGTCGACACCGATCTGGGAGGCAATCCCCTGGCTGCGCTTCACGCAGTTTCCGTGGCGCTTCATGGGCCCGCTCGCACTCGTCAGCGCGGTGGCAGCGGGCGTTGCAGCGAGTTCAGTTCTTTCGCGGCGTTCCCAGCGCGTTCGCGTGGGCGTCGAGCTGGCCATCTTCGCGCTCTGCGTCGCCAACGCCTGGCCGCAGCTGGCTCGCTACGAACCTTTGTCGGCTCTGCATTCAAAGACGATCGAGAAGGCGGTGCAACCCGAAAAGCTGAGAAGAGGCGCGCTCAACGTCAGCGTTCTCGATGAGTACCTGCCGCGGGGCGCAAACCCAGCGGCGTGGAAGCGCGAGGCACGGACGGGAGGCCGAACCGTGCTCAGCGCGGAACCCAAAGTGCCGATCGAGGTGCTCGAAGAGATGGGCTCACGAATCTCGTTGCGCGTCGATGCGCCGACGGGTTCGCGGCTGCGCCTTGCGCGTTGGCATTTCCCGGGTTGGGCGGCCGAGCTGGACGGCGTTGAGATCCCCATCGAGCCCAGTCCATCGGGCGCAATCGACGTGCAGATCCCGGCGCCCGGAGGAATCTTCGAGCTGGTTCACCGCCCGCCGCTCTCGCGCCGGATCGGACTCGCCCTGTCCGGCCTGGGCGTCGGCCTCTGGCTGGCGCTGTATTTCGCTCAACGCAGACCGCGCAACGTGGCGTGAAGCTAGCGTCTCGCCCGCAAGCCAGCGGGGTTCTTCAGCGACGGCTTCGCTATGGTCTCGCCGCAGGGCCGTTAGCTCAGTTGGTAGAGCACCGGGCTTTTAACCCGAGGGTCCAGGGTTCGAGTCCCTGGCGGCCCACCAAGGCCACGTCGACGAGCGGCCAGCCCACGACCGCGTAGGCGGCACCCACCCGAAAGACGTTGCGTCGCTCGAGTTCGGCGACCAGTGACATCGGAGCGGCTCCGGCTGATCCAGATCTGCCGGGCGCCTATTCTTCATTGCCCTCGTAAGGCCGGGCAAGCGCGCCGCTCCGGCTCTCGAGCGTGTCAGGGCGGGGATTGAGCGAGATGGCTGAAATGCCTGTGGGATCGGTAGATTGCACCGCCCTCGGCACCTCGAGCTCGGGGCGTCGATCGCTTGGCCGTGTCCACCGCGGCAAGGCCTCCGGGGTGGACCAAAGAAGTGTGTTGACTTGACGGTCTCGGGAGCCGGAGAATCGGAGCGTCAGGGATCCGGGTGAGGTTGTGGCTGAGAATCGACGCTGCGAGAGCACCGGCGGCAGTGAGGGTGGGCGGACCGCAATCTGTGTAGCGCGGTAGCCAACTAGATTGAATTCTCAAGAATCGGGTTGCTGGCGCATGATCCGGACGCGGAGAGATCCTCCGCACTCGCATACCGACGGCTCAGCGATTCAGCGACGACTCCGCTGATCAACTCGATGATCTAGCGACGACTCCGTCGTCCCGGCGAACGTTCCGATCCGATGGGCAAAAATCAAAGCCGCTTCTCCGAGTGAGATTTCACGGGTCCTCGGAGACGACTTCCTTCTCGGAAGGCGTGCAGAGCATGTTCGGCTGCCTCACCCTCAGGGTGAGCGTCGTCCCCAACACATCTCTCACCCTGATTTCCTGCTTTTCGAATTTCGGGGCCTTCAGCGAGTAGCAGCTCAGGTGGTGTAGGGGGTTTATGATGGCTCTCGTGCCCCGCTTCGTCGGGGTACCGAGCCGGACCGGCTTCTTGATTTGCACGATCTCATCCACGAACGAATCTTTGACGCTCACTTCGCGCTTCTCGAATTTCTCCGTGCGGCGCGTCTGCTTGACTTTGTACAGCTCGTAGGAGTCGACGAGCGGGAGGGGGGGAGGCATCGGCTGATTCGGGAGGAATTGAGATGGGACGCACAACTGGGTCCGCTGCTTTGCGACATCCAGTTCCAGCTCGCCAAACTGGTCGGTCGTGACCACCTGCGGGCGGACCGTCGACGGTCGCTTCGCTTCGTAACAAATCAGATGAGCTGCCGGGTTGACGATGCCCTCGCCGTTCTTGTCCACAGCATTACAGAAATGCTTGACCTTGAAGATCTCGATGTCTCTGGCAACTGCCCGGTAGCCGACGGCGGCCTGGAATCTGTCGTTGAGATTGCTGGCGGGAGGGATCTTGCCGAGCAGCACGTTCACGTCGTAGCTGTCGCGATTGGCGGTGACGACGTCGGGGAGGGTGTCGCCGTCGAGGTTGGCCACGGCGATGGAGACGGGAGCACTGCGCGCCGCGAAGCCGAGGGCGGCCTGAAAACTGCCGTCGCCGTTTCCGAACAGAGCGCTCACGTTGTTGCTGTTGCGATTCGCGGTGACCAGATCGGGGAAGTGGTCCATGGGGTCTGTAGTCGGCGTGGGTGTTGGTGTTGGTGTTGCCGTGGGCGTCGGCGTCGCGGATCCCGAGGGCGTCGGCGTTGGCGTGGGTGTCGGCGTTGGCGTGGGGCTCGGCGTCGGGGGGTTGAGGTTGGCCACGGCGATCGAGACGGGGGCATTGCCCGCCGCGAAGAATGCGGGGGCCTGGAAGGTGCCGTCGCCATTACCCAGCAGCACGCTCACGTCGTTGCTGTCGCGATTGGCGGTGACGAGATCGAGGAAGTCGTCCTGGTTGGGGTCTAGAGTCGGCGTGGGTGTCGGCGTCGCGGATCCCGAGGGCGTCGGCGTTGACGTGGGGGTCGGCGTCGGGGGATTGACGTTGGCCACGGCGACCGAGACGGGGGCATTGCCCGCCGCAAAGAAGGCGGGGGCCTGGAAGGTGCCGTCGCCGTTGCCCAGCAGCAGGCTCACGTTGTTGCCGTCGCGATTGGCGGTGACGAGGTCGGGGATGGCGTCGCCATTGAGGTTGGCCACGGCAACGGACCGGGGGCCATCGCCGGCCGCGAAGGAGGTGGGGTCTTGGAAGGTTCCGTCGCCGTTGCCCAGCAGCACGCTCACGTCGTCGCTGAGGCCATTGGCGGTGACGAGGTCGGGGAAGGTGTCGCCATTGAGGTTGGCCACGGCGACGGACCAGGGGCTATCGCCCACTTTGAACGAGGTGGGGGCTTGGAAGGTTCCGTCGCCGTTGCCCAGCAGCACGCTCACACGGTCGATTTCGTTGTTGGCGGTAACGAGGTCGGGGAAGTTGTCGCCGTTGAGGTCGCCCACCGCCACGGATACGGGGCCATCGCCCGCCGCGAAGTAGGCGGGGGCTTTGAACGAGCCGTTGCCGTTGCCCAGCAGCACGCTCACGTCGTCGCTGAGGCCGCTGAGGCCGTTGGCGGTAACGAGGTCGCGGAAGTTGTCGCCGTTGAGGTCGGCCACGGCGACAGAAATGGGGCTACCCCGGAATTGATCGGCGAACGGGAGCACTCTGCCTACGAACCACGCCGTGCCCGCTGCGGTGGCCGCCTTGTAGCAGAGGTAATGATCGGGCGGGGGTGTCGCGGTCGGTGTCGCGGTGGCCGTCGGCGTCGCTGTCGCGGTCGGCGTCGAGGTTGCCGTGGGAGTCGACGTGGGAGTCGACGTGGGTGACGGGGGATTCGTCGCGGTCGGCGTCGGCGTTGTGGGCGATGTCGGCGACGGTGTGGGTGTCGGCGTTGGCGGTGCAGACGATGTCGACGTTGCGGTGGGTGTCGGCGTCGTCGATGCAGACGATGTCGGCGTTGCCGTGGGCGTGGGCGTCCCTGATCCCGAAGGCGTCGGTGTGGGTCCGGCCTGCGCGGTACTCGTCGAGCCAATCGCCAAGAAGAGAGCGAATAGGAGACGAATCGGGGACTTCCTGCCAGCCATGGCCATGACCACTCCGTGTTGCATTTCGGGGATCCCAGAACTGTAGCTCTGTAGCTCTGTAGCTCTGTGGCTCTGTGGCTCGAAGCTCGCGCCGACCGGCCGCGTCTGGTCGTTCCCAATTTATAGCAGAACTTATCGCGGGTGAAAGCCCGCGCTCCTGGGGCGCGAGGCGCGCAGTTTGGCCCGAATTCTCGCCGGGGTTCCAGCTGGCGTATTCCTGGGCTTGGCCGGCCAGGGGGATCTGGTGGGCTTGACGGGCTCCTTCTGCAAGTGAACGCTGTTGCCCGGTTGGATCTCGAGCCGTTCGGCTGATTCGCGACCCAGATTGGCTGGATCGCGATCCCGCCCAATGAACCGGACGGCGGCTCGTGGTTTCTGACGCTGGGAGTCGGAGAACGCATCTTCACGAGCGGGAAGAGGCCGCTCGTCCCGTTGGCGAGAACACGAAAAAGCATGAGGACACGCATTCGCGACCTTCTCGAGCGGCGGTCCGGCCAGCAATTCGAGCTCCACGATCGGTATCTCAACACCCAGCTCGTCAACGTGCTCCGAACCATCGGCTTCGACCGCAACTACGTCCGCGCCGAGGGCGCCTATCTCTACGACGCCGAGGGCGAGCGCTACCTGGATCTGCTTTCGGGTTTCGGTGTGTTTGCAGTCGGTCGCAACCACCCCGCCGTGGTTCAAGCGCTTCGCGACGTATTGGACGCCGGCCTCTCGGACATGGTGCAGATGGATGTGTCACTTCTGTCCGGAGTCTTGGCAGAGCGGCTGCTCGCAACACTGCCAGACAGCCTCGAAAAGGTCTTCTTCTGCAATTCGGGAGCCGAGGCGGTGGAGTCTGCCGTCAAGTTTGCGCGCTACGCGACACAGCGTCCGGGCCTCGTCTACTGCGACCGCGGTTTCCACGGGCTCTCGCTCGGCGCGCTCTCGATCAACGGAGACGACATCTTCCGCGATGGATTCGGACCCCTGCTGCCCGAGACTCACCGGATTCCATTTGATGACCTCCCGGCTCTCGAGCGCGTGCTCGTGCAGCACGAGATCGCGGCATTCATCGTCGAACCCATCCAGGGACACGGTGTAAACCTTCCGTCGAATGACTATCTGCGTGAGGCGATCGCGCTGTGCCGCAAGCACGGAGCGCTCTTTGTCGCGGACGAGGTCCAGACGGGACTCGGCCGCACAGGGCGCATGTGGGCCTTCGAGCATTGGGGTGTCGAACCCGACATGGTACTCGCCGCGAAGGCGCTCTCGGGTGGCTTTGCTCCTGTGGGTGCGGTGGCGCTTCGCAAGAAGACGTTTGACGCGCTCTTCAGCACCATGCTGCGCGCGCCGATCCACGGATCGACCTTTGCGAAGAACAACTTCGCGATGGCCGCGGGGATCGCGACCCTTGAAGTGCTGAAGGAAGATGGGCTGGTGGACAACGCAGCGAAGCTCGGCGAGGCGATTCTCGGCGATCTGCGGGCGTTGCTCGGGCGTTATTCCTTCTTGAAAGAGGTGCGCGGTCTCGGAATGATGCAGGCGATCGAATTCGCGCCGCCCGATCGCCTCAAGCACAAGGCCGCCTGGAAACTCCTCGACGCTGCCCAGAAAGGTTTGTTTTCCCAGCTCGTCACGGTGCCTTTATTCGAGCGCCATCGGATTCTGTCTCAGACAGCCGGCCACGATCTCGCAGTCATCAAATTCCTGCCCCCGCTGTGCATCGGTGAGGAGGACCGCCGCTGGATCGCGCGCGCTGTCGAGGCGACGCTGGCCGATACCGAAAACGTGGGTGGTGCGATCTGGGACCTCGGAAAGACGCTGGCGAGCGCAGCAATCCGTACCAAGATGGGTCGCTCGTAAAGCCGATCTTCTCGCTGCTGCGCGGCGGCCGGTTCGATTTCGACGGACTCTTGCGCTGAACCGGAAGCACCGGGGCGGTCGGGGGCAGCGGCTGTGCGCCGGGACTCCATCGCCGGCTCGTCTAGCTTCAGGGCCGTGTTGGAGGCCATTTTCGTCGGTGCGTCGCTCTTCGAGGCGGCTGTCTGGTTTCTGGGTGGCTTGCTGCTCGGAGGAATCGGCCTCGCCTTCTTCGTCGACTTCGTCAGGTTTCGCCGGCGCGCCGTGACGATGCGCGTGCGGATCCTCGGTGTGATTGGGAAGAAGCAGGGCAAGAAGGGGCATTCCATCTACTGGCCCGTCTACGAGTACATGAACGGCGCAGGGGACTTGATTCGAACCCGCGCATCGGCTTCTGGGAGCCTCGCGAAAAACCTGCCGGGCGCATTTCGGGACGTTCGCGTCGATTCAGACGATCCACACGATGTGCGTGGACTCGCGCCCGCCGGCATGCTGCTCAGAATCGCTTTCCTCGCCGCGGGAGCCGGGCTGTTCGCGATCTCGAATACCGTCAACGACGACATGGGTCTCGTTACGTTGGTCGCGATCGCGCTGGTCGGCGCGCTCCGGCGGCGCGGGGTGAATTTGGATCCCCGCGGGGAGGCGGAGCGATGAGCAGGCGACGCGCAGCGCTTCAGGGCCACCGCGAAGCGGCCGAAACGGCGGACATGGCAGATGCGCCCACAGTCCTCGTGCTGGACGAAAAAGGCGAACTCGCGCGGATCCAGACGCTCGTGACTCGGCTCGGCGTCGATTGTGTGCGCTGGTCGGGTGGGTCGGATGACACGCCGCCGCAGCCTCGCGAATTGCTGGTCACCACGGGCGCAAAGGCGCTGACGATGCCTGCAGCCGAGGGCCCCGCGCCCGAGGCCGGTGGGCCGGTCTGGCTCTGCGTGCACAACGAAGACTTCTTTCCGTTGCGCGACCGGTTGCGCGAAAGAGGTGTGCACTATCTCGTTCAGATGACGACGGGCGACGAAGCGCTGCGCCTGTTGCTGCAGCAGATTCTCTACCGTGGAACCGACCGGCGCAGAGCGAGTCGCCTTCCGATGGACTGTCAGGTCGACGTAAGGCTCCCCGATGGCGAGAAGAGCCATGCGAGACTGCTGGAACTCTCGCGCGAGGGCTGTCGACTCGAATGCGCGCGGGTACCCAAGCAGGGTACACCGATCTCAGTCAAGATCCCCGATTCGCTCGGCGGTCGCGAACTCGAGATTTCCGGCCAGGTCATTCGATCGGAATCGCAACGCGGTGGCAAGGACGTGGTCGTGATGCAGATGGGAGACCTCGACTCCGAGCTGCTCGCACAGATCGAGGCGATCATTCGCGGCGACCGGATCGGCACCCGCGTCACTCCGCTCGCAGCGGTTCCCGAGCGCGAGCCGGACGCCTACATCGATGGCACCGGAATTCCGAATTGGGACGAGTTGGCGATGAACGGCGACCGCCGACGTCACCCGCGCCGCCCGTTTCCGCACCCCGTCGAGACCATCCGCGCGCAAGGCGCTGCTGAATCTCACAGCGTGATGGGCGTGGAGTTGTCGGTCGAGGGAATGCGCGTGGTCGGTCTGCTGGGCGTCGAGGTCGGGTCCGCGGTCCGCGTCGCGCTTCACAGCAACCTTGGCGCAGAGCCGATCGCTCTCGACGCCGTCGTGCTTCGCGATGACGGCGACTCGGTGGCGCTCCGATTCCGCTCGGTCACCCCGGAGCTTCGCGAGCAGATCGAGGCCCTGATGGACGAGGAACCCTCCGTTCAGGATCTTCAGGCCCGGCAATCGGAGCGGATCGTGATGTCCGAAATCACCTCGCTCGAATCATCGCTCGGCGGCTGCTGAGCCGTCCAGCCCAGCCGCGCTCGGCCGTCTCATTTCTCGCCCAGATCGGCCATCAGGATCTCCGTCAACCACTCGGCGATCAGCGCGTGGCCCGTGTCGTTGGGGTGAATGCCGTCGTCGTCGAGCAGCAGGTCGTCGATGCTCTGTCCCGGGGTGCGGTCGTAGGCCTCGAAGCGCTCCGAAACGTCCACCAGGGGCAGGTTCTCCTGGCGCGCAATGTCGCGTACGCGTTGCGCGTAGACGTCCAACAGGCGATTGATGCCGCGCGGATCATCGAAGTCGAATCCCAGCGCGGGATCTTTCAGCTCATCGCCATACAACTCGGACCAGCGCATGGGGTTGGGCGTCATCAAGATCGGCTTCGCACCATCCGCGCGCAAGGTTGCGGTCATGGCTTTCAAATAACCCGCATATTCATCCAGGGCCAGGCGCGGCTGCGTGCTGCCCTGGGAGGCGTCGATCCAGGAGTCGTTGATGCCAAACTGGATGATCACGTAGTCTGGATCGAAGCGGCGCACGTCGGAATCGAGTCGCTCGAAGGCCTGTCGGCTCGTCGTGTTGCCGATGCCCGCGTTGATCACGTCGCTGTCAATCCCGCGCGCCGCGAGCATCGCCTTCAGGCGCTCGGGGTAGACGGACTCTGCGTTGCCTTCCCAGCCGGCTTCGGTGGTCGAATCGCCCAGCGCGACGATTCGAATCGCTTCTCGGCCGCGAACGCTCGGTGTCGAGTCGTCGGGATCGAGATGACATCCCATCAGAACCAGGCCGCCGAGTGCCATCAGACGCGGCAACAGTGACGGTTGGGAACCCACGGTTCGCCTCCAATTTCTGGCGCGCGCTCGATCAATCCGGCTCGGTTGGCGGTGTCACGGCGGTGGCGCGCTGACCAACAATCCGCTCAGCGATTCGGGCCGGCCCGGGCGTTTGACGACCTTTCCCCCGATCATCACGAACGAGACCGCTTCCAGCGCGCTCAGGTCCTCGAGCGGGTTGCCGGCTACCGCGATGATGTCTGCGAGCTTGCCGACCTCGATCGTACCGAGCCGATCATCCCACTGGAGCAATTCGGCGTTTACGCGCGTACCGGCCTGAATGGCTTCCATCGGCGTCATGCCGGCCTCGTGCAGGAGCGCAAATTCGCGCGCGTAGACCGTTGGATCCACGCCGTAGCCGCCGAGATCGATGCCCACGGTAATCTTGACGCCCACCTCGTGGGCGCGTCCGATCGCAGCGAGAAAATTGGCGCGGTCGTTCTTGATGTAATCGTCGTTCTTTTGCTGCGCGAGCAGGTCGCCGGTAACCGCGTAGTAGTCGCCGACGTAGATCGTCGGCACCAGGAAGGTTCCACGTTTGGCCATCATGCGACTGGCTTCGGCGTCGATGAAGGTTCCGTGTTCGATCGAACGCACTCCCGCTCGAACGGCCTGTTTGATGCCCTCCGCAGCGTGGGCGTGAGCGGCAACCGGTACGCCGTGTCGGTCGGCTTCCTCGACCGCCGCGCGCAACTCCTCGGGGCTGAACGCGATGTTCCGGGGGTTGTCGCCAACGGACTGGAATGCACCCGTTACGAGCAGCTTGATCCAATCCGAGCCGTACTTGATTTCGCGTCGCACCGCCTTGCGGGTTTCCTCGGGCCCGTCCACGACGAGCCCGTCTGCGATCACCACTTGCTCGGGGCTCAGGAAGTTGATGTCGCCGCCGCCGCCGGTAATCGAGAGGTAGTGGCCGGCGCCGCTCAGACGCGGGCCGATGAAGATGCCATCGTCGATGACGCGCCGGAGATCCTGGCCCGCGTAGAAGACGTCTGCGTCGCCCACGATCCGGATCGACGTCCAACCCGCCAGCAGTTGCAGCTGGGCGCCCGCGAGGCCCATCAACGCCTTGCGGGCCGACGAGCCCTGGAGGTGGGCGTTCTGGTAATCGGATTCGTACATCAGCGGGTGTTCGTGGGCGTTGATCATGCCGGGCATGAGCGTGGTTCCCGGCAATTCGATCACGATCGCATTCGCGGGAATCGCGGATCGGTCTCCCACCGCGGCAATGCGCTCGCCCTCGACCAGGACCACGGCATCCGTTCGGGCTTTCGCCGAGCGCCCGTCGATGACCCGGTCTGGAACCAGAGCCAGCAGCTGGGCGGATGCGTTTCCAACGCCGATGGCAGACAGCAGCAGGAACACCGCGGCAATTCGGAGCAGGCGTCGAAACTGGAAATCGACGCACAGTGGTGTCGTGTATCTGGTCATGGGATCGATCCTCGTCGGGAATGGAGTTGATTTTGCATGGCCTGCGATCAGCGCTTCATTTGAGCCATTGGTCGTACCACGAGAGATAACGGCTCAGTACATCGCGCTGGAAGCTGGGCCTGGATATCCCGTGGCTCTGACCGGGATAGACGATCAGCCGTGTGGGTACACCCAATCGCTTCAGCGCCATGTACATCTGCTCCGAGTGGATCACGGGCACGTTGTAGTCTTCGAGGCCGCAGAGGAACAGCGTCGGCGTCTTGATCGGCGTGCAAGAAAGGGTAGGAGACCCGCAGCCAGTTTTCGGGCGTCTCCCAGGGCAATCCCAGTTCGGCCTCCCAATCCTGCCACCATTCATCCGTCCCGAAACCCGCGAGCATGTTGGAGACGCCGGCACCGCTCGTGGCGGCGCGGAAACGGGTGTCCGAGGCGATCGTGTAGTTGGTCAGCATGGAACCGGAGCTCCAGCCCCCGATTCCGAGCCGCTCTCCGTCCGCGATGCCAGTCGCGACCAGGTGATCGGCGGCGGCGAGTACATCGGGCACGTCGGCATTTCCCCAATCGCCAAAGATCGTGTTCTGGAAGGCCTCGCCACGCCCCGAGCTACCGCGCGGGTTCGGCCCGAAGACCACGTAGCCCTGGGCCGCGATGATCTGCCAGCTGAAATCGAATTCGTGCTGCCACTGCGCAACCGGGCCGCCGTGCAGTCGCAGAACCGTCGGATACCGGACGCCTTCGCGAAAGCCGGGCGGCTTCATCAAGAGTCCGCGCAATGGCGTGCCATCTGCGCCCCGGTAGCTCACGGGCTCGGCCTTCGAGAGCTGTACGGAAGCGAGCAGCTCCGCGTTGGCGCGCGTCAGCGCTCGCAGTTCGCCGCCCTCGAGAGCGGCGATTTCGGCTGGCGCGTCCGGCGCGCTCGACAGCACCGCGATCTTTCCGTCCGGTCCGAGGTCGTATTCACTCACCGTTCGTCCGGCGCGCGTCAAACGTCGCGGGTCGCTGCCATCGCTGGCGACGGAAGCCAGCAGCGCGCTCTGGTCATCCTCCAGGATGAAGAACACGCGCGCGCCGTCGTTCGAGAACCGAGGGCGGGTGGTATTGCGATCGAGCGCGGCGGTGGGCCGATTGCCGCGATCGCCGCTGGCCGCGAAGATCGCGACCTGCTGCAAGGTGAACCACGAAAATTCGAGCGGTCCGCTCTGGATGCACGCGATCTGACGGCTGTCCGGGCTCCAGGCCGGATTGCTCCCCCAGCTCCAGCCCCAGACGGGATCGCATTCCATGAAATCGCTCTCGGTCACGCGCTTCGGTTTGGCGCCGCGGGCGGGTTCGATCGTCAGGATGTCCCAGTTTTCGTGGCGATCGGGGTCGTCGCCCAGCTTCGTCACGTAGGCGATGCGCGCGCCGTCCGGCGAAAACGACGGCATGATCTCGTCGTGTGGTCCATCGGTCAGCTGAACGACGCTGCGGTCTTCCAGGTCGAGCAGGTGCAGCCGCGCGCGCGCTTTGCCGAGATAGCCGTAGCCGTCGCGCTTGAACAGCATGCGATCGATGACGATCGGCGCCGGCTTCGGTTCCGCAACGCTCTGCTCCGGTGCCACGCCGGAGATCAGGGCGAGCTTTCGCGAGTCCGGGGCCCAATCGAAGTCCGACACCCCGTTCGCCAACGTCGTGACGCGCTCTGGCTCGCCGCCGCTGGGGTCTACGAGCCAGAGCTGATCGACGCCTTCGAGATCGCTGCCGGTCGAGAGAAACGCCAACCGTTTGCCGTCCGGGCTCCAGCGGGGGGAGTGTTCGGATTCCGCAGTCGCGGTCAGCCGGACGGTTTTGGAACCGTCCCAGCGCGTCAGCCAGAGGTCGCTGCGGCTGACATCCGCCTTCACGTCGACTTCGGTGATCGCGTAGGCGACCCAATGGCCGTCTGGAGAAATCCGCGGGGTCGAGACCTGCTTTACGGCGCTCAGGTCATCGACGGTCAGCGTGCGCGCGGGATCCGCGGATTGCGCATCGAGCGGCGACAGCGCAGCGACTGAAGCGGCCAGTGACGTCAACAGCGCGGTGCTGGCCGCAATCCTTTTCACGGTTCCCATGAGAAGTTCCCCTTTCCGATTTCCACGAGCTCGCGCGCAAAGGCCTTTCGCAAACGCGATCTCGACGACTTCGCAGAGCGCATCACTGTGAGTGTCTCGCTCGGACACGACATTGGGCGTCCGCGTTGCTGCGCGATCAGTGGATGACCTGGCCCGGGCGTCGGGCAGTGACTTTGCCGTTTTCGAAAACGCTTTCGCCGTTGACCCAGACCCGCTCGATTCCGACGGAGAGCGCTTCGGGGTTGTCGGGTGTCGCGTGGTCGAGCACGCGATCGGGATCGAAGAGAACCAGGTCGGCCTTCGCAGCGGGTCGGATCACCCCGCGATCGTGAAATCCCATGTGCGCCGCTGCGAGTCCGCTCGATTTGTGCACCGCCGTCGCGAGATCCATGATCTGGCGCTCGCGCACGTAGCGTCCGAGAAACCGCGGATACGAGCCAAATCCGCGCGGATGAGACGCCACGAGTGAGCCGTCCGTGCAGAGATTGGTGTGGGGCCAGTTCATCAAGCGCTCGATGTCCGCCTCAGCCATGCTCGTCGCGACCACACTCTCGACGTCGGTCTCGCCCGTTCTCGTCTCGTAGACCTGGGACTCGCGAATCAGGTCCATCAATGTCGTCGCGGGATCCGTGCCCCGCATGTCCGAGATTTCTCGCAGTGTCCTGCCCGCGTATCCGGGGTTCGGTTTGTAGACGCCGAGGTGCGCGCCTTCGGGAGTGGTGATTTGCGAGAGCGCGAACTCGGCGGCCTCGCGGTCCTCGAAATCGCGGTCGGGGAACAGGACGGTGAGGGTCGACTCCCAATACGGGTAGGGGTAGATGTCCGCACTGATGTCGACACCCGAGGTGCGCGCTTCGTCCAGGATCTCGATCAGGCGTTGCGCCTTTCCGAGTTCTCGACGCAGCGCGAGTTTGATGTGCGAGATCTGGACTGGCATCCCGGTCGTGCGACCGATCTCGATGATCTCTTCGATTGCGTCCCAGAACCAGCGGTCCTCGCTGCGGATGTGGCTGATGTAGCGGCCTCCGAGCGCCGCGGCTTCACTCGCCAATGCCAGCACTTCTTCGCGGGACGAGTAGATGCCCGGGTCGTACTCCAGCCCGGTTGCGAGGCCGATCGCGCCCGCCATCATCTCTTCGCGCAGCAGTGCGCGCATTCGTTCGATCTCTGCGGGTGTCGCGGGTCGTCGGAAATCCTCTCCCATGACCTCACTTCGGATCGTCCCGAAGCCCGCATAGGAGGCGACGTTGATCGCGAGCTTCTCCGCCTCGAGGCGTTCGAAGAAATCACCCAGCGGGAAGATCGAACCGCCATCCTGCCCGACTATGACGGTGGTGATGCCCTGGCTGACGGAGGCCAGTGCGTCGGGGTGCTCCAGCAGGTCGGAGTCTGCGTGGCTGTGGGTGTCGATGAATCCCGGGGCGAGAACCATGCCGCCCGCGTCGACGATCGAGTCGCGAGCGGTGGGTTCGAAGTCTCCGACTTCGACGATGCGATCGCCGATGAATCGCACGGCCTCCGAACGCGCGGGAGCGCCGGTTCCATCCAGAACCTTTGCATTGACGACGACCGTGGAAGTCGGGCGGTTGGGAGCGTCGCCGTCCGCGAGGTAGATCGCCGCGATGGCGTCGGAAATGCCCTCGGGATCCGCCTCCGCGAGGTTGGTCAGGACGACGACGCTGAAGCGATCGTCGACATAACGTCCGATGAAGGTCCGAAAGCCCACCCAGCTGCCGCCATGCCCGATGCGCGGGCGCCCGAGGTGTTCGTCCAAACGCCAACCGAAGCCGTAGGGGAACGACTTCCCGCTGTTGAGCCGGACGGGGCTGAAGGCTCGCGCGAGGGTCGTCTTGCTCACGAGGTTTTCGCCGTAGAGGGCCTGGTCCCAGAGATACATGTCTTCGACGGTCGAATAGACGCCGCCCGATCCAATGATGTAGTTGAGGGGATCGTCGTCGTTGAGCGCGAAGCCGCCTCCGTCCACCCGATACCCGTAGGCTCGCTTTGCGAGTTTCGGATGGCGATCGTCGAGGACGACGGAGTTCGCCATTCCCAATTCTGCAAAGATGCGCTCCTCGACGAAGTCTCCGAATACTTCGCCGGATGCCCGCTCGACGATCAGGGCCAGCAACTCGTAACCGGGATTGCTGTACTCGTAGCGCTCGCCGGGCGCGAACACCGGCTCGCCCCAAACCGCGTAGGCATCGAGAGCGTGCCGTGTGAGCGGCCTTTCGACTCCCGTGACCTCCACCATCACGTCGTAGTAGTCCGGTAGGCCACCGGTGTGGTTCAACAGGTTACGGATCGTGATCCCGTCGGCGATACGCGAGATTTCGGGCAAAAAGCGTGTGATCGGATCGTCGTAATCGAGTAGACCCTCCTCCTCGAGAATCATGATCGCCATCGCGGTGAACTGCTTCGAAACCGAACCGAGGCGGGTCGATGTGTCGGTCTTGAACGGCACGCCGCGCTCGATGTCGGCCATCCCGTAGGCGCTCTTTTGCAGCACCCTGCCATCCTGGATGACGATGATCGCCGCGCCCGGTGTCGCCGCAGATGTCGTCTCGGCGAACAGCGCATCGATCGCGGAAGACGGCGGAATCGAAACGGTCGCGCAGCCCGACAGGCTCATCAGACAGGCAACACCAGACAATAGGGCGCCCGTCGTCCGGCCCAGCGAACCAATACACATGCCTGTTGACCTTGTCACGTTCGGTTCCTCCTGCGAGTGATTTCCGAAAACCGCGTTACCGACTGCCTTCTACTGATGGTCTCGAGGGATGATGTCTTCCCAGTTCTTCTCGCGGACGAGTGCGCCGTCCTTCAACAGGCGTCGGGTGTACTGATAATGGAAGTTTTCGAGATCGCTGCGAAATGACATTTCCGATTCCCAGGTGAGCGTTCGGTCATCGAGATCGACCGACATCTGGTACGTCCCGGTCACGGAAGTCGCCTCCGGGTGATCGTCGTTCGTCTGGTGAGCGATCGTCTCCCGGTAGCGCTCCGTGCCCCACGGAAATCGCGCGGCACTCGCATTCGTTGCCTTTACCGTCGTCGTCTTGGTCTGGGGGTTGCGATCGACCGACGAAATTTCGCCATACCCCGAGACCGTCCCCGCATCGAGGGTTTCGAAGCCCGGAAACTCCGGGTCTGGTTCCGGAGGCAGGAAGTTCGGCTGGGGCCACTCGCCGGGCGGTACGACCGGAATCACGAGCTTGGTCGTATTCGTTCCTCCCAGCCGCAGCGCAGTGGCCATCGGATAGGGGGTCGGCCAGAGCATCGGCCACTGCGCGTTGTTGACCGCGAATCGCATCCGATGGCCTTTTTCGAAGACCCAGGACGTGAAGTGCATCTCGATTTCGAGTTCGAACGGCTCGTTGGGCTCCAGGGGTTCCGGACTCTTGGCAGAATTTCGGTGCGTGCCGTTGAATCCCGCTCCGGCTACCTGCGTGACCGTGCCATCAGGCGCCACGTCCGACAGTCGTACGAACCAGTTCGCGTGCGGAGCGCTTGCGGAAACCTGAAGGGTCGCGCGTGGCAAACCCAGGATCTCGAATTCCGCATCGAATGGTTCGGTGTCGTAGACCAGGCTGAAGGCGTCCGTCGGTCGCTGGTCGTGGGCCGCATCCCCCCACCACATCACGGGGCCGCCGGCTTCGACGCCCGTCGACGCGACGTAGCGAAGCTCGTGGGTGACACTCTTCGACGCCTTGTGGGCGAGGCCGTGATCCGATTGCGGATACAGGGTCCGCTCGCGGATGCGCTCGATCGGCCAGCCCTCTTCCCAGCGCCACTGTCCGTTGACCTCTTCGAGTACGGGGCCCGGCGGGTGCCAGCGCCGGACGAACACCGCGAACCGCGGCTCGTCGAGGATCCCGGTATTGCGCCCCTTGAGCCAGTAGTCGTACCAGCGCACCGCTTCGTGGCGCCATTCCATCTGCGGTTTCGGGCTGGCGTTGTGCGGGAGGTAGTGGGACCACGGTCCGATCATGGCCTTCACGGGTGCCTCGAGGTGTTCGAGCATCCGCGGCACGCTGTCGCGGTAACCGTCATACCAGCCCCCGATCACGAATGTGGGTACGCGGATCGAGTCGTAGCGCTCGTTGAGGGTCGTGCGCTCCCAGAACGGGCCGTATCGCTGCATTCGCTTGTAGGTCATCATCCAGGGGCGCGTGTCGAAGCGATTCTTGAAATATTGCTCGTCGATTACATAGTCCGGCGCTCCGGGCCGCGCATTGTCGAGGTCCTGGCTCATCTCCCACGAATCGACGTGGATGATGCCGTCCATGAAGTGCACGTCGTCCTGGTAGAGGTCGTCGGTGGCACACACGGCGATGATGGCCTTGAGCGCCGGGGGATTTCGCATCGCGAGGTGGATCGAATTGAAGCCGCCCCAGGAGATGCCGAACATGCCCACGTTGCCGTTGGAGAACGGCTGCTTCGAGAGCCAATCGATCACGATCTCGCCGTCGTCGTTTTCCTGATCGGTGTATTCGTGGGCGATCAACCGGCCTTCGCTGTTTCCGGTGCCGCGAATGTCGACGCGGGCGACGATGTAGCCGCGCCGAACGAAGTAGGAGTAGACGGCGTGGTTTCGGCTGCGCGATTCCGTCTTGCGGTAGGGCAGATATTCGAGCAGGACCGGAAAGCGCTCGTCGGCTTTTCCCCCTTCCGGTACGAAGAGATCCGCGGCCAACCGCACTCCGTCTGGCATGGGTATCCAAGCCTCTTGCAGGCCGATCTCGTAGACCGGAGCCGAGGGTTCTACGATCGCTTCCGACGAGCAACCCCACTCGAAGATCAGAGCGATCAGCATCAGTGTCGTGAAGCAGGGGCTCGAAGGTTTGTGCATCGCTTTCTCCATTTCAGGGGCTCCAAACGTCATCGGGCGCTCGAGGAGTGAATGATCGACATGGTGCGCTCTCTTTGTCGAAGAACGGATGATCAAGGTGGCGGTCTCTCCGCCGAGCCGATGGCCCGGATTTCGATCTCGTGCGGCAACGGGGCGTCGAACCTTCCGTTTCCATCGACGTCGACGAAGATCGGGTTGGTCAGCGCGTACGGAAGTACGCCGGCTTCGCTTCCTGTCGCAGTCGGTCGCCGCTGTAGCAAGGGGAAGAGATCCGTGCTGCCGCGAACTTCGGCCACCAGGTAGGCGTCGCGGCCCAGTTGCAATTCGATGTCGGCCCGGTGGTGACGAGCCGTCGCGTGCGGGATCGGGCGCGTCGGGGCGCTCTGGGGCTCACCGTTGACGTAGAGGTTGACCGCCGACGCTTCGTACCAAGGCGCCGTCCAGACATCGATGCCGACATTCAACTTGCCGCTTGTTGCAGTCAGGGTGTCTCCCGGCCGGTAGCAGTCGGAAACCGTGAGATCGAGGATCGGGCCGTTGCTCGCAAACGAACGCCCCTCGCGAACACGCTGCATCAGTTTCCCGGCGTCGATCGGCCCGCCCTGCGAATCGCCGCGATCGATGTACGTTCTCGAGTAACCCGGTTCGTCCCGGTCGATCTCGTGTGAATCGGAGGTGCCCACCAGCGGAAAGAAATAGCCGCGGCGCAACAGGTTGAACCAGTCGTTGCGGGTCGCCCGGTTGTTCGGCGTGTCGTAATCGGCGCCATTGACGACCTCGAGCACGTCGAACGAGAGATCGAAGCCTTCGCGCGCAAACGCCGCGCTCTCGGGATCCAGGGCGTGCCAGTTGAAGTAGTCGAATTGCCAGGATCGCGGGTGATTGATCTGCAGCACGACGCCGCGGTCCCGCGCGCGACTCGCCTGGAACAGGGCGCTGAGATCCGTCGAGAGCGCGTCGATGGCTCCGTGGTTGTACTCCTCGGGCCGCACGGCCATCGGATAGGTGTTGTAGTCGAGACGCTCGGGAACCGTTACTTCTGCGCCCGCGAAAACCACCAACTGGTCTTCGAGCCCGAGTTTCGCGAGGGCTGGGCGGTAATCGACCGGGAAATTATGGTCGGTCGCGATCGCGACGTCGATGCCCTCTGCGACGATCGCGCGAATCTTCTGCTCGACGTCGACGGCGCCGTCGGATTCGAGCGTGTGGAGATGCGAGTCCATCGAGATCAGATCGGGGCGGTCGATCACCCGGTCGATCCGGAAGGCGAGTTCCTCGGTGTTTCCGTTCGAGATCTGAACGGTTCGCTCGTCGATCGAGAATTCCGGCCCCCGCGAAGCACTGACCCGGTACGAACCGACGGGCAGCGCGATTGCGATCCCGGTCTGGCCGGGGAATGCCGAGTTCTTGTACGACTCCCAATAGCCATCGTCACGGGTTGGATTCTCGGGGCGGAAATACGGTGATGGCGTCGGGTCGAGCCCGTGAAACGAAACCTTGCCGGGAACGAAATGACCCGCGGAATCGACGATTCGAAGCATAGCCCGCCCTTGGGGCGGGTTCCGCAGCTGGCAACGGTTCTGTTCGTTCTCTGCAACGCTGAGCGAGCACTCCGCGACGCCCGGGAAGAAATTCGCCCGCACCGTGTAGTTTCCAGCGGGAAGTGCGATAGCGAGCGGCGCGGGGCGATCCAGGAAGGAGCGGAAGGAGATGGCCGACGATTCCACCTCGCGAACAATGATCTCAAAGTAGTCGCTCGACCCATTTTCAAATTCGAGAGACACCGTGTGGGCGGCGACGCCAACTTCCCGGTAGAGACTTTCGAGCACCGCGCGACTCTCGCCGCCCGTAACGAGCGCGTATTTCCGCGAGTCGCTCTCTCCCGGTTCGAGATCGACGGCCAGCGGATCGGGAAGGATCATGCCGCCGTCCCAGCCGTAGTGATAATCGGTCACGGAGAGACGGGGCGTCCCGTCCACCCATCCGATCAGATGATTCTCTCGCGGATAGCCCCGAAACGTCAGCGCGCGGTGTTCTGCTACGTCCGAAGGGCTGAAGTCGTAGATCTGGTGGGGATCGAAGAAGAGCGCGTAGATGAAATTGCCGATCGGTTTCGATCCGACATTGGTCACCGCGAGCGAAATGTCGACGCGATCCGAGTTGCCCGCAAACCGGTAGCGGCCCTCGAATCGCGCTCGAATGTCCGGCCCATCGGCGTAGAGGGCATTCGCCACGAGCGTGACGTGGCTTCCCGAGCGCTGAACCTGGACGTTTTCGTAGCGGACGTGCCGAGTCGTATTGCCGACTCTCACGTAGGGAGTGCCGACCATGATGTCGCCGCGCAGATCCGTTCCGGCAGGGCGAAAGAACAGGATGCTCCCGAGCGCATCCGCGGTGGGAAACTTGTAGAACGATTCGTCGCGGCGATGGGAACCGCCGATGGCGGCTTCGAGTCTTCCATTGCGGACGAGGTAGTCCCCGTCCGCGCAGCGTTCGCAGAACGCCTGCGCCGAACCGCCGGACACCCCGAGTGTGCGAATCTCGATTTCGGCTGCTCGCAAAGTTGCCGAAATTGCGATGCAGATCAAACCCAGCAGCGCCTCGCGGTAGTGCATTCAGGGCCCCTTAGCGATGGGCGAGTACGCCCCGTCTGATGGGCAAAGGCACCTCGTCGATGGGCGAGGGCGTCCCATCGATGGTGGGCGGATTCGCGACCGGTTCGGGTAGGTCGTTCCAGTTGAGCAATGTATTCCAGACCAGTCGGAAATCGGAGCGCGCCAGGGTGCGGTGAATTGGATCGAATCCGAAGGCGACGATGCGGCCGCGTCCGAGCGGGATGTCGAGAATCGCGGGGCGTCCCTCGAGTTCACTTTCTCCCGTCATGCCTCCTGAAACCACGAGCGGCGGTTCAGCTTCGGATTCGGATGCGGAATCCGATTCGGCGTGCGGGTCGGCGTGTTCGCGTTCGCCGCCGACTCCCCAGGGTCCGTCGTCCGCCGATTTTTCGTCGTCGAAAGCGAGCGGCTCGGATCCCCATTGCAGCACCACCCAGCCGAGGTCGGCTTCGCGCGTCTGGTACAGAGGGAGGTCTTGCCGGAACACAGAGGTGGTTTCGGGGTAGCCGTAGGCGATCGGGTGATCGGGCTGCCGAAAGCGAGCGCGAATTTCGACGCCCGGCGTGTGGAGATCTTCGGCGGGCGCCGGCTTTACACCGCGCGCAAGGCCGGCCTCGATCAAGACATTGCTCGCGCCCCCCAGGCTGACGAGCACACCGCCGCGCTCGACGAACTCCTGCAGGTTGGCGAGGCCGCCGAACGTCAATCCGCCCGTGATGTCGGGCGATGAATCGGGCGTCCCGTGGCTGGGAAACTCGCGCGTGCGCGTGTAGGGCATCGGGCCGTGTGTCGCGTCGATACCGTGGATTACGCTTTTCAGTGAATTGTAGGTGTGCGGGTAGAGAATGACGTCGAAGCGGTGATTCAAGCGCCCCTGCTTGATGTCGTCGTCGTTGATGAGTTCGTAGCGAATCTTCGACTGGTCGAAGAGCATGCGTACCCAGCCCGCTGCCTGGGTGTCGTTCCAGGTGTGCAGCACGGCGAGGCGCGGCAGATCGATTGCGTGCATCGGAACGTCGGGCGCGCGCGGCGCCGATTCGAAGTCGAGGCCGAGTTCAGCGGCTACGGCATCGAGTGCATCCCGGAGACCCCAGCCGCCGCGCAGCACCCAGGAACCGGCCGGATATTCGCGCGCGTCGTGGCTGAAGCTCCGCTCGACGACGTCGATGTCGTACTTGGCGAGCCGGTGACGCGCGGCGTGCAGCGCCTCCTGACCGGTGTCGCGCAGCAGATACACCGGGCCATTTCCCGCGACGCGCCCGGGATAGGCGACCGGTATCGCGATGGGAGTCGTCGCGAGCTTCCGGATGCCCGGATCGTCAATGCGAACCGTGTCGACCCCGAAGTGGGCGGGAAGTGCCCACGAGACGTCGTCGTAGGGTTTGTAGGGCGCTTCGTCCGCGGGGTACTGCTGGGGGGCCAACAGATCGATCGCGAAACCGCGGTAGGGTTGATCCATGCGCACGAGTAGCGTGCCCGCCGGCAGGTTCCGCTCGCCGGTTTCGAAAGCGGTGTTCGTTCTGGACACCTCGATGCCGTGGCTGCGCACCAGGTTGATCATGGCGGCGAGTCGGCCGCGATCGCGCTGATCTTCGGGGATCGCAAACGCGTATGGGGGAGTCGAGGTTCCGAGTTCGATCGCGCGTTTTCCCTTGCGCCAGAAATCGCGCAGCAGTTCGTTGCCGTGAATCGATGCGTAGTGGAGGATCGAGAGCACGCCGGTCTGCATGTAGTTCGTATTGTTGCGCAGCGACCAGCGGAAACTCCGCTGGGGCGGCCATGGCCGGTACCAGGTGCGCCGGGTGACGGGTATGTCGGCGTACTCCTCGTCTTCCAGGTCGAGTCGCACGTCCATCGTGTCGGCGCTCCCGATGCCAAAGGTCTCGTAGCCGCGCCCGATCGCGTTGTGGTTCACGGCGACCGAATCCAGGAACATGTGCCCCCAGCCCTCGCCGAAGCCCCAGGTCCAGACGCCGGGCATGCCCAGTGAGGAGAGCGCTCGAACTTCGTTGAACGCCATCTGGTGCCACTCTCCGACGAGAATTGGATCCATGTTCACGTTGTAGGGGCCCGTGCCCGTCCACACGAGCAAGAACGGAATCGACTCGTGCAGATCGTGCACCACCTGGGGATGCCAACGGAAGAACGTGTCATGCACGGCGCGCGTGAGAGCGAGCGCACGTTGGTGCGAGTCGCGGTTGTTGTCGTGAAAGACGTAGCGCCCCCAGAACGGAGGTGACGTTTCCGGGAGATCGTCGTAGTCGGTCTTTCCCTTCAGGTAGCGGTAGTACCAGTCCACCGCGCGATCCCTACCGTCGGGTTCCGAAACCGGGTTGATGAGCACGATGACGCGCTCGCGGATCGAGCGGATCAGCGGCTGTTCGGAAACCGCCAACCGATACGCGAGTTCCATGAGCATCTCGGGGCTGCCGGTCTCCGTCGAGTGCAGGCCTCCATTGAGGTAGTAGGTCGGCCGCGCGGTCTCGAGCGTTTTTTCCATGCAGCTTTCGTCGCAGACCCTCGGATCGGCGAGCCGCGCGGCGGCGTCCCGGTGGCTCGCCAGATTGCGGATCGCGCCGTCGTCGGCGATCGCGGCGAGGATGATGTCGCGCCCCTCTTCGGTCTTGCCGATGGTTTCGACCACCACACGCGGTGAGGCTGCGGCGAGCGCTCGGAAGTAGCCGTAGATGTCGGTCGTGCGACTCAGTTCGCCCGCGGCGCCGGCGATGTGACCGAGGAAGTCGGTGGGGGAGGGGACGTTCGGAGACTCCGGAACGTACGACACCCACGGGTTGAGGAACTTCGGGTCGGTGGTCGCCTCGGCGATCGCTTCCACCGATCCCGGCTCGGCGACGTCGGGGGCGTGGGCGGGGTCGGATGCGTTGGCGCTCGACCCGGCGAGAGCAGCCATTGCTGTGCAAATCGCGGCGATCCTTCGCACGATGTTTCCTCTCTTTGGTTGCCGCTTCAATTCGTGGGTACCGGCGGTGGCCCTTCCGGGATGTAGAACTTGAATTTGAAGCCCTGGGTCTGTTCCTCGAACTCTCTTGTGATGGCTGCGCGCTGCTCGGGATTTTCGTAGAGATCCACCATGGTGGCGGCCAACGCCTTTGCGGCGTAGATCATGCCTTTGTGGCCGATCGACATGCCGCCCGTCGCCACGACCGGCCACGCGTGCCACGGAGCGTCGTAGGCGGCCGTGGTCACCGTGAGGTGCAGGGTGGGCACCACCCAGCTCACGTCCGCCACGTCGGTGGATCCGCCTTCGGGCGCGCGTCTCGTCAGATCGAGGGGCTCGGGATCCGCCTTCAGGCCCTCGGGTTCGACACCGGTCTCGCGTTGGATTTCGCGCGCGAAATCCTGCTCCTGTTCGGTGAATTGGATCGGGCCGAGCCAGCTGATGTTCTCGTGGATGAGCTTGGCTCCCTCGAGGTTTACGAGCATCTCGTAGCTTCCCGCCTGGACGTTGAAAGTGCTCGCCGTGCCGGTTGCGAGTGCAGCTCCCTGCGCGGCGGCACGCGCCCTCTCCACGAGTTCGTCGACGCTCGTGTGCTCGCTGTCTCGCACCCAGCACCAGACCTTCGCATGGTCCGGAACCACGTTGGGTACATCGCCACCATCCGCGATCACGTAGTGCATCCGAACGGTAGGCCGCACGTGCTCGCGCATCAGATTGAGTGCGTGGGTGAAGAGCTCGACGCCGTCGAGCGCGCTGCGACCATTCCAGGGATCGGCGGCGGCGTGCGCCGTCCTGCCTCGAAACTCGACCGCGAAATCCACCATCGCCTGGCTGCCTTCGGTGTCGGCGGTGATTTCGTCTCCCGGATGCCAGGCGAGTGCGATGTCGAGATCGTCGAACAGGCCCGCGCGAATCATGTAAACCTTGCCGCCGATGTCTTCCTCGGCGGGCGTGCCGTAGAAGCGAATCGTGCCCTCGAGTTCGCCCGCGGCGATCAATTCCTTGATCGCGATCGCGGCGGCGAGACTCGCGGGCCCGAACAGGTTGTGGCCACAGCCGTGACCCGCCGCGCCTTTCTCGAGCGCTTCCTGGCTGGTCTGGGCTTTCTGTGAAATTCCCGGCAGCGCGTCGTATTCGCCCATGATGCCGATGATTGGCCGGCCCTTTCCGTAACTGGCCACGAACGCGGTGGGCATTTCTGCGACGCCCCGTTCGACCGCGAAACCCTGGGCTTCGGCGTAATCGGCGAGCAGTGTGGCTGAACGGGTTTCCCGCAGCGCGATTTCCGCGAAGGCCCAGATCTGATCGGAAAGCTCACCCATCTGGGCGCTCTGCCGGTCGATGCTCGCGACGGCTTTTTGCTTGGCGTCGCTGGGGGTGGAGGACTGGGTCAGACCGGGCGTGAACAGAAAGCTGAAAACCAGAACACACGCGAAGGAGCGCTTCATGGGGGGTGTCTCCGCTTGGTTTCGCCTGCCAATGAGATCGATGACCCCACCGCGACAGCGACTGGAACTTAGTGGGCTTTGGCGGTCTTCTCTCCCTTGAGGTACCGGCCGAACCAAACCAGGTAGCGTTCGTAGAGATCCTTCGCGTGCGATGGCGTGTCGATTCCGTGGAACTCGTCCGGGTAGACGACGAGTTCCGTGGGCACGCCGAGCAGTTTGAGTGCGAAGAAGAGCTGTTCGGAATTGATGATCGGGACGTTCCAGTCTTCCTTGCCGCCGAGAATCAGGGTGGGCGTCGTGACATTCTCGACGCGATTGAACGGGGAAAGCTGGTCGTAGAGCTGTCGACTCTCGGGTTTCCAGGGCAGGCCCAGCTCGTAGCGCCACCAGCGCTGGTACTGGTCGTGGCCGAAATTTACGACGTAGAGCGTCGCGCTCGCGCCCGTCGCCGCGGCCTTGAAGCGATTGGTCTTGGTGATCACGTGGTTGGTCAGCATGCCGCCATACGACCAGCCGGTCACCGCGAGTTTGTCGGGGTCCGCCCAACGCTTTTCGACGATGTAGTCCACCGCGCCCATCACGTCGTCGAAATCGGGCTCTCCCCAGGCCTGCCAGATTGCCAGGCAGAAGTCCTGGCCGTAGCCCGTCGAGCCCCGGGGATTCGGCATCACGACCACATAGCCATTGGAAGCGTAGAGCTGTGCCTCGAAGTGAAAGCTGAAGTCGTACTGGGCCTGGGGGCCGCCGTGAATCCTCAAGATGCCCGGATAGCGACGGCGGGACGAAAAGTCTGGCGGTTTGACGACGAAGGCCTCGATCTCCGTGCCGTCCTTGCTCGCATAGCGGATCTCTTCCACGGAGCCGAGCCGGAGCGAAGCCAATACCGCGTCGTTGACGTGGGATCGCCGCTCGACCTTTCCATCTGCGTACAGGAAGACTTCGGCGGGAAAATGGGGTTCGGAGACCAGCACGGCGAACTCTCCCGACGAGCCCTGGTCGAGCGCACCGACCACCCGCGGGCCGCTGACGAGGCGCTCGACCGCGCCTCCCGATGCGGAAACGCGCGCCAGATTCTGCTCGCCGCTGTCTTCTAGCAGGAAGTAGATCGAATCGTCGCTCCTCGAGAACCGAGGTGAAAAGATCATCCGGTCGAGCTGCTGGGTCAGCAGCCTCGATTCACCGCCCGCCGCCGACGAAACCGCGAGGTGGTTGGTTCCGTAGAGTGCAGCGTCGGTCTCGGTGTTCGAGGTGTGGGCGATCTGGCTGCCATCCGGATTCCAGCTCGGCGTACCGTCAGGTCCGGGGTTGGTGGTGATCTGTAATGGCCTGGCGCCGAGATCGCCGTTGTCGGCCGCCACCACCCAGATGTTCGTATCGTAGTTGTCGTCCGGATCTGCGGTGCGGTTGCTCACGAAGGCAATCCGGGTTCCGTCGGCCGACCACGCGGGCTCGGAGTCGTCGAAGTCTCCCGAGGTGATCTGTTTGATGACTTCGGTTGCGAGGTCGAAGACGTAGAGATGGGTGCGGCGGCTGTCGAGGTAGCCCACGTAGTCCATCTTGAACTGCTGGCGCGTCACCACCCAGGGTGGCGGCGTCTTCTCTTCGAAGGTCTCGCCCTTCTCCTCGGCCTGCTTGGCTTCGAGTTCCTCGGGCTTGGGGTCGCGCATGACCAGGAGCAGTTTCTTGCCGTCGGGCGACCATTCGAAGGATTCCACTCCTTGTGCGGTATCCGTGCGCTTGACGGCCTCGCCGCCTTCGCGATACAGGGTCCAGACCTGGGTCTTTCCCTCGTTGCGCGAGGAAAGAAAGCCCAAGTACTTGCCGTCGGAACTCCAACGCGGCGAAGAGGTGTCTTCGCCCTCGGCGGAGAGGGGAATCGGGTCGCCTCCCGCGGCCGGCACCATCCAGATCCGACTGCTGGATTCGTCCGCTTCGAGGTCCTGGGTCGTGACCGTATAGGCGATCCAGCGACCGTCGGGGGAGATTCGCGGGTCTTCGACTTCGCCGAGTCGGAAGTAGTCGTCAACGGTCACGAGCTGCGGTTTGCTCGGCTTGCTGGCTGCCGAAGAATCCGTCGGGGTGAGCGCCGACGAGCCGCAGAGCAGGAATAGTGCGGTGATTCCCAACGCAATCCGACAATCGATGCTCATCGAGGAATTTCTCCTTCCAAACGGTGTCGATCCGGTGTCGATCCGGTGTCGATCCGGGTACCGATCCGGTGTCGATCTTCGAGACTCCCGGGAAGCCAGTGGCCGCGTGCTATTCGATGGAGACTGTAGCCGGCGCGCATCCCGACCGGCCGCCATCCATAGCATATTGTCCGAAGTGCGGGCCGCGAAGGAGTGGGGTCCTGGTGGCTCTGCCACGCGGCGGAATCGGCGGCCGACCGGGGGCTCGTCCGGCCGGTCTTTTCCAGCGCCTACCAGCGGGTGCCCGACCTGGGGATCGACTATCCCGCCAGATCAAAGCACGTTAGACTGACGGTTCGAGCTGTCCTTGCCGCCGCGCCCCGGGCCGGCGCCGTTTCCGAAGTCTGGGAGCCCGTATGAGAAATGTATCAGAGAGCGTCACCGGTGATGTCAGCCCGACTCAGATCCGCCCCAAGCGTGATGTGGGAAAGGCCCAGGCGTCCGAGCAACCCTTCGAGTACCCGCTGCAGCGCGAATTCGTCGAACCGGACTGGACGCGCCTACCCGGATACGCCGACGTGACCCGCGAGCAATGGGAGTCTGCAAAATGGCAGCGCTCGCATTCGGTGAAGAATCTCGCCGAATTCCGCAGGGTGCTCGGAAACGACCTCGACGACGATCTGTGCGCGGATCTCGAACGCGACCAGCGAGAGCGGGCCACGATGTCGATGCTGATCCCGCCGAACATGATCAACACGATGGACGAGCAGGATCTGCGCAACGACCCGGTGCGCCGCTACATGGCGCCCGCGTTCAGCGAGCGGGATCCGGAGTGGCCGAGTCACCCGATGGCGACC